>Ga0070706_100000095_pt1 | contig 106692 bp, 124 predicted proteins | sample KBSK5501metaG_FD_65476 | JGI IMG/M metagenome (GOLD analysis project Ga0070706, IMG submission 65476) | Corn, switchgrass and miscanthus rhizosphere microbial communities from Kellogg Biological Station, Michigan, USA - KBS K5-50-1 metaG | ecosystem: Host-associated > Plants > Roots >...
GCGCGGGAAGCCTATCCCATGGCTAAAGCGAACGCCGACTATTGGGCCTCGGTTGCCAAGGACGATAAGGCCGCGTTAGAGGCGGCCGACGCCCGCTATCGCGCCGTCGAGGCCTCACAATTCCACTCTAACAAGGAGCTGAATGCCGCTCTGGACGAGTATACCCGCGCGCGGGAAGCCTATCCCATGGCTAAAGCGAACGCCGACTATTGGGCCTCGGTTGCCAAGGACGATAAGGCCGCGTTAGAGGCGGCCGACGCCCGCTATCGCGCCGTCGAGGCTACGGATCCAGACGCCATCAAGCAGGGGGCGGCCGACGCCAAGAAGGAGGCCGATGCCCGCGTTGCCGTTGTCAGCGATGCCGAAGCCAAGCTCGCCCAGGTGCGTCTCGAGGCGGCCGCCGACATCGCCAATGCGGCCGCAGATGAGGCCGGTCGAGCTGCCGAGGCGATTGCCAAATGTCGCGACGTCGTGCAGAAGTCGCGGCCGGGAGATGCGTTTCGCGTCGGCCAGGATCTGTTTGGCAGTCAGGGGGGCCGCAGGGTACCGGGGCCGGGGGGTTCCGGCGGAGCAGCCGGACCGTCTTCATAAGCGAGGTCTTACCGACCCTGCTGCGCGTCAGTGCGCTGGAGACAGCGGTGGCCGCGCGCATCGTCGGGATCGATCTGAATAATCATCCTGCAAGCCGCCGCGACGTTCACGGTGTCTTTCCTTTGCCAATAGATCCGGGCGATCCCAACGTACGCGTCTGTGAAGACCGGTTTTAACTTGAGGGCAGACTCGTAATCGCTCAGCGCCTTGTCGTCTTCGCCGATTTTCCTATACAGCTCGCCGCGATGAAAGTAATTGTAATGCGAGCGCGGGTCCAGTTTGATTGCCTGGTTCAAATCGGCTAAGGCCTGGTCATTGCGATCCACCCGGTCATTGAAATAACCACGGAGCATATAGGCATAGGCATCTTTAGGAGCCAGCTCAACCGCCTTTTCGAACATACGCCCGGCCTTCTTATAGTCCTCTAGCTCCAAAAATTCTAAGCCCAGATACATATGGGCCCGCGGGTTGGCCGGGTCTTTTCTCAGTACATCGCTCCATAGAGTCGTCTCGGTGCGCCAATCCTGGTTGCGGCTAATCGTCGCCACTGTGAGGATCCCCAGAATCAGACTTAACACAAGACTGTAGCTTGCCCAGAAGCGCGCTGGGCCTGTTCTTGCTCGATCCTTCAGTTTGTCCCATACCCACGCCCATGCCTTGAGACTGGCCAGCGTGACCACGACGGAAAGACCCGCGTATGCCAGGTAGGCGCGGTAGACAAAGATTGGCTCCGTCAGTGGAACAATGCTGGCCTCCGGCAGCAGCGCGATGAAAAACCAGAAGGTAAAAAAAGTGATGAGCGGTTCCGATTTGCGTACGCGCCAGGCCACGCCAAGAATCAGTATGACCACGCCAAGCGCCAGCAACACCTTGGTGTCCCAGAGCGACTGTGACCAGCCGAATCCGTGGAAATCCACGATCAAGGGATGGGGCCACAAAAACAGTCTCAGGTAGTACACCCAGCTTCGAACTTCGGTAAAGAAATAAGTGCTAGGGGTCTGGTAGAGGGAATCCCCTCCGGGGAAGATGACCCTCGTGAATGTTGATGGAATGAGGACGACCCGCAGCGCTAGGTAGGCAAGAAGAAGAGCGGTGAGGGGGAGATATTTTTTGAGCCGCCACGGTTCGGCGCGAAATAATCGGACCGGATTCTGCCGCGCCGGATTAAGAAACAACAGCTCGTAAAGAAATAACGTGGCAGGCAAGGTGATCGCGGTGGCCTTCGTGGCGAGCCCCAAGGCAAAACATGCAAGCCCGCCCCCGTGCCACAGGTTACCGCCATTCGTTCGCCCGCTAAATGGTCCTCGCAGGAAACAGTAAAACGCCAAGAGATACCAAAAGGCGACCAACATCGAACTGCGCGCCCAGATATAGTTAACAGCCTCCGAGTTCGCCGTGTGAACCGCGAATAGCAGGGCAGGAACGAGAGGAGTCGCGACCCTTGACCACCGTGACTCATCAACAAGCGTTGGCGGAAATCGTTCAGCCATTTCGGCCACGATGAGGTAAATGAGGAAGGCGGTGTTGATGTGTACCACCAAGTTGAAGAGACGAAAGAGGGTCGGATTCAACCCACAGAGAAGATAATTCAGCAGATAACTGATCTGGAGGACTGGTCTCCAGTCCTGTTTCGTGGACATGCTAAAGGTCGACGGATCGCTGAAATACGCAGGTAGATATTTTAAGTTGTGAACCGTAGGATTGGCGACAATGCCATGAATATCATCGAAGTGAAAGCTGTTGGGCAACGCATTGGCGTAGGCGATAAAGCACAGGATGGTTAGGAGGCAAAAAGAAAATATCTTCGGACGAGGCGTGAAGGCTGCCGTTATCCGCGCGCTGAGCAACAGTGCCCCTTCATGGCAAGTAGCTAAATAATCGATTTGGTCTCGATCAGATCTTTCTCCGATTTCATGTCATAGAGGGTATCTTTCGAGGCCTTGCCCAGCAGGCACCGGGCGGCGTGAATGCCCATCTCCATGGCGGTGTCGGAAAAGACGTACCGGAAATTGCCCTGGCGGCCACTGGTGATCAGATTCTCCATGGGTCGGAGGGCATCGATAAGCCGTCCGCGGTGATCCCGATAATCGAGCGTATAAACAGGATAGGCATGTTGAGCTCGGGTCGAAAAGTAGTCGATCACCTCATCGTCGATATCGAAGCCTAACTGTTCCAGATCGCGATGCATCCTGTCGTAAATCTCGTGGTCCGGCGCCTCCCAGATCCGATCGCCATAATTGCAGGTCATCTCCAGCATCAGTGACGTTTTGCCTTCAGGAGCATTAAAAGGGCTTCTGCGCTTTGGCTCCTGAATGCGGTTCATGAGATATTTGGGCTCGGCCACATACATCCAGGTATTGGGACTGACGTCGGGACGATTTAACAATATATTGAGGCAACGCAGCGCACGGAACCTGAGCGCATCGGTGCTTGCAAGCACATCCAACGGCATCTCGGGATTGAAGCGCTTCAGCAAATCAGGTAGAGGAATGGAGGAAATGACCGCGTCGCATTCTAGTGTTGTCTTGCGGCCATGAGCGAGGAATTCGACTGCGACCACACGGTTTTTTTCCCGATGAATCTGGCTTAGCTCGGCATGGAGATGAATTGTTGTCCCTGCTTTTTTCAGCTCTTCAGCCATGACTTCAAAGATCTGACCAAAGCCGTTTTTCGGATAAAGATAATTCAAAGCATACGTCCGTGGCGTCCCCGGTTTTAGTCCCAGCATCCGCAAGGCGACGTCCCATAGGTTTAGCAGAGAGATTCTTTGTGGGGCCCAGTCGGCGGATATCATGGTGGGCGAGATGCCCCACAGTTTCTGGGTGTAAGGCCCGAAGAACAAAGAGTATGCGGTGCTGCCGAAACGATGGACCACCCAGTCCTCAAAGGAGATGTCTGGTTTCGGGTTCAGCTTCATCCTGGCAATCTGGGTCAAGTAATCCAAGATGATTCTTACGCAGACCCACACAGGAAGCTTCTTTAGCAAATCAGCGGCAGAAAGTGGATATTGAAACTCCTGGCCGCGAAGGAGAATCACGCTGCGTCGCGTGGAAGTGATCAGCTCATCGCCCATCAAATTGCATACACGTTGGAGCAAAGCATTGCTGGCGGTGATAAAACGATGGCCGCCGACATCAAAACGAAAGCCGTTATATTCAAAGGTCCGTCCTAATCCCCCGACTTGGGCCTCCTTTTCGATGATGACGACTTCTATGTCACGATCTATCAACTCCCATGCGGCTGCCAAGCCGCAAGGCCCTGCCCCCAAGATCACAATTCGCTTCATATTGCTGGTCGAGCCTCCTTCCCCAAGGGGTACAGACTTTTACGCTAATGCGGGCTCTCTGTCAAAAGCGAAATGGGATCCGATTTGTTTTATAGGTCTCTACTTCTGCATTCGGCTTAGAATCTGCTGCTGTCGTCTGACGAGGTAGGGCGTGACTCGCAGGGGATCGTATCGGCGAGGTGAGGGGAGAATCGCGGCGAGCAAGGCCGCCTCTTCGGGCCCCAAGTCCTGCGCGGACTTACCGAAATGATGCTGCGCGGCAGCCTCTGCACCATAGACGCCCTTTCCCCACTCCACCACATTCAAGTACAGCTCCAGGATCCGCTTCTTGGTCAGACGTTCCTCAAGGGCGCGCGTAATCGCCGCCTCGTGGATCTTCCGCAAGAGGTTCTTTTCCGGCGTGAGATAAAGATTCTTCGCGAGTTGCTGAGTGATGGTGCTTCCGCCGCGACGCAACTCTCCGCGATCCCAGTTCCGCGTCGCTGCACCGCGCATGCCTTCCCAGTCAAAACCGTGATGGTGATAAAAAGTGGCGTCCTCCGCCACGATGACGGCCCGTTGCAGCTCCCGCGAGATCCGCGAGAGCGGCACCCAGATCCAGACCTGCTTGACCTGGCGACCTTTCGCGTCCACCGCAGGCGCCATCTTCGGAGGCGAGATCGGGGTACCCGTTGCCTTCAATTGCAGCGGATCATGTAAGCCGCGTTCCAATAGACGCGCCGCTTCATTCCACCCGCCCGCCCCCGGCGCGCTCCTTAGCGGCGAGGTCGAGGCCGAGCCGCGTTCCAATTGACGCGCCGTTTCCCGGGACCGGGCCTCGATAAAGGCGGTAGATCGCGGATTGATCTTCGCGAGGCCGGCGACATTGGGGAAGGTGAGATACCAGTAGAGGCCGATTGCTACGGCTGGCACGGCGACAAGGAGCACGAGGCCCTTGGCAAGCACTGAACCGGAGGAATCCTGGGAGATGATTGGGAGGGCTGGATTGCGACCTCGGGAAAAGCGCCCGTCCCAGGGGTGAAGGCGCCGTCCCCCGGGAAAAGAGCCTGTCTCGGCAGGCTCGGGGCGGGCGGGTGAGATGGCGGCCAGGGAGGGTGGGTGAAATGGCGGACGGGTGTGATATGGATGAAATGACGGAGTGCTATGGAATCCGTTAAGAAATACTAGTGGGCTTATCCCGTCGCGCACATCATGAGCGCTTCGGGTCGAGCAAGCTCGGTTTGGCGGGCGGGTGAAATGGGCCTGCTGAATTCTATTTCCTAAGCGGACTTCGCGCCCTTTTCCGGATCCTTGATAAGCAGCGGGGGGCATTTGCCCTCTGTGACGTCCTCGGTAATGACGCACTCGCGTATTTCGCGTTGCGACGGGATCTCGTACATCACGTCCAACATCACTTCCTCGAGAATCGAGCGCAGACCGCGCGCACCGGTCTTCTGTTTGTAGGCCCTGCGCGCCACCGCTACGATGGCATTGTCGGTGAACCGCAGCTTCACCTTGTCGAAGGCCAGCAGCTTCTCATATTGTTTGAGCAGCGCATTCCTGGGTTCTGTCAGGATCCGAATAAGCGCCTTCTCGTCCAGTTCGTCGAGGGTCGCCAGGACTGGAAGGCGGCCGACGAATTCCGGGATGAGACCGTACTTGAGAAGATCTTCCGGTTGCACTTGCGACAAAAGATAGCCCATGCGCCGGTCGCTTTTGCCTTTGACCTCGGCGCCAAAACCGATCGATTTCTGATTGAGGCGCTGCCCTACAATCATGTCCAGACCAACAAAAGCGCCGCCGCAGACGAACAGGATATTGCTGGTATCCACCCGAATAAATTCCTGATGCGGATGTTTGCGGCCCCCTTGCGGTGGGACGTTCGCGACGGTGCCCTCGATGAGCTTCAATAGCGCTTGTTGGACACCTTCGCCGGAGACATCGCGGGTGATCGACGGACTGTCGCTTTTGCGGCTTATTTTATCGATCTCATCGATGTAGACGATCCCGCGTTCGGTCCGCTCGACATCGTAATCGGCCGCCTGGAGGAGCTTCAGAATGATGTTCTCTACGTCCTCGCCTACATAGCCTGCCTCCGTCAATGTCGTCGCGTCGGCAATGGTGAAGGGCACATCCAGAATGCGGGCCAGGGTTTGCGCCAGTAACGTCTTGCCCGTCCCGGTCGGCCCGATAAGAAGGATGTTGCCCTTCTGCAGCTCCACGTCGTCCATGGAGTTGGCGCTGATTCGCTTGTAGTGATTGTGGACAGCGACTGAGAGGACCTTCTTGGCCCGCTCCTGCCCGATGACGTATTGGTCCAGCGTGCGCATGATCTCTTTGGGCTTCGGCAGCTTCGATGAGATCGTTTCCTGCCGTCCCTCGAGGTCCTCGGCGATGATATCGTTGCAGAGGTCCACGCATTCATCGCAGATGTATACTGTCGGTCCGGCGATCAGCTTGCGGACTTCTTCACGGCCCTTCCCGCAGAACGAGCACCGCAGCTGAGCTTCGGTTTTCTCTTGCTTGGGCATTCGGCTCTTTGCGCTCTCCTATTTCCCGTCTTTGTCTTTATCTTTATCGGTCGTAATCTTCATGTCCTTGAGATCTTTGACGGGCCGCAGCTCCTTCGGGACGCGGACAATGACTTCGTCGATGAGCCCGTATATTCGGGCCTCCTCCGCCGACAGGAAATAATCGCGCTCGGAATCGCGATGTACCCGTTCGAGCGTCTGGCCGGTATGCTTGGCCATAATCTCGTCCAGACGCTTGCGAATTTTAATGATCTCCTCGGCCTGAATTCCGATATCGGTGGCCTGCCCTTGGAAGCCGCCGCTTGGCTGGTGGATCATGATTCGCGCATTCGGGAGCGCGTACCGCTTGCCTCTCGCCCCCGCGGTCAGCAGCAGTGAACCCATGCTCGCCGCCTGACCGACACAGATCGTTGCGATCGCCGGCTTCACGTATTGCATGGTATCGTAGATCGCCAGACCCGCCGTGACCAGACCGCCGGGAGAATTGATGTAGATGTTGATGTCCTTCTCGGGATCTTCGGCTTCGAGGAACAACAATTGCGCGATGATCACATTGGAGACAGTATCATCGATCGCCGTGCCAACAAAAATAATTCGGTCTTTTAACAGACGCGAATAGATATCGTAGGCACGTTCGCCGCGGTTCGTCTGTTCGATCACCATCGGTATGAGCATTTGGCCGGATTCTCTCATTTCATTTTCTCACAATTGGGAAGATGATTCTAATGATTACTACACCTGGATAATGGCTTTTTGGTAAACGAATTGCAATGCTTTATCCGCAAGAATTCGTGACCGCAGATCTTCAACGGCGTCCTGGCCACCGGACAACAGCAGCTTTTTGATTTCCGCCGGTTCGACTTTCATCGCCCGCGCCATGAGGCGACATTCCTGTTCGATGTCTGTTTCGGCGACGGCGATTCCTTCTTTTTGTGCAATCGCCTCCAGCACCAGCCCCAGCCGGACCCGCTCTTTGGCCGTCGGCAAAAACTCCTCGCGTAACTTGCGGACCTCCTCGGGCGGCATCCGCTCGGGTTCCCCGTGCGCTTCGGCCCAGGTCATCCGCCGCCGCTGATGGGCGTTCTGTATCATCGCATCCAGTTCGCGCTGCACCAGCGACTCCGGCAGCTCGAAATGATGATGCAGGTCGACGAGCCGCTTCATGATCTCATCTTTGTACTTCTCTTCGATGTCGCGTTGGAGGCCCTGCTCTAATTGGGTTTTGACCTTGTCCTGCAGCTCACCCAACGTCTTATAGTCGCCCAGGTCTTTAGCGAATTCATCATCGAGTTCCGGCAGTACCTTGGCCTTCAGTTCCTGCACTGTCGCGCGAAGCGTGATGGTCTTGTCGGCCGTGCCCCCGCCGTCAGGCTGCTTCACTTCCACAACCTGACCTTTCGTTTTTCCGAGCAGCGCGTCGTCCAGTACGAGGCCCGCGATGGGCGCTTTGTCGCCAATCCGAAGTAACTGGTTCTCGGGCTTCATCCCCTCCGAAGGCACCGCGCCTTCAAATACTTCAATCCGCGCCTGCACGTAATCCCCTTCTGCAATTCCCCGCTCCTCCTTCACCACCTCAAGCTGAGCGTGTTGCTGTCGCAGGACCTGCATGGCCTTCGCCAGCTCATCATTGTCAATCGCCCGCTTGTCCTGCTTTAAGGTAAGCCCCTTGTACTCCCGCAGCTCGAAGATGGGCTTGATCTCGACGGTGGCAGTAAACACCAGCGGCGTGCCTTTTCTGATCTTGATTCGCTCCAACGGAGGAATATCGACGGTCACCGGGTCAAAGCCTGTCTCCTTCATTGCCCGCCGATAGTAATCGGGAAGGAGTTGCCGAAGTACATCCTCCTCGATCGCTTTGGCGTAGCGTTGTTCAAGAAGCCCCTGCGGGGCTTTGCCCGGACGGAAGCCGGGAATGTGCACCCGGCGATTCAGATCGGCATACGCCACCTCGAATCGTTTGGTCACGTCCTCTGCTGGGACTTCGATCTTGACGGCTCGTTGAACCGGACCCAATTCAGTGACTTCGAGCTTCATGGCTTGTTTTTGGAGTTATTATGTAATGGTGCGAGAGGGGGGATTTGAACCCCCACGGTTGCCCACGAGATCCTAAGTCTCGCGCGTCTGCCAGTTCCGCCACTCTCGCAGAAAAGACAGGAGTATGTTGTTGATTTTCTAACGTATCCCCCGACTAAAGTCAAGGTTAGCCCAGTGCAGTCTCGTCCTGCCCCTGCAGGACAAAATCCTGTTCGTAGACATGATAGCCGGTCACGCGCATTCCCAGCCGGCGGTAAACGGCTTGAGCTACCATATTGTCCTTCTCGACATAGAGGCGAATCCCGCAGACATCCGGTCGCCGTTTTGCTTCCTGCAACACGTAGTCGTGCATGGTTCGATACACTCCTCCTTCCCGCATCGCCGGTTCCACGTACACGCTCTGAATCCACCAGAAGACCCCATTTCGCCAATCGCTCCATTCATACGTGATCAATAACTGCCCCACCACCCGGGACATTGCCTCGGCCACCAAATAATATCCTCTCTCTTTAGATGTCAGCACCCCCGAGATTCCCTGGCGGAGTCGGTCCAGGTCCAGGGTTCGACGTTCCGTCTCCTGGGCCATGGCCGCGCTGAAACGGACCAACTCAGCGAGATCCGAGAGCCGCGCCGCCCGAACCGAGACGTCTTGGCCAGAAGAAGGGGAAGATACCATGAGGCTAGGGCTGACTCGGCGGCGTGGCCGCGGGGCCGGGAAGGACTTGAAACCGGATCAGGGTCAGAAGGCTGATCTCGTTCACCTGCTCCCCATAATGAATCTCTACCCGATAATCGCCAATCGAAAATCCGCCCGGGGGCCGCTTCATGGTCATATAACCCCCGGTATCCGAAAATTCGAAATGAGCACGGTCCGTATGCAGGAGCCTCCCGACAGGCTTTCCTTCAGGGTCTTCCAGGATAAAGCGCGCGATCAACTCGAACATATCGAATGCAGACTGTTTGAGCTCCATAACGACATAGATTTCAGGAGTACTGGGAGGAAAAACGCTGGCCGGCTCGATTGCGCGGATCATATGATAGCCGGTCCGTGCCGGATCGATTTCGGCGCCCCGCGCCATCACAATTTTGTTAAACAGGCCTGACGCGCCTTTCTCACTCACCGGGTTGACCAGCGGGACAATGGAAGGAGCTTTTGCCGGATCGCCCGCAAGGACCGGGCTCACCAGGGTCAAGGCAACACCGACGACAACCAACCCGCGAGAGATCTTCAGCAAAAGGAGTTTCATTGCCCGGGAATCCGCGTTGATGGCTGCGCCCTCACCGGCGGTCCTGAATCGAGCGCCCGATCAACAGCCTCACGCAACGCCTCAAGGGTCTGAAACCCGCCCATGTACCGGCCATTAACGAAAAATGCCGGCGTGCCGCTGAGGCCCAACCGCTGAGCTTCCTCAAGATCTTTCGACACCGCCGCTTTCGCCTGGGCACTCACTAGGCAGTCGTCGAATGCCTGGCTGTTGAGATGAAGCCGTTGCGCCAATTCCAGATAGTCGGGCACCTCCGGCGCCTGCGCGAAGAGGGCATCATGGTAGGCCCAAAACTGCCCTTGCTCGTGCGCACACTGCGCCGCCTCTGCGGCGGGCCGAGCGTGAGGATGCGCGGGCAGTGGAAAGTCGCGATACACCAACCGGACCTGCTTAGGGTACAGCGTTCGCAATTGTTTCAGAACAGCCACGCTTTCCTTGCAGATTGGACACTCGAAGTCCCCATACTCCACGATCGTGACCGGCGCGTTTGCCGGACCGACCGAGGGATCGTTACCGTCGGAGAGTTGCACCACCGGCGGGTCAGGCGGGCGAAGCTCTATAGAGACTTTGGCCTCGGCTTTCAACCGCTGGATCAGCATTTGCACTCCCTGACTCGCGCGTTCCCGCAGCAACAGATTCCTGATCCGTTGCTTGGCTAGCTGGCCATTGCCGTTTTCCGATGCGCTCAGAGCTCCCGAGTCTGTCTCCGCCCGGTAGCGAGCCTCCACATCGTTGTCGGACACGGAGGCCAGTTGCGCTTGGACTTGCTCCGTCACATAGGCGGACACGGATTTTCCGGCGTCGTTCGCGGCTCGCGTCAGCAACTCTTCAGCAATTTTCTGATCCAGACGTCGCCGCATTAACCGATACTTCTCCATTTCGAGGTCGTATAACGGTATTGCCAGGCTCTGCTCGATTTCACGCGCAGTCACCCCCTGGTCGCCCACTCTCGCGAGAATGCTCTCGCCCGCCTTCAGTTCAGCGGGCGTCAGGATAGCGGCGAGCATCCAGATGCCGAGAATCGTCAGTAATCGCTGCATACACCTATTTCCAGCAGAGTCCAACGGAAGTCCTCTCCATGATACTCATGAGGCCAAGAGCGGCGCAACTCCTTCGCCCGAGCAACTCCTCCGGCAGTCTCCGCCTGAGCAGTCGTCTTCTCGTGCTAGAATTCTATACCCATGGCGTACTTCAGAGGGGCTTGGCTGATAACAGTGATGGCGGCTATCACCGCCTTTGTCCTGGCCGCCTGCGGCTCCCGCGATGACGCGATCATCGTCATCACCCCGCATCCCAGCAAGCCGAACATTCTTTACATCGCCACAAACGAATATATCTATAAGACCCGGGATGAAGGTCAGACCTGGGAAAAGATGTCCGGTGGCATGAGCCATTCGCGCGTGATCGCAATCGCGATCGATCCCAGCTACCCGGCGACGGTCTACGCCGGCACGAAGGGGGATGCGGTCTACAAGAGCTACGACGGGGGCGGGCGTTGGGTGGAGCAAAAGACCGGCCTGGATGATGTAACGATCACTTCGGTCGTGAATCAATTGGTGTTCGATCCGACCAATGCCAACCACCTATTTGCGGCCACCACGATGGGGGTTTTTGAATCCCTGGACGGAGGGGACACCTGGAAGAAACGCATGGACGGCATGAAGGAAATAATAATGGTGGTGACGCTCGCCATCGAGCCGGGTCGACCCAATATGATGTACGCCGGCACCAGCGGGGGCGTGTACAAGTCCGTGAACAGCGCCCGGCACTGGGAGAAAGCCAACAACGGATTGATTTCTCCCGATCTACTGACCTCTTCGCGTGCCCTCATGGTGAACTCGCTCGTCGTCGATCCCGTCAAGCCGGCAGAGACTATCTACGCGGCGACTTTGAAAGGTCTGTATAAGAGTACCGACGCGGCAGGCTCATGGAAGCGGATCGGGGAGAACCTTCCCGATCAAATGATCAACGTGATCGCGGTGGATCCGGCGGGCGCGCTCTATGTAGCAGGCCGGCAGGGAGTGTACAAAAGCACCGACCAGGGTACGACTTGGAAACCCAGTAATGAAGGCCTGCAGAGCTTAAATATCCGATCCCTGGCGATCAGTCCCGCCGACCCCTCGACGATTTACGTCGGAACCAACGGTACTGGTTTGTACCGAAGCCATGATGGCGGAGGACACTGGGAACCATTGCCGCTGTCTATTACGCTGGGTTCCCGCTAAGGTGTTTCTGCCAGGTGTCTGGCGACCTCGGCTTGTAGCCTGCCAAAATGCTCCAGGAGCTCGTGCTTCAGTACGAGAGTGAAGAGCCATCCTGGAATCCATTGCTTTAGCTGTATGTCCATCTCGAGTTCAGCGCGGGTCTCGTCGTTGGTGAGTCCGGGCGTAAGGATCCAGGTGCGCCGGTATCTCAGGAAATCACCACCTATCAAACTGGTCTCCAGTATGCCGGGAACCGTTTCTCGAGTGAGGGTGACCAAATGAAACTCGCCGGGGAGGAAACGCCGGGGCACGTACACATCAGTCTCGACGCCATTTTTTTCCTGACTGATCGCCACGATGCGGAGGCCGCGCGGAAACAGCAACGGCCAGTGCCCATAGTCCGTGAGGACGGCGTGCACAACTGCTGGCCTGGCGGATAGCTCAAGGACGGCGCGGACATGGGCCGCGCCCGCAGAATCCACGGCTATATTGAGAAGAGCGCCGGGCGAGGCCGCCGCCGCGGGCATGAGAAGTCCAAGCAGCAGTAGAAACATCCCCATGTTTACTGGACCTTCAAGACCCCCTCCATACCCTTTTCGCGGTGGCTCTTGAAGAACAAGAGCTTCTTGTCACAGTAGAAAGCAAAGACGCCGGCCTTGGTGGGTGTGAACCGCACTTTGACCGTAGCACCCGCGCCGATGTCTTCGTTGATCACCATGCCCGCATCGGGCTCTTTCAACACAAAGTTGTGCGGGGTAAAGGTGGTCTGACTGACTAGGGTGAGCTCGACCGGGACTCCCGTTCGTACCACAAGATGATCGGGCTTATAGCTGTAACTGTCCAATGTCACTGTCGCGCGCTGCACACCGTCAGCATCCGGTACCAGCACGACCTGCTCCGCTGTCCAGCCTAGAGGAATCCAGGCAGCTATGACCAGCGCAGGCCCGAAGAGAAATCTCATGATTCTTTTCATCGATAGTAACTCCTTCTCATTCCCAGAGGCCGCTGCCGGCCCCAACGGCCGCCTTGGGTGGCAAGGGGGTGCTGGTTCATCGTCTCCGGCGCGCCGTCGTCCTGAAGAGCATGGATTCCACCGAGTCATAGTCCAACTCCTCTCCGCTGCGTGCCGCCCGTAACATCAAGGCGCCGCGGCTCATATCGCCAACGCCCGCGAACGAACATGGATACAGCAATCGCTCCTGAAAGATCGGCCAGAGCAAATCGACATATTTGCCCGTCGCGATGCTGCCCAAGAGGACCACACGGGTGTCGCTGCCAAGCCGTCCGATCTGTTCTGACAGCGCTTCCGCATGTTGTTCGAGCGGTACCCGGTACGCGCGGTTCTTTGGATCCACCGGTGTCTGCTGGAGCTGCTGCATGCGCGCAGCGTTAAGAATCCACTCCGGCGGGACGAGGCCAAAACCCGGTGTGATAACGTAAATGCCGGTCCCTGTCCAACCGAGCGGCGGGGTCGCGAAGTGTTTCGCGTAGGCCATCTTGCCTCGAAAATATAAGCAGCTCAGGAACGAAAAGGCGTCGGCGATTGGCACTCCCTGATTAGAACGAAAGGACTGCGCCGCCGGAAATTGGGCGCGCGGAGACAGCAGCTGTTTGGCGCGCGCGCCGGTCAACAGCGCAGGGGAAAGCAAGAAAATCTTGGCCGGACGTTGGTAAGAGTCCACCTGTCTTCCTCGCCGTTTCGTATTGTACTGTATCCTTCCTCGATGGGAAACCTGGATGGGCGGTAATGATCGGGTGCCCCGTTTGGGGTGTTGTCGTAGGGGAGTACTAGGTATGGCGTAGGCCTTTGACGTACCTCAAACCGCTCACCGACATTTCGAGGTTCACTCCGAACAATTTGTCCATTGTCCGTGTTCTCATGCTTGTTACAAAGTCATCCAGACGAGGAGGTACTTCATGAGGGACACTTACGCGAGGCAGGACGAAGAAATCTCCGTGGTAGGCGCTTTTGTTGCCGGCGTCACGGTCGGAGTAATCGCCGGATTGCTGTTTGCGCCCCGAGCAGGGCCAGATATTAGAAAGTCATTACAGGACTACGCCGCTCACGCCATGAATGACATCTTGGAGACGGCCATGCGTACCGGCAAAATGTACGTCGAGGACCTCCTGCAACGGAGCAATGAGTACCTGGACCGCACCGTGGGCGAGATCTTCGAGCCGTCCCAGCGAAACCTTAAACAACCGGTGGTAAGACTCTAAAAAGGAGGAGTGTATGTTGGACTACGAAAGCTCGAACGACAGTTCCACTGCAATTTTTGCATTTCTTGCCGGAGCACTGATCGGAGCAGGTGTCGCGATGCTGCTGGCGCCGCGTTCAGGGGCTGAGACGCGTCAGTGGATTACTGACTACGCAGACAAAGCCAAGGATCAGATGGATACGGCCATCGAAAGTGGAAAGGAATATCTTCAGGCCGGGATCGATCGCGGAAAAGAATACCTGGAAGGCGCGCAAAGCAAATTCAAAGAGACCGGCAATAATATGGCTCGGCAGGCCGAGAAAGCCTATAACAGGGGGCCCCAAAAAGGCTGAGGAGATCCTTCATTCCCCGGGCGCTCGCCCGGGGAATGTCTACGGCATGATCGCGGCCTTTGGATAGCTCTAGCAGAGCCATCTTCGTGTATCTTGCACGATCCAGGTATCAACAAGATCAAGGCTATCTTAAGGGTCTCGATTCGCGCACCAGCTTCTGAGACTCGTCCAACTGCGCCCTCGTCATCTTTCCTTCCAGACGATCCTGCATCGCCAGCGCATCTTGATCACCCTGTGCGGCGGCCAAGCTGTACCAGTAATGCGCTTGGATCGTATCCTTGGGCACCCCTTGTCCTTGCGCATACATGTTCGCCAGGTTGTACTGCGCCACGGCGTCTCCCTGCTCGGCTGCCCGCCGATACCAATACATCGCCTCTTGGTTATCGCGCGGAACTCCCTGTCCAAGGCAATAAATGGCCGCTAGATTGTTCTGGGCTTCGGGGTCACCCTGGACGGCGGCGAGCTGAAACCATTTGCGCGCTTCCGCAAAATCCAGTGACACGCCATTTCCCTCGTAGTACAGCATGCCGAGGTTATACTGAGCCTCCGCCAGCCCCTGTTCTGCGGACAGCCGGTACCAGCGGAAGGCTTCGGCGCGGTCCTGCGGCACGCCCTCCCCGCGTGAATACATCTGGCCCAGATTGTACTGTGCGGCAGAAAGCCCTTGGTCGGCGGCCAACCGATACCATCGGCCCGCTTCCGCTCGGTCCTGCGGGACCCCTTGGCCCTTGTCGTACATCACCCCGCGGTTGAAGAGGGCCATGGCATCGGAGTCAAAGAACGTCTGAGATTCGCGGAAGCCGGGACGATAATCGTTGTACTGATACGCCGAAGCCTGGTGAACGCCGGCCGCGAGGCTGGCGAGGATCGCTCCAGAAAGCGCTGCAAAGCGGACGGCTTGGAGAGGTTGCACGGTAACTCCCCCTAAGCAAACTGGCGGCTTTACTAACGTTCACTAGTATAACACTTTTGGGGGGTAAGGCAAGTTTTGATGGCTCGCCTTTTCGCTGGGGCTAGCTCCTTATGTTCCTGCGACGGGTACCCCGGGCGCGATCAAAGGCCCACCCGACCTCGGCACCGATAATGAAGACCAAGGACGTGTAATAGAGCCACAGGTAAAAGAAAATCAGCCCCGCGAGCGCGCCGTAGATCAGCGTGTTCGCCCTGGCAAGCGTGACGTACCAGGTGAATGCCGACTTTGACAGCGAGAAGAGCGCGGCCCCGGTAAGGGCTGAAACGCCCAGCGCCTTGCGGCCGATGGTTTCTGCGGGAGAAAAGCGGTACAACGTGTAGAAGAGAGCCGCGGTAAATAGGAACACGACCACTTGCGTGGCGACCAGCCAGCCTGTTTTAAGAAGATCTCCGATCACGGGGACACTCTCACCCAGCGCCTGCAAGATGGTCAGCAACAACCCGATCCCAACACTCAGCATTACCAGGAAGGCAACAAGGAGGATCATTCCAAGGTCAGTGGCTTTGGCCTTAAAATAGGACCGGTTCCTTGGGGCTTCGAAAATAATGTTGAGCGTCAGGCGAATCGCGCCGAACAACCAGGAGCTCAGCAGGAAGAACAATGGAACCGCGACGAGGCCCAACACATTGCGGTGAGCGATAATAACCGAGAGCGTATTAACGAATGCCTCGCTTGTCTGCGGCAAAAATTGCTTCACGCTATGTTGCGCGACAGCCAACGCTCGCTCGGAGCTGCCCAGGGTGAAGGCTAGCGCCGAGACCAGCAGCAGCACAAACGGGACACAATAGAGAAGAAGATTAAATGCCAGTCCGGCGGCGAGGAAGGATCCATTATCCCCGAGGAATTTTAAAATTGTTCCTTTGAGGAGGCGCCAGGCGAATCGCAAGGCTACTAGCAAAGACCCATAGCGATGTTGTCTTCTATAAGCACTGCGCCTCTGAACAATCGGGTCTTCATCGCCTTCATAGGGTATCTATCCCCAATTGCCAGAAAGATACGCTATGGCGGAAGAAGAGACAAGAGCGGACAGCACCCAACCCGACCCTGTCACGGTCTGCACCTGCGCGCTTACTAGTAGGAATTGACACTTGCGTCAATCTTCTTCATTATTGCCAATTACAATTTAGCCCACCGAAAAGACCAGATGAGCGAATCACCCATCCAGTCCATTTTAGTAGTTGATGACGAGGAGGCCATCCGGCAAACCTTACAGTATCGCTTGCAACACCTCGGTTATGAAGTCGAAGCCGTCGGGGATGTCCAACAAGCCATAGAACGCGTCGAACTCAACGAGTATGGCGCCATTCTGCTCGATGTCCGCATGCCAAGCGGCAACGGCCTGGACTTAATCGCTCCGATACGACGCATCTCTGCTGACACGCAAATCATTGTGATGAGTGGCTATGCCACGTTCGACATGGTAGTTCAAGCAATGAAATTAGGCGCCGTCGACTTCATCACGAAACCCTTTGACCCGGAGCGTCTCAACGTCACCGTGCGCAACGCCTTCGAATGCCGCCGATTGATCACTGAAAACGCGTCGCTGCGTAAAGCGATCGAATACCGTCATCCTGAGATTCTGATTGGTATTAGCCCCGCCATCATGGAACTGCACTGTCTGATCGGAAAAATTGCAGAAACCGACAGCACGGTGCTCATTTCCGGTGAAAGCGGCACCGGAAAAGAATTAGTTGCCCTGGCGCTGCATCATCAGAATCGCGGCAGATCAGGACCTTTTGTCCCCGTCAGTTGCGGGGCGATCACGGAAAGCCTGCTAGAAAGCGAATTTTTTGGTCACGAGAAGGGGGCATTCACGGGAGCGATCGCCTCTCGTATCGGTCGTTTTGAATTGGCAAACAAAGGCACGATTTTTCTCGATGAAGTGGGTGATCTGAGCCTGAACCTTCAAGTAAAGCTTCTGCGGGTATTGCAAGAACGTGTCTTTGAACGCCTCGGCAGTTCCAAGACGAGAACGGTGGATGTCCGCGTGATTTCGGCAACCAATCTGGATCTGGAGCAAGCGGTCGAAGATGGGCGGTTCCGGGAAGATCTTTACTACCGCCTGAACGTCATCCCTATCACGATCCCGCCGCTGCGGTCGCGCCCCGAGGACATCCCACTTTTGGTTCGACACTTTCTGGATCGCCTTAATCGGATGACCAAAGGGATGATCAGCGGGGTGACTACGGAAGCTCTCGGTTTGCTACAAGCTTATCATTGGCCCGGCAATGTTCGGGAACTGGAGAACTTTATTGAACGGGTAGTCGCGCTTAAAGAATCAGGAGAGATCAATGCCAAGGATTTGCCCATGGCCATGCGACAATCCAAGAAGTCCGGAGGACCCGCCGTGGCTATCGACTTCCCACCGCAAGGTGTTGATCTTCCTTGCCTCATCGATGCGCTCGAACGTAATCTGATCACGCAGGCACTATCCCTGAGTCATGGGGTCAAGAGCCGAGCCGCCGAGTTGCTCGGCTTGAATCGAACTACGCTCGTGGAGAAACTAAGGCGCGGTTAATCAGCCGGTCCAGTGCGTAGCTTGATATTCTTCCGAGTTTCGTCCCATCTTTTTAGGCCTCTTCCCTCTTTTTAGTGCTTTCCCCTCTTACTAAAAAACTCTAGGTGTAGTAGCTTACTGCCCACATCACGGGATTCGCTACGCCACACCTTTTTTATGCCGCCCAACTTCAAACCTTCAAAACTTCTGGTGGTCGGTCCTGAAGCGCATTTACGCGGCTTAATCATGGATCTGCTGGAGCGCCGGGGCTGGAGCGCTCGGCTCGCGGTCCTGTCGAAGGACCCTGGGCATCTGGTGCGCTCACTGCTAGAACGCGATGGACATCAGCTCCATGTCAACTCGAGTTCGGAAGCTTTGGCGACGGTGGTTGCGGCAGCACCGGATCTTGTAGTTGTCGATTTGGAGGCGCTCGAAGAACTTCAGCATGAGCTCCAGGCCACCAAAGAATCGTTAAAGAGACTCGAAGAGCTCCTCCCAATCTGCGCTCAGTGCAAGAACGTCCGGAATCCCGATGACTCATGGGAACCCATCGAAAGTTATCTCCAGAGCCATTTGGCGGTCCAATTTACACATACCTTGTGCCCAAAGCATTTGGGACTTTCAGGACCTTATCCCGCAGCACCACCGACGAAATTAGGATAAGCCTGACGGGATTAAAGTAGGTCTGCACGCTCGCTGACAACCAGCACAGCTTAGCTGATCGATTGGAGAGAAGTTGGGAAGACGCGATAAACTTTTCAGGAGCGTCTGCTGGGTCTCTACGCTGCCCCTGACTCTGCGGTGGGTATGAGCCTTTTCCCTCGAAACTGACGTTCGGCACTCAGCGCCGCCGAAGTTCCCGAGGCCGTGACTTCAACTTGGGAGGTTTCGCCAGGCGCCGTGACGCCTGGACTTTGCACTTCCGACGCCCCAAGAAACGATACGCCTTCCTGGAGCGAGAGGCGCGGGGTTTTGACCCGGCCTTTGAAAACCGCCGGGGCGATTAGCTCCACCCTTTCGGATGCAACAATGTCCCCCGTAATCCCTCCCACACAGATGACTGTCCCGGCTACGATATTTCCTTCCACCAGGGCTTCTTCCCCGATGACCAGGATCCCTTCCGTGGAGATGTCACCGTGCAAACGCCCGTCGATGCGGGCGGTCCCTTCAAACATGATGTCGCCTTTGAATCGGGCGTTCTTCCCGAGAAGGCTTAAATCAGCGTCGTGCGCATTCGGTTTGGCTTTGTAACTGCTGCGCCCCGTCCACATTGCGATTGGTCGCCGCCCTTTCGGGTCAGCGGCTCCACCGCGCCGTGGCCGTAGGCCTAAGGTCGGTGGCTCGGATATGCAGCATGGAAAGATTTTGGATATTTCCGCAGCAGAGACAGCGCCGCTCGAACCGGATCATAAAATGATCCACAAACCGCTCATCAACCATCAACCCTCGACATTTCGGACACTTCATGGCTCGACCCTCCTCCGTCCTCTTACAACTCCGTGTGAACCCCCCGCTTTAGACGGTCCGAACTTTTATCTATAAGAAAAGCAAGGTCAATGCCAAAACATTTTCCAGAAGAGCCTCTAGATGTTGAGGATCATCTTGTACGCCACTCCTACCACTCGTAGTGTTACGTAGAAAAGCTGTGTCAAAATGGTGGCGGGCTCGATTGAATTCTGGCAACAACCCCGGGTAATTGCTCCTCTTCTGGCTGGTAGGCGACAGAGCAGAAGGTGACTGCAGGTCGAGCAGGTTTTCTCATCCTGCAGAGCGCGTTGGTACAGGAACTACTCTATTTTCCCACCTTGAGCCGGCGTAGAAATGCGACAGTGTGGTATGATTTTTTTGCCGATGCTAGCGCCGGTACCGCACCAGCGACGACGATGGTTTCGCCACGCCCTGCTCTGCACAGTGTTGGGCTTTTTCCTTTCGTCCTGCAGCGCCCTGAATCTTACCTACAACCACGCCGAAGGTCTTCTCTTATGGAAGATCGACCGCTATTTTAAGCTCTCCGCCGAGCAGGAAAGATTGGTCAAGGCCTGGCTGGCGGACTTTCATTTGTGGCATCGCCAAACGGAGCTGCCGCGCTACGTGGAGTTTTTAAAGCAGGTTCAAGACCGCTGGAGTGATGGCGTCAGCCCGGAGGAAATCGACTGGACCTTCGACACCTTCGCAAAACTTCGCTCTGAGCTCACTGGCCGGATCGCTCCAGCCGGAGCGGTTCTTCTCCCCCTCGTTGATACGACGCAAATACGACACCTTGATCGTGTCCTGGAACGAGATAATCGAGACTGGCAGGCACAGGCCGCCATTCCAGCCGAGGAGCGATCTGTTAAGCGAGCGAAAACCGTCCTGACCTGGCTCCGAGACTGGCTCGGCCCTCTTACGCCGGAGCAGGAACGTTTGGTGACGCGGTTGCTGAAAGATATGCCCGACACTACGGAGGAGTGGCTTGCGTATCGCACGCAACGACAGCAGCAATTCATACAGTTCCTCCAATCCAAGCCCAACCCCGCGTTGATCGAACACAGACTTCAGGAATGGTTGGCGACTCCAGAAAAGACCAGCTATGTGCTCTCCCGACAGAACCTCCGCCAGAACGTCAAGATAACGGCTCTGGCGATCGACCGAACGGTCACACCACGGCAGCGCACGCACGCGTCCGAGAAGCTCCAAAAACTCATCCGCCAACTCGAGAGCCTTGCGGCAGGCTGAGCCTTCTTTTCCTCAACTAAGCGCCCTGAATTTCCGATAAGACAAAGCTATGATGTTTCCGACCGCCCAGTTCCATGCCTGATCCCAACAGCTTCTCCTCAGAACTCAGGGCTAAGCTCGCGGGCCATGTGCCGGTGATCCGAGAGACCTCGGTCAAACTCATCACACAACTTTCTTCGCCAACGACCGAAGTCGATGCCATCGTCCACACGATCCGTCGCGACCAGACGTTTGTAACCCGCCTCCTGGCGATCGCCAATAGCCCCTACTATTCCCGGAGCCCAGAGAAAATCACCACTATCAAGCGGGCGACTCTTCAGATCGGCTACGACATCATCCGCGATATTGCCATCGCCGCGGAATTTGTCGAACTCGCCCACGCGCACGCGGGGACCGCTCCGAGACTCGGACGCCTGCTTGCCAGAGCATTCGTGGCGGCACATCAGGCCATCGCACTCTGCGATGCATGCGCCCTTCCTGACTCCGAAGTCCTCTTTACGACCGCCTTGCTGGAAAGTCTCGGCGAAGTCGCGTTGGCTGTGCACATGCCCGCGGTCTACGAGGGCATTGGAGTCATGGCACGCAGCGAGGGGCATCGTTATGAGGAAGCGCATCGCCGAGTCACGGGGATGGGGCCTCACGCGCTCACCGTTCTCGTCGCCAGCCTTCATCAGCTGCCAGAAGATCTGGTACTCGCCCCTCCGGACTGGGCGACCGCTGACTGGACTCCCACGGCCCGGCGCGCAGCGATCGTGCATCTGACCAACGCTTTCGCGCGGAATCTGTTCACACCCGATTCTCCGGTGATTCGCCAGGATTTCGATGACGTGATGGCGCTGGCCTCCACGGCGCTGGATCTCCCTGCTTCTACCCTGACCCTGCTCCTCACTACCACCTTCGAGAAGGCCCTGGAATTCGGAGTCGACGTGAATCTTGGCTATCCCTATTTTGCGATTGAGCCACCCGCAATGACGGAGACAGCCCGGCAGAAGCTCTTGGGAAGGCTGGCGGATGAGTACGCGCGGGGCACCACGCGGGCATTTGAGCTGGCCTATCGACTCTGCTCGCTGCCGATCTAGAGAGTTCCTTCGCAGAGCTGATACAGACGTCCCCAACCCAATATCACCAGCCGCCTGCCGTCTGAAATTGAAAAAATGCCTGACGCCTTTGGCTGCTTTACGGTTTCCAGGAGATGCCGACCTGCGCGGACAGCGGCGTCGCGATATGCTCCAGCGACTGTCGCTCCGCCTTCACCCCGTAGACCATTTCGACGGCAGCGGCGATGAGCATGAGCCCCGCGCCGACGAGATCCCCCAGGAACACGCTTGCGGCCGAGCTCTGAATCAATTGCGCAAAGAGCCACGGCGCGAGGATGCCCGCACCCTGAGCGACCACAAAAAAGAACGCGATGGCCATGGCCCGGATTTCCATGGGGAAGACCTCGCTTACGGTGAGGTACGCCGCGCTTGCGCCCGCGGAAGCGAAGAAGAAGATGACCGACCATGCGATGGTCTGAGTCACCGAGGTCAAGTGCCCCCGCAAAAACAAGTAGCCCGTGCCGGCCAGTAATACGCCCGAGAGGGCGTAGGTCAGCGTGATCATCGGTTTGCGTCCAATCGTATCGAAGAACCGCCCCAGCAGGAGCGGCCCGAAGAAATTGCCGATCGCGAAGGGCAGGATGTACAGTCCGACGCGCCCGTCCGGCACGTCATAGAACTTCGTGAGCACGAGGGCATACGTGAAGAAGATCGCGTTGTACAGGAACGACTGGGCTATCATCAAGGTGAGCCCGAGCACCGTGCGGGTCGGATAGGTTCCAAACACTTGTCGGGCCACAATGCCGAACGTCAGAGGGATTTGGGCATACAGGGTGATCCAGCCCTCCGGCTCAGGCAACGTCTCAAGGCCTTCATCTCGCTTCACCGTCTCCTCGATTGACCGGACGACCTCTTCCGCCTCACGCACCCGGCCGTGGGTCATCAGCCAGCGCGGGCTTTCCGGAACGTAGCGGCGGATGAGCAGAATACCGAGGCCGAGAATGCCGCCGAACGCAAAACAGAACCGCCAGCCGAGGCTCTCGGCGATCACCTCCGGATTCAACAGGGGAATCGTCAGGAGCGCCCCCGCCGCGGTCCCGAGCCACCAACTCCCGTTGATGGCGAGGTCGGTGTGTCCCCGCGCCCGCGCCGGGATCAACTCATCAATGGCCGAGTTGATCGCCGAGTACTCTCCACCAATGCCGGCTCCGGTGAAAAACCGGAACACCATAAAACTCCACAGGTTCCAGGAGAAGGCCGTCAGGACCGTGGCGACAAGGTACAGGAGTAGCGTGAGCATGAACCATTTCTTACGCCCCTGCCGGTCGATGAGGTACGAGAACAAAAATGCCCCGCCGACAGAACCGGCCAGATAGGCGGACGCTGTCAGTCCGACCTCCGCCTCTGTCAGATGCAGCGTAGAAGGATGGGTCAGCACGGCGCCGAGCGCACCCACGATGGTGACTTCGAGGCCGTCGAGGATCCAGGTCACCCCCAGCGCCGCCACGATCATCCAGTGCCAGCGCGACCAGGGAAGTCGATCCATGCGTTGAGGCACATTGGTATTGACAGGGGCGCTGCCTGTCTCGCCTATGTCCGCCATTGCCTCACTCGCTGGCTGTTTTCTCAGCGCCCTTCCCAGGGAAGGTCGTTTCCATGCATCCTAGCGAAGAGTTCCCAATCAAACCTCTTGGGCGCAACTGCATGAAGAGGAATGGCTTCGATCACTGTCGCCTCGCGGTAGGCCAACATGCAACCGACGACGGATTCGGGTTGACCGACCAGACGACGCACTGTTTCATAGCCCAGGTGCTGCGCGATGGCCTTGTCCTCCGGCGTCGGCAGAGCCCCACGCAGGGTATGGCCCAGAATAGTGGCTTTGGTCGCGAGCGTCATTCTGTGGTAACCAGACCGCGCTTGAAGCTGCGGCCACTGCCCGATTGCACTCGCCACATACTCGACCAATCCATGGATACCGCCGCCGCGATGATGGCGATGCGGGGTCCGCTCTGCCACCACAAATAAGTGGCTCTTGTTCGGCACGCCCAGGGACTGTTTGAGAGTCCCCAGAATAACCTCGTCGATATATGCATCCGGGTCTGGATGCTCGTTGACCAGCACGCCCTCGGCTCTGGCTTGATACGCGCAAGCCAGCGCGAGGTGCCCTGAGCCAGCTCCCATGACTTCAACGAAAAAGATGCTGCCCATGGCCGCGCTAGTGGCCTTCAGTGACTCGATCGACTGGTTCGCCAGGGCGACCGCGGAGTGGAAGCCGAGCGAGACAGTTCCCTCGATGTTGTTGTCAATCGTCCCGGGAATTCCGACCACCTGAACGCCGAACGCTTCGGAGATGGCGCGCGCCCCCCGCAAACTGCCGTCTCCGCCGATTACGACCAAGGCCCCATCCTTCAAGTAGGGTAAGAGGTTTTGCATCGCGGCGTGCTGGACATGTTCGTCCTTGAAATCCTCGAATCGGCTGCTCCCAATGGGGCTGCTGGCCACGCTGCTCATTGCGCGGGTGTCCTGTTCGGTCACCATTGCGATCCAGTTGTTCGCGAGGCCCAAAAATCCATGCCGGACGAAGTAGACCTCCAAGCCAAACCGGTTGCCTGTCACCCGCAATTCCTTTAGTGCCGCGCCAGCACCGGCGAAATCGCCGCCGGAGACGAGCGCGACGAGGCGTCTAATCTGATTGGGCCTCAGCGTGACACGGTCACGGCGTTCCCGCTCGACACTCGTCCAGGCATCGCGCGCGGCCCGCTCCCGCTCCGAGATTCCCACCGCGGTTGAATATCCTGAGAACTGCCCATTCTCGAATGTCAGCAGCACGACATTGTCCTGGCCTTCCTTATATTCTCCGAACTCGCTGAATGCTTCGCGAAATGGCCGCGGATCGAGATAGATCATCAGGGCCCGTAGAGTCGTGCTGTGAGTGTACAGAGCGGCCACGTTGCCCATGTGCGCGGCTGCAAGCTGATGAAGCCCGTCGATGACCTGGATATAGGACTCGAAGAAACAGTGGCCGCCGGGATAGCTGTAGAGTGGATGTTTGATCAAGCGCTTGACGGTCTTGACCTCCACACCGAAAATTTTGGCGGCGTCCTTGGCCTCTTGATCCTTTTCCACACCAGTGGCCCAACCAAAATCCTGCGCCTCCAAGGCGTCATGGATCTCTGGGCGGCCGGTCGATTGTTCACCTGGCAGCAATGCGGCCACGACTCGCTCGAAGAGTTGGGTCGTATTCGGGCTCCGGCTGGCGAAATGCAAGAAGGTGTGCGGATCAAGGTAATTGGTGAGTCGCTGGAATTCGAGTTGCTGCCTCACGAGGCCGGCCATCCGCGCGAAGGCCGCGCCGACCGCGTCCGCTCTGGCCACTCCCTGGTCGGGGTCCAACAGATTTGGCAAGCGCCGCCCAACCCGATGCGTCTTGCTGTCCACGCGCGAAATTCCGTGCCGCATCGCAAACAAGATCGTGCGCCCGGTGAGATCGCGCGGCAGCAAGAGAAAACCATCGTCCCCTAAATCCAGAGTAAGCCGTCCCTCCACCAGCTGGGGAGTGAGCTGGGTCCGTGGTACCACCGCTACCGGGCGCCGATAGCTCGGTTTCTGCACCGCCCCGATCGGCGCCCGGTACAGCGGCGACAACTCGCCTTCTGCGAGCAGTTTGTTCCAGGCAGCATAAAACACCAGCTCATTGCCCTGACAGCCGTCCTCGATGAGGGTTCGCCGGGCAGCCTCGTAGGCCTGCACGTCCGGAAACCCTGACTGCGTCCGTTGAAGAAAAGTCTGTATGCACGGCATCGCCGCGTGCACCCTCGGCACGTGATCGGTTGACGGAACGGGGGCCGGCGGAGCCGACGCACCCTCGGCTCGGTTGAGGCAAGCCAAGGCTTCGCCATAGGCAAGGAGGCCTTCGATCGTCACAAATTCCAGGGCGTCTCGGTCAGATGTCATTTTTGCCTCTGGCGACCGAAAGAATCACTTCGTAGCCGAAGATGTCAAGGACTCAGCCCGGATTATTCATGACGTTTCGTCAAACCCCCTGAAGCTGAGTAGTATCAGGTTTGGAGGCCAGACCGCTTAATCGCAAGTACTACTTGGCGGAGACACCCGTAATGTCCCGACCGCAGAACCGGCAGATTTTCGCCTTCGCAAGAATGCGCTCTGCGCAGAAGGGACACTCCCTTTCTTCTCGTTCAGGAGAAGGCGTGGCGGGGTTGACGATCACCGTGCTCTTGCTGGCCTCATATTTCAGTGTCGCGCCCTGCACCTGCTTTCTAAACTCTAAAGGCTTGGAGATCATCGCAAAGGTTTCCTTTGTCGAGCCTGTTCCCGTGACCTGAATCGTTCCATAATCAAGCACGCGCCCCCACAAACCTTGTTCTACGCTGATGTTTTCCACCTTGTTCAGCAGCGTCTCGAGCGTATGCCGCTTGATCAGGCCAGTTTTAATGAGAACTCGTTTATCCGTTACCGCAAATTCCGAGCAGCGATATCGAATATATACGCCGGCTAAGGGAAGCGTTCCGATCAGGAAGAGGACGAAGGCTAGAGCCGGGTCATCCTGGCTGGCTTCAAATGCAATCGCCAGGATCGTGAACAGAACGAATACGATGGCAGCCGGCAGAAAGGTGATCCAATGGAGGTGTGCTCGGTAAAGAATTCGTTCGCCTGGAACCAAAGTGCTTTCAACGTAACTCATCCAGCCCTCTTTCCCCCTTTGCACCCACCCGCCCTGGCGCCGCCGGGACGGCGCCTTTTCCCCTGGACGGCGACGATGGTAACAAAGCAAGCTATTGCGGTCAAACCGCGACACTGCTGACTCCGATTATTGGGTATCCAATACAAAAACTTTGACAATTGATACGAAGGGTGCATAATAATGCTTAACCCTTTAGTATGGGTCAAACGAATCGTCCTCTTTTTCACTTTTTTTCCGCTCTTTACTCTCGTGGTTTTTTCTTACTTCCGGGTAATTGTGCAACAGTTCCTAGGGCAATATAAGGAGCCTATGGGGGACAACCCATGAACCTCGTCATTGCAGTGCTGGTAGTTCTCGGACTTACCAACATTCTTCCCATCCCGGTGGGAGACCGCATTCTCCCAGGCGGACGGAGCGAAGCCGGGACCATGCCCCCAATCAAGTGCCTTGTTGTCGGCGAAGTGGTGTGGGCTAAAGAGGAAATAGAACCGAAAGTCCGTTTAAAGACCGGGTGTCCGATTCAAATACAACGCGACGGAGCCTATCTTAAATTATCGTCGTCCAAATGGATCGTAGAGGTTCTGCTTCCTGAAACGCCGTTTCCGACGGCTTTTCTCTATATCTGGGGCCAACGAGAGGCAACAATCGGAAATTCCAACGTCCGGGTCTCGTACGGTCCAATTGACGGCACCTAAAAGTTAATCTCTGTCCGCAAAGGGATTTTTTAATTATTTTGCGCCTCCCCTCCTAGTCGTTCTCTCGCCTTAGTCGGCATTTCTTCCTCCTGATTATCTTTGATAAGAAGCACGAAAAGTGAAAGCTAGTGAGGAGAAGGCTGGACTAACCCATGTTCATGGCCTGTCGGCTGGATAACTAAAGCGCAGGACCTGAGGAGCACCTCTTAAGAAATAGATTCCCAAAACGACACCTCCTATCGCGCTGACAAAAAACCAGGTTGATACCACATCCACGCCAGCCAAGGCGAACGCGATGCTGGAGACGAGTGACCACAGAGAGTATACAGTCATAGCGAGGCCGAAAACACGGATCACGATCCCGAATATATCAGGTGCTTTCATACATCGCCTCCATGCTTGTTACGTGCGGACAGTAAGCGGCAGCATTATATGCTTTTTTCCGGCAACGTCCACCGCCTGCGGCTGCTTTTTCCTTCTTGATTGCGCTATCATCAACGGTTGTTGTCCGGAGTAGCGGCCGCACATGATCGAATCGACGTTCATCTTGCTGAACGGCATTGGAGAAGCTACGGAGCGAAAACTCTGGGAGCACGGTGTCTCCAGCTGGCAGGCTTTTCTGGGAGAACTATCCCTGCCCGGCATTGGTCGGAGCCGCAAGAGCCTATATGACCTGGACGTGTCCCGCGCGCTTCATCATCATGGACACGATGACGCCCGGTATTTTGCCGAATGCTTGAAGCCGCGAGATCAATGGAGGCTGTATCACTGGCTGCGGTCTCGGGCCGTCTATCTGGATATCGAGACTGCCGGCGGATCATTCGGAGACGTGACGGTGGTCGGTCTTTACGCGGAGGGTCGCATGACCAGCCTGGTGCGAGGCGATTCCTTGACGCAGGATCGCTTGCGCGAGGAACTATCCCGCTATGATCTGCTCATCACTTTTTTCGGATCGGCCTTTGATCTGCCTTATCTCAAAGCCTCCTACCCTCGTCTGGTATTGGATCAGCCACATATCGATCTCTGTTTTCTGGCCAGGCGATTAGGATTGCGCGGCGGGCTGAAACGCATCGAGCCGATCGCCGGGATCGAACGATCAGATCCCTTGCAGGGCCTTGATGGGTGGGACGCCGTCCGCTTATGGAATCGGTGGCGCTACGGACATGATGCGGCCGCGCTGGAATTATTGTTGGCCTATAATGAAGCGGATGCCATGAATCTCCAGCCCCTTGCCGATTTTCTGTACGATCAGCTAGCGCAGCAATACAAACCCTACAGAGATCAACTATCTTCGGTGGGATAGCAGATCGCCGATAATTTTACTATGGAAGGCGTTCAAGCCCGTGGAACGCACAACTTCGTGCGGGGGCTGACCTTAACGATCAGCCCCCCGCGTGTGGTTATTGCACGATGATAATCACCGGCCGGCTCTGGCTTTCATCCAATGCCTGCTCATCCGCATCGTTATCCTGGTCTTCAGCCTGATTCTGGTCGGAACTCTCGGTCATTGATTCGTCCGGCAGTCCCACGCGAAGTCCCACTTCAGCATCAGACTGTGAAAGTTGGTCTTGATCCCTCATTTCACTATTCAGGCACACATTCTGAGTTGAGTCACAAGCGGATATCTGATCCATGCCTGTCTGCTCAGAACCGGCATTGGCAATGCCAAGACATAGACTAAGCATCGCTGCCGCTGCTATGGCTAAGCCTTGATGTTTCATGGTTCCGTCTCCTTGATTGGAGGTTATATTAGTTAGCTTCAACTTAAATACGGCAATGAAAGCGGGACAAGCGACAAATGTGACTCTAGGTCTTTAGATTTGTCCTGTGAAATTAACTGGGCGTTTTTTATTGCAATGTGGCCGCTGTCTTCATAAGAGCATAAGACCCGAAAAATATACCGGATTGACCTCGCCAGGCCCCGTAGGTATCCTTTCGATTGTCTGGAGCACACGTCTGGTGCAATTTGATCCCGCCATCGCAGCCCAGGTCTCCTTCAAACGCGCGCAGGCATCGGGGGAGTTCGGGCTGGATCTGGAGAAGGCGATCGCGGCGGAAGCGATCTTTTCGGCAAGCGCCGGCAGTGAAGCAAAAGCCGCCTATTTTGCCCTTCAGGAAATCGGGCAGCGGCACCCCGACGCCACGGCGTTACAGGAGTTTCTTATCTACATCACATGGCAGCAGGTCACCGAAGACACCATCCCCGCTCACTTCCAGCGAGGAGCGGACCTGTGCGACCGGTACTTGAGCCGGCTCGAGGAAGGCCACGACACGATGCAGGCCGAACAGATTCGCGAACTAAGGCGATCCTTTCGCGCGGGTCTGGGACAGGATGAGGATGACGAGGCGGGATACGATGAGGACAGCCTCAAAGGGGGAGACTGAGCCGCGTCGAAAGACTCTCTTTACCACTCCCCTTCGGCAGATGGCGCCGGCTCCGGCTTCGGCGAATCATCCACGACGACACTCAAATCTTTCTTGATCTCAATTGCGTCCGCTGGCCCCACCCGGTCCAGAGTCAAGCGCGCGAGATCCAGTGCCCGCTGCTTTTTTGCGTCCTTGAGCGCCTCCCGAGCCTGCTTCCCTATCACGAATTTGACCTTGTCGTTCAGCACTTCCTCCAGCGCGATGGTGGTAGGCTTCGTGTGCTTGGTGACAATAGTGGATGGGATACCCTTCATTAATTGCTGGGCTCTCTGAGCTGCGATAATAACTAGACGGCTTCTCGATCCGAACTTACTCACATCGTCAGGCATTAACGATAAGGCATACATCGGCGCTACTCCTTCTTCTGTAGCAAGCTCTGGGCTGCTACGTAACGGGGTCGGTCTCTCTGGCGTAGGAGCAGCGAGGTTGGGACTCGACCGCGGCAGGAGAAAACAAAGCCACGGAGCTCAAAACGTCATGGCTTCACGGTACGCGCTACCATCGTAGCAGTCAATGCTTAATTCTTGGCGCAGCCCCTTGACTGGCCACATTTCGGTCTTATCTGTACATTACACAAACGATTGAGCCGGAAAGGCTCAAGAAAGGGGTTCCATGACTTTTAACCTTAGCTATGCACCATTTGATGTCGATAAGTTTCTGCGTGATGCCCTTCATGTCGACCAACCCGCCGTCTGGGATCCGGCGTGCAATACGTACGAGGATGAACAAGGTTACTGGATGCAGGTTGCCCTGCCGGGTCTCGACCGGAAGGACATCAGCATCGTATTTGAAGATGGGGTGTTGACCGTGAAGGGTGAGCCAAAAGAGGAGGCCCCACCGAACCGTACCTATTTCACTCGAGAAATCGAGAGGGGAAGTTTTTCCCGTGCCTTCAGGCTTCCCGGTACTGTCGATCCCGGCAAGGTCTCGGCTTCCTATAAGGAAGGTCTGTTGACAATCCAAATCCCGAAGCGGGAAGAGACGAAGCCGCGGCAGATAGCCGTCGAATAACCATCAGCCAACCGTGACCCTGGAAGAAGGGCAAGAGCATACACGCTCTTGCCCTTTCTTTTTGGGGCGTCGGGGACTGCCCTTTGTGACCGACAGAATCAGTAGCCGCGCTGGGACATACAGGTACTGTACGCAGACTCGTAACCCGCCGTCCCGCGTTTATTTTCATTCAATCCATAGAGTGTGCCGGCTGCCACACCGACCAGCCCGCCGATTGCTGCGCCTTTTCCCGCGCCGGATCCGCCACCGGCAATGGCACCGCCACCGGCGCCAATCGCTGCTCCGCCAAGTCCGCCGATTGCGGCATCCTTCACAACTTCGCCCGTTCCAGTTTTAGTTTGATCGTGGGCGTAGTCATTGCACGCATCTATATCCGCCTGCGTGGGCACCTTTCCCGAGGCCGAGGCGACAGGCGTAGCGCTCGAGGGCGGCGGATAATTGCGGTTGCCATCGCAGGCTGCCAGGATGGTGCTGCCAGCCAGCAGCAATACTCCAAGTGCTGAAATTTTCATAGCTGCCTCCTCTATAGGTTCAATACTAAGTTAATTAATACAGGGGAGTGACGGTTTGGGTAGTCCCAAAACGAGGAATGACTTGAACGAAAGGTAGGGCGTCGTATTATTGAGACCGAAGCGCCTTTAGCGTGAAGGCCAACGCCCCCACGATGGGCGTCTCCGATTCAGGTCGCCCCAGAGCTGCCGTGAGCATGCCTACAACTAAGCCAGCATTGCGCTGGATCTTTTTCATCGTATCGGCCCGCAGAGCATCGTTCGCATGCTCCACGGCCTCATTCAGATATGCGAAGGTGAACTCGATACCTTGAGCCGCCTTGCTGTCCGCTCCAACTAACGCATTCGCATCCTTGAGATAGTTCACGGCTCCATACCCATCACCTGGATTCTCCACTTTCGCTTGATAGTCGGCCCCGCCCTTTCCTTCGAGAATGTTGAGCACGTGCTGCATGTGAACCCGCGTCCATCCCTTACCTGCTTGAGGGGTGGTCAGTGAGAGTTCCGCATGCTTCAACGCGAGTGTTAATTGTTCCTGGACCTTGGTGAGCGCCGTCATGGGTGAGGCTTGAGGCTCGGCTGCTCCAGCCAGAGGCACCGCCCCGGTGAGCGCGCACATTGAGATCCAGACCAACAAAGTCTTTCTCACGGATTAAGTCCCGATCATTGTCAAAGCGGCCTATTGCAATGCGACTGGATCAGAACCCGCGCTTAGCCATACATGATCGATAGGCCTCTTCATAACCCGGCGTATCACGTTGAGTCCCATCGATTCCAAAGCGCGTACCCGGCCCTATGGCATCTCCAGCAGCACCGATCGGAGCGCTCCCGACACCGACTGACACATCCTTCAACGCCTCGGAAGGTCCATTTTTAGTCTGGTCCTGCGCGTACGTATTGCAGATTTCGATTTCCCCTGGAGACGGAACGCGTCCGTATGCCGGCGTCCCTGCGGATTCCAGCTTGGGGGGATAATCCGAATAGGATTCGCAGCCCGCAAGAACAGCACCGCACAGCAATAGCACGACGCCGGTTGAAGTTTTCATTATCCCCTCCCGTACATTTCCATTTAGATTGTCTACCTAAGGACTGGAAATGTCATAACCCCTAAGGAGGAAGGAGCGACCACCTAAGGATGGGTTGGCAGAAAGGTCTCTCTCTATCATTCTTGCCCAATACAAAGGAGGATAATTATGAATACCAGGCTGCTCGGCATCGCGCTCATCATTCTGGGCGTGGTGGCATTTGCATACCAAGGGATCACCTATACCACCCAAGAAAAGGTTCTGGATATCGGTCCACTCAAAGCCACGGTCGAGAAAGAGAAGACCATTCCGCTTCCGCCGCTTGTCGGCGGAGCGGCGCTCATCGGAGGCATTGTGCTGCTTTTAATGGGAACTAGAAATTCTTGATCCAGTAAAAGCTAGAGCAAGGTCCTTTTTCCTGAGCCCCCGCCTGTCTTTAAGATTCCCCGCGAACTATCAAGCTGGACATTTTCCTTCGCAATAGCCTGCATTTATCCAGTGGTTCTGCGCATAGAAGTGTTTACACTCAAAAGATTGCCGTAAACGTGAAACCAGGAGGAGAGGTAACCATGGACATGGAATCGCGAGGAATAGCGCGCTTGGAAGCCTCACCGCATTGCTTTTGGGCTTGGTGGGCGCGACCATTGGGAGCTGGATGGCTTCGGGACAGCCGATGGATTTCTTTCCGCCGCTCCAAACTAACAGACGAGGACCGTGCGGCGCGCGCAAAAGTGCGAAGCGTGTCATGAGGATAATGAAAGGAGAACTGCAATGGCCTTAATTCTACTTTGGCTGCTCGGCGTACCGTTAGGCTTGATCATCCTACTGTGGTTGCTCGGGGTCGGCCACTGATAGCTCTCTAGCCCCGAAGAGCTATCTATTCGATGCCACCGTAAATTCGGCCATCATTCCCCGGGTGAAGTGAGGCGCACCTCCTTCATCCGGGAAGAAACAAATCAATCCATATTTTCCCGGCACGAGCTCGGCCATAAAGGCGGCCTCGGCTCCCGGCTGTAAGCCGGTTACCCCGCCCACGGGCTTTCCAGGTGGTGGTGCACTCTCCGGATTTGCCGCCGCGCGCGCAAAGTCCGCAATGGAAACAGCAGGCGGCAATTGCACCAGGACGACTTCATGCGGCTCGGCGCCGTTATTGCGGACTCGAATGATGTGATGGCCGGGTGCAATAGGGGCGGGGATTGAAAAGGTGAAATCTAGTTCACCGATCCGGAGACTGCCGCTCGGAAGTTCCGCCGCCTGTGGATTACCAACCACCTGAAATGGCTTTGCCATGCCTAGCGCCACGTGGGGAATATTTTGTTTATCCGGGATCAAGCAGATGACAAGATAGTTTCCTGGCTCGAGCTTGACAATAGCCGTCGCCTGTTCACCAGGAATGACCGCATTCGGCCCGCCGGCAAGCAATGCCCACTTCGGAAAGCTGAGTGGATCTGCTTTCAGAGCCGCCTCAAAATTCTGTGCGGTTTTCCCTTCCAACAACCGAATCAGTTGAGCATGGTGCAGTTCGTGTCCCCGGTTGACGATCTCCACGGTCGCCACACCTGATGGCACCGAGTCGGGCCCTGAAAACCCATAATCAAAGGCCGCGAAAGAGACAGTATCTGCGGCAAACGCAGGTTGATGCAGAGACAGCAGCACCCCCATCAGAAGAACGTACAACATGTTTCCCGACCTCCTCGCGAATCAGACCGTACGGGGCGTTTTATTTTTGCCATCTTCGAATGCTTTCTTCGCCATAAGCCCTCCTTGATGGAGAAACTCAGCGTAATGAAGCGGAACACAAATGGCAAGCAGATCTCTTGTTGCGTGCAACTCCGAAAGCCGATGGGATAGACTGGCGCGATGGAACGGCCGGCGCTCTATTATCCCTTTCATCTCTGTTCGCGTGACACCCTCACACATCTGTTATCCGCATACGCGCTCGTGCATTTCCGGGACTACATGGCGCTGCAATTGACTCCCATGTGCGGAACGTGGCGTTCCCGGACCGGATCAGCGACCAGTATCCAGATCTGTACGCATCGGGCCGGATTGTTCAGGGCCATAACGTGAGCGGAGCCATCAGCGCGGAGATGGGCGGTCGGATCGATGGAGATTTAGCGGATCGGGACTGGCGGCAGATGTTTCATTCGGCGCTTCGCGATGAGCCTCGGTTCCGGCGAGGATTCGACGAGCGTGGCGAAGACACGGCTGTGTTCGCGTCGTGGCTCGACGCGCAGTGGGTGTCCCATCCGATGTCGCTCGCGGAGGTCCGCCGGCTGTCCGGTCTTAAATACGATCCGGAGCGCGCATGCGAGTATGGGATGATGTTGGTCAAGACATCGGCGGCGCTGTGGTACACCATCCAGCTCTGTCAGCGGCACGCGCTTGAGGCGGTGACGGACTCTCCCGCTCACGACCGCCTGCTGAAGCGGATCCTCACACGCCACCACGTGCAATTGGCGACCTATCTCTGGCGGCGGGAATCCGCGCAGAAGCGCGCTCCTCTTTCAGAGGGATAGGGTTGTTGCCTGGATGGAGATATTACAAAGAGGAGAATGCCTGATTACTGCACCCTGCCAAACCGACGGAGGTCTTTTAAGACAGCCGCTTTCCCTTTACACATTCGACAAAGCATCACCCCGTTATTGCCTGGCATCGGTTTCAAGCATTTACAGCATCTAGGCATCCTCACCCCCCAGTAATAGCTTCAACAATAGTTTTAACTATAGTTAACACCTTAGGTGAAGTCAATATATAACGAGCGTCTGGATTAATGAGGATGATCACGAACCTTGGCGCTTGACTTGACGCAGCGCTTTGCAGTGCGCGATCAGGTGCACGTCGACAACATGTGAGCTCTGATCCAGCGAGTAGAAGATTCGCCAGTCGCCCACAGCGTATTGTGAAAGCGAGGGGAGCTCTGCCGCCAGCGGGTCATGCCGCAGATTACCGGCATTGGAGGCAAGCCACTTGGTCTTGTCGAGAAGCCGTTGCGCCGTCGCCGTATCGATCTGCGCCAGATCACTGACGACTTTTGGAAGGTATGCGATGCGATACCACGGCATGGTGCTACGTAGTTACCAATGCAGACCGAGCTTCTCCGCCACCTCGTCGCCGGTCAGTCGCTCGGTAGACATCAGGGACTCTTTGAGACGAGCTCTGACGGTGTCCTCAAGTTCCAGACCCAGATCAGGATCACCCAGGAGTTCCCGGAGGCGATCATCCACCATGCCGCTAACGAGCGCTTTCAGCTCTTCCGGCGTGAGATCCGACAGTTTCATCGGGTTGGGTCTCCTATTTCGTTGTTATGATTCCCGTGTTCACGATTGTCAATGTCGTGGCGGTATCAGTCATCAACCTCTCGCGTACCAATGATCACGCCGAGTTTTCGCCATCCTAAAGGTACCGGCGTGAGATCATCATCCAGACCCATTCCCATGTCGTCTTTGATGTACCCGATTAGCATTTCGTCGAGGCCCACATCGGCCTGAGAGTCCACGAGGAGTCGGTAGCCTTGCCCGGTCTCTTCGATCTTCACAGGCAGGCCGATATGGGCAGCGTGTTGCGCCAGCTGCTCCAGGCTCTTTGGTGTGCTCACCGTGCGCCCATCCGTTGCATCTCGCGTCACCCGAGTCGCACAAAGGCGGTGGTTATTAAAAGCACTACAATAGTGCGGCTACCTCGAAGCCCAAGGACTTGTCTGCTCCAGCGGGTTCTAGGCCACTTCTCGCGGTGGAGGATAGCAGTTCAACTGAGGGCGGTCAAAACCGAACGGTCTCGGGACGGACAGAAGGAGAACAAGCGGATCAAACGCCTGACGCGACACGGCCACAGCCTGGCTCGCCTAATCGACCGCGGCGTCCTCGATCTACTAGATGTTGATGCGGATGCGGTTACTGAGCACTGTGAACGATGGCAAGTGCCTGGTCACGTGATTCCTGCGCGTCAAAAAAGTTCGGAGCGCCGTACCTCAGTCAGGCCCGCGCGTGGCGCCCCCGAATGTGTCACAGGCGGCCGGGTCGCCGGTCTCCAGGCCTCGGCGCAGCCACTTCACCCGCTGCTCAGATGAGCCGTGCGTCCAACTCTCAGGCTGGACGTACCCCTGCGACAGGCGCTGAAGCCGGTCATCCCCAATGGCAGAAGCAGCGCGCAATCCTTTTTCAAAATCCCCCGGCTCGATGATATTTCGGTCATGCTGAGCATGATAGCCCCATACGCCGGCGAAACAATCCGCTTGTAACTCCAGCCGCACAGAGACTGCCCGCGGGTTGGCGGACGAAGTTTGCCGCTGCAGCCTGTTGGCGCGGTCGAAGGTCCCGAGAAGATTCTGGACGTGATGGCCGACCTCATGGGCGATGACATAGGCTTGGGCAAACTCCCCAGGAGCGCCGAAGCGATTCGCCAGCTCATTAAAGAACGACAGGTCCAGATACACCTTCCGATCTCTCTGGCAATAGAACGGCCCCACCGCCGAGGAACTCAAGCCGCACGCGGAGTTAACGGCGCCGGTGAAAAGGACCAACCGCGGCTCTTCGTAGGCACGACCCATCTTCGGAAGCACCGCCTTCCACGTATCTTCTGTGTCTGCCAACACAACCGCCGCAAATTTTCCGAGCCGATCGGTCGGCGGGGCTGAGGACGCGGGCGCGTGCACCGCGGGCGGAGAGGTCATCTCCTGACCCGACTCGATCATATTCAGCAGCGTGAGCGGGTTGGTCCCTGTCAGGAAACTCACGACCAGCACGAGCAGAAGCCCACCACCGCCGATCGCAAGACCGGGTCTGAAAGGGCCCTGTCCGCGCAGATCTTCTACGTTGTCGCTTTCCCGCTGTCCTCCCCAGAGCATGCGCCACCTCGTTGTGTTAGCAAGGTACCATCACACTCCTGGTGCGCCGCAAGTCCACTCCCGTAGGGATGAAGAAAAGGGGACATTCCGGTTTTCGTTATAGCCGTCCCGACGAGCGTGAATCGGCAGGGCATCGTTGGCTATGACAACATGGCAAATCACAAACATCGCACCCCTACATCGTGGATCTACGCTCCGTCCCGCGGCCGCCCACGAGCCTGTTAAAAACCGGAGTGTCCCCTTTTCCTCTTCCCTGTCAACTTTTTTAGGAAAAGAACCGATAACTCTTTGACGACGACTACAGCCACATACCAGGACGGCCTCATGCAGCCTATTTCTTCCTCCATCCATCCATTTTCGTCATCGGCCGATCCGCAACTAACGGCCCGCACATTTCGATCGTCGGATCTCACACTCCTGAATGCAAGCAGCGACACGCACACCGATCTCTCAGTGGTCACTGCGGGCGGGGATCGGGTCACATTATCGGCTGAATCTTTGCTTCGCGCGTCCTATGCCGAGGTGAATTACCAAAGTACGGACCAGTACCGTCTCGACTTTCACGCGACCGACTCTCAGGTTCAATTCGGCAATTCGATCGAAGTCTCCGTACAAGGACAACTCGATCAGCAGGAACAAGCCGATGTCCAACTCTTAGTCGGCAAACTGGAAAAGGTCGTGAAACAGTTCTTGGGAGGTGATAGTGCAGGCGCGCTCAGCAAAGCGCTACAAATTGGCGATCTGGGGACGGTGGCGAGTTTTGAACTGAATGTGCAGCAGTCCGAGCAGATTGCCTTCACGCGGGAACAACAGGTCTCGGCCGATGGGGCTCATGCACTTCCACGGCAGAACGCCGGCACACAGGACCAGGCAAAATCGCCCAGCTTAGTGAACCAGATCGTGGACACGATCCATGACTCGAAGATCGATACCAAGAAGCTGCTTCAGCACCTTGTGCATCTTCTCAAACATGTCTTCGATAAGCTCCACGCGACAGTGTCCGACCAGGACGTCGCTCAGCTCACCTCCGACGTTGAAACCGCCCTAAAATCTAACCCCGTCGCACCGGATCCCGCCAGTTCATAAATCGCGCTGGCCTGTAGTAAGACCTAGCCCCAACGGTGTCTATGACCGTAGAAGCCTCTCCGCCAATAGTGCCCGCTGTACCAGCCGCCACCCCAATATCCATATGGCCCATATGGTACGTATGGATAGTAGGGCGGTGGCGCAAGATACGGTCCAGGAGGTGGTGGAATAGGCGGCCCCTGCTCGACCACCACAGGCGGGTCAAAGCCGCCATAAATGGGCGAGCGAATTCCCACGTAGCACCCGCTGAGGGTCGTCGCTAACAGGATAGCCACGATTACCTGTTTCATATGCTTTGACTCCAATTTACTTCCATGGCTTGACCGCTGAAATGCCGGCAAGCTCTTCCTGCTTACTTTGACACCTCATAGAGGCAAAGGTTACGTTTGCCTCCAATTGTTACAATATGACGCTGAGTTACAATTGAGAGGCGGAGCGCTGTGGTGGACTTTTAACCCTTGCCGGCAGGCTTCATAACGTACGCTTTATCAAAGGCGGCCTCGAGAGAGGCGCTGGTGCCCCGCAGCCTATCGACGACCGCCTTGGCCCAGTCAAAATATTCCTGCCTTCTCGAAAGGTCCCACTTCGCAGGAGGCTGCTGAGCCATATCGCGCAAGTTGCAGATTTTATCTGCGAGCTTTACGAGCTTCGCCTTGTCGGAGAGTGAACTCGCGTGCTCTATCTGCAAACGCTTGCGGTCCTGCTTGGATAGTAACTTGTCATCGGTTACCTCGCGGACGATACCTGCGATCTCGTCCCCAAACGTGGCCCTCAGCTCCTCTGGGGTAGTCTCGGTGTCCTCGATGGTGTCGTGCAGAAGGGCCGCACAAATCACGACGGGGTCGTCTACGTGGCCCTCGTTAGCAAGCATATTTGCAAGCGCGATAGGATGGTTGATGTACGGCGAGGCTTCCGCATTCTTCCGCCGCTGATCGCGGTGCTTTTCTGCCGCGAACGCCAGGGCACTGAGAATCATAGGGAGGTCGCTATTCCTGGTCATCCTGTCGCTCATTGTAGCTCGTATCAGGAATCCGGGCGCGCTGTTCTCTTAAGAAATTCCGACAGTGCGGCCAGGTACTCCTCGCGATTGTCTTCGAAGATGCTGTTGTGGTCTCCCTCTGGCAGCAAATGCAAGGTGGCATGCCGGGCATAACTGGCACTGCGCATTGCATGAGAGGAATCGACCATCGTATCTTCTTTCGCATGAAGCACCAAAACGGGACCGGTGTACGCGCGAAGCTTTGCTTCGGGGTCGAGCCGGGCGCGTACTTCAGCAGCGAGTTCAGCAGCGGTGGTGTCCACTTCCTCAGGGCATACCCGAAGCAGGATGCGCTCCAAGGGGTCGGCGATCCCACTTTCAATGATCAGGCCTGCGGACTCCGGGAAACAATGCACAAGCTCGATGGCATAGAGCGACCCTACTGAGCGTCCGAAGGCCACGAGTTGACCGGGCGTCACAGGGAGGGCTTTGACAATCGCCGGGACGTCATCAAGGATTCGAGCCAGACCCGGCTCACCGGTGGAGGCTCCATAGCCTCGATACTCGACAAAGAAGACGTTGACTCCGAGGGCAGTCAGATCGGCGGCAAACTCCGGCAGGCAGTCAGCCACCACTTCTCCATTTCCATGGAAATGCACAAGGGTCAGGGCGCCGGGGTGCGGCGCGACGTAGGCGCAGGCAAGAAGTGCCTCGTTGCAATCGACCCAGAAGATATCAGGAGGCGCCTCACGTCGAGGGGAGAAGTAGCGTCTGCTTAGTGTCGGATGGTCAAGAATAGATCGAGGCATGGTTCGAAGCTGAACCGTGATACCTACACCTTTTATATCTTCTCTTCGGTGTTGGCGGTGAGGTACTCGACGATGACGCGCGCGTCACCGATCGGATCAGTTGTGAACGGGGCGGCGTCCCTCCGGGACACTGTGGTGCTCAATCGCTCAGCCGCCTGGCGGATGGGAAGAGGAAGGGAGGCTGCCTGCTGAAGCTGACGAAGATGTTCCATTGCATCCCCGCGCCACGACGGGGCAGGGAGACACGCCAACCACGCCTCTGTTGCCAGGGCCACGGCACGCCGGGCACAGACCCGCGCCTTGCCTTCATTGGCGTCCTTCCACGCGGCCTCGGCGGCGGCGAGCTCTCGTTCGATCAGAGCCGCATGGGCCGGCGCGCTCTTTCCCATGGATGATCCCTGTTCTGCTACAGCCAATCACGCCTGCTGGCACGAAGGCTGACAACCTTAGGACTTTTTAGCCCTCTTCTCGGCCCGTTTTTCCGCCATCGATTTTGCCGGTTTTTTCTTCGTCTCTTTCCGCTGATTCTGACCTTTGCCCATAATGGTTGCTCCTTATGCTGAAGTGATGCGCCCCTGTCTTTTTAAATTCCGGGAGGCATAGTAGCCAACCTCTCGAAAAAAGTACAGATGCGATTCAAGACCTGAGCCTACTTTTTGTTCCAGCCCAGGACGTCTGACTCGCGGACGAGAACAAGTTCCTTTCCGTCCAGGTCAACGGGGGTCGTTCCGTATTTCTCGTAGAGGACCTGATCGCCCGGTTTCAGGACCGTGGCATTGAAGACCTTTTCCTCTTTCTCTTTGGGTTTACTTCCCCACTTCTTTTCCGGTGTTTCCCAACGGCCCTTCCCCACGGCCAGGACTTTTCCTTCGACAGGTTTCTCCTTGGCGGCGTCGGGGATGAACACCCCTCCGGCGGTCGTTTCCTTGGCCTCCGACGGTTCGATCAGCACCCAATCGTGTAACGGTCGAATTCCCATGGTGATTCCTCCTCGTATGGAGAATCGCTCGCTTCATATCGTGAGCGTATCGATAGCAATAATAGCCTTTCGCTCTCCGTTACGCACGTGAAAATGAGGAGGCTCGGCGCCACCCGCTTTTCCCAATTGACACGAGAATGGCAGTTCTTCTACCTTAGGCGCTGCTCCGCAATCTTATCGTCACACAAGGAGGCCTCAATGCGACCTCTCCGACTTTCTTCCGTTGCTGGTTTGGCAGGGCTCTGCGTCACTGGATTCTTGGCGGCTTTTCTCTCCTCCGCCGGGACCGCGCAGAGTGCCGGCGCCGAATACATGCCCGTATGTAACCACCCCAGATGCATCAACCCACAGGTTACCTCCAAATCCGGCATCGGGACCGCCAATGCCACGGTTGAGGCCAAGGTCCTTCCCGAGGGCGCGGACAAATGGTGCGCGGCCAACAACCCCCGCTACAAATACTGCTCCAAGGACCAAGTCGAAGGGGGTGGGACCGGCGCGAAAAGGCTCTATCGCGCCAGCGCTGACTGTGTGACCGGCCGCATGACTGCGATTGATGGCAACACCTACACGTATGCCGGAGTGTGGCCCGACGGCCCTGGGAAGGGCCGCCCGCGGTTCAACACCTCGAACCCCCGCTTCCCCTCCAAGAAATGGGATGAGACCGGAGTTGAGATGGATGGGGGAGGATCAATAACAGGATGGGGTGGCGGAAGCCCCAACCTCGCCGCGCATTGGGAAGTCCTTTGCGCCGGCGCTCCCGCCCCGGTGGTTAAGTAACGTTAGGGATTATCGGGGTCTGTCACCATTTCAGTCTGCTGACGCCACCGTGGAACGGCTGGCAAATTTTCAGAATTCAGTTGAGGAGCGAAGGGGAAAAACTATTCTTTCTGATTTTCCTCAGGCCAGGAACGCGTTCAGCGACACAGCAGTTTTGGGGAAAGCTCTAAGGATCTGACGGTCAGCCGTCACCAGAGGCACCGCAAGATCCTGGGCGACAGCTACGAACTCGCAATCATACGACGAGCACACCGACGCCGCTGCCAGCCGGAGCACACGATCGGTGCTCGCCGGGTATTCGCGCCCGCTCATCCACGATTCAGCCCGATGTGCAATCTCCCGCGCTATGTCCACAGTGATATTCCCTTGGCGAATGAGCCCCACGAGCGCGCTCCGGAATTCAGAACGCCAAAGCAGTGGGGTGATCCACTGCGAATCTTGTTCAAACACCGCCTCAGCCTGAGCGGTCAGGCCACTGGGCACAAGGAGATAGACCAGCAGGTTAGTATCCACGACGATCATAGGCGACCGGCGCTCTTGAGTTGTTGTAACCGTCGCTCCGTAAGGGACGGCCCCTTTACTAATTTGCGAATTTCCCGCGCCCGGGCGAGGAAGGTCTCGGGGTCCAGCGGAACACTTCCCGTGGACTGTTCCAAGCAGATGATCACTTCTTTGTTGAGGCTTCGTCTATGTTCGCTCGCCTTCAGCTTGAGCCGGCGATACAGGGCTTCCGGAATGTTCTTGATCGTGATCGTCACCATCACCACTCCTCTTGTTGGCCGATTGGTTCCATAATGGTTCCATAACGGAACCATCTTATCGTCTAGCTGTCATGGCTGTCAAGCCTGGTCCTTGGAGAAAAGGGGACATTCCGGTTTTTGGCGTGAGTCCCGACGGCCGCCTACCAATGGTTAAAAACCGGAGTGTCCCCTTTTCTCTGATGTAGCGACGGATGGGCGGCTCTGAACTAAGTTTCTAACAGGACTGGCGGCAGCTTGAGCTGCGATCTTAGCGAGGCCGGATCGTAGAACATTTTGCACTTACAGTGGATGATGGGAAGACCTGCTCGACCGAGAACATCATCAATAAATGCGTCACGGTCTTTCCGCCGGACATCGTCATGGGTGCGATCGTCCAGCTCCACAACTTTGTGGACCTCAAATCTTTGCGGATCGACTAGTACGAAATCCACTGTCTTCAAATTAATGCGGTTCTGAGCACTCGTCCTGTTGCTCAGATCTTCACAATTAGCGAGGATTAGATCGCGCAAGGGAACCCGTGCGAATACTCGGTACTCTGGATAGACTGATGTTTCAAGCGCCACCAAAAACATGACTTCAGCCTTTGAAAGGAAAGGCAGCCTGACAAAAGTAACATCATCTGTTTTACGCCGGGGCATACGCTTTAGAAGAAGGTACGCTCCCATTAGCGCAACGAATACGAGAAGCAGCATTGGCCATGAAATTGAACCTAAGATTGGACCCAAGAGATCTCCAAGTCCGATAAAGTGAAGGACTGATCGCATGGGGTGACCTCACATTAGGGGAGTGACTGCGCGAGGATACTCTCTACTTTCTGAAAGGATCAAACTTTTATGCAGAGGAAATCAGCGCGCCACGTGGTCTGTCACCGGTCGTGGAGTAAAAAAGGGGACATTCCGGTTTTTGACGTGTGTCCCCACGGCCGCCTACCAATGGTTAAAAACCGGAGTGTCCCCTTTTTTGCCTCAGCGAAGGATCCTTGCTGGTTAGCGTCGGCGGTACCGAGTTTTGTCCGAATAGATCAGCATGACAAGTCCATCAGCAACAAGACGCTGCAGTATCGTCCAGGTGATCCAGTGCTCCTGTTTTCTCTCTGACGCTCGATCAAGTTGAATTCCTAAGCCGCAAAGGCGTTCTATGTCTATAATGCCAAGCCCGGGGCCATCACTTGAGCCGCGAGGATCACGGGAGAAAGTCGTGAGAACGTGCTCTTTCAACTCGTCTATGAGGACATGACCCCGCTTCTGAAAGTCATCCATACAGCATCCTCCGTTCGCAGCACTGCCGAAGAAGTCTATATCAGATTAGTTCTCACCAATCTCCATTAAGATCTGCCTGAGGAGCGAAGGGGAAGAATTACAGGGAGCGGTGAGAGTGCAGTTGGATCATCGCGTCTGACCCCGATTGTTTGCTCCTTGCCCGGCGACCCTGGTTACTCACCATTTGCCGAGCCAGCCGCGGCACCCTGCATAGTAGGAGACGCAGGCGACGACCAGGAAAATGAGCACGTGTATAATATGTTCGCTCATGACTTCTGTTTCAGCGCCCGCGCATATTTGATTTTCAATACCAGGATGAGGGCCGCCAGCACGAAGGTCACCAGATTGGCGAGAATGATGGGCAGCGCCTGAATCCACAAGCCATAAAGCAGCCACAGGAAGACACCCGTGCAAAATATGCTCATCATGGCCAATGACACGTCATCCGCGCATTTCGATTTCCAGGTCTTCGACAGTTGCGGGATGAACGCGATCGTGGTCAAAACACCGGCGGCCAGACCTAACAAATTTACCGCATCCATGACTTCCCTTTCGGCAAGATACCCTTTCGCTCTCCAGGAATATTGAACCAACGGCAAGGCTAGGCTACCCCGGGAGACCTGTCAAGATTGGTCTACGGGGAAGAAAAAAAGGAAAAAGGGGACATTCCGGTTTTTGGCGTGTCGAATATGCAAGATGCCACGCCTTCCTCGCGGACTCATGCATGGCCATGTGTACCATGTCATTAACCGGGGCAATGACCGGTCGACCGTCTTCCATGATGAAGAGGACTACTCGAGTTTTCTCCATTTGCTCGCCACTGCCAAGATCCGGCATCCGATGAAGCTTTTTGGGTTTTGCCTGCTCTCAAATCATTTTCATATCGTATTAGAACCATCGAGCTTGGCGACCCTCAGCCGGTTCATGCATTGGTGGCTCACCAGTCATGTACAGCAACACCGCCGCCGTTATTGCGGCTCGGGCCATATCTGGCAGGGCCGATTCAAAAGTTTTCCGATCCAGCAAGATGCCCATTTCCTGGTGGTGCTGCGCTATGTATTGTTGAATCCGGTCCGCGCGGGCTTGGTCACCCATCCGGATCAATGGCGGTGGTCAAGCCTTCACTTCGCTCACTTGCTTGATCCGTGGCCGGTTCCTCTGCTGTCGCCTTTCCAGACGTGGCTTGAACAACCATTATTGGAAGAGGAATTACTGCAGCTTCGAACAAGTGTGAATCGGCAGGCACCGTTTGGAGCGCCCGTGTGGCAATCACACACCGCGCACGAGCTGGACCGTGCATCGACGCTGCGTCCCCGCGGCCGCCCCAGGGTCAGTTAAAAACCGGAGTGTCCCCTTTTTTCCCCCCCTTAAGGATCAGCGCCTCATCCTGGCTCCGTGTTAGACTATCTGAGCGATCCAAACATACCGGTCGACGGATAACGAGATCGGCTATGAGGAAAATTTTCTCGAATTCACGCGGCCCTGCCACAAGCCTGCTGCTCGTGGCCGGCTTGCTCGGAGGCTGTGCCACATCAGAGCTCCCCGCCCCGGTCCTGGAAAATACCGAAAAGGTCGCATTCCCCCAGCTTGCGCAAAACCCGTCTGCGTATGAAGGCCGGCGCATCGTCTTAGGCGGCGAGGTGATTCATGCCAAGCTGCTCGCGGATCGTACCGAGATCGAAGTGCTCGCGTTGCCTCTAGACTCAACCGATGAGCCGACGTGGAACCGCGCCGCGTCGCAAGGACGATTTCTTGCGTACCAGACAAAGGACTTTCTTGATCCCGCCATCCTGCCGCCGGGGACGCGGGTTACGATCGTCGGAGAAGGCAAGGCCGCCATCCGAAAGCGAATGGACGATGCAGAGTATACCTATCCGGTGATCGAGAGCGACTATCTCAAGATATGGCCGGTCAGGATGTTTAGCCGCTCCTATCCGTACGGCTACGCGCCCTATTACTACTGGCCGTACGGCGATCCCTGGTACCCCTACTACTATGGATATTACGGGCCCTATCCGTTCTTTCCATTTATTGTCGTTCCGCACAGGCACCACACGCACCATGTGTCGCCATCCTCTTCTGTTCCATCACATTTTGGAAAAGGACGACATCGGTAGGGCGAGTTGCCAGAACGATCTACTACTTCTCTCTTCAGCGCAGCGAAGGCTCTGTTTTCAGAATTCGGCCGGAGGAGTGACGGGGAAGATATCGGGCGCGATGAGGACTATGTGGTTTACCCGGAATGTTTACGCTGTCCGCTTCCTCCACAGGATCATACCTGCCGCGCCTGACAAGAGCAGCAGCCAGGAGGATGGCTCGGGGACTACAGCAGCAGGTCCGACAGGTGGGTCAGTGAGTTCGCCGGCAAACAAGAGTCCGAAGGGGTTATTGGTCGTATTCAGCCCGCTTCCCACCTGGAAGACGTCGAACGCCAACGTATGCTGCCCGCCTGTCTGAAAGACATAGTTCATGACCCCGCCATTGGCCGGCGTACACCCGATCTGCCCATTGGCGCAAATGTTTTGGGTGAAGTTAGGTGCGAACACCTGAGCTCCGTCTATAAAGACTCGTGCGGTGTCATCAGCCCACACTGTGAGATGGAGGCTATCTCCAATGCCGGCAGCGAAAGAGTCCGTGACCGTCATGATGACGTGCGTGCCATCGAGGTTCGTGGCCGATCCATTTGGAGGCGCAAGGACACCGCCTCCATAGCCGGTGTCGGCATATGAGATCCACACCGCAGCAGAGCCGAACGGATTATTCCCTTGCCACGCAGGGTGCGGGGCGGTCGCCACTGTCGTTCCGCTACCGCCACCAATGGCCGCGCCGCCGATCCAGCTCAGCCCAATCTCCGAGTTGATCGGCGTGGCGGAAGCCGCGCCGGCCATCCCAAACCCAACGGCCAGGGTCACTATGAAAACGAGCATCTTCTTCATTCGTGCGCTCTCTTCCTTTATAAAGACACAGGTTCGTGGATACTAACATGAGCGTCGCCGACAGCTAAATCCTCATTCGTAAGCCTACCCTTCCTTAGGGTTACGGTAGTTTCACGGTCTGCCACCGTTTGCGTCTGCGGAAACGGTGACTGACGCCAGCATTGTCTTCTGGGAGAAAAGGGGACATTCCGGTTTTTGGCGTGAGTCCCGACGGCCGCCCACCAGGGGTTAAAAACCGGAGTGTCCCCTTTTTTCTTTTTTCCGAGAAGAGGAAAAATTAGCGATAGCCGCCTCCCCTCTATTCCTAGGGAACGGTTTAATACTTTAGAGTACTTGCCTGTCAACGCATCGCAGGTTTCAATAGCAGGGCTTTTCCATAACCTCACGAAAAGGAGTAACCAGATGGCCAATTCACAGCGCAAGGTCGTGGACTGCAGACAACATCCCAGCGAGAACCACTGCACTTTGACCATCGCAGGCAAGGAAGACGAAGTGCTGGACGCTGCTGTGCAGCATGCAGTATCTCGGCATGGCCACAAGGAGTCGCCGGAACTCCGCGAGCAGATCAAGGGAATTCTTAAAGACGAAAAGTAGTTAGAATTTCCGTTCGCACGGAGCGAGCTCCCCTCTCCCCTGGAGGGAGAGGGTCAGGGTGCGGGGTGGCATCCTGAGCGCACCGAACGATCTAGGCTGTTCAGAATTCGGCCCCGTGGGGAATGCAAAGAGGCTGACCGTTACTTTAATTCCTCTCGGCGGAATCCGATCCGGCGTCGCGGCGGCACGGATGGTGTCATGAGCTGGCGAATCGCCTCGAATAGAGAGCGAATATGCTCGTCATGACTTTCCACTTTGTGCTCCAGCTCGGCGAGCTGATCTGCCAGTGCCTTGTTTGTCGATAGAATCTTACGCAGGCGCACAAAGGCCCGCATAATGGCGACATTCACCAGGACAGCGCGCTTGCTACGCAGCACACTCGACAGCATGGCCACGCCCTGTTCGGTAAAGGCGTAGGGCATGTACCGTCGCCCTCCCCTCTTTTTTGAGGTCGCAATTTGTGCCGTCAAATTTGAGGTGCCATTTTGGCACCTCAAATCCCCTCCCTCGGCGGTTGTCAATTGAAACATGAAATCTGCCGGAAATCTGTCGAGGTTGCGCTTTACACCGCGATTTAACGCCTTCGTCTCGACACCATAGAGTTCCCCAGATCCACATCCAACAGGACCTTGTGGCCTCGGAGAAAGACAATGGCTTTCTCAATTCGTTCGCTTGGTACGAGGCTTCTCATCTTCACCTCATTTTGAGGTCACAACTTGTGACCTCGGCAGATTTGCCGATACCAACTATGAGACACGGACGGGAGACGTTCGTCTAGCGTGGGATGAAGGAGCCCAATGGCCGGAAGCTACAGAAGGAAATTGTCAGAGGAAATCAGCGCGCAGTACTGCTGGTTTAAGATAGATCTGTCCCTAAATCTTCATTTTACAAGCCCGACTATTGGTGATATGTTGTACCTACATTGAGCTACCATTTAGGAGGTCTCTCTAATGGTCAAACGTCTTACGAGGCACGGCAACAGTCTGGCTCTCGTGATCGACCGCGGCGTACTCGATCTACTAGATATTGATGCCGATACGCCACTGAGCATCGTGACCGACGGCAAATGCCTGGTCGTGTCGCCCATTCGTGATCCTGCGCGTCGAAAACAGTTTGGAGCGGCGTTGACGAGAGTCAACAAACGGTACGGCAGAGCCCTCAAGAGACTAGCCAGCTAGATCGTGACACCTCTCTTTCTGACCATGGAGGAGGCGAGGGAAATCCATGCCGATCAGATCGAACGGTACGGAGGGAGCCCTGGCATTCGAGATATCACCTTGTTGCAATCGGCTATTGCTATGCCCGCTGCCGGCTTTGGCGAGCAGTACCTGCACGCAGATCTTTTTGAGATGGCAGCAGCATATCTCTTTCATATCGTCAAGGACCATCCCTTTGTTGATGGTAATAAAAGGGTCGGGATTGCCTCGGCGTTGGTATTTCTTGAGCTGAACGGAGTCGGTATGAAAGCGACCAACGACGCTCTAGTGGAGATGGTCCTTGCAGTTGTGGAACACAAGATGGCGAAGGCCGGGATCGCGGAGTTTTTTCGAGCGCACGCCATGAAAAGTAAAAAGTAACGATCGCACGAACGCGCCCATTATTGCGACGTTGAGCTGGACAGCCCGCGACAGAGTTAGGAGAACAGGGGTTAGGAGAACAGGGGACATTCCGGTTTTTGGCCTGAGTCCTGACGGCCGCCCACCAGGGGTTAAAAACCGGAGTGTCCCCTTTTCTCACCTTCTATTTCTTATTTTGTGATGCTTTATCCACCTCAACGACGCCGCCGGTGACGGCATATTTCATCGCTTCGCCGGATGGCACCTGTTCAATCAAACGCACACGCTTGCGGTTCACCATGTAGAGCTGGCCCGCAAAGTTGTAGGCCTGCGGCACATACACGGAGACATATTCTGCACCCAAGTTAAAATTCCGAAGATCCTCATCCGTCAGAAAACCGACAATCCATACCTCATCGGCAAACACATTAACCAAGACGGCTTTGCTGAACTTCTTATTGTTGCCGGCCAGGGCTTCAAAAAAACCTCTGACGGACGAATAGAGGAATTTAACCCCAGGCGTTTTTTCCAACCATCGATCGAAAACACTGATCAGCCGGCCCATGAGAAAGAATGAGCTCACCCATCCGATGAGGACAACAAATGTCATAATGATCACAAAACCCACGCCGCGTATGTTGAGATACGGCCGGAGGATGTTGTCAATCTTATTAAAAACCCAATAGAGGGTGACCGCCGTGATGGTGATGGGCGCCAGGACGATCAGGCCTTGCAGAAAATAATGGGCTACTTTTCCCAGGAAAAATGGCAGGGAAACCTTGGACGAACGTATTTTCCTATTTCTATTCATCTTGCCCCCTAAAAGGAAGTAGGGTGAATAGTGCCCCAAACAAAGCAGGCTGTCACTTTTTTATTGTACTTGTCCGATGCAATCAGCGCGGTGATGAAAAAAGGGGACATTCCGGTTTTTGCCGTGAGTCCCGACGGCCGGCAAACCACCAAGGGTTAAAAACCGGAGTGTCCCCTTTTTTCCCCCCGCAATTATGCGGAGCGTAGGCGCTTTGGGGGATTGATGAAACGAATCTCGACCCGCCGATGCAAGGCTGCGGCGATCCGATGTAGCATCGCCAGCGAGTGACCTTCATAGTCAGCGTCTTCCAGGCGACAAATCACTGAGGCCGTCGTACCCACAAGTTTAGCCAGGTGCCGCTGGCTTAGGCCGGCGTCTATACGAAGGGAAGCAATCTTGCGCGCCACGTCATCATTCGTGCGCGCATGGTCGAGCGCGGCGATGCGCTCCGGTCTCCCCTCATAATAGCGACGATGGATGATGCCGACCGCATCGCTGGTCGGCTTTCGTTTGCGCTTCGTCATATTACGGCCTCTTGGTATGTATGCCCTTTCCGATCCTTTTCAAACTTCATCTTTCGTCTCAGCGCCTTGTCTATCTCCACAGAAGGCACGACTCGCTCTTTCATCAGGCCATGCGCGAGAACGGCCACCTGGCGATGGAAGAAGTAAAGGACCCGGTAGTTGCTGCCATGTAACCCTACACGAAGCTCGTAGATCCCGTCCCGGAGGTACTCTCCTTCCGGTCTCCGGAGTTCATGGCCAAGCTCCTGGAGACGCTCGATCCTCACTCGACATTTGTCTTGAGCCTTGAAGGGAAGCGTATCCAGCCAATTGAGCACGGGGACTGTTCCGACATCTTCCCGGTAGAAGACGACCTTGGTCTTCGGCAAAGCTCGCTCCTTGCATGTTCGCAATATTGCGAACACATGTCAAGTGTTTCGAATAGCGGTAACGGCTTCGAATCAGACACCGGCCGCCCGGGATTCGTCTAATTGCAGAAGGGAATAAGAGTGAAGAAAACAGCGGCTCTCAGGCCGGGCCGCGGTGGAAGGAAATTGGCAGAGCAAATCAGCGCGGCACGGGGTCTGTCACCGTTTGCGTCTGCGGAAACGGTGACTGACGCCAGCATTGTCTTCAGTCGACTGACGCCACCGTTGAACGTCCTCTGTCATCCTGAGCGCAGGCTCTTCTCATCCTGAGCGCAGCGAAGGATCTAGCCTTTCAGAATTCGGCCGAGAAGCAAGGAGAAGAATTAGCGGGAGCGGTGAACCGGTGGCATTCTCTGGTCGTTGTACAAGATTATGAGAGAGGGAGCTTGATCTGGGTGCGCTCGCCCGTTGCCTCATTGAGCATGACCAACTGGCCGCCGTCTTCTTGAGTAAGTTGGGCATTTGCATTGAGCAATTCAATCCCGTACACGGTCCCGTCCGGTGCCAAATCAACGTTCAGTTCGTCGCTGACGTGGACAGTCTTCACTTGCGCCGACTTGGGATGAAGTCGGATGTATGCGATGTTATGCCGAGGATCGTAGGTAAGCTTCATGGTTTTGTCTCACCTCTCTACCTTTCCAGTGATCTAATGGTAGCTTGTCACGACCGTAATCACAAGCCAGTCTTCACGTTCACGCACAGCGATCGCCTCAACTTCCTTTGTGTCATAGAAGCGCCCTTGCCATGTGGATTCAAACCGGAAAGATTTCCGGAACCCACTTCTTCCAAACTTGGCTGGAAATTGTTCGCCTGACTCAACCGTTTTTCTTACTTCCTCCTCGGTCGCTCCGCGTTCTGACAGTCTTTCTCTGGCATGCGGGTGCAAGCGAACAGTCATAAGGCCTCAACAAAGAGATTTCGCCTTTGCTGATGAGACACGGAGCAATAAGATTCGTCTAGCGTTGGATGGTCAGTTCTAAAGACTCCTCCGAATCTAAGGGCCGAAAATGGGAGGAAAGCTGTCAGCAGAAATCAGCGCGGCCCGTGGTCTGTCACGGAGCGGGGTCAGTCACCGTTTGCGTCTGCGCAAACGGTGACTGACGCCAGCATTGTCTTCAATCTGCTGATCCCACTGTTGGATGCCCGCTGTCCTCCTGAGCGCAGCGAAGGATCTAGGAGTTCAGAATTCGGCGGTTGGGGGAGGATGAGGACGTTCTTTGACTAAGATTTCAGAGGTAACGCTTCTGCTTCCAACTTCGACAGGTCAACAATCTTACTGGCATGGTCAATGTCAATGCCCACCACCTGTCCTGCCGCATCAAGATCCAAGACGACCCCTGGGGCAACTTCACGGGAGTCCACGCCCACTTTTTGGGAAAGGTCGATGTACAAGGAATCAGTCTCCTGATAGTAATGCACTTTCATGAACTCACCCCTTGAAGTTTCGATCAAAGAACGCGTTATGCACTGTTACCATATCCGCTAATGTCACGACACGCAAGTACGCTTTGCGTTCCGCGATGAAGATCCAATGTCGGACCCTTCCCTCAGGCTGTACTTCACGGCGAACGGGTTCGCGCAGCGCCTGCTCGCACCAGTCGCGACGGATGTAGGGGCGCTTGCGCAAAACCTGTTCTTCAAAGTACCGTGTCGTTCTCACATTCAGTCCATAGGAACTGGTCGAAAATTGCGACCTCGACTCTCCAAGATATTGCTGATGAGACACGGACGTGAGGCGTTCGTCTAGCGTGGGATGAAAGCGCCCCCCGAATCCAAGGACCGGACGGTGTCTGTCACCTTTTCATTCTGATGAAATGGTGACTGACACCACCATTATCTTCGGCTGACGCCACTGTTGAACTGCTGGCAGGTTTTCAGAATCTGGCCGAGGAGCGAAAGGGTAGAATCATCGGGAGCGGTGAGGCGCATTCGGGAAAGGAGTTTGAGCCCAGCTATTTCATTTTTGCTTCCTCCTTTCTGAAGCCGATGCGACCCGGCGGCTCAGGCGGTGCCATCAGTTCGCGAATAGCATCAAACACTACATTGAACTGCGAATCGTACTTTTTCTCCAGCTCGTCAAGGCGCCTGGACAACTCCTTGTTGGACGCGATCATCTCTCGTAGCCGCACGAAAGCCCTGACAACAAAGACACTCACTTGCACTGCACGCTCACTGCGCAGGACGTTTGCCGCCATCAAAGCGCCGTGTTCGGGAAAAGCCCACGGGCGATAAATCGAGCCACGGTGCCGACTTGAACTGGTCGCAAATTGCGACCAGTTCAGAGGATTCTCATGAAAATCAATTGATTGCCCTTTTGAGGTCGCAATTTGCGACCTCAAGTTGCTGAATTCGACGGCGCTGAGTTGAAATGCAAAATCATCAGGAAAGCGATGCCGGTTACGCTTGAAGGCTTCATTGAAGCGTTTCGTCGTCACTCCATATAGCTTCGCCAAATCAGCATCCAGGATAACCTTCTGACCCCGGATAAGGAGGATGACTTGCTCGATTTGCGCGGTCAGTATTGATTTGCTCATCTCGCGGGGTAAATGTAACTGCTACCCGTCTGAGACACGGTGGTCTGGCGTTCGTCTAGCGTGGGATGAAAGCGCCCTCAGAATCCAAAGGCGGGAAGTTGCGGAAGGGAATTGTCAGAGGAAATCACCGCTGCACGGGGTCGGTCACCATGGTCAGAGGTCTGTCACCGTTTCAGTCTCTCCCGTGTCATCCTGAGCGCAGCGAAGGATCTATTGGTTCAGACTTCGGCCGCTGGGCGCCCTCTATCACCTGAGCGCAGGCTCTTGTCATCCTGAGCGCAGCGAAGGATCTAGCTGGTTTTCATCATGCAAAGAGGCTGGCCGTCACTTCGATTCCTCCCGGCTAAATCCGATCCGACGATGTCGAGGAGGTAGCGGCGTCATGAGTCGGCGGATCGCCTCGAAGAGAGAGCGGATATGCTCGTCATGGCTCTCCACTTTCCGCTCCAACTCTGCCAGTTTGTCTGCGAGGTCTTTGTTGGTGGACAGCATCTGACGGAGTCGCACGAAGACTCGTATGATCGCGACATTGACCAAAACAGCACGCTTGCTCTTCAGGACACTGGACAGCATGGCTACACCTTGCTCCGTAAAGGCATAAGGCAAGTGGCGACGGCCTCCACGTCCACTGGTTTTTGATATTCCAAATTGGAATATCAAATCTCTAACTTCTTGAAAATTAAGTTGAAACATAAAATCTTCAGGAAAGCGGTCCAGATTCCGTTTAACAGCCTTGTTTAGATTAAAGGTCGTAACGCCATAAAGCTTTGCGAGGTCCGCGTCCAACATAACCTTGTGGCCTCGGACAACGAGAATTGCTTTCTCAATTCGCTCAGATGGCGCAACGCTGCTCACCAACGCCTCACTGTCTTGAGGTCGCAAATTGCGACCTTGAATCTGAGAGACTTCGCTGATACCAGCTATGAGACACGGACGTGAGGCGTTCGTCTAACGAGGGATGAAAGCGCCCTCAGAATCCAAGAGCGGGAAGCTGTGGGAAGGAACTGTCAGATGAAATCAGCGCGGCACGGGGTCTGTCACCGTCCTCGGTGTCTGTCACCGGTTGGCGGTGTCTGTCACTTTTTCATTCTGATGAAATGGTGACTGACACCACCATTATCTTCGGCTGACGCCACTGTTGAACGGCTGGCAAGTTTTCAGAACTCTGCCGAGGAGCGAAGGAGAAGAATTATCGGAAGCGGTGAGAGTGCACTTCGATAATCGAGTCTGACACCAATCCTTCTCACCTTGTGAATTTGGTGGCAGGCTGCCTTTGCCGCAATGAGCGCATCTATCCAAACATAATAAGAAGTCGACCCAATAGTGAAAGAGGGTGTATGTCAAGAAAATCGGCTGCGAATGTAATCCCTTGCCAGATGTACGGGCCTGAATAGTACAAGACCAGGGCATATACTCCTTCACAGACATAGTAGGAGTACTTTACCAATGTGTTCGGAGCCTGTTTCGAAGCGAGCAGAGTATTTTCTAAAGGAGTGGGAATATCATCTACAGCAAATGGCCCAATGACATATTTGGAAACGTTAGCATAGTAGTCGGTGCCGCTTGGAAAGCTATGCCAACCATTCATCCAAAACTGCCTCATCTGGGTTGTTGTCTTGAATCCAATCAATCCTGAGGCACCAAACTTCCGAAGCTTCTTCAAAAGCCCAGGTCCCGTGAGAGCAATAACGATGTCCTTATTCTGGCAGTCATTACGTACCCACTGAATTCGTTTAGGTACAAACTTGTCCCACGGAAAGTCAGGATGGAGGATGCTTCCGACGAGAAGGATCCTGCCAACTTGCAAGGCTGAATATTTCTGAAGCGCTCGAGCAAATATGTACGTCCCAAAACTGTGTCCGATAAAGACTGTTTCTGAAGCAGGATAGTCCGACGTGAACTGTGTAAATTGGTCCATGAACCATCGTACTTTCCGCTCACGGTACCATGGAACCACGAAAAGATATGTTGGGAACCAGCCATAGCTGTTTTTCCAAACTTCGGTAGGCCTTTCCGTCTTTTTAGCGAGACTATCTATGCTAGTGGCGAGGGGTTCTACCCAAGCCCCGGTATCTACGCGAACGCCGTGCAGCATGAGTACTGTAACTGTCTTGAGCTGTGTCTTTATCTTCTCTGTGCTCCAGTAGTTGGGGCTCGTGTCTCCACTAATGGCTTTGCGGAAGATTGCCTTGCGATCAGCATAAGCGGTTGTCTTCTTTTTACGCTGATTCTCTGGAAGAGACTTCAAACTTGTTTCTTCACGTGGAGCAAAGAAGATAATATCCTTATGTTCCGTGTTCTCGATCGTTCGAACGTATATGCGTTCCCCTGCGCTACCATAGCTGTCTTTGTAGTCTGCAACACCAACAATAGGGTCACTATTTCCGAGCAAGAAATACACATTCGGAAATACTTCTTTATGACGAGCAACCAGCAGTCTCAGGTTAGCAACGAAAGGGGCTCCATATCGAAATGACATCATAAATCTTCCGTAATTCCCCCAAAACGTAATGCCTGCTCTTATTGTGCCCCAGCGAAAATATAGATACGCCCCAAGCGGTAAACGGGATTGCCTGCCTTTCGCGGGCAACGCTTGTCGTAAGGACAGGTGCCAACCTCGGTTAGGACTTGCAAGCAAAACCATGGCATCCACTGCTTGGCTCCAACTCCTTTCGCTATCACTACGTTCGCCGCGGGGCTTGGGGTTGGGCCCTCCTAAATTCGGTTTTCCATACTCGTCTGGTTCAGCTAGACCTTCGCTGATGAGGAAGGCTTTTCGGAGCAAGAGCGCTCCTGCACTGTGACCTATACAAACGATCTGCGGCTTGTGTAGTTCTTCCCACCAGATCCGTATATCTTCACTTAATCGCTGTGAGAGGGTGTTTGGATCCGCAGTAGATGCGTAACTAGCGTCGTATTCAAAATAGCGGATGTGGGGTGGTGGCTCGTCTGCCTCTTTGAGTACCTCTTTCGCGTTTGTCTCCAGATGGGAGAGGTCTCCCTTAGAACTCATCCATCCGTGCACAAAAACTAGGAGCCTTGGGTTCTTGAGCTCCGGTGATTTGCGAGCATCAATCATAGCCTTGACGGCATCCTTCTTCAGGACATTCTCATTCTGAAGCAGTTCGATCAGCTCACTAAGTGTGAGTATGTCGTGATGACTCGTCATGAGGGTTCCGGCTGATTGAGAAGATCAATCAGGTAATTGGCGAGAAACGATTGATTCGCTTTTCGGACGACGTCCACGGTCTGTCCCGTTTCATCTGCAACGGCGAGATAGTGATGTTCGAACTCAATGTTTGGATCAACTTTCGGAATAGGTTCCTCTCTCCCATGCAGGACCGGAAGTCCCTGTAGCTTGCTTACTCGCTCGTCAAGACAATCAGCCTCCATGTGAGCAAGTCTTGAGCGAAGGCCCTCAACTTTTTCCTTGGAGAATCCGGCAGCGGGCGCATCATCTAGCAGACTATAAAGGAAACCATAGTCGATCGGCCAAGGATTTGAGGCAAGCCAGATGACACCGAACTCGTCCTCGCTTAGACCGATCCGTCTGCCTATCTCGAAAAAATCATCGTCGAGGATTTCTTCCATTGTCAGTCCTCCTGGCGCAGCGAAGGATCCAGCTTTTCAGAATTCGGCCGAGGAAACAAGCGGAAGAATTATTGGGAGCGGTGCGACGAGTTGTCATTTCTGGTCCTTCAGACTGTTAGCCTGAGGCACGCATCTGAAAAATACAACTGTTCTAGAATTCAGCGTATTACTTATTCCTTAAAACTGGTAACAGGCGGCATTCGCGACTTTTTCTCCAGAAATAATAGCTCCCGCCATTGAGGGCCACTTGCTAAAGCGATCACCAGCTAGAAAGATTGCGCGTCCGAAACGTTGATAAAATTCCGGCTGACCACCACACGGTAACCCGAATTCCCATCTCATGAGATCAGGCTCAGCACTTGGACAAACATCTGACGAAAGCAGCTGTTTCAGGTTCTTCTTACACATGGTCTTAACACGATCGTCGGAATAGCGCTGCCACCTATCTGCATACGGAATTAGCGCGCGAACGATCCATTGCTCATTTACTTTTTTTGTTTTAATGTAATTAAGAGAGTTATCTACGTAGAGGCCATGGGTCAGTGGTAAACCAGGGTGATCACGCAAAGTAGGTTCCTTATCATATGGTATGAGTAGGCTGAGGTACTGATGGAAGTGCCCGCTTGCTGTTATATTTAACAAGCGCTCGCCATCAGGGGTTGCGATAATAACCGCATCGAAGAAATCTTCTCTTTTAACATCCCCCACTTGTGTCCATTTAACCTGGACTCCTTGTCGTCTTTCATTCACTGCGGTTACATCTGTTCCCATTTTAATGTTTGCGCGCGATTTTCTATAAAGCGACTTAGCTAGCCGACTAGTTCCACGGCCTACTACGAACCATTTCTCTGTAGGGCTACTTGCAGTGGCAAGGCTCTCACAGCCATATTTAATAGAAAGGTGATCCATCGGGGCGCACGTCTCACCAGCTAACAGGATCTTGATAAACCGAATTGCTTCTCTATCGCCACTAAGACGTGAATGAACCCATTCTCCAAAGGATTCGTTGGAATTACGGATCCGCGTGGTCGACTTCGCAATCAACTTTGGCAGACGGTGCTTCGCTGACCTATGCAAAAGCTTTCGTGCAACTTCATCAGGAGAACCACGCTTCACTTTACCGTTAAAAGAAAATGCTGCCCAATCTCTTTCTTCTTTAACATCCACCCCGAGGCTCTTAAACAGCTCCTTGAGACTCGGCGACGTGTCCAATTTGTACTCGGGTTCAACGCCATCTAACTCACATCCGAGAAAAAACTCGCCTCCATGTTCGGACTTCAGCTTGTCGCATGTGCAAACACGACCGCCAATTCTCGGCAAACGCTCGAATATTGTGATAGAGGTGCTACTACAGAGCCTATGCATGTGATAGGCTGCGGATAGGCCACAAAGACCTGCACCAACAACGGCTATCTTTGGGCCTTTAATAATCATGTGCCACTTTCTTGCGCCAAAGTTTTAGGCGAACAAAGATGCCGTATCTCTCAAGGTTATGTTCTTCGCCTACCTTAGCTGATTGGGCAGGGTAGCTTCCAGGCAAAGGATTGTCTTGTTTCAGAATGCGGAAACGGAGCGAAGGGGAAGAATTAGCGGGAGCGGCTCACTTCTCCGCATGTCGTAATGCAAGACCTGACCCCCCCAAAGGCTTTTAGGTTCGACTGCTATTAACCTTTCTTGCAGTTGTCTTAGCTCACTCTCGACTTCTTGTAGTGTCATCGCTCTCCTGCTTGTACTAAACTAGGGATGCCCGAGAATCGGCGTATGGCAAGCCTCTTTCTTTGAATGAATAAGCGCCGCTATGTGCTAAGGATCGACTTTAATTCTTCGTGCCAATCCTCGTCTTGGTATTCACCTTCGTCGAGAATTTGGAAACGGAATGTCCTGTCTCTGAATCCTTCTCCAAGTTCCTGCCATGTGACCTTGCGCCCAACGTCTTCAAAAATGCGGGCTAAATCGCGCTTGTAGTTGGTGTCTTCGCTTCCCTTAAGCTGCTTACCTTTACTCTCCAAGACCAGGACTTGAGGAATCGGCTTCTTCGACTTTGTTTCGCCCTTCTGGACAATAAAGTCGGGATAAATGGGATTACGCCGGTAGCCTTGAATTGCAAACTGGTTATGTCCGACCAAATTCCGATACCACCAGAGAACCTTGGAATGCCGGTCAAGAGCAAGGGCAACGCTCTTTTCGTATTCGTTCATATTGTCCGCAACCCAATCAAACAAGCTGCGCTGAACTTGCTCACCGTCGTCGTGCGTTAATTTGCGCGGTGCGTCAATATCAAGGCAGCGGGGAATCTCAAACCGACCCTCGATGCATTCGAGATAAAAGCACAGCTCTCCTGACTTGCACATCTTGTTAAAATTGGCTTCGGTGATTTCGTCCGTATTTCGACGAATGAATCCCTCGATTCTTTCTCGTAGCGGAAACTTGAGCAGATTCAACTTCCCCTTCCACTTAACTAGATGGTCGCACACTTCTTCGACAACCGCCCTGATTTGTTTGGCGCTATACCACGGAAAATCCAAGTTGGCTACAAGCCACGACTTCACGCTTTCGTCATCTTCAAGTAGAACAACCAAGTCAACGGATTTCTGCTCTGTTTCCTGCCCGATACTGATTTGCCAGAAATGGGCTTTGCTCTTACTCAATTCATCATCCAAATCCCAGTCGATCGCGTCATAATCAAATCTTGCGACGTTGACCTTGGCTAGAAGGTGCCGGTAATAGTCTAAAGGTTCGACATCCTTATCCTCCTTGACACAAAAGCGCGGCATGAAGATTCGGCCCTCAAAAGGCTTCTTGTAGAACTTGAGGTAAAAATCGCGGATTTTCGCTTTGCGGGTAGGCGCAGGTCGGCCGCCCTCAGAGCTGCGGTCGACCACGCTTTCCAAGTCGCCTTCGTAGCCTTCTTGTTCCAGAGCCTTCTTGACTTCGTCAGATACTTCCCGCGCTCTTCTCCGCAGACAGAAAACGTAGCTTTGGTTGAGGGCTTCGAAATCCGTCCGTTTCTGTTCTGGTTGCCGCAGCACGCGACCAACCAATTGTGTCATGCTCCTGGTAGCGCCCGTCTGTGCCATGGAAACCAGAATGTAGGCAAAGGGACAGTCCCACCCTTCTTGCAAGGCTTGCTTGGTGATAATCCACTCGATCGGACAGTTTGCATCCAGCAGGTCAATACCCTCAATGTCGTCCTTCTCGGAGCTTTTGATGGCAATAGCACGTTCCTCAATTCCCAAATGTTGCATGAGATGCTCTTTCACGCTTTCGCTGTGGATCATCCGAGTATCGCGCTGGTCTCTCCCTGTCCGTTCCACCTGAACAAGGATGATCGGGCGAATGAGAAACTCAGTTTTGCGGTAGTGTTTGAGTGCCTCCTTAGCTAACTCTCTTCGCTTATCTCGCGCAGCAGTGATGACGTCTTTCCACGAGCTGACGTTGTTGTTTGCGATGTTCAAAGGCAGCTTGATCATCTGCTCCGACAGAAGTTCCTTGCCCGTAACCTCAACCAAGATATTCGCTTCTTCCTTGGGCGGAGTCGCGGATAATTCCACAACGATACACGGATTGAATGATTCGACGGTACGCCGAGCCAATTGGCTAGTCCACCTATGCCCCTCATCCAGAACCACGGCTGGCTCATACTGCCGGACAAGGTTCGCCAGAGAAGTTTTGACCAAATGTGTGCCCCTCTTCTCGTCATCTTCGATCATGTCGAGATTCGGGAATTGCTGTTTAAGTTTCTTGTGTCTTTCCGGTTCATTCTCTGGCGGGAAATGGGACATGATATTGCCACCGCTATCGCGGAAGAACTTAAGAGACTCCTTGTCCTGCCGATTCGTCCCCTGCAGCTTGATGATGAGAATGTTCAGGCACGTGGCGATCTGGCTTGGAGTAATGCGGTGAATTTCGTGTTTCTCCCAAATCTCAATCCGTTGCGAGAGCGCATGGCGAAGCGATTCATTGTAAAAGTCTGACCGATCCCGCATTCGCCGGAGCGTATCTTTGTAGATCTGATCGCTGGGCACTGCCCAAAGAACTAGACCGGTTCCATTCCGTTCTTTCAAGATTGTCTGATAAATCAATCCCAAGATTTGCGTGGCCAGCAACGTCTTGCCGCCACCCGTTGGAACCTTGATACAGAAGGTAGGCAAGTCTTTACCAAGCTCATTCCGACGCGGGTGAAACAATTTCAAAATGCCAACTTCCTGCCACGCTGCATAAGCAGGAGAGGAGTCACCCTTGCTTCGGAATTTGTTCAAGGACTGGAGATATGCCTTTACTTCTTTCAGTACCCGCTTCTGATACTTCTTGAGCTCCATGACTGCCTATTTGAGATTAAATGGAACAATCATTGGACGAATGTTTTTATTGTGCTTTTCTTCCCATTCGAGGAGTTCGCTACGGTGAAGCCAAACTTTTTCACAGTAGATGACGACGTTATGGTTCTTGTCCTTAACAGCAACGTTTTTCAAGAAGGTCATATCCAAGGCTTGGTCGTCTTTGTTGTTTGGCGTGTAAAGCAGATAAAAGCTAGTGCTTCGGTTTTTCCCAATTTTGCCGATCTTCTTGTCCATGCCGGTTTGATCCCAAACTGTGCTTGTTTCTGTGTAGAAGATATATTTTGCGATTTCCTCGTAAGAAGGAGGATTCTTTGTAATATCCCGATACTCGCCAAGGATGGGCTTTGGGCTCAAGCGGGCATAGGAGAAGGAACCTCCTAGCCCTTCAACCTTCTCCTTTTTTCCTTCCGGTGTCTTAAAAGTGTAGCCCTGAATGACGCGCCGGACTCGCTCCGCCGTGATCTTCTTGCATATGTTGAATCTGTCCTTTTCCTGCTCTTTGGTTTCGTAAGGAATCTGTACAAGAATGAATCTGCGGTTACCGCCGTCTTCCTTGTTTAGGGAAAGAACAGCATGTGCAGTGGTACCAGACCCAGCAGTCGAGTCAAGTACTATGTCATTACGTCCGAGGCCTAAATCTAGAATCCTTCCCATGAACTCCAAAGACTTCGGAAACGCGAACAAGCGTTCGCCCAGGATTCGATCAACTTCGTCTGCGCCAGACTGTCCTTTGATATCAGGCCAAAAGCTCGAAGCAGGCATTCTTTCACTCGTCTCAGACAGGAAACGCTTTTTCCTAGGCTTTCCGGTCCGCGGATTGGGCGGCCACCATATAAGATTCTGGCGCAGCAATTCCACAAATCCTTCTCTATCTGTTATCCAACCGCGAGATGGATCGGGAGGATACTTATCACCAGTAGCTGGATTTTTTATGGTGAAATGGAGGTTGGGCCGTTCCTCGGCTGTAGCTTTTCCAGTGAGTGGATCAGTGACGTATCGCCCACGTGGATCGTTGTCAGGGTTCGAGAAATCTGACCGATCAATGATACGTCCTTGCACTGGCGACTTATTCATTGAATAAACGAGAACATACTCGTGATCTACAGAGAGCATGGTCTTAAGACGATTGTCTGTGTTTCTGGTCTTCCAAACGATAGTTGCCAGAAAATTCTCAGATCCGAATACTTCATCCATTACCATTCGCAGGTGGTTGGCCTCGTTATCGTCAATAGAGATGAAGATCACCCCGTCATCGCTGAGGAGTTCTTTCAGAAGTTGCAGACGCGGATACATCATGCAGCACCACTTATCATGGCGCGTGGCGTCCTCGCCTTCCTTGCCGACTGTCTGACCGATCCACTCTTTGAACTGTGGCTGGGTGAGGTTGTCGTTGTAGACCCAACCTTCGTTCCCTGTGTTGTAAGGCGGGTCAATATAGATGCACTTGATTTTACCCGCGTGCGTCGGTAAAAGGGCTTTTAATGCGAGGAGATTGTCTGCTTCGATTATGAGATTGCCGTTCAAGGACGGCTTTTCGCCTTTCCCAAAGACACTCAGCTGATCATCAAACTCTAGCGCATGGTGCGGAACGGTGTGATGATATGTCTCAATTGCGGTTTTGCCTTTGAACTGCAAGAACGGCATCCGGTAGATCCTTCCTTTCTTAGCGTCCACTCCAGTGAATAGTTAGACGGCATATTCCGTGCGTATGACCTAGCGAATCCTTCGGGGCCTTCAAACAATACTCAGCAGCACATAAATAAAGCGCGGCTAGAAGGCTTAGCAGCACGAGAATGTAAAACCAATGTCGCCCGCTGAAAAAACCTGGACCCCTCAAGCCCTCGATTTTTCCTCGTACGGCCTGTTCGACAATGTGACTCAATTCGAGCTCTTGCATGTGGGTGTGAGTCTTGCTTTTCTTTTCTACTTGAAAAATAGCCGCGACCGCGCCAAGAAGAAGGCGGTTGTAATATCTAAAATCTAGAAACCAAATGGCGATCCAAAAGAGTGCAAGGATGAAGAACACTCCCGCAAGTATGCCCCACCGGAAATCCTCTGGGGTATCGCCCTTCGAAAGGAACCCCACAAGTGCGGAGATCGCTGCTATTCCTCCGAGTGCCTGTATGCGGAGCTTAATAAGCAGCTCATTGAAATGCATGGCTATGCTCTCGTACTCCTTCCAAACCTCAAAAATGCTTATCCCCTCTGACTTCCCCGCTGGCAGGTTCTGATCCTGCGATTCCATCTTCTATCCTCCCGCGTGCTTTGGGGGATCGAACCTCTACCTCAAGACCGTGGACCGGCAGGAAGTATAGCCAACCCCCTATGAATTGTCACTGAATGGGAGTGATGCGGCGGAAGTGCTCCGACGCGCTCAGCACGAACGGATTTTCAATTGACCGCAGGAAGGATGGCGTCAGGCACCTTTTCAGCATGCTCCCCTCACCCTGCCCTCTCCCTCAACGGGCGAGGGAAATGATAGATCCTTCGCTTAGCTCAGGATGACGTGAAGAGACTAAGAGGGTACAGACCGGCCCCTACAGCGCCTTCTTGCCCTCGCAGAGATTCACAAGTTCCGCGAATGCGAGGATCTGCGCACGACGGCCACGCGCCTCGCGGAGAACTTTGAGAATCCCCGCCGTCTTTAGCTTATCCAGCATGCTCATCAGCATCTGCTTGCTTGGCATCCCTTTCCGGCCGATTAGATCGGTACTTTGAAACACGGGCTGCTCAAAGAGATGGTCCAGCAGTGGAACCGCGAACTGTGAGCGCGTGAGACCAAGGACCTGGGCCTTGAGTCGTTCGTAGAGATCGAGGATTCTTCGGGCCTTGACGGTATTGCTTTGCGCTTGCTCATCCAAGGCTTCCAGGAAAAACGCGATCCAGGCATTCCATCTTTTTGGGGAATTACTAAGATCGCGCAGCCGACTGATGTACTGCTCTCTATGTTCCTCAAGATAAGCTGAGAGATAAAACATAGGGCGAGAAAGGATCTCCTTTTCATAGAGAAATAGCGGGACCAGTATGCGGCCGAGGCGTCCATTGCCGTCAAGAAAGGGGTGAATAATCTCGAATTGCGCATGGACGACTGCCAATTGCACAAGCGGATCGGGCGCCTCAACATGGTAATGCTTCTCCCAGTTATCGAGAAGGCGGGGGATTGCCATGGGAGTGGGTGGGATGAATTGGGCCTTTTCGATCGGCGCACCCGGCCGGCCGATCCAATTCTGCGTCGTGCGAAACCGCCCACGGGCTTTGTCCCGTCCTCGGACGCTATCGAGCAGCATGTCGTGAAGCTCGAGCAACAGATTGAGGTTAAACGGCTTCCTCTTCAATTCAGTCTCCGCCTTGCGGAGTGCCCGGCGGTAATTAAGGATCTCCTGGATGTCCAGACGGCGGGATTCCGCTTTCGGCTCTTCGCCTGCCTCGAATTTCAGGACTTCGCCCAGCGTAGCCTGTGTGCCTTCAATCCGCGACGAAAGGACCGCCTCCTGAGTGGTCATTGGAGACAGAAGAACATCAGGGTTCGGCAGGGCTTGAAGAAGACCATCATAATGCGCAAGCGAGCGGTTCGCCTGGCCCATTAAAGGGATGAGTGGCTCCCATGGGATTTCGGTGAGTGGCAGGAGTTCTGGAACAACCGGTTTCATTTGTGTCTAGTTTATAAACCAGAAATCGCGTTGTGTAAAGCAAAAATGATTCTACTTTACACAAATACTTTTGTGACCGATGGGCTTTACACAAGTTCCGGAGGTCTACTTAAGAGCCCCAGCACGAACGGATTTTCAATTGAGCCGTCAGGATGGCGTCAGGCATCTTTGAAAAGCGTGGCTTAAGGTGGCGTCAGTCACCATTTCATCGGAATGAAAAGCGAGCCAGACCCCGCAGAGGGTGACAGACCCCGCCTACTTCTTCCTATAGACCTCCCGCCGGTGGCCGATCTTGACGATCTCGACGATCCGAGCCTCATCATCGATCGCATATACGATGCGATAGTCCCCTTGACGGATGCGATACCGTTCTTGCCCGGAGAGCTTTTCATTGCCGTGAGGGCGGGGAGTTTCGGCCAATCCTCGGATCCGATCAATGACGCGACGCAAGTCCTCTTTCGGCAGAGCACGCAACTCACGCTCCGCTGACTTTTTGATGACGACGCTATAGGATGCCGTCACGCTTCAGGTCCTGGAGCACTTTCTCAAATGGACGCGAGCGTTCCTTGGCGCGCTTTTCAAACGCCTCCAAATCCAAGGCGTCTTCGCGAAGCGCTTCAATCACAGCGCCGTTTATGAGGTCCGATACGGAACGGTCGGTCGTCGCGGCCTTTACCTTCAACGCCCGGTAGACCTGCGGCCTAAGATAGACCGTGGTTCGTGTTTCCCCTGCCATTGCAAGTATCCTCCTTTTGCCCAGGCGATGACGTTATGATGTTTTTACATCATAACAGCGTAACTCAGAAACTTCAAGGACCGCGCGCCATGATCGCGCCGTGCTGGGTGAACGCGTTGGGGAAGAAACGCGGATCGCGGTGCTTCTGAGAACCGGTCGCAATTTGCGACCGGTTCAGATCTGCATGACAAGCGAGAGACTGAGCAGAGTTGTTTCCTGCCGGGATGTTGGGTATACACAGGCGGTGATCTTGGCTTGCCTCGTTGCGCTAATCCTTGTTGCTCCAGCCGTCGCGAATGCAGTGCAGGCCCCCGAGCCCCGGCCGGAACTGATCCCCCACCTCGACGCCATCGCCGCGCTTGCCCGGTCATCTCCGATGGTGCCTGTTCAGGAAGGCTGGTTCTTGATGGGCACCAATCTCAAGCACGGTGATCCCTCTGGTATGGCCACCCAGTTCGACGATACCGAGCAGCCCCAGCGGCGCATCTGGCTCGATGCCTTTGAGATCGATCGCGACGAGGTGAGCCTTTCCGAATACCTGGCCTTTCTCAAGGCACAGCGTCAACTCCCCTCAGAAGAGCTTCAGGGACTGATCTGGCATCTTCTCACCGTGCACTTCATGCCGGATTATGTGCCGGCCCGTTGGCCCGCGCTGTATGTCAGCTGGAGCGAGGCCGCGGAGTTCTGCCAAACGCGCGGCAAACGTCTCCCCACCGAGGCCGAGTGGGAAAAGGCAGCACGAGGGCGCGACGGCAATCTCTTTCCCTGGGGCAGCAAAAAACCCGTGCCGGGGCTCGCGGTGTTCGGGCAGTATCACGCCCACCAGATTCCGCTGGTTGCGGCCGTGGACAGCGGAGAGGAAGGCCAGAGTCCGTACGGGGCGCGGCATATGGCCGGCAATATCGCCGAATGGGTCCAGGACTGGTTCGGAAACGATTACTACGTGACGATGCCGGAGCGCAATCCGCGGGGACCGGCGGCCGGCCGCTACAAGAGCGTGCGGGGAGGATCGTGGAGGAGCAACCCATCGATCCTGCGGGCGGCCACGCGCAACGGCGCCGTGCCCGACCAACGCGCCGCCACCATCGGCTTCCGCTGCGCGAAGTAAAGAGTTGTTATTGCCCGATATGGCAGGACCCGCTAGATCTTCAACAGGATGGTGTCAGTCACCGATTCATCAGAATGAAACGGTGACAGACACCGTGAAAGGTGACAGACACCGGGTTACAGACCCCGCAGAGGTGACAGGCGGCGCGGGAGATTCGGCTAGGCGGACTCTTCGATGTTCCACACGCGGACCTCTCGCCCGCGCGCACGCAACACCGGCGCCACCATTCGCTGGAGTCGCACCACCGCCCGTACCTTATCCGGGAACGGCAGCCCGGCCAGCATGCGCCGTCGGTCCTCTTTCGCGGTCAGCAGCCGCGCCACTTCCGGCCTCAAAGTGTCCATGAGCTTGATTATAACGCAAGTCCGTGGCGGACGAGCAAAGTGGCTAGGTAATCAGAGTCGAGGCTCGCCTGCTCACGCAACAGCCGCACCCGCTCCCGGTCCTTGGCGCGGTCAGTCTGAAGTGCGATCGCCAATAGGTGCTCGGCACGCAACACCCGAGTCGGGGTAGCCTCATATATCACCTCCCGGGCTTCCGCTAACGCTTCCTCCACCAGGGCATTGTAGGCTGGCAGAAACTGCACCGGTACACCCTCGATGTTTACGCACTCCTTTTCCTCGCGATAGCCCTGCGCCCGGAGGGCCTCGTAGAGCGGCGACAGCGTCAGCAGGGCGCCGCTCGTCCCCGGCAGGACTATGAACACATCGAGGTCGAAAGTCAGTACGGGCTCGACATAGAACGTGGCAGCCATCGCTCCACCGATGGCATAGCGGCTCACCACACCGGCGCGTTCCAGATCGTTCAGGACTCGCAATGTCCTTTCCATGTTCGCCTCGGATCAAATCAGTATAGCCAAGAAGTCTATGAGAAGTCATTGAGGTCCAAAGTCAGGAAGGGGGTCAGGCACCTTTTCATCGGAATGAAAAGCGAGCCAGGCCCTGCAGAGGTGACAGACCCTGGGTGCTCGGAGGGCCCGACTGGAGCAAACGGGTGTATACTCTCAACCGCCGAGAGGCCAAAAAACTAATTCCGAAGGGGGAACGGGGTCGAGATGAGACAAGCCGCAGCCAGCAGCGCGAATGCCCGTGGTCTCTTCATTATCCCCATAAGGAGGAGCCATCTGTGAACAAGAATGTGATTCGATCCGGGGTTGTGATTCCATTAGTTCTGTTCGCCATTGCCTGTTCCGGTTTTCTGGCCATGGCCGCCGACGCGCCCAGCGTGGACACGCTGAAACAGGAGCTCACCCAGCAACTGCAAAAGCTTCGTCCCGTCGGATTCACAGAGCGAAATGTTTTGTTCCAGGAGGTTCGAGCAGGGACGCCAAATGCCGGCAAATACCCGTTTCAGGTTAGCGTTACCATTCGGGACTACGGACCGGGCCATCCGCCGAACCACTACTACGGGGAGACCTGCGTGGGCCACATGGATAAAGAGCCCTTCGAGCTTCGACGCGATGCATTCGGAGGATGGCAGGTCGAAGGCCGGATGACGGTTACGACGAGTGATGGCAAAAAATGCACGCCGAACCCTTCCGAGGGCGTATCCAGCTTTCCGCTCGCAAGCCTCACGGGGTCGCCTGCTCCTTCCCATCCCGCCGCCGCGGCTACCCCAGGCGGCACCGGCAATAAGCCAGCCGGGAAGGACAGTGCGCACGGCTCGGTCACCGCCAAGAGCTACGACTGTGTCTTTTCCATCGACGCCACTCTGCAGACAGTCCCAGGGTTCACCATCAAGGCAGGGGGAAGGTATGTGGACGCCGACGGGAAGAGCGGCACATATACCTTTGATCCCGCGCAGTCATTGATCACATTCCACGGCGGCAGTATGGATGGGAATGCTGCGAGCTATGACGGGAGGATCATTCACATTTACAACGAAAAGCGCACGCGTACGGTAATCGATTGCGATTGAAACTTGGCTTCTCAGGGCGAACGGAGCAAGAAGGGGTCAGGCACCTTTTCAGCCGTGGCTCAAGCCCCGGGTGCCAGACCCGTTGGGAACCGGTCACAATTTGTGACCGGTTCGACCCGTTCGTAATTTGCGTCCGAATTGCATCCGGTATTGGGGCGAGTCCTCTTCAAGTTGCCACAATGTTCACACGGGCAGCGTAGCCAAGCCGGCTCAGAAACTCTTCACAGTCCTCCCACGTCAGACCGAACGTCCGCACGTCAGCCAGCCCCAGTCGTGCCACCACATCGCGAATGTCGGCGAAGTGCTCTTGCTCGAACTCACCGTCCATCATCGCTGATTCTGCCCAGGCGACAAGATCCCCGCGCAAAATGTCATGGCGCAGGTACGCTGCCAGCTTATCCGCCACCGCCTGACGTGTGATTGCGCTCATCGTGGCTATACCTTTCGATGACCTTGATCGTCCGGATACTTGTGATGTACTTCGATCAGCTTTCCTCTTTGGTCATACAGCTCTTGATAAAATCTCACTGTTGCTTCACCGGAGTCAACCTCTTTCACGTATCTCGCAATCCATCCCTGCCGTCCGATAATGTCAACCCAGTACCGCCTCCCGCCGTTGGGTAATGCTTCCCATTGTGGAAACTTCTTTTCATTCTGCTCGCGCGAACTCACATCTACCCGGCTCCCGCCTCTTTGTGATCATCCACCTACGCGATAAGACACCGGGTAGCGCCGATTCGTCTATCGGAGTTCGGTGTAAACCATAGAGAGCCAACCCCTTAGTAGAAGTCACAGAAATGATGGTAGGGATGAAGTGCTTGAGAGCCTCAGCACGAAAGGGTTTCAGCTGCGGCAACAGAGATGGCGTCAGGCACCTTTGTCATCTGAATAAGTTATAGACCCGGGAGTAGCTTCGACAGGCCCTTCGACATGGCTCAGGACAGGCTCAGGGCGAACGGTGGAGAGGGCAGCCGTGGCTTATGGCCTGGGGCCAGACCCTGGGGCAAAAGCTTCTACGAACGATGATTTAATTAATTTTTTTTACTCGTATACTATTGTGTAGGTTTACTGTATACTAATTATATACACAGGAGAACGATACCAGTTGACTGAGTAGTGGTCTATGGCCTAGTCAGAATGGAGGACGCCATGGAATCCCGAAAGGCTGTCAGCAATTTCAAGTCATCCTGCAAGGCCCTGGTAGATACGATTCCGCCTGGGCACCACCTGACCGATGCACAAGAATCGATCGTCCTGTCAAATCTCCAGGTCGTTGAGTCAGCCATCCGGTTCAGTCACATACAACAAAGCATAGCGGTTTACGATCCGAACACCAGCGGCACTAAACACCCCCGCTCTACGAGACGCTTGAAGATGGAAGTGAGGGTGCGGTGGAAGTGTTTCTGCACTACACAGCGGGAGTCCTGCCAGTTCTGTCGAGGCAGCGGCCATATCGACCGCTGGATACCTGTCGGTTTGCTGAAGTTTGTCAAGAATAGGACCTATTTGATTCTGGCTCGACGCGATGTGAAAACACTGTCGTAGCGGGGCCTGCTTGGAAATCTCTATCTAAGAAAGAGACGACAGTGAAGGACAAATCTGATCAGTACTCTGAAGAGACCCAGCGTCTCGCAGAACAGAGGTCCGGGCAGGGCATCCTCCTGATGACAGCTCGTGGGCGGATTCTTTTGATCGACAGCCGTGCTGCCGAGCTGTGCCAGCAGATACGAGTTGCGGCAGGAGATCGAGGAAGAACATTACCGCTGCCAATTGTCAAGCTCGTGAACGAGATTGCGAAATCGCTGGACTCACGCAGTGATCTCAAGGATTGGGAAGCGTTTCGCCTAAGGCGGGTGATCGACGGCCAAGAGGGGCGCATCTTGGTGGCAGGAATAGGCTTGCCCGCGAGAGGCCACGCGGCTGAACGAAGGATTCTCCTGACCCTCGATGTGATCATGACGCGGACATCCCTCAGGAGACTGGCCGCATTTCGCCTCAGTCCCAGAGAGACGACCACGGTGGAAGGGCTCTTTAAAGGTTCGACCAATAAGGAAATCGCCCACGCCATGGGCATCTCGGAACAGACCGCGAAAGAACACATCAAGCATATTATGGAAAAAACGAAGACCTGCACACGCACCGGAATTATCATGGCCATCGTGGGTACCCATGAAATGCTCATTTCCCAATCAATGACCGAGCCCGTGCCTGAGCCTAACCCCAGCCACCGAAAGTGGACTCTACCGATTTCATGCACTTCAGGCGCAGAACTAAGAGGTCGGACCCTTTCATCATGATGCACCCCTGACCCTCCCCTCTCTGTTCGAATGGATTTTAATTGGCAGCAGTCAGGAGGGCGTGAGGCACCTTTTCAGCCGTGGCTTAAGGTGGCGTCAGTCACCGTTTCTCCAGACTGAAACGGTGACAGACCCCGGGAGCCAGACCCCGCGGCATATCTAATCAGCGTTTCCAACTCCCGGTAGGCTTATCGAAGCCGCTTCAGCAATTTCTCGGCATCCTTCCGGTCGGTGACCCGCAAAATGACGACTTCGGTCCCGCAAATTCTGTAGTACGCCCGAAAGTCCCCGCTGCGAATACGGTAGAGCGGCGGCGTGAAGCCGCTGAGCCGCTTGAGCCTACTCTTTCCGATAGGAAGAGGTGAATCCGATAGATGAGTCTTCGCATCCGTGACGACCTGGATGGCGTCGTCGGGATCAAGCCGTTCCAGATCTGTCTGGGCCACGGGGCTGTAAACGAGCTTAAACTTTCCTGACGGCACGTTTCCGTTTCAACTTGGCCAGCATAGCGTCGCCGCTGATGCCACCATGGGTGAGATAGTCGGCATAGGCCGATTCGATTTTGGTCTTGAAGGCCGGATCGTGCTCGACGAGGTAATCACTGAGATCCGCTTCCGTCAGATGATGAAGAACGGCCATGGGTTTGCCATGAGCCGTGATGATGATGTCACTCTTTGCAGTCTCTTTGAGCAGTGCCATCGTTTGCTGTTTTAGTTCTTTGACCCCTGCCAATCGCATATTCCCCTCTCTACAGTTAAGTGACACTTTAGTGTAACTTTTTACGCCTAAGAGGTCAAGCCCGCGTCGCAGAGCTCAGCGTTCAGGACGGCGCGTCCGGCCGAGGTCGGTCTTTAGCACCCAGCCAACCCCCATCCGCGCCGAGACGCGGATTTTTGCCACGGGAGCGTATCGACCGAGGCCGCTACCCACTTAGTTCGGGGACGAAGTTTTCTTGCGGGTGGCGCGGAGCAGGGCGCCCAGATAAGCTAGGGCGCCTACAGGCGAGTCTGCGGGGCTGCAACGCCGACACGGGAAGGGGCGCGTCTTGGCGCACCTGGGGATGGGCGGGTGAGAACGGCGCCGCTCAGCGGGGCTGCTCCGCGCCAGGACCCGCGATCTGCTACACTTCCTGCCATAATCGGAGACCCCCATGCGGGAAGAACGCGTGCCTTACTATTATTCGGTGCTCGAACTCTCCCCCACCGCAACGAGCGCTGACATCAAGAAAGCCTGGCTTGAACAAGTGCAGGTCTGGCATCCAGATCGCTTTAACCGATCCTCCAACCTGCACCGTAAAGCCGAGCTCAGAACGCAAATGATCAACCAGGCATATCAAACCCTCAGTGACCCCATCGCACGCACACGGTATGATGCCACCACACGGAAGTCTTCCGTGTCCAAGCCACCCTCGCGCTCATCGCCTCCCCCGCGCCCTCAACCCACTCCTCGAGCCCGCCAGGAACTAAGAGGGCCCCAATCACTCATCATCCTCTCCCGGGAAGGGCAACCTAAAATCCCGGTACCCGCGATTCAAATACTGGTCGACAGCAATGAGCAAACCCCCTACGACTTTCGCGGGCTCGTTCGAATCGCCGGAACCATTCGACAAACACTTCCCGCCGGGGACTACGCCATTGCTGACGCACCAGGACTGTTTTGCGTGGAGCGCAAGCCCGTGGCCGAACTGTATGCATCGACCTCGAATTCATCCAACAACCGCCCGCGATTTCTGCGAGAACTCGAGCGGCTCCTCCCGTTCCCGAATCGGTTTCTGATGGTGGAAGGCCCGATCGACCAGGCCCAAGCAAGAGGGCGTTTAAGCGAGTATCTCAAATTCGGAGTGATGGATTTCCTGGACGCTATTACGCTGAAATATGGGATCCAGGTTATTTTTGCCCATACTCGTGAAGAGGCCGAAGAACGCGTCGCGAATCTCGCGGCCATGCACTATGCATACTTCTATGCCGAACAAGAGGGACTGGGACGTTATCTCAGTGAGAACGATTTATAAGAAGACGATGGGCAAGGAATAGGGAGAAAAAGGGGACATTCCGGTTTTTGGCGTGTGTCCCCCCACCAGTGGGTTAAAAACCGGAGTGTCCCCTTTTTTCCGAAAACGTACACCCCCCAGGAGAGCCTCTTGTATCTCTTCAACATCTTGAGTTATCTTCCTCCGCACCGGAGTACACCATGGCCAAAGTAGCAAAGACGCGCCTCTCCCGTGGATTGTTTCTCGATCGGGATATCGAGCAATTTCGGGAGCAGCTCGGCCGATTTCGGCCCTTTCTGTCAAAGACGCCTCCCTCGTCGGTGGCGGAATTCGATCAGGCCACAGAACGGCTGATCAGCCAAGTGTTCGGCGAATCTTCAGACTTGCTGGAAGCGTACGAGTACGCCCAGCTCGGGGAGGCGGCCAGTCTGGTGAACCTGCCCGAGGAGGCGCAGGAACCGGGCGCCCAGGATACGGATCGTGAAAGCCTCCAGCAGCGCAAACGGGTGCTGGAGAGTTGCATCTCGGAGCTCGAAGCTCGCCGCGCCGAAGGCTTCCGCAAGCGCCGCCTGAATCTCACGGCCCCTCACGTGTCGGACTTCATGGAGGCCGATATCCATAGCCTGAATCAGGATGCCATGCTGAAAGAGGCGGGGCGCTTGCTGAAAAAGCACAGGATCGGCTCACTTCTCGTGGACGACGACAAGCGCTACGTGGGGATTCTCACGGAGGCAGATATCTGCAGGAAGGCGGTGGCTCAGGGCCTGGACCCTGCTACCACGCCGGTAAAGGCCTGTATGAGCAAGCCCATTATTTCTATCGAAGGCGACCAGCCCATTCTTGAAGCGGTCCAGCTCATGAAGGCCAAGGGAATGCGGCATGTGGCCGTGACTGAGGACAATACGATCGTCGGAATTCTGTCGGTCTCGGATCTGGTCAGGTATTACTCCGGCGTGGAGTGATTGCGCCCGACGGCCCATCCGGCCGCTATCTCAAATTAGCTCCTGGAACTGTGGAGATGCGCACGTAGAAACCCTAGACCCTTTTGTGTGGTCGTTTGCGCCGGAGCTATCTGCTAACGTAAGTAATTGTGCTATCGCCGCACCACGTCCGCGGCCTAAACAAGGAGGCATTTCATGAAACGGATTGTGATACTTTCTCTCGGTGTGCTTGTAACTTTTGCATTGGTGGCCGGCGCGTATGCCGACCAGGGACAAGCCGGATCCGGCGGCGCTGCCGGGACAGGAAAAACGACAGAGTCGCCGGCCCAGCCAGCGCCGGGTCCCATCATCTCGCCGAAAACTGCCGGACATATTGAAACGATTGAAGGCGAGCTGTTGCGCATCGACAAAGATGTGTATGTGGTAAAAGATGTTAGCGGCAAAGAGGTGAGCCTCGTGGTGGACAAAGACACCAAGACCGAGGGGAACATCGCTGCGCATGACCAAATCGTCGCGCAGGCCACGGCGCTGAAGAAAGAGCACACACAGAAAGGGAAATGGCACGCTGATTCCATCAAGAAGCGCTAGGGTAGCTTGGGTGGGGATTGCGTCCTGCAATCCCCACTCCTTCGTCTTGTATTTCGTCCGCCGTATTTCTCCAGATCCTTCGGCCCAAGTCAGATCGTCAGGACACCGCTAAATAAGGGTAAAGGGGCTGACCAACGGCTTCTCCAGCACTTCTTGAGTGGCTAGGATCTTCGCACCGACGGCGCGCTTTGTCCGTGTCTTCGTCGAGCGCTGCCGCGCAGTCCGCTTCTTTCCGCGTGCCGCTGTCGTTGCCCTGGCCGCTTTGCGTCGTGTCGTGGACTTTCGGCCGCGTGCCGTCCGGCCTCGCGTTCGCGATGCTGCGGCGCCGCGTTTGGTGCGGGACTTAGTGGAGCTGGATTTCTTGCGCGCCCGGGATTTTGTTTTCCGTCGCTTCGCCATGGCTTACCCCCTCTTATCGATTCATGGACGACCCCTAGCAGAAACTTACAGGATAAAGATTGACAAAATCATCATAGGGTGCGGGAAATGTCAAGGCACCATCAGGAGGGACAGACAATGACAAAGCCATTCACAACGCTTGCAGTGGCGATTTTTGGTCTCGTCACACTGATCCACATATTGAGGCTTATCTTTGCCTGGGACGTCACAATCAGCGGCCTTGTAGTGCCGATGTGGGTAAGCGTAGTGGGTGCGATCCTTGGGGGCGTGCTGGCGATGATGGTGAAAAAAGAAGCTAGACTGTAAGCTTTGTGTACCGGCCTAAGCGCGATACGCTAGGGACGGCCAAACCAGAATCCGTCATGGTCCTGGCCTGAGTTCTTCGTATAAAGATCTTATGAGCGCGCGAGTCTCTCGATGCTGCTGGTCCTGATATTCCCGTTCTTGCCCGTGTTGAACTTGAATGTGCATTGCGAGGCCCTCCGCTAGCAACCGGACTTCGTGCCTGAGGCCTTCGACCAGCACACCACTGTGGCGCTTCACCTCTTCCAGCCCTTCGTTCATCTCCCCACGCAATTCTTGGAATTGCTCGTCAACCCGTTGAAATCGGGTCTCAACTGATTGGAATCGGTTATCGATCGCATGGAATTGGCGATCCATGGATTCAAACCAGTCATCGATTAACTGGAACTGGCTGTCGATTGACTGGAATCGGCTGTCAATAGATTGAAATTGTCTGTCAACCGATTCGAAGCGGTTATCGAGCGATTGTAATTGGCTGTCAACCGACTGGAAGCGATTATCGAGGTACTGGACGAGTTCCTGATCCAAGGCCGCCTCCGCGAAGGTCGAAAGATATGCCGCTCGGCTATCCTTGTCAATGAGACACCGTGCCTGGGGAAAGGTTTAACAGGCGACCTACTGCGACAAAATGACTGCCGTGTACGGCCCAATGCCGACGCTGCCTGAACACGGCATGCCGTCTGCCCCGCTCCATTCGGCAGTCGTATCGTAGCTTGCATAGTTGCCGAAAGCGGCATCATATCCGTTCCAGTCGCTGTTGAACCGGACGCGCCAGGTCCCCGGCTGGGGAAGGCCGATCCTGTAACTGGCATACGCCGCATTTCTGAAGTTCAGCACGACGACGACGTCATCTCCCGACCCGCCGTCCTGCCACCGGTGAAACGCGATCATCTTATCTCGGTTGTTGATATGAAAGACGCTGCAGTGCGGCCCTCGAAGCCCGCGCGTCGTGTTGAACCAATTGCGACGCAGCCGCACCAGATCCCGGTAGAGCGTGAAGATGCCGCGGAAGATATCGTATTTGTTCCAGTCAATGCGGTTCTGGTCGCCAAAGGGCAGCCATTCCAGAATTTCTTGCCCTTGAAAGAGCATCGGAATGCCTGGGCTCGTAAGCACCAGCGCCGCCCCGAGAGTCGAGCGCTTCTTTGATTCCCAACTGTCCGCCTGCCCGGGATGGATGTCCTCGGTGAGCCGGCGCTTGCCGTTCGTCGCCGCCACCTCGTCGTGCGACTCGCTATAGATGACCCGCTGGAACGCGGCGTCGTTAAAGCGGCGCCCGATCGCTCCAGCGACCGCGTCCATGTCGCGGTCCTCGTCGTTCATTGTGACCAGGGCCTGTTGGAGCTGGTGATGAAATTCGGCGTCCCACTGGCTGTCGAACCCGGCGCCGCCCCCGCCCGTGGCCTGCGTGATCGACGGATTGCTCTGCATGTCCTCCGCGATCGTGATTTTCCAGGGTAGCCGCGCCTCCACCTCGTCATTGATCCAGCGCAAGAGATTCCAGCCCCACCCGGCCAGGTTATTTGGATCATCGAGGCTATCGTTGTTGTGGCCGTACACGTTTCGGATATAAATGGTCGAATCGAAGCGCAGGCCGTCCCCGCGATATTCCTCAAGCCACATCAGCGCATTGTCCCTGATGAACTGGCGGACTTCCGGGCGCCCGTAATCGGGCCGATTCTTTGCGCCCCATGGCGTCCAGGCCCGCCAGTCGTTGTAGAAATAAATCCCACCCATATCCATGCCGTTCCACCGTTCAAACCAGCCGTCGAACTGCCAGATCGAAAGATCGGAAGGCCCGAAATGGTTGTAGACGACATCGAAGATGATGGCGATGCCCTGGCTATGAGCCGCATCGATCAATCGCTTGACGCCCTCCGGCCCGCCGTACGAGCTTTCGACCGCAAAAATGTGCGCGGGGTTGTACCCCCACGATAGATCGCCGGGGAACTCGCTCGTCGGCAACAGCTCTATGGCGTTCACGCCGAGGTCTTTCAGGTATCCCAGATCGTGGATCACCGCGTCGAACAGCTCGCCCGGCCGCGCGGGCGCGTCGGGGAAGGTCTCGACGTGCATCTCGTAGATGACCAGCTCGTTCCAGGGCGGCATCATGAACTGATTCGCCTGCCAGGAGTATTGCCCATCGAGGATGATGCCGTTTCCGACGGAATTTGTGACTTCCTTCGCGTGCGGGTCAATCCGCCACTGCCCGCCGACAATGAACGTGTACTGCTGCCCCACCATGGCGCCGGGGACGTCCGCAGACCAGTAGCCGTTTCCTTCCGCTGCAAGCGCCGCGGCGGTCGCGCTCCACGCGTTGAACTCACCAGCCACGAAGACCGAGGGCGCAAAGGGAGCCCAGACGCGGAAGGTCACTCCGCCTGAATACGCAATGGCGCCGACGCCGGGACGGGATGAAGGCTGGGGCACGGTTCGTCCTCGTTAGCGGAAAGATCTCATGTACGCAAGGCGCGCCGCGGTGTCAATCCCGTGAACGCACGAGAGGTTAGTTATGGTGACAGAGCCCACAGCATTATTGTGATCTCCAGCGCAGGATGCGAAGAATCCTTGGTTTAGAATGGCACCTTGTGATTTTTAAACAAGGAGGTGCGCCGTGAGCACAGGTAAGAACGGATTGTCACAGGGATTGAGCCGCCGCACGGTCCTTCGAGCCGGCATGGTGACCGCCGTGGCTGTCGGCTTAGGGGGCTTGGTGTCCCGGGACTGGGAGCGCGGGGACGCCCACGCGGCCGAAGTCGGACCCTCCAACGGAGCGGCGCGTCGCGATCAAGCCTTTCAGGTTCGCGAAGACGCGGCGCAGTTCCAACACCAACTGCCGATCGCCGCGCATCCGGACAACGGCGATGAGGCGCTCTATCCCAACAAAATCGGCAACTACTCCAAGGGCTTACCGCACAACAACCTTGGAGAAGTCCAGCTTGGTGCTTATGCCTCCTTGATTCAGGCGCTGTCATCCGGACGGCCGGCTGATTTTGAGGCTATCCAGCTTGGCAGCAATGCCCCTTCTCGTCAGCGCAAGCTGGTCGATCCTCAGGCCGGCCTGGCGTTTGATCTGGAAGGCAGCGACTCTCATCAATTTGTGATCCCCCCAGCGCCGGCGTTCAACTCTGCCCAGGCGGCCGGTGAAATGGTGGAGCTCTATTGGATGGCGCTGGCACGCGACATCTCCTTCACCGAGTATGCGACGAACCGCACCACCCGCGCCGCGGCCGCGGAGCTGTCACGCCTTCCGGATTTCCGCGGGCCGAAAATCGGCGGCAGCGTGACCCCCGACATTCTGTTCAGCGGCTTCACACCAGGCGACCTGGTCGGCCCCTATATCTCGCAATTTCTTTGGAAGCCGGCGGAATTTGGCGTGGAGGAAATCACCCAGAAGTTCCGTTCGCTCCGCGCCGGCACCGATTTTCTGACCCAATATTCCGATTGGCTCGCGAGCCAGAACGGCCTAATGCCGGAGCAGACCGTGCGGTTCGAGCGGGTGCGGCACTTCATCCAGACCGGCCGCGATCTTGCTGCCTATGTCCATATCGATGTCTTGTTTCAGGCGTACTTCAATGCCTGCCTGATCATGTTCGGGCTCGGCGTTCCCTTCAACGCCGGCAATCCCTACAACCGTTCCGCCACGCAGGAGGGCTTCGGGACGTTCGGCGCGCCGCACGCCATTACAATCCTGTCGGAAGTCGCGACGCGCGCGCTGAAGGCGGTCTGGTACCAGAAGTGGTTCGTGCATCGGCGCCTGCGCCCGGAGGAGTTCGGCGGACGAGTCCACAACCGGCTGACCGGCGCCGCCAGCTACCCCTTGCATCCGAGTGTGCTGGATTCCCAGGCCGCGCATGAGGTGTTCCGCCAGTTCGGCAGCTATCTGCTGCCGCAAGCCTTCTCTGAAGGATGCCCTTTGCACCCTTCCTATGGCGCCGGCCACGCGACAGTCGCCGGAGCCTGCGTCACGATCTTGAAAGCGTTCTTCAACGAATCATTCGTCATCCCGGAGCCGGTGATCCCGGGGCCCGACGGCCACACGCTCAGGCCGTACACCGGCCCCGGCGCGGACCGTCTCACCGTGGGTGGAGAGTTGAACAAGCTCGCGGCGAATGTCGCCTTGGGTCGCAATTTTGCCGGGATCCACTGGCGTGCCGACTATACCGAGTCGGTGAAGCTTGGCGAAGCCGTGGCGATCAGTATACTTCGTGATCAGCGTGCCTGCTATAACGAAGCGTTCAGCGGGTTCACCTTCACAAAGTTCGATGGCACGACGATCACGGTGTGAGGGATAGCGTCAGACTCTGAATTATTTCTTTAGCTCTCCATCATTTCCAGGCGTGCATCGAACTCGTGCCGGCACAGGGTGCAGCGCACGCAATCGCGCTCAACAGTCCCCTCCTCGGTGGGCAGCGCCAATCCACCGCATTCTGTGCAGCGCCGTGCATGGGGCAGATCCTCGCTGACGGTCTCGTACTGAGAGCCGCGGAAGCAGTAGACCATTTTTCCTTCGAAGCTCCAGGGTCGTCCCGCATTGTCCACGACCGGGAGGGCAATATAGTGGTGCGCGGCGTAGTCGGCAATGGCCGCTGGATTCGCCAGACCATCCTTCATTAGCTTACCGGTTTTGGCGTCATACAAGGCATCGCCTCTCACCTCGACCTTTGTCGGTCCTATCTTATTCATAGCCGGCCCTCCGGATTCTGGAATGGTTAAGGTATGCTACCAGCGGTCGGATTTCAACCCAAAAAACGGACGGCAGTTCGGACGGAGGGAGGCTGATCTGAGAGACGATTTACTGTTAGGGGCGGGAGGCGTTGAATTCCAGCTCTTTGAGGCCGTGCCGGTCGAGACGGTAGAAGGTTTCCGCCCTGAAGTGATTGTCTGATCGGCTTTTTCCCTGCGGATACAGCTTCAAGTTAATACCGCCGACATACTCGTCAGGCTCAATTGCAGGACCACGCCAGGATTCGGCTTCCAGGTGCTCTCTGGCCAACTGCTCCCCTGCTTTGGTGAGCTCTTTCAGGACCGCAATGCTGACGGTGACGCCCAGATCGCCGAGGGCTCTCACCAAATCTCCAGTAGCGGCACTCAACTCGGGTGATTCATCGGGTGATTCATCGGCTTGCGCAGGGGGCGCGCCCATAAACACCAGGAATGCGGCGGTACTAATGGCAAGCAGGAAATGTCTCATGCGGGATAGTTTACCACGGCCTCCACGTCACGGCAAATCGTGAACGATAGCCATTCGGAAGGACATACTCCGGAGTGCCTGCTAGTTCTGGTTTCGCTCTAAAAGCTCTTTCAGCCGTTGCAGGATGGTTTCCACTTCGGTCTCTGCATTCACACCGGTCAGCGCCATAGCCACCCTGATAGGAGGAGCAGGAAGTCTGAGTTTCAGGCGGACGATGGCATGCGTCGCGCCAGATAACGCGTCGCTCTTAAATCTGACACTGCCAAGATACCGGATCCGTGCGTCCTCCCAGGTGCACCAGGCAAGATCGTACGGCGCCCTATCGGCCAGGATCTGGACGTCCCAAAGGACATGGATGCCCAGGGGCCCTCCGACAATCCACTGCGACCGGTTGGGATCCAGAATCTGGACACGCTCCACGCGCTCCATGAATTCGGGAAGGTGAGCAGGATCGCGCCAGAAGGCGTACACCTCTTTCCGAGAGCGATCAATAATGACGGACTTTTCGATGACCTGGATGTTTTCGTTTTCGGGAATCGGGCAGGCTTTTTCGCTTGCTACTTCCTGAGGAGAAAGGCTTGCCTCCCCGACATTCCCCATCCCCAACAGGAGAAGAGCTAATATGAGCTGTACGATCACTCTTGACCTGGTATCAGAGAGGCGTCCTGCCGGACAATCGACAAATCTGTCGATGGGCGAAAAAGATGTCCAGGTCTTGGTCGCTAAATCCTAGGGTTAAAGCCTGGCCTCTTTCGGGTTAATTATTTCGTGTACAGGGACTGTTAGCCTATTTCAGCTGCTGCAGCGGCGGGCTAAAGAAGGAAAGAAGGACTGTCGTCAAAAGGACTATGCCTGACCCTAACCCCCTTCCAGCGAATCTCACGAAGAATTGCGGACACCAGCAGTGCAAATGCCTTGCAACCCAGCACTCCTCCTACTGTAGTGACGACTGCGAGCATGCTGCCCGCCTGGATGGCACCAGCCCATGCCCGTGCAAGCACGTGGAATGTCATAAGAATTAGCCAGATTTTGCCCTCTCGACAAATTTGGCTGCAATTTTCCGGATTTGTCGACTGTTCGTCATTTTTCGAACAGGCTATGTTTATTTTTAGAACGAGGACAATACTGGATTTTGCCATGTCTTACCAAGTAAACCGATATAATCGGCCCGACTACGAATACCTAAGCCGCTGGCCCTGCGATTGTGGCGGACGAGCATTCTGTGATCGTTGCCAGGGCACAGGACACGTCGAAGAGTGGCTCAGACTTGATGATATTTTAAAATTTAAGCCGGTCGCGATTGTGGGGTATCGTCTTGCCGGAGTTCTAATTCCCCCACGACGTCTTCTAGAGCCATCTCGAAGATAAAACTCCTTCGGAGCCCTTTCGAACAAGGGGCAAAAGCCATCATAAGCGCTTGACTGCGCTAACAAATCCGCCCTGTCTTATCAGCCTCCTATCATGGAATGCGATGGCTTGACGCCGCAATGATGCTACGTCATTATTGCGCGCGATGACGGGAATTGCGCGAGTTCACAGTGCTTCCAGGCAGGGAGCGAACAATAGCGGAAGGGAGGCAGACATGAAGTATATGGGACGGATGGGACTGACGTTGGGGACCATCGCGCTGGCTGGGCTGGCTTACTCCGCGCCGGCGAGCGCCGCCGAGGGGGGCGTCAAGACGGGCTTTTTGACTTGCAACGTCGCGAGCGGCTTCGGCTTTATATTCGGCTCCAGCCGCGAAGTGAAATGTACCTACTCTCCGACTCAGGGAAAAGCAGAAGCCTACAAGGGCAAGATCACCAAGTTTGGGGTAGACATCGGTTACTTGAACGCAGCGGTCATGGTCTGGGCTGTCTTCGCGCCGACGGCCGACCTCAAACCCGGCAGCCTGGCGGGGGACTATGCGGGTGTAACAGGAAGCGCGACAGTCGGGGTGGGAGTTGGGGCGAATGTATTGGTCGGCGGATCCAATAATTCCTTTACCCTCCAACCCCTGAGCATCGAAGGGAGCACGGGCCTCAACGTGGCGGCTGGTATTGGATCCTTGACGTTGGAATCGGTCAAGCCGAAAGCTAAGGCCAAGGCCAAGGCAAAATAGCGCTTTCGCGTTGCCGGCCCCTGACCGGCCGATGAAGGTCAGTCACCGTTTCAGCAGACTGAAACGGTGGCTGACTGGGTCTACCGAAACAGGGATCGGATCTTTTCCACGCGCTTTCTGTTCACGCCCAGGTCGGAATACCCGACGCGTGAAGCCGATCGAACGTGGATCAGTTTGCTGTCGCGATCAAATACAAATTCCACGTCATCCACGAATCGAAAGATACGGCTTCTAAACTCCACCTTCCAGTAGGTTTCGGTTTCCTGCACAAACGTCGCGTCACCCGCAGCCCGCACGGCTTGTTGAAGCCGGGACTTGGCTTGAGCCAGATCACCGGTCCAGCTCAATGGCGCCACGCGATGCTTCTCATCTTCGTCCGGCAAGGAGCGCACACAGTTCGGTGACGAGGGACAGGGTTTGAGTCTGTCAGAGGGAATCATGTTGCGACAGTACACTCATGCAAGAGAAGAAGGGGACAGTCACCTTTGTTATAAGAATGAAAAGGTGACCGGCCCCCCAAAATCATTATCTCGTCGTACTGCCTCCCATGGAACCGCTTCCACCTGAGCCAGGCGTAGGTGAGGTCAGACCGCCTCCGCTTCCCTGACCTTCCCGTTTTTGTGGAGGCGGGGGAAGACCGCTGTCCGGTGGCACTGACGAACCGGGGGGCAACGGTTGCCGTTCAATTCCCAGGCTAGATTCCCCGGGGCGAGTTGTGCCCGGTTGGGGAGAGCTCCCTGGTGGTGTCTCGGTGCCCATAGCCGGCGTTCTGCCAGTATCGGGCCCTGGAGTGTTCGTCCCCGGGATTGTCCCGGGTGCAATACCCCCACCGGAATCAGCTGGACCTACCTCACTTCTAGCTCCACCGGCTCCGGGTGGGACGTTTCCCGCCGCATAGGCTAGGCCCGCAAGGCTAACTGAAAAAACTGCTGCGAGAACGAAGTTGCCTATCGGTTTCATATATCTTTCTCCTTTGCCGGCAGCGTACCCGTTCTGTCTTCAGGTGTCTGTTACCCTTTCGTATTCAGGGGAACAAGGCGCCGTCGCGGCGGCGCTAGGGGAATAGGGTCGGTCTTGGCCGACCCAGGGTGGGCGGGTGAAATAACGGGTGGGTGAAATGGAAAAGGCTCGGTCCCACGGGACAACGGCGCGTCCCTCGGGAAAAAAGCCTGTCTCGGCAGGCTTGGGGCGGCGGGTGAAATAGCGTCCGGGGAACGGGGGGGTGTGATAATGGGTGAAATAGAACAACCAAACAAAGCCGGATGCGTCAATAAGATTAGGCTAAGGAGGAAGGACTGCTCAAGACTTCAGAGACTTTCTCGTTCAATGCTTCAGCCGTAAATGGTTTTTGCAGGAAGGCGGCATCGTCAAGAATGCGCGAATGAAGCATCGCATAATCGGTGTGTCCGGACATATACAGGACCAAGGTCTCAGGATGCGCGGCGTGTAGCTGCTCAGCTAAGTGCGGCCCATCCATCTCCGGCATCACAACATCAGTAAGAAGCAGATGTATGGGACCAGGGTACTCCTGGCCGATACTGAGAGCTTCCTTCCCGTTGCTCGCTTGCAAGACCTGGAAACCCTGGGCCCCCATAACCCTATGGACTAAGCTTCTCACACTTTCTTCATCCTCAACCAGCAGAACGGTCTCGCTACGCTGAGACTCGGTGTTGATGGGTGTGACCTTACGGGCCGGTGCCGCGGTCCGAATTCCTTCGTGCACCCGAGGCAGGTAGATCTTAAAGCTGGTTCCCATCCCAATCTCGGAGTCGACGGTAATGAACCCTCCGCTCTGTTTAACAATCCCGTAGACCATCGAAAGGCCAAGGCCCGTGCCTTTGCCGGGCGATTTCGTCGTGAAGAAAGGTTCGAAAATCCGCCCACACGTGCTCTTATCCATTCCGCAACCAGTATCGGTCATTGCAATCATGACGTATGGCCCCGGACGGACATCCAGATGGCGGGCGGCAAAGCGCTCGTCCAATTCGCAATTTCTCGTTTCCATCGTCAGTTTCCCGCCCTGCGGCATAGCATCGCGGGCGTTGACGGCAAGATTGAGAATGACCTGCTCAAGTTGCCCGCGATCGGCCTTGACGAGACCACCAATGTCTTCTTGAATAGAGACCAGTTCAATGTCTTCCTGAATGAGCCGATGGAGCATCTTCCGCACCTCCACCACGACCTCACCCAGGTTTAAAATTCCCAGCTGCACGGTCTGTTTCCGGCTGAAGGTCAGCAGTTGTCGCGTCAGGACGGCGCCCCGCTCTCCGGCCCGTTGGATTTCTTCCAACGCGCTTCGATCGGGGGCTCTCGCCGGCATGGTGTGGAGAACGACGCTGGCATTGCCAAGAATCACGGTGAGGACATTGTTGAAGTCGTGCGCGACGCCGCCGGCCAGGAGACCAATGGCTTCCATCTTGTGCGCCTGGCGCAGTTGAGCCGCCAACTCGCTTTTCTCCAGTTCCGCCTGCTTACTTGCCTCTATCAATTGAACTTGTCGCGCCTGCTGCTTGCGTATTGTTTCAGCGGTCGCGCCGTAAAATGTCGCCATGATCAGCAGGAGCGGGATCCGCAGAAAACGCCCTTCGGAAAAAGCGTCGGCGCGTATATAGACCGTCACTCCATAAATGGCGCAAAGAATGACCGAGAGTCCGAGCATCTGTTTCAGGTTTGGGCTGAACCCTGCCAGGAGGATGATCAGAAAGAAGATGATAAATAGATCGGAATCGAGCGAAGCGGATAAATAAATCGTATAGGCGGTAAGAATCGTATCCGTGAGTACCAGAGTGCCAATGAACCAGCCGGACTGTTGAAACCTGCTTGGAAGCCGGGCGAGTATGAGTGTACTGCCCATGAGGCAGAGGATGATGAAGGTTTTGGCTACCAGAGACAGGGTTTTGTCTGATGTGAATATCAGCTGATAACTCAGAATAATCATGACAAGGGTCTGCAACAGCACCAAAGGTGAGCGGCCTTCAACCATCGTGCTGCTGTGGGAGGGGGTTTCCATCATGAAATATCCAAAAACTACAACGACTTATCGGCAACACAGGCAGGAATCTTGAAGGCCAGCGTCGTAACGGTCCTCCCGCAGGCTTTGGATTACTAGCCCAGCGACCCCGCCGTAGCTCTGCAAGCCCTCCCCGCTGTCATTCATTTCCAGAAGTTAGTGGAAGGGAAGGCTAGGAAAAAATTTCCCGCCCCGAGTAAATTTACACTGCAATTGACCGGCTGCCTCCGCTTGATCTCCTGTTTTTCCAACGTCATATAGCGTCCCTACCGCTGGTGCGATTCCTGCTTCTCCGTAGGCCTAGTCGCGGTCCATCCAGCGAGAAGGAGCAGGCGTCCATGGGATTTCTCATGCAAGACATTACACTGGGAGACCAGGTCCAACTGCCCCTCCTGAGTCTCCTCGGCGCCATCGCCATCCTGCTCGCATCGCTGATTGTCACCTGCCGCCTGGTGTTTCAGGTGAGAAGGTTTCAGCGCGCCCTCAAGCTGGTCGACGGGCAGGTTCAAAACCTAATTGCGCAAGGATCCGACATCATCGATGAAAAACGCCTCAGCGAGCTCGCCGAGATCTTCGAGGAGGAGCCCGTCTTTTCGGACACCTGGGCCAGGTACCGCCGAAGTTTACTGATTGACGGCTCGTGCTGGTACGAGACGCCGGTCATTTATGGGACGCAACCGGTGAGCGACGTGTTCACCGAGAATGCGCTCTTTTGCCGGCTGAATCTTCCCTTTTACCAGAGCTTTGCCGCGATGCTTACAGGTGCGGGGCTGCTCCTGACGTTTCTGGCGTTCTTTATCGGGTTGAGCAAGATTCAATTCCTCGGCGGGGCAATCTCGGGGCTGCCGGGGCTGATCAACGGCCTGAGCGGCAAATTCGTCACGTCCATAGTGGGACTTGCATGCGCCTCCGTCTTCGTCGCCTTCGAAAAAGCCCTCTTCCACCGCCTTCGCACGACCTACCAGATCATGGTGGACCGCCTAGACCAGGTCTTTCCTTACCGCGGCTCCAGCGCGTGGCTGTTAGAAATGAGCCAGCATCACGGCGAGCAGACGCGGCTTTTGAAATATTTGAGCCTGGACCTGGGCCAACAGTTCCGAAAGAGCCTGACGGATACGATGGCTACACCCTTGCTGGAGCTTGGCAACACTGTTCGGCGGATGAGGACAGGGGTGGCGGCGCCAGCGCCAAATGTTGCTTCCGAGTTGTCGCAGCCGGCGCTTGGTCAAATTCATCTGCGATCACCTGTCATCGAAGGAGATCATATGCCTGAGTCCCTGACCGGCATCTTCGAGCGACTTGAAGCCAGCGCCCTTCGCCAAGAACAGCTAATGGCGCGGCTCGCCGATGTCCTGGTGCCCTGGACCGAGATCTTCCCGAAGGGGCGGCTCACAACGGGCACCCTCCGCCGGCCCTCAGCCTCGAAGCCAACGTCCTTAACATCGGTCGGCCATAGCGCATGAAGACCGCTCGGGGTGAACACGAAAACGGCGATCAGTTTTTCACGACCGGTGTCACCGATTTGATGACATCGGTGGCGATCATTTTTGTGTTGCTCTTTGTCGTGGCTCTGCAGCCCGGCCCCGTCGCTTCGGTCTCGGCGGATCCGACGGACTCCAATGCGAGAGAAATTCTGATGTCGCAGTTTGAACGCTTAGGGCTGCCAATCGAGAAAGATCCTGATGATCCGCAATTACTCCTGCTGATCATGCCTGAATCCCTGCTGAACTTTGATTTCGGCCGCGCGACCCTTCGCCCGTCCGCCGAGGCCTATCTGCAGAAGGTGATTCCGCAGTACGCATCGGCTTTCTGCGGGCCCTTCAGGTCCCTGATCGAATCCGTCACGATTGAAGGACATACCGACGATGTGGGGGAGGATCGCCGCAACCTGCGGCTAAGCCAGGAGCGGGCCTTTCGCGTGATGGTAAAAGCCATGGACATTTTGCAGGGCCGGCCTGAGGACGACTGCTTTCAGCAGATCACCACTGCGAGCGGGCGCGGCAAACAGGATCTCTGGTACGGCATCGACCAACGGCTCAGCCGCGACAAGAGCCGTCGCGTTGTGTTCAAAATCCGGCTACAGGCGCCTGCGCCTCCGCGCGAGCGCAGCCTCGCGTCGCCCCCCGTCCGTCCAATCTAGACCCTATTGTCGGAGCAACGGTACCTTCCCATTGGACATCCAGGCCCGGTAACCGGCCCTGCCATCCGAGATCCCGAAGTACTTCCCTTCCACAACTTGGGAAGTTGCTAACCTAGACCAGGCCGCGGCTGCGCCTCAAAGCGCAACTGTTGTCATATGTCGGCAGCTCTTGTCGGTCGTTATTTTGACGGAGACCTGGTACGGGTGTTGCGTGGTTCGGATGTAGATAGATTTCCTCCCGACAAAGGCAAACCCCGAGTGATCGGGCGACGCAAAGCCAATGGATCTCTTTCAGGAGATTGCCAGGGCCGCCGAACGAGGACGCGAGCAGTCGCAGCGGGACAGGGAATCTCAGAAGGAGACTCCGTCCCATGCCAGGCCGTACGCTCTATCGACTTCTGATCCAAGCTGTCTGCGCGCTCTCCCTGCACGCGCCTTTTTTAGCCGCCGCTGCCGTCTCCATGGCGGACTACACAAACTACCCCGTCTTCATGAATCAGACCGTCCCGCCGAATGTCCTATTCATCGTGGACATGGGGAACCAGACGATCCAGGCGGCATACGCCGGTACAGGACATCAGTATCCGATCTCCTTCAAGTCCGGTACAGTGACCGACGGCAAGTATGCCTCCAACGTGACCCTGACGGCGGCCCCCGGGGGCGGCAAGAGCCTGGTGGCGGTGGATGCGGCCGGCGCCGCGCTGGCGAGTGCTACCAGCAACTCTCCTGCGGACGTATTCAGTTCGGCAAAAAGCTATTACGGCCTGTTTGATCCGCTGCGCTGCTACGGGACGAATTCGACCAGCTTCATCTATGGCTCAGTGAAGAGCGCGGTATCGAGCGCGTGCGGCTCGACCCAGTGGGATGGGAACCTTCTTAACTGGCTCGCTATGCGCAAGAAAGACGTGGCCTACCAGGCGCTTGTCGGTGGCACCTCCAAGCCCGCATCGGCAAACACCGACGGCACCGCGAACAGCCTCGCGGGCGAGGACGTCACCGGGGAGGACGGCACGAACAACACGTGCAGCACCTCCTCGAAGACCTGCTGGCGTTACGTAAAGTTTGCTCCGGCCGCGGCGCTCGTCGGCCGCGTGCCGGTCGCATTGCCAAACCCCGCAGTGACCGGGGCGATTGCAGGACGTTTCTTCGGTTTCGGCGAAGGCAAGGTCTATGTAAACGACGACACCGGCGCCGACCCGTTCGATACCGCCAATGGCAATGTCTACAAGCTGCAGGTGGACCTGACATCCGAGCCCGATGTCCCCTCCGGCACCGGGTCGGCTGCAGACAGTTGTGTCGTCGGAAGCGCAACCTATGCCGGCCACCGCGTCTGCTACATGCGGGAGCGCTCCCTGGGGCTGTTTCAGACACTCCGCACCGACAACATGCGGGTGGCCGTGATGTTCGCCAACGCCCTCAGCCTGCAAGGCGGCAAGATGGTGTACAATTTCGATGACCACTTCAACGCGTCGAGCATCACGCAGCTCCGCAACGAGCACATTCAAACCGGCTCCCCGATCTCGGAAGCCTTGTACGAGGGCCTGTGCCTGTACCGCAAATCGCAAGGCCCCTGCTACAGCAACTCCGGGCAGTCGTCGGTGGGTTACACGAACGCTGTCGGCGTGGCAGGTGATCCCTTCTATTCGGTGAGCAGCGCGCAGATGGTCCCCTGCTGCAAGAGCTTTATTCTGATGATCTCGCCGGGCGTGGGAAGCGGCGACGGGAACGCCCCGGATCTCCAGCAGCCGTTCGGCAATCTGTTCACCGGCGCGGATATCGGAGTGACGACGCCGGCTGGCGGCGCCGGAAGGCTGGACGACATCGCGCTTTACGGCCAGACGCACGACGTGCGCGATCAGACCGCGCCGGCGGCCGCCGTGGTCTCCGGGAAACAGACCGTAACCTTCTACGCGGTGAATGCCATGGGCGGGGCTGCGGGATCGGGCTTGCTCTCCTCTGCGGCGAAGTACGGCGGCTTCATTGACCGCAATGCGAACAATCTGCCAGAAAGCACGGGCCAGAACTGTACCTATCCGGCGGGCTCCACCCTCGGCTCGGGTGCGAGTACGAGTTCGTTGGAATGGGACGCAAACCAGGACTGCGTTCCGGACACCTATTTCGAAGCTGGGGAGGCTGGGGACCTGCAGGCGCAGATCAATCTCGCCTTGGCGGACATTCTGAAGCGCGCCGCCTCCGGCACCTCGGTCTCGGTGCTCTCAACCTCGTCCACCGGCGAGGGCTCGCTCTACCAGGCGTTCTTCTATCCCAGCCAGTTCGAAGGACTCACCGAAATCCAATGGCTTGGCTACCTTCAAGGCCTGTTCGTGGATTCCTTCGGCAATCTCCGAGAAGACCACAGCGGGCCGAATTGCACCGGCAAGCCGGACGGCCGTCTGGTGCTTGAGCATGACTGCATCGTGAAAATCCGCTACGACTCCAACACCGCTGAAGTCAAAGTCGATCGCTACGTGGACGCGAACGGCGACGGCATGCCGGACAGCACGACACCGCTGGATACGATCCTTCTCAAAGACCTGCAGCCCATCTGGGAAGCCGGGAACCGGCTCGCCTACACGGACCCCGGCGACAGTTGCAGCTCGACACAGGCCGGCGTGACTTGCCGGCGCATCCTGACCTGGACGGATACCAGCGGCGACAAGCTCGTACAAAGCGCAGAGGTGATGGAGTTCACGACCGCCAACAAGAGCCGGCTCTGTCCTTATCTCGCGACCGCGAGCGTCCTGACGTGCGTCTCCGGCGGCGCGGCAGGGGCTGGCCAAACCGAAGCGGCGAATGTCATCCGCTTCCTACGGGGCGAAGACGGCGCTGGCGCGATCGGCGGGCTGCGGGACCGGTCGCTCACGATCAAGAACTCCGACGACGGCAGCAGCGCGAAACGCGTGTGGAAGCTGGGCGACATCGTCGACTCCACGCCGGTGGCAGTCAGCACGCCACGGGAGCGGTACGACGTGATTTACGGAGATACTTCCTACGTCGCCTTCTATCAGCGGTACCGTGCCAGGCGGACGGTTGTCTACGTCGGTGCGAACGACGGAATGCTTCATGCCTTTAACGGAGGCTTCTTCAACGCGAATGATGATCCCAGCACGACCGCCGTTGAGCACGGATACTTCACCACTACGCCGCCCCCAGGGATTTCCACGACCCGTGCGACGCCGCATCTCGGCGCCGAGCTATGGGCCTTCGTGCCGCAGGAGCTGCTGCCCCACCTCAAATGGTTCACGCAGACCGACTACACGCACGTCTCTTATGTGGACCTTAAACCTCGCGTCACTGACGCGCGCATTTTTACGCCCGATGACGATCATCCAAATGGTTGGGGCACGGTCATGATCATCGGCATGCGATTCGGCGGAAGCTGCGCGGGATGCTCGAGCACGAACGGGGGAACCCCAATGACGGTCACGGCGGACTTCGCCGGCAGCGGGACAACCACGACACGCACATTCTACAGCGCGTATGTCGCCCTCGACGTGACGAATCCGGAAAAGGACCCCACTATCCTGTGGGTCTTCACGGACTCGACTCTTGGGCTCAGCACCGGCCTGCCCTCCGTCCTTCGCGTGAATCCAAGTACCGATGCCCCGACGGACAATACGAACGCCGTCTGGATGGCGATCTTCGGGAGCGGACCGACCGGCTATACCGGTGCCAGCAGTCAGACCGCGAAGTTCTATGGCGTTAATATGCACAGCGGGCCGGTCTATGCCGCAAGCGGAGCGTTTGCAGGACCGATCTTCGATACCAAGGACGCCAACAGCTTTACCGGCGACCTCACCACCGTGGACCTCTATCTGACCTATCGCGTGAACGTAATCTACGGCGGGATCACTATTAGCACCGGTCTCAGCAATCCTAAATGGGCCGGCAAACTCTATCGCCTGACCACCAACAGTTCTACAAACACATCTCAGTGGGGGATCAGCGGGACAGGTGATACCCGCGTACCGACTGCGCTGATCAGCTCCTATCCATATAGCAGCAGTCCTGCCCCCTGCGGGACCTCGTCGCCGTGCCGCGTGGGACCGATCGCCTCGGCACCGGCAGTCGCGATGGACGATAAGGGGAATCTATGGGTGATCTTCGGCACCGGCCGCTATTGGGAAACAGCCGATAGGACCAATACCGAACTTCAGGCGTTCTTCGGCATCAAAGATACCTTTATGACTGCGGGGGAGCCTTCTCAAACCACCGAGCGCAACTCCCTGTTTAACGTTTCGGGGATCGTGGTTTGCTCGGCCGGGCTCGGTTGCTCCCCGACTAGCAATGTCAGTTTTGACGGCGGCGCGAGCTATACTACGGGACTCACCCTCACTCCTCCCGGCGGGCCGTTGAACCTGATTGCCCAGATTCAAGCGGTCGACGGCTGGGTCACCAGCCAGCCAGGCGCCGGCGAGCGCAATCTCACCCTCCCCGCCGTCATGGGCGGCACCGTCTTCGCCACAAGCTTCATTCCTAGCCCCGACCTTTGCTCCGCCTCGGGCACTGGGTCTCTCTATGCTCTCTATTATATGTCCGGCACGGGGTATTCCGACCCTTCGCTCGGGACACAGACCATCGGGAGCACGACGGTCGCAGTTCGCGAGGTTTCGTTGGCGGAGGGCATGCCATCCGCTCCGGCGTACCACCTCGGCGGACAGGGCCAGGGTAAGGCCGGCAGCAACAGTAGTAGTAGCAGCAACGGAGGCTGCAACAGTCGCCTCAACATCTTCGTGCAATCCAGCACAGGGGCCTTGAATCAGGTCTGCGGCAAACCAACCCTCAGCGTCTGGAGCCGTATTCTCTCCTGGCGGGATCTATAAGCCGTTGGATCGTTCAGCGGACGGCCGCTGAAGACCTAATCGCGCGTGGGGTACCGCCTCGGTTGGCGTTTCGTCGGTTCAATTCCAAATGAACGGGTCTTGTCCTGCTTTCCTCATGGATCGCGCCTGGAGCTTAACTTTGAGGGCACCACGAAACTTGTATCGTGGAAGGATACGGCTTGGTGAGTGAGGGAACTCGCGCTTGGCTTAGCGTCAATGCGGAAGCTGCTCTCGATCTCCACCTGATTGCGCAGAAGCGGTGCGCCGCGCCCTGATCTTCCATTGAACGCGCAACTCACTCAGCAGGTGCGCAGGGAGCCAACGCTCAACTCGTCCCGTGGCTTCGCAGAGACCGCAACTATCAGCCTTGCTGCCGCCGCAGCGTGGACATGGCCATGCCACGAGCACTTCCACCATGGCAATAGGATATCAACTTCGGATTAAAAGAGGATTAGCAGCAGATTAAATGCTGTGAATGCAGGACTCGCTCACATCGAGCGGCTGACAATTTTGGCCTTCAGCAGTCTCGAGCGTAGCAACTCTGGGAGTTCGGGCCTTTGGCGACGGCTGTTCCTGCGAACCAGGCGGATTACTAGAAGAATCGAAAGCAGGGCTATCAGGATAAGGAAATTTGACATGATCCCACGTCCTTCTCCCTCTTTGGGATTGCTGCTGGGGTACTTGTAACACACAATCAAGTATGAGTCAATATAAGTACCACTACAGGTAGAGTACCAAAGAAGGATAGGACAGGTACGTCGGGCCACTAGCTTAGGGAATTACTTGTCGAACTACTTGATTGCGCCCTTGCGCTTTCGCCTGGTACAGAGCCAGGTCAGCTGCCCGGATCAAGGTAGTTGCCGTCGATCCATGGCCGGGAAAGGAGGCGACTCCCAACGACAGGCAGACCGTCCCGTCACCCAGGGCCTTGGTCTCCTCACGCAGGCGCTCGGCCCGCTGGGAGGCAACCTCCAGCGAGGCTCCCGGGAGAACGAGCAGGAATTCATCTCCGCCATAGCGACAGGCGATGTCGTGGCCTCGCGTGCGACTGTTGAGGTGGGCAGCAAGCGACCGCAACAGGCTGTCGCCGACTTCATGGCCGAACTTGTCGTTAAACTCTTTGAAGTGATCCACGTCAAGAATAATGAGGCTTAGCGCCTGCTGATCGCGCTCCGCCCGGCGAAGTTCGCGCGGGAGAGTTTCGTCCAGATATCGTCGATTGAAGAGGTCTGTCAGCGGATCGCGAATCGACTCGTCCCGCAACGTTTCGCGAAGGCTCAGATTCGCCAGCGCTAGGGCAATGTGGTTCGAGACCGCCTCGCCAAGATGCTGTTTGGTGAGCAGCAGCTTGCGACGGGCGACCGGATCGGGGCTAAGTTCCTTGAGTGCCGACTGCAGGATGAGCAGGCCTAGGGCCTTTCCTTGTCCGATCAACGGAAAGCAAAAATAGTTCGGAGCCTGCGAGGGCCGCAGATGCTCACAAATCAATGTGGAGCTGAGGTCCCCCATTAGGTGTGATTGAAGACGTCGCAATGCCCAACACGCTTCGGGTTGGAATTCACTGATGGTGGCGCTGCGCGGCCCCCACGAAGCGACCACTTCCACAAGACGCATCGAGTCCTGATACAGGCAGAGACTTCCCGCATCGGCTGCGAACAATTCTTTGAGAAATTGTGTCGCAACGGTACATGCTTCCTGGACGCTTTGACAGGCTTGGAGCAGCGCGGTCATCTCGCTCAGAAAAGTGATCTGCTGCGTCCGTTCCTCCAGCTCCTTGACCCAATCCGTGAGCTTGAGATTTGACTGTTGCAGCGCCTCCTCGATCCCCTTTCGCTCGCCGATCTCTCGGCTAAGCTCCTGCGTACGCTCCTGCACCGTGCGCTCCAATTCGATGGCATGCCGCTCCAGGTCGAGCTGCTGCCCCTCCACCTTGAGGCTCAACTGTCGCACCTGAATGGCGCGATTGACCGAGGCCAAGAGGTAATCGATCTCCGGTGGTTTGCGGATATAGTCATAGGCGCCTAGGCGCAGTGCTTGAACGGCAAGCTCATTGTCATCAGCGCCGGTGATTAAAATCGTGGGCGTCGCGGGAGAAATGGCGCGGATTTCCTTCAAGAGAGTCAACCCGTCCATGTCCGGCATGCGGATGTCGGAGATAACGGCATCATAGATGTTCTGCGCGAGTTGTTTGAGGGCCGCCTCGGCCGTGGCAGCCGTGTCCACGACGGCGCCGATCAATTGACTCCGCAGCATGCTCGCCAGGGCATCGAGCACCGCGGATTCGTCATCCACAACTAGAATACGGAAGGCAGACACAGCAGGACCCTCACTTTTTCTTCTTTATCGGCCCCTTGTGGACAATTCCTGAGGGCCGGGGAGCGATTTCCTCTGGCATGCGCGCGGTGTGCGAACCGCACGCGGCGGTCTACTGTGTGATGTCCGGGGGATCGCGCTGAACCTCGTCGCGCGCGAAGGTGGAGCGGTCAGGGAAGGTGCGGGCCTTCAAGCGCCTCGCGCATTTGGAGGAGGAGGGACCCGGCGGCTATGGCTCCATCCTCATCATGAGGTGGGCCCGGCGGTTCTGCCAATGGCAGGATTCAACAGACTCGGCGCAGACCGGCCGCTCTTTCCCATAGCTCTTGATAGAGACAGCGTTATGAATGCCAAGGTCCATCAGAAACTGTCGTGTTTCCTTGGCCCGCTTTTCCCCTAGCACCAGATTGTAATCTCTGCTGCCGCGCTCGTCGCAATAACCTTCAATCAACAGATGCGCTCTCGGATGTCCCTTCAAGAAGTCGGCACTGGCCGCCAGGCTCTTGCGCTCTTCTTCCATCAGTGCCCAGCGATCAAAGGAAAAATAGATATCGGAAAGTTCGACGCCCTTGCTCGCTTTCTTCCTTCCGGCGGCCGCTTCGCCCTGTTTTAAAGCTGAAGACGGACCGCCCGCGACGGATTCGTCAACGGGAGTTTTGGAAAATCCGGTCAAAGGCTGCTCGAGAGAATTTTGATCCGCGCCTCCGGTCTCCGAGCCCGCGGATCCGCTGTGCGTCGAGCATCCGGCAAACAGAAACATGGCCAGCCCACCGACTGCCAGGCACGTTATGACCCGGATTTTCGATTTCGCAGGAATAATCAGGATATTCATGGGACCCTCCAGAAAGAGATACGGCACGTTTTATCTTGTCCTATTCAATTGAGACTATACATATTTTTATTTAAGGTCAAGATTTGACGATACCCGCGTCTAATCCCGAAGGCAAGCTAGGAATTCTGGGTCTCCGATGGCCTGACTTTTTACGAAAATGACTACTGGAGGCTTATACGTGGAAAATTTCCCGCTTGCGCCGTCATTTCCTGTCTTAGTAGAGTGGGGTAACCTGCCGCGCCATGATCATGCAGCACATCCATCTCGGTCGATCGGGGCTTCGCGTGAGTCGCTTGTGTCTCGGCTGTATGAATTTCGGTCCTGAGACACCGGAGGCGGACAGCTTCCGGATGATGGATCGGGCACTGGAGCACGAGATCAATTTTTTCGATACCGCGGATGTCTATGGGTGGAAGGTCGGGGAGGGCCTTACTGAGCAGATTCTCGGCCGCTGGTTCGCACAGGGGAACGGGCGCCGCGAGAAAGTGGTGCTGGGAACGAAGGTCTACGGCCGGATGGGCGATTGGCCCAATCAGGCTCGGCTCTCGGCGCTCCACATCCGCCGAGCCTGCGAAGACAGCTTGCGACGGCTGCGGACGGACCATATCGATCTGTACCAGATGCACCACATCGATCGCGAAACGCCCTGGGAAGAGATCTGGCAGGCGATGGAACAGCTTTACCAACAGGGAAAGATCATCTACGTGGGGAGCAGCAACTTCGCCGGCTGGCATATTGCTCAGGCCCAGGAAGCGGCCAAGGGCCGGCACTTCATGGGGCTGATATCTGAGCAGAGCCTCTACAACTTGCGCGACCGGATGATTGAGCTGGAAGTGATCCCAACGTGCGAAGCGTATGGACTGGGCGTGATCCCCTACAGTCCACTTGCCGGCGGATTGCTTGGAGGCGCGTTAAAGCGCGCCACGGTCGGTCGTCGAGCGGCGGACGATCTTCGTAAAGAAGTTGAACAGCACCGTGCGAAGCTGGAATCCTACGAAATACTGTGCAGGGATATCGGTGAACTTCCCGCCGATGTCGCGCTTGGCTGGCTGTTGCATCAGAAGGCGGTGACGTCCGCTATTATCGGCCCGCGTACGCTCGAGCAGTTGGACGCTTCCATGCATGCCCTCAAAATTAAGCTTTCGCCGGACACAATAAAGCGGTTGGACACTATTTTCCCAGGCCCTGGTGGCCCGGCCCCCGAAGCCTACGCCTGGTAAGGAAGTATTTGTCAGAGGCACAGACGAGCAAGGGGTTGTAAAAATGGATGAGCCGAGGAACCAGTGAGGTACACGTCGCAGCTTGACCCGGAGTACCAAGCGCTGAAAAAACTGAATGTTGCATATGTCAAAATACGGCACAAACGCATTTGGGGAAGGTTTCTCCTTAGCAACCAGTGGTGGGTGGTGCTCTTCCTCCTTCTCCTCCCATTGCTGTATGCCGTCATCACTCTCGTCATCCATAGCCACACGACTTATTTTCTATATACCGGCCCTGCAGGCGGAACATATGCCACGCTCGGCCCGGCTTTAGCGGAAGCCTTGAGTAAGCCAGGTCCCTGGGAACGCCTGACGCACGTACGACTTGTTCCCCGCTTTGTCCCACGGGAATCTTGCGGCTCTCTCGATAATATTTATTTTATCAATACCGGAAGTGCCCATCTTGCGCTGGCCGATGATGGCTTGCCCTTACACTTTGAAAAACCCCCGATGTGCTCTCTGGATCTTCAACAGAAACCTCCGGAGAAGCAGCGTGCGCACGAAATCCGACTGAGAGCCCTCATGCCCCTGTATCAGTCACCATTGCATATTGTCGCCCGCAAAAATTTGGCGATTTCCGACGTTCGGCAGATAAAACCACATTCCAATGTTTACGTGGGCCCTGACGGCGGGTCGACCGCCTTTCTGGCCCAGTTGATCCTGGATCACTACGGAATCGTGGTCGATCGGGTGGGCAAAAACCTGAATTTTACGCAAGCCATGCATCAGATGATCCACGGGCAGATTGATATTGCCTTTTTTTTAACCGGATTAAACGCGGAAGCCGTGCAACAGCTCTCCCAATACGATCACTTAACGCTATTAACAATCGAACATGCCGCCGCGATCAAAGTCTTATACCCCTATCTCGAAATTGTCACGATTCCCGCCGCCACCTATAAGGTGTCCTCGAACGAGATCACCACCCTGGGGACCAAGACCATTCTTGTGGCGTCGACAGATCTCAGTGACAATGAAGTCTACGAAATAGCCTCGAAACTCTCAACGAGCATTCACGATCTCCTCAAGGATGTCCCCTTGAACGCCACGAAGATGGCCGGCAGCGACCCTCAAAAAGATCTCTACTACCCGCTGCATGATGGTGCCGTCAGGTTTTACAACCATAACCCTCCCTTTTTCCTTGACCCCCACACTCTTGCCGGTATTGGGACCTATCTGTCGGTCATTTTTGCAGCATACAAATTGTCGGGTCAATTTTTGAGGAATTATCGCGTTCACCGTGTCTTGCATGCTGTGGATCGGGCTGAGAGCGCATTCAAGTTTTCCTCAGACAAACGGAAGTTGCAGAGGTTCCAGTGGTATCTGGGACAGATACGGAATAAAGCCCTGACCTTGCTCAGGCATGAGCGTCTCACTATGGACGATTTCAGCCGCATTAACGAATATATGAAAGGTCACACCGGGGAGTAGTGGGTTACGCTCCGGCTTCCGTAGTATTTCCTGACTTCCTCTCCGTAACCTAAAAAAGTAGAAACAGTTGGGACGGGTCGTTCCTAAGCCAGGACCAGCAAACGACTCGCCAAGGACACTTTCCTATGTTCTCGAAAGACCACTTTCTGTCCCTTGCTCTAGTCTCTGTAATACTGTTTTGCAGATTATGAGGCAGTAGATGCTCATGCACGAACTTTTTAATGCAAATTCTAGCAAAAAACATTTCTGAATTTAGCGTTTGTGTATTAATCTGACCCTACGGTAATAGAATCTAAGCTTGGTGAGTCAAACTGAGCGTGGTTTGTGATGACCGCGGCGAGAGCATTACTCGACTTTATATCCATTTTCTCTCATGATGTCCCAATTTTCCTACCTTGAATTGCCTTTCCCACGAATCTTGGCCTTTTCCATTCAACGTTTCTACCTTGGCGGTGTCTCACTACCTAGGACAACCACCACTCGCAGGGGGCCAAGCAGGCTTTCATGCGGAACCAGGGGCCCTTCTGTCTTTTCGGTTCATTACACGCTCTTCCTTCGCTCTGGCCAGGGCTTTACATGGAATGGACCGACCGGCATAGTCAAGCCCTGGTTACATCTGCCGATAAGACTGACAGTGGCTACTAGTAAGACCAGGTCCTCGGCCTGGCTTGGAATATCTTTCTAAAAGGAGATAGTAGTGGACAGGGGATTTGATCTGTACTCTCAAGACACCCAGTCTTTCGCAGCTCAGAGAGCCGGACATGGCATTCTCATTGTCACACTCGATGGACGGATTCTGTGGACTGATAGCCGAGCTACCGAGTTGTGCCAGCAGATGCGAGTCGCGACGGAAAGGCTCGAAGGAACACTGCCGCTGCGTGTTGTAAAGCTCGTGAAAGAGATTGGTGAATTACTGGAATTACGGAACCATCCCAAAGATTGGGAATCTTTCAACGTCAAGCGAGTCATTAAGGGCGGCAGGACGCACATCTTCGTGGTGGGCATCGGCTTGCCCGCAGGGGTAGGTCACGGGACTGAAAGCACGGTTCTCTTGACTCTCGATGTGATCGCTCCCCGCAAATCCGTCAGCCGACTGAACGCATTTCAGCTTACTGCCAAGGAGATTACTGTCGCGGAATTGCTTCTGAAGGGTTCAACCAATAAGGAAATTGCTCATGTCATCGGCGTGACAGTGCAGACCGCGAAAGAACACGTTAAGCATATTATGGAAAAAACCAAGACCAATACCCGCACCGGCATTGTGATGGCGATAGCGGGTCCGCCAGAAACGTCTTGTCAAGGCAATCGCAGAGCGGGTTGAGTTGACGCCGTTAATTGTTTTTCCAGAGAACTAGTACCAGCCCTGAACAAAAGAGCAGGCCACTGACTATAAGCGGGAACGAATGAAGACTCATCCGCAGGTCCTCGAGTTGACTGTCCTCGGCTCAGGATTATGGCGGGGTGTATTATTACTAGGCAATACTGCCAAAGTGGTATGCAAGTATCACAAGGTACTGGCGGATAAACCTGGGACGAGAAAATGACTACGGGCATGCGCTTCTCATCGCTTTACTGAATGGTTGGTTCGCTTCTGGCGAGCAGATAACCCCCAAGAAGTCTTGGGGCCAACGTAATGAGCACTCCAAATAACAAGTCACCTACCGACGACCACAGACCGTTTAATACGCTAGCAAGAAAAGCGACAGGAACAACGGTACCGGCGCTCAGCAGCAGACCAATGAGAAAGCCTCCGCTTCCCCATATTTTGACGGTAACTAGGACGGATAACACCCACAAGCTGAGCCCAATGATGTAGGAGGCGACAATCATACCGAATCCGGACCAGAGACGAGTCTTTTTGAAAAAGGCCATAGGGAGGAGAAGGCAGAGAACCACTGCCAGAGTCACCTGCGCCAGATTCAGGAGTGAGGGATAAAGCTTCTCAGATACCCAAACAACTCCATAGAGCCATAGTGTGGCAAGTACGAAAACCCCGCTGAGAATCAGTAAATAGAGGAGAATGTCCTGGATATCTTTGAAGGGACCCGTTCTGCAGAGGCTCACGTAACCGCCAAGCATATTATCGGTGGACCAGCCTTCGATTAGTTGTACCAATCTCCACGAATCGCCGAAGGCTAGGCTACCCCTGGAGCGCTGTCAAGCCGGAGAGCGACCGGCAGTCCTATTTTTCCAGACCTGTCTTGCTCTGAAACCCCATACTGAGCACAGCGCCCGTTGCCAGATGAGACGTCGTCTCGGTGAGTCGAAAGGGGAAGGCTGATTGGCTTGTCCGCTGGCGTCGTACTACTTTGATTAGCTTACAAGAGCTGGCAGTGGCAGATTATTCCCTATTCGTAGGCCGCCTGACGACCACGCATCCTTGCAGGCTCCCCCATTCGGTAGGATAGGGCTATCCGACCTCCATTGGTACGCTAATAGCGAAGGTGCGATGACAATGACGATATGAGTCTTTTGTAGGCAGTTGATGGCTCGCCGATTGGCCTCACACGCTCCTGCAGCTAAAGACCTGCGTCTCGATGGCAGGGTCATCACACTCTCCAACCCGGACAAAGTCCTCTACCCGGGCGGTTTCACGAAAGCGCAGGTTATCGACTACTACCTGCGGGTCGCTAAATTTATTCTACCTCATCTCAAAGATCGTCCTGTCACGTTAAAGCGCTATCCCAACGGGGTCACGGGCGAGTTCTTCTATGAGAAGCGTGCACCCAGCTTTACGCCGGAATGGGTGAAGACCTTCCCGGTTCCCCGGCGCGACGGCGGCGCGCCCATCAGCTACATCCTCATCAACGATCGGCCGACGCTCGCGTGGACGGCAAACCTCGCCAATCTTGAGATTCACCCCTTCTTACATCGCGTCCCCAAGATTCATGCGCCGACTGCGATCGTATTCGATCTGGATCCCGGAGTGGGCGCGGATGTGTTGCGCTGTGCAGAAGTCGCCTTATTACTAAAAGATCTGTTCGCGCGGTTAGACCTGCAATCATTTGTCAAGGTGTCAGGCTCAAAAGGCCTGCAGCTCTATGTGCCCCTCAATTCTTCCGCGACGTATGAGGTCACCGAGGCGTTTGCGCACACCGTCGCACAATTCCTGGAAGAGGAACACCCGAAACTCGCTGTTTCTGAGATGGCCAAGCAGAAGCGGGCGAGCAGGGTCTTTATCGACTGGAGTCAGAATTCGGAACACAAAACCACGGTTAGCGTGTATTCCTTGCGAGCAAAGCATGAACGTCCGTATGTCTCCATGCCCGTGACGTGGGACGAACTCACCGCCGCTCTAGCAAAAAAGGACCCCCAACGTCTCTTTTTTGAGCCTGAAGCAGCGCTTAAACGTCTGATGAAGAAGGGCGACCTCTTTGCTCCCGTGCTCACGCTCAAGCAACAGTTGCCTTCATCCCTGGGAGGAAGTAACCGGGGCACCTCACGCGCGACGACCCAGACGGCTCCCGCGCTTCAGGAGTATCGCAATAAGCGCGACTTCTTGAAGACGCCCGAACCCCAACCGATCGTCCCCAAAGAACGTGCCGAAGGAGGACGCAGGCCCTTTGTCGTTCAAAAACACGCCGCCAGCCGCCTGCACTATGATTTTCGCTTAGAGATGCAAGGGGTGCTCAAATCGTGGGCCGTCCCAAAGGGAATTCCGTTAGACCTGAGTGAAAAACGCCTCGCAGTGGCCACAGAAGATCATCCCGTGGATTATCTCAAGTTCGAGGGTACGATTCCGAAAGACCAATACGGTGGTGGCACCGTGATGGTCTGGGACATCGGCACTTACCAAGTCCTTGATGGCAACTATTACAAGGGAAAGCTCACGATATCTTTAGAAGGAAAGAAACTCAAAGGTGAATGGACCCTCGTGAAGGCCCCTTCCCAAGGAGAGAAGAATTGGCTGATTATCAAAACAGGCGCTGCCATGCCTCCGGCCAGAAAATCTCAAGACGATTCATCCGCGTTGACGAATCGCAGTATGGAGCAGATCGCCAAGGAGAATAAGGCGACATGGCAAAGCATTGCGAGACGATAAAGATGCCAGCGATGTCATGAGGGACAGCGTCTAGCGTGTTCGCCTCAGGTTAGATAAGACAGCAACCATCGTGTTTTAGCAAGGGCTTGGTGCGGCGGAAACTTTGTAACACGCCGTATCTGTTCAAGTTTAATCACCCTCACGCCGATAAAACCTGAGTAGACAAGGTCTTTGTCTTACTTCCCGTTGCCGGATGAATGGATGGGAAGTACTGGGCAAAGAATCTCTGCTAACGAGAACCCGGAGGATGCCATTACTACGCCTGAATTACGACCGCGATATGCCTGGCTATCGATTCTTATAGTCGCCATGGCAATAGTCGCCCTCGCGACTGGTGCTATGACACTGCGGTATGTCCAGGACCATCTCATCGCCACAATGGGGAAAACCTTGGCGGTCACGGCGGCCGATATTGCAGACAAACTCGATCGTACTCTCTACGAACGATATCATCACATCCAGACCCTGGCCCACGCACCTGCTTTGGAGAGACACGATGTTGCGGTAATCAGTCTGTACCTCGACCGAGTGAAGAAGAATTATCCGATTTACCAGTGGCTGGGCGTCACCAATGCCACCGGACGCATCGTGGCGGCCACCGATTCGAGAAGTGTGGGCAGGGACTGGAGCGGACGTCCATGGTTTCGGGCGGTCCGGCAGCAGGGCGGCGTCGATGTCCAGGATGCGCAGGTTCTTGAAGAATCGGATGGCATCCAAGTCGTCGCATTTACGGCTCCCATTCCGGGTCCGAAGGGTACCTTCCAGGGGGTGGTGACCGCATTGGTGAGACTTCCGCTTCTCGAGGACGTCTTCACTACCACGATCAAGGCCTTTCAATTACAGTGGCCGGATGCAGGACCCTTAGAATGGCAGTTTCTGACTCGGGACGGAGATGTCATCGTCGATTCCCTCTTACGGCAGGAAGGACATCTCAATCTCAAGCTGCTCGCCCTCCCGTCCGCGCTCTTCACCGGCTCTGCCCAGCCGGGCTATGTGGAGGAACAGCACCTGCGCCGGCAGGTGCCGGTCGTTTCCGCGTACGCCCCAACGAAGGGCTATGAGAATTTTACCGGCCTGCATTGGGGCATCCTCGTCAGATTGGACCGCAGCGCGATTCTGGCTCCTATCCATAAAGTTCTGGTGAACCTGACCTTGGCCGGGAGCCTGGTTTTGATGCCCCTGCTGGGACTCTTGCTGTGGGCGACCAGCCGGTTAGGCCGCGAGTGGCTGCAGACGCAGGAGCGGGAAGAATGGCTGTCCACCGTGCTGAGGAGCATCGGCGACGCGGTCATTGCAACTGATAGCAAAGGATGTGTCACATTCATGAATCCGGTGGCCCAATCCTTGACCGGTTGGACCCCCGAAGAAGCAAAAGGGCAGGTCTTATCGAATGTCTTTGTCATTATCAACGAACTGAATCGTCAACCGGTCGACAATCCTGTCGCCAAAGTCCTGCAGGACGGCCTGACGGTTGGCCTGGCGAATCACACCGTCTTGATCGCCAAGGACGGTAAAGAGCGACCGATAGACGATAGCGCAGCGCCCATCAGAAACGCCGCGGGTGCGAATCTTGGTGTCATTCTGGTCTTCCGTGACGTCTCCGAGCGCAAGAAGGCGGAGACAGCCTTGCATGAAGGGGAAGATCAGTTGCGCCAATTCCAAAAGATGGAGGCCCTCGGCCAATTAACAGGTGGCGTTGCCCATGACATTAACAACATGCTGGTACCAATCCTAGGCTATAGCGACCTTCAAGTGCACTCCCTGGCGCCGGGAAACCCTCTGCGGACGAGTGCCGAGGAGATTAAAAAGGCTTCTGAACGAGTAGCGGCATTAATCCGGCAGCTCATGGCCTTTAGCCGCAAGCAAGTCCTCCAGCCCGAAGTGCTCGACCTCAATGCCGTGGTCACGAATCTCAAATCGATGTTGGAGCGTCTGCTCGGGGAAGACATCGACCTGCGGGTCAATGCGCACCTGGCGCTCGACCGTATCAAGGCGGATCCTGTGCAGATCCAGCAGGTAATCATGAACTTAGCGGTGAATGCGCGTGATGCGATGCCGCAAGGTGGTCGCCTCACCATAGAGACTGCGAATGTCGAGCTGCGCAAGAACGATATGCGTCGGGACGTCGAGGTCCATCCCGGCCACTATGTGCTGTTAGCGGTCAGCGATAGCGGTTGCGGCATCAGCAAGGAGATTCAGACGCGCCTCTTCGAGCCCTTCTTCACGACGAAGGAAAAAGGGACTGGGCTGGGGCTGGCCACGGTCTATGGGATTGTGAAGCAAAGCCAAGGCCACATCTTTGTGGATAGCCAGCCTGGGCAGGGCGCGACATTTAAAATCTATTTGCCTCATACGGAAGAAGCTTTCGAGACGATCTCTGTGCCTTCGGCTAATCCTCCAGCGGCTTGGGGATCGGAAACAATTTTGCTCGTAGAAGACGAAGCGTCAGTGCGAGCATTCATTCAGGATATTCTTCAGAAGCAGGGGTATAGGGTTCTGACCGCGTGTCAGAGCTCGGATGCTTTCCTTATCGGCGGACGGCACGAAGGCCCGATACACCTCATGGTCACCGACGTGGTCATGCCTGGCATGAGCGGGTTTGAACTGGCTGAACGCCTGCGGTCTGCCCGCCCATTCATGAAAGTGCTGTATATGTCGGGGTACACCGATAGTAGTCTTGTCCGTTACGGCATGGACTCTGATCGAGTGGCCTTTCTTCAGAAACCGTTTACAGCGGATATCCTCCTGCGAAAGATACAAGAAACCCTCATTCCATCCATTCCCAATGCTCCGACACTTATAAACTCTTCAGCTTGTCACCTTCCTCAGAAGTAATTTCTTGAGGGTCAGGACTTTTGGCGGCAGCGGTTGATTTAGATGGTCGGCCTTAGTCAATAATCTCACCTTTGCTCGTTAGACTGGGCATGTGATACAAAAGCGGTTTTATCTGCATCTTCTGCGGATACCCGACGACGGTGAAAAAGGCGCAATATTATTTTGTCAGGATCGGCTGATGTACGCCCATAAATCCAAGAACTTCCGTTTGGCGGGTCAACGCGCAGCTGCTCCCGCCATGCCGAGGGTTGGGCACCTGCCCAGATATCGGCATGGCACACTCGTCACGCGACGTCGTCGAGATCATCAGATGAAACCGCGTCCCGGAGCAGCACCTCAATTCTTCAAGAAGTTAGGTGATGATTTCCTTTGCGGGAGCTTTCTGGAACAGCCCTTGCTAGACCTGCTAGGTGAGAGGAGCAGGGCATGTTGAAGATCACGACGTACGATAACAGGACCGTCCTCGAGCTTGACGGCAAGCTGGTCAGTCCATGGGTGAACGAACTTGAAAGGGTTTGGCATCAGGCCGAGCGGGCAGGGGCTGTTCATGTGGTCCTGAAGGAGGTCGGGTTCATAGATGAGAACGGGAAGGAACTCTTGTAGTTTCGACGGTCACGTTACAGCTCATCTGATGATTCGTGATCTGCCCAGACCGGACTGCTCATTACGGACCCTACTGAAGGATAAGACTCTAACTAATGGGTTGATTTTTTCTCGGGCAGGTGAGTAGGCTAAATGAGACCAACGCTGGCTTCTGCCGCGGACAGCTAGCGAATTGGAAGGGGCCAGATGTCGCCCACCGCAGCAATTTCAGCTCTTCCGAATCCGGATCAAGCAAAACAGATCATGGCGGCATGGGAGCACTTTCTGCGCGATAGCGAGGTGCCCACCAATGTCGTCCGCAAGGTGATCATGCACAAACACGGCATTACTCGCCCGTATTACGAAAATGGGGAGAATATAACAACCGTATAACAACATAACAACCCGTATGGACGATGGAAAGGAGAGATGTGATGGCATCGGTAACCAGACGTCAGTTCCTCCAATTCAGTGCCCTCAGTGCAGCCGGACTCAGCACATCGGGCCTATCGAGCCTCGCGATACTGGGATTCTCGGCTAACGAAGTGCTGGCCGAGGTACGCGAGTACAAGCTGGCACGCACCACGGAGACACGCAACACCTGCCCGTACTGCTCGGTTGGCTGCGGTCTCCTTATGTACAGCCTCGGCGACAAGGCCAAGAATGCTCCGGCCGAGATCATTCACATCGAGGGCGATCCGGATCATCCGGTGAATCGCGGCACGCTCTGCCCCAAGGGCGCGGGTCTGCTCGATTTCGTGCACAGCCCCAACCGGCTCAAGTACCCGGAATACCGTGCGCCCGGATCGGACAAGTTCGTGCGCATCTCCTGGGACGAGGCCTTCGACCGGATCGCGCGCCTCATGAAAGAGGATCGCGATAAGAATTTCATCGCGAAGAACGCGGACGGTGCGACGGTCAACCGCTGGCTCAGCACAGGCTTTCTCGCAGCCTCGGCCTCGAGCAACGAGTCCGGCTATCTCACGCACAAGGTCGTCCGCAGTCTGGGGATGCTGGCATTCGATAATCAGGCGCGCGTTTGACACGGCCCCACGGTGGCCAGTCTGGCCCCGACGTTCGGCCGCGGCGCGATGACCAATCACTGGGTTGACATCAAGAATGCCAACCTGGTTCTGGTCATGGGCGGCAATGCCGCCGAAGCACATCCATGCGGTTTCAAGTGGGTGACCGAAGCCAAGGCGCATAACAAGGCCAGGCTGATCGTGGTCGATCCGCGCTTCACGCGCTCCGCCGCAGTGGCCGACTATTACGCCCCCATACGCGCCGGGACCGACATCGCCTTCCTGGGCGGCGTCATCAATTACCTGCTCACGAACAACAAGATCCAGCACGAGTACGTGAAGGCCTACACCGACGCGC
>Ga0070706_100000101_pt1 | contig 104707 bp, 106 predicted proteins | sample KBSK5501metaG_FD_65476 | JGI IMG/M metagenome (GOLD analysis project Ga0070706, IMG submission 65476) | Corn, switchgrass and miscanthus rhizosphere microbial communities from Kellogg Biological Station, Michigan, USA - KBS K5-50-1 metaG | ecosystem: Host-associated > Plants > Roots >...
TTGAACACCTGCTCGCGCTCTTTCCACGCGATGTTCGGATCGAATTCGATGCCGAGCGTCGTAGCCAGCATTTGCGCCGCTAAGTCCTCGGTGTAATCACCGGACTCTTCATCGGTCTCGCCATGCGCGTGATGCTCGGACAGGTATCCATAGCTGTGACGATCGGTCGGAATCGCAACGCCGACAGACGCCGAGACCAGCCGATTGCGTTCGTTCGTTTCCGAGCGCGCCATGACACAAAAGGTGATCTCACCGGGATTCAAGAGCCGCTCCCCGCGCTTCCGCGGGATGATCCGGCAGTTCGGGGGAAGGATCGACGACACGCTCACCAGATTACAGTAGGCCACACCAGCGCTTCGAAGCGCCTGTTCAAATGAAGCGAGCTTCTCGCGGTGGAGCCCCACCCCGCGCGTCAAGAACATATGGGTCGGGACCATTCGAGCCTTACCCTTTCTTTGCCTTCATACGTTCCAAAAGACCCATCATCAGCAGAGGCCAGACGACGGTAGCATCACTCAACACTTCCGCAAACCGGCCGCCTTCAGATTCGGGCACGAACTTCCCCCATGAGATGCCCTCCGAGTAAGTACAGCCGCTCAATCCGCCCCAGTAATCAGGCTCCGGGCAGATCCGCACACCATAGTGGAACCGCGGAGGCTCGACATTGAGCCCCAAGCGCACATTGCTGATCTCGATGTATGGAGGCATTTGCTGAGCCCAGTTCCTGGGCACTCCACCGCCAATGGTAAAAATGCCCAGCCGCTTCCCGGAAAGCAGTCGTTGCGCGTAACTATTCAGGTCCAGATAGGGATTAAAGGAGGGGATGGTCTGATACAGGGCACGGAGTACAGGAGTGTCGTCCTTGGCCCCTATCGTAGATTGCCTGGCCTTCTCAAGGTTTTTTCGCATCGCGCTGATAGCCACGTCAAGCCCCAGTTCGGAGTCGGTAAAGGCCGGAATATAGACCGGGACATTTTTGAGAAAGGCGCTTTTTAAAATGCCCGGACCTTCATACTCTTCCGAGAGGGTGCGGCCCAACTCTCGCGTGAGGATCTCGGAGGAAAGCTGCTGTTGGGAGCCGAGGCGTTGGAGGGTGTGGCTCACGACCGTTTCCACGTAATTCAGGTTGGACTCCATCTCGACAGTGTCATACACCCGGTTATACCCTTTCTGGAACAACTGCACATCGTCCATTGCGGGATTCACCTTGTAATGAGTCTTGCCCACTGCTTCGCTCAACCCATGCGCCACCAAAGCTCCTGTCGCGACAATTGCCTGCACCATGCCGCGATCGATCATGGTGCCGATGATCTTCCCCATCTTCGCGATCGTCATCGCGCCGGAGATCGTCATGACCACGTCGCAGTCGGGATCCTCGATCATGGCCGCCAATACCTCGAAGGCTTCCCCGAGGCGACGCCCACCGAAGGCTGTTTTCCGCATCGCCGTCAAGAGTCCCGCGAACGAGTCGACTTTTTCCGGGTCTAGAGCTTCGAGGGCTTCCAACCCGTCCTCCGCTCCGTCGTGAAAGTCCCGCACCCCCATAAGAGAATCCCTTAGTCCTCCTGCAACAGGTGTTCTTATACACAACGGGTTTCAAGCCGTCAATTTCTCTATTGATCGTGGATCAAACCTAGACCGAACCGGCGGTATCCAAACAGATGGCTGGTGTATCAGTTGAGAGGAAGCCCGCTGCAATGGGGCAGACGAGTCCTGTTGCCACTTATCGGCTGAGATGCTGGTCCTGAATCTTCAACACGCGCTGGTGCTCGGCGATTGCTTGAATCAGTTCAGGCAGGCCTTCCCCCTTGGTTGCGACGGTGCGCACAACCCGTGCGGTCCATTCGGCCAGGTCCCGTATGGTCGCGTCGGCGCCTTCGCGGTCGGCCTTGTTCACCACCACGATATGCGCGACTTCGAGTAGCCCTGCTTTCATCGCTTGGACTTCATCGCCAAGGCCGGGTGCCACCACTACGACCACCGTCCCGGCAATGGAGGCGATCTCTATGTCGGCCTGCCCCACGCCGATGGTTTCGACGAAGATGATGTCAAAGCCGGCGGTTTTGAGAACTCCCACGGCGTCCGCGGTAGCCGGCGCAACTCCACCGTATTGCCCCCGCGAGGCCATGCTGCGGATAAAAACGCCGCTGTCGAGGGAGTGCTCCTGCATGCGGATGCGATCCCCCAGAATGGCGCCGCCAGAGACAGGGCTCGAGGTATCGATCGCCAGAATCGCCACCTTCATGTGCTGACGACGGTAAGCGGTCACAAGCTGAGCAATCAAAGTGCTCTTGCCGGCCCCCGGGTAGCCGGTAATGCCGATCACCTCGGCCTTCGAATTCGACGGCTGCAATCGTTTCAGCAAGGCAGCGCCGTCGGCGTCCTGATTTTCGATCAACGTGATCAGGCGAGACACACTGCGCGCATCACCGGCCTTGACCCGTTCTGCCAGAGCTTCAAGATCCATTCACTGACCCCGGGGATGATCCAATGGTTCGAACCACACGTCCGTGACTTTGAAGGTAGGCGTCTTTGCGAAGCGGGCGCGGACGGGGAGCCCGATGCGAACCTGGTCGGGCGGCAGGTTCTTGAGGCGCGACAAAAATAACGTGTCGGCTCCGTCAAACTCCACCAGGATCAGCGTGAACGGCGTTTCCTTCAGGAATGCTTCGCCGCCGTAATGACAAGTCGTAAAGGTATGGACCCGGCCGGTGAGGGGTAATTCGTGCCACTGCGTGGCAGCCCCGCACTGCATGCAATACGCGCGCGGCGTCGCAAACGTGTATCCGCAAGCGGTGCATCGTGAGCCGAGCAGTTTCTCCTTGCCGAGCCCCACGAAAAAAGGCGAATCTTCGGCATAGCTGTGGTGGTAATCGATCTCGTAGTGGTCATGGATGATGAGCGGTTCTGTCTCTTCCATCGCTACGCTGCCTCGAGAATCGAAACGGTAATGTATGTTCCGGTCCCAGCGTGCGAGTGTATGAGTCCGCGCTTGGGATTCTTCACTTGCAACGTGCCATTCCCCAGATGCTTTTCCATAGTGCGTTGTAATTGCCAAAACGCGAAAACCGCCTGCATGAGACCGGTCGCACCGACCGGATGCCCGCAAGCGAGAAGACCACCGGATGGATTGACCGGCAAGCCGCCCTGCTCTGGCAATTCCAAACCATAGTCCACACCCGGCATAAAGGGTCGGCCGCTTTCGACGAAGCGCCCGCCCTGCCCATACTTGCAAAGCCCTAAATCCTCGTAGGTCTGAATTTCCGAAGAGGTATACGCATCGTGCAGTTCCACAAAGCTCAATTCATCGTTGGGATTTTGAAGGTGCGCCATCTCATAAGCCAGCTTGGCGGCCATGCGGCCGCCGCGGAAGGAATGCACACCGGGATACTTCAGGTTTCGATAGTCCGACTCCCGCTCATGCGGCAGCAAGATCACGTTGCCATGCGGCCGGTCCGCCATCCGCATCGCGTCGGACCCGGATCCGACACCGCTGATTCTGACCGGCCGGTCACAGACCTTACCGGCCAGATCCTCGGACGCCAAGATGCAGACCGCCGCGCCGTCGGACATCGTGCAGATATCCTCCATCGTCAGCGGCGTGGCCACCATCGGTGATTCCCGCACCTCTTTGACCGTCAGGCGCTTGGCTTTTTGCGCATAGGGATTGTAGAGAGCATTGGCATGGTTCTTCACCGATACCATCGCCATCTGTTCGACCGTGGTCCCGAACTCATACATGTGGCGCTGAACCATCATGGCGTAGTATCCGGAATAGAATCCGCCGACCGGAAAATCGAAGTTTGTATCGGAGGCAAGCGCGATAAATTCATTGCCCTTCCAGGTATTGACGCGAGACATCGTCTCAAAGCCGAAGGCCACACAGCATTCCATCCTTCCGGAGGCGACCGCCTCCCAGGCGGACTGAAAACACAAGCCTCCGGTTGCGCCTCCACCCTCGACGCGTTTCGATGGCTTTGGGCACAACCCGAGAAAGTCCTGTACCATGCTGGCCGCTTTTAACTGCCGCGTGAAGTGGTCCGAGAAATAGGATCCGACTGCGCCCGAGATCATGTCCTTGGAGAACCGAGGCAGGTCCCGCAAGGCGTAGTCGTATGCCTCTTTGACCATCAAACGAAAATCCTTGTCGGGATGGGCCTTCGCGAATTTCGTGATGCCTCCGCTGATCATATAGACCGGTTTCATGGGCGAAGGCCTTTCAGGAAGTCAACGATGCCGGCCATCGGAGTGCCCGGCCCGAAGATATGCCGCACACCCGCGGCCTTCAGTCCTGAAACATCCGCGTCGGGGATGATGCCGCCCCCAAAGACGATAATGTCTTCGGCGCCCTTTTGCTTCAGGAGCTCAATCACGCGAGGCAACAGATAATTGTGAGCCCCGGACAGGAGGCTTAGACCGATCGCGTTCACATCTTCCTGGATTGCGGTATTGACGACCTGCTCGGGGGTCTGATGCAAGCCGGTATAGACCACCTCCATGCCGGCATCGCGGAGCGCCCGCGCGACGAGCTTGATCCCGCGGTCATGCCCGTCCAACCCGACCTTTCCCAACAACACCCGAAGCGGCGCCGTCCCCACCATCACCTTCCTACCTCCCCAATATGCAGAGGAAAAAAGATAGAGGATTTCCAATTAGGCTGACGGGTGGCGACGAACGGGCGCCCAGGCGGAGCGCAGCGACTTGGGCTTCGGGAGCGAGCACGTCTGGGCTGTTCGACGACAGGACCCGTCTCTTCACTCCTTCACCTCTTCCAGATAAAACTTTCCTTCGATATCCTTTCGCACCCGTCCCATTAGCACCCGCGGGTCATGCTCGAACACCAGCAGCCAGTTTTCATTCAACGCGCGATCCAGCACCCAACGCTTCGTTTCCAGGGTCTGGACGGGGTATAGGTCATAGCCCATTATGTAGGGTAGCGGCAGATGCGACACCGTGGGAATCAGATCGCCGAGGTAAAAGGCGATCTGGCCCTCCGATTCGATCTTGATCGATTGATGATGTCGCGTATGCCCTTCGGTCACTACCACACTCACGCCGGGAACCAGTTCAGTTTCTCCGTCCATAAACTCCCATTGGTCCACATGCGCGACCGGCGTAAAGTTTTCGCGCCGGTAACTCGCGCGCGTGCGCTCGTTCGCCCGCGCCGCATCTTCATACTCGCCGCGCTGCACGAAGTATTTGGCTCTCGGGAAGGTCGGGACGATTGCGCCGTTCTCCCGAACTGTGTTGCCGCCGGCATGATCGAAATGCAGGTGGGTGTTCACGACCATGTGAATGTCTTCGGGTTGAAGGCCTTGCATCTTCAAGGAGTCGCGGAGCGTCGGAATCCGCTCCACGGCGAACATTTCCTGAAACTTCGCGTCCTCTTTATCGCCCAGACCGGTATCGACAAGAATATTCTTTTGCCCTGCACGAATGAGCAGGCAGTTGAGCCCCAGCGAAATGCGGTTTTGGTCATCCGGCTGGCAGCATCTCTCCCATAGCATCTTGGGCACCACGCCGAACATGGCCCCGCCATCCAGCCGAAAGCGACCGTCCGTTACCGGCTGAATATCAAACGCCCCGAGTTTCACGTCTCACCATCCCCCAAAGCCAGATCAAACGGGTGCGCCGACCAGTGGCCCTCTCTTGTCCAACCTCTCCCGAAAGCTGGATTGCGCGGGTGGCGCCGCATGGGACCCGGGCGGAGCGGAATGGCCTGCAGTCGAGTCTGCGGGGCTGCGACGGCGAAAGGCCATGAGCACGTCGGGGTGATGCGGCGACAGGACCCGCCTGTTTCCTCCCCCGCACCCCAACCTTCTCATAGCTGGATCGAGCGGGTGGCCGCGAACGGGCGCCCAGTCCGCGCGCAGCGACTTGCTTGCCCTTGGCGGAGCGAGCACGGCTGGGCTGTTCGCGGACAGGACCCGTGAGATCCAGCGTCATATCACCACTGGCTCCTTATACGTCCCAAACACCTCTTTGAGCGCCGCGCAGATCTCGCCCAGCGTGGCGTCGGCCTTGACGGAGTCCAGGAGATAGGGCATCAGATTTTCATCGCCGGCCGCCGCTTCCTGCAGGGCCTCGAGCATCCCCGCCATCCGAAATGAATCACGGCGCAAGCGTAGGGAAGACAAGCGATCCACTTGGTTCTTCTCCACCTCGGCCCCGATCTTTAAGGTTGGGATGGCAGTAGACTCGGGTTCCACATACTCATTGATCCCAACGATGATCCGCTCCTTGCGGTCCACTTCGCGCTGATACCGAAGCGACGCCTCAAGAATCTCGCGTTGCGGGAATCCCTGCTCGATCGCCTTCACCATTCCTCCCAGAGTGTCCAATCGCCTGAACAGGGCTTGGGCCTCTTCCTCGAGCCGGTTCGTAAGTGACTCAACATAGTACGAGCCCCCCAGCGGATCGACGGTGTTCGTCACTTCACTTTCGTGCGCGATGATCTGCTGAGTGCGGAGCGCGAGCTTGACCGCCACCTCGGTCGGCAAGGCCAGAGTCTCGTCCATGGAGTTGGTGTGCAGGGATTGCGTCCCACCTAGGATGGCGGCAAGCGCCTGCAAGGTGGTCCTCACGACATTGTTCATCGGCTGCTGGGCGGTGAGCGAGCAGCCGGCCGTCTGGGCATGGCAACGCATCTGAAGCGATCTCGGATCTTTCGGATGGAAACGGCGCTCCATCTCTCTCGCCCAGAGCCGCCGGGCCGCGCGAAACTTAGCGACCTCCTCAAAAAAGTCGTTGTGGACGTTGAAGAAGAAGGAGAGCTGCGGCGCGAAGTTGTCCACGTTGAGCCCCGCCTTGAGCGCCGCCTCCACGTACGTCAGACCATCGTAGAGCGTAAAGGCCAATTCCTGCACGGCGGTCGAGCCGGCCTCGCGGATGTGATAGCCGCTGATACTGATGGGGTGCCATTTGGGGACATGCTGCGTGCAATAACCGAGTGTGTCCACAATGAGCCGCAGGTGCGGTTCGGGCGGGAACAGCCACTCCTTTTGCGCGATGTATTCCTTCAGAATGTCGTTCTGGATCGTCCCGCCGAGCTTGTCGAACGCAATTCCCCGCCGTTCCGCCATCGCCAGGTACATCGCAAAGATGACGGCGGCCGGGCCGTTAATGGTCATCGACGTCGTCACCTGATCCAGTGGAATACCGTCGAACAACCGCTCCATATCCTCCAGCGAGGAAATAGTGACGCCGCAGTAGCCGACTTCCCCGCGCGCCTGCGCATGGTCGGCATCCAAGCCCATTAGAGTAGGCATGTCGAAGGCGACGCTTAAGCCGGTCTGGCCGTGCTGAAGCAAATATTTAAAGCGCTGATTGGTGTCCTCCGCTGAGCCGAATCCGGCGAATTGCCGCATGGTCCAGGGGCGGCCCCGATACATGGTCGGATGGATGCCGCGCGTATAGGGAAAAGCGCCGGGTTCCCCCAGGTCCTTCTCCGGGCTCCACTGCTTTAGATCATCGTTGGTGTAGACCCGCTCGACAGGAAGACCCGACAACGACGTGAACCGCTCTTTTCGCTCGTGCATGCGTTGCCCCTCTAAGCTTCCGCTTGATATGTGTAAAACCCTCTGCCGGTTTTTCTGCCGAGCCGGCCGGCCTCCACGTATTTGCGCAGCAACGGACATGGGCGATACTTCGGATCCCCGAGATCCTGATGCAGCACCTCGCAGATGGCGAGGACCGTATCAAGACCGATCCGATCTGCCAAGGCCAGCGGCCCCACCGGATGATTGAGCCCTTCCGTGATCGCCAGATCAATTGCCTCGGGCGTTCCCGTGCCCTCCTGCAAGGCAAAGACCGCTTCATTGATCATCGGTATGAGGACCCGGTTTACGATGAAGCCCGACGCGTCCTTCGAGACTACCGGCGTCTTGCCCAAACGCTTAATGACCGCCAAGGCCAACGCCACGGTCTCATCGGAGGTGTCCATCCCAGGCGCGACCTCGACCAGTCGCATCACGGGAACCGGATTCATGAAGTGCAGGCCGATCACCTGAGTGGCCCGGCCGGAGGCCGCCGCAAGTTTCGTAATCGAGATTGAAGAAGTATTACTCGCCAGAATGGCTTCGGGCTTGCATAGAAGGCCGAGGCGTTTGAACAGGTCCAGTTTCAGATCCGCATTCTCAGGAGCCGCCTCGATGACAAGCTGCGTCTCCGCGACCAGTTCCAACCGGCCGGCTGTTCGAAGACGCCCCAACGCCGCGTCGGCCTCCTCCTTGCTCAGACCTCCCTTCTCGACCGTCTTCGTGAGTCCATCACGAATTTTCTTCATCCCCGATTCGAGCGCCCCATCATTGACATCAAACAGCAGCACTTCCCATCCCGCCGCTGCCGCGACTTGGGCGATTCCCCGCCCCATCTGTCCCGCACCGACCACCCCGATCTTCTTGATCTCGTCTATCTTCACTTCTTAGACCTCTGAATCTTGCGGGTGACGCCGAACTGGGCGCCCGTCCGCCCGCAGCGGGGTCCCTACACCGGGCGGGGTGCGAGGACGGACGGGCTGTTCGGCGGCAGAACCCGCCAAAGCTTCATCCCCTTTCCACTACGATCGCCAGTGCCTCACCTCCACCGATGCAGAGACTCGCAATGCCACGGCGGCTGCCCCTTGCCTCCAACGCATAGAGCAGCGTCGTGAGGATGCGCGCGCCCGTCGCGCCGATCGGATGGCCAAGCGCCACGGCGCCGCCGTTTACGTTCACCTTCTTCGGATCCAGCCCGAGCTCGCGATTAATTGCCAGCGAGACAGACGAGAAGGCTTCGTTGATTTCGAAGAGATCGATGTCGGCAGTCGACAGCCCGGTCAGCTTTAACACCCGTTTGATAGCTTCAATCGGCGCGATGGTGAACCATTCCGGAGCCAACGCGGCGCCGGCGTAGCCTATGATTCTGCCCATCGGCTGAAGACCCAGCGTTTCAGCTTCATCTTCGGCCATCACCACAAGCGCGGCTGCGCCATCGTTACAGGAAGGCGAGTTGCCCACTGTCAGCAGGCCATCGTCCTGAAATACCGGTTTCAGGGATCGCATCTTTGCAAGATCCACGCGGTTTGGCTCCTCGTCTTCGGCCACGACCACCGCGGGGCCTTTCTTCTGAGGCACCTCAACCGGCACGACCTCGCGTTGAAACGCTCCCGAGGCTATCGCCTCGCGGGCCCGGCGATAGCTCTCCAGCGCGAAATCATCCAGCTCCCCGCGCGTCAAACAAAACTTCGCCGCGCAGAGCTCCCCCGCCCTGCCCATGTGAAATTGGTTGTAGACATCCCATAGGCCGTCTTTGACGAGACTGTCTGTCAGCTCTCCGTGCCCCAACCGGTATCCCTGCCGGGCCTTCTCTAAAAGGTAGGGCGCGCGCGTCATATTCTCCATGCCGCCGGCCACGACGATCCGCGCCTCGCCCAACCCGATCGCCTGGTTTGCCATGATCACGGTCATGAGGCTCGATCCGCACACCTTGTTGACGGTCGTCGCCCCGACAGAATGGGGAATGCCTGCGCCAATAGAAGCCTGCCGCGCCGGGGCCTGGCCGAGACCGGCCGACAGGACACAGCCCATATACACTTCGTCCACCCGATCGCCTGGCAACCCGATCCGCTTCAACGCTTCGGCAATGGCGATGCTGCCAAGTTTCGTTGCCGGCACGCCACTGAAGATGCCGCTAAAGCTGCCCATCGGGGTCCGCGCCGCGCTGACAATCACGGCTTGCCGGGAAGAGGCCCGTCTATTGGAACGCCGCTCGGCCAAGACCTCGCGGCTACGGAGCGCGTCCGTGCCAACGGAGGAAGGGCCAGTCGGATGCGATGGTGGCGTCTTCACAGGAACCTCTCCCACTCGCTCTGTTCCAGGTACTCCTTCACCTTGGTCATGAACTGATCCGCCGTCGCGCCATCAATCACCCGATGATCGAAGGAAAGGCTGAGGTAAGTCATGGGACGGATCGCGATCGCGTCATTAATAACGACCGGGCGCTTCTGCACGGCCCCGACTCCTAGAATCGCGATCTGCGGTTGATGGATGATCGGCGTGCTGAACAAGCTCCCCGTGCCACCGTGGTTGGTGATCGTAAACGTGCCCCCCTGCACTTCATCGGGATTCAGTCGTTTCGCGCGGGCCCGCTCGGCCAGATCGGCCACCTCTTTGCCAAGTTGTGTGAGGCCTTTCTTGTCCGCGTTGCGGATCACGGGGACGAGCAAACCATCTTCCAAAGCCACCGCGATTCCCATATGCACGTCATGTCTCAGGACAATACCGTTCTCGCTCCAGGAGGAATTCAGGAGCGGTACATCCTTCATCGCCCTGGTCACCGCCGTGATGATGAAAGGCAGATACGTGAGCTGATGCTTCTGGCGGAACGACGCGAGGCCGGAAAAGTCGGCTTCAAAGAAGGTTACGACATGGGCGGCACTGTGGCGGCTGGCAACCATGCGCGCAGCAATGGTCTTGCGCATGGAGGTGAGGGGGATGACTTCCTCGCCGGTTTGTTTCAGGGAAGGATGGGCGGGGGTGGGTCGCGCCGGCGTTGCTTGCGCGGGTGTCGTTCGTGCCGAGGACGCCGTCGGCTTCGGCGGGGCGCCTTTCTCGACAAAGCCCAGCACGTCTTGTTTCGTGACCCGCCCGCCCGTGCCCGTCCCTTTTACCTGAGACAGATCCACGCCGCGTTCTTTCGCAAGCTGCCGGACAGCCGGGGAATAGTGCTCGGTCCCGATCCCCTCCTGAACGGGCATCGGCTTCATCACGACCCCGCCGACCCGACTGATCACGCCCGTGGGGGCCTGCGACTCCAGGCGGGCAATCAATGTCCCGACGGGCACGGTTTGGCCCTCTGGGACGAGGACGTCCGAAAGAAAGCCCGCTGTCGGTGACGGGACCTCAAGCGCAACTTTGTCCGTTTCAACTTCTAGGAGCGGCTGATCCTTTTCCACGCGTCCGCCGGGAGAGACCAGCCATTTGACGATCGTCCCCTCGGCGATACTCTCACCGAGCTGCGGCATAATGATGTCGGTCGGCACTTTTGCCTCGTATTCAGCGACGGAACTTCAACCGCTATAACTTTTCAATACGCGGCCAGCTTCCGCGCGGCCGTCACGATATCGCTCACCTTCGGCAGAAAGAACTCTTCCAGGGGGGTGCTGAAGGGGACAGGCGTATCGGGGGCCGCGATTCTCACGACCGGCCCATCTAACACGTCGAAGCACTCTTCCGCGAGCAGCGCCGAGACTTCCGCGCCCACGCCGCCGGTCTTATTGTCCTCGTACAGGACAATTGCCTTGCTGGTCTTTCGCACGGAATCGAAAATCATTTCCTTGTCCAGCGGGATCAGCGTGCGAAGGTCCACCACTTCCAGGTCGAGGCCTTCCTTGGCCAACAGGTCGGCGGCTTCCAGCGCCAAGTGCACCATGGCGCCGTAGGTGATGACCGAGATATGACTGCCCTGCCGCTTGATGTCGGCCTTGCCGATCGGAACGATATAGTCCTCCGTAGGCAGCACGGCCTTTAACCGGCGGTAAAGAAACTTGTGCTCAAAATAGAGGACGGGGTTGGGATCGCGGATCGCCGCCTTCAGCAAGCCCTTCGCGTCGTAGGGCGTGGACGGCGCCACCAGCTTGAGCCCCGGGGAATGAAAGAACCAGCCTTCGGGGCATTCCGAATGGAACGGACCGCCATGCACCCCGCCGCCGTACGGCGCGCGGATGACCATAGGTACCGCCGCGCCCCAGCGATAATGATTCTTAGCGGCGACCTCCGTGATCTGATCAAAGGCGCAGGAGATGAAATCCGCGAACTGCATTTCCACCACCGGTCGCATCCCCATCATCGCCGCCCCGATCGCGGCACCTACAAAGCCGGACTCGGCCAGCGGAGTGTCGAGCACGCGCCATTCCCCGTACTTTTTCTGAAAGCCCTCGGTAATTCGAAAGGCGCCGCCGTAGGGTCCAATGTCCTCGCCCATCAGGAAGACCCGCTCGTCGCGGGTCATCTCCTCGTCGAGCGCTTCAGAGATCGCTTCCAGATAGGTGACCTCGCGGGGCGTCCCTGTGGAGGTCGCGCTCTGACTTTCCGGTACGGCCTTGGCCGTTGTCATCATGTCACCTCCAAACCGAACAGTTCGTCGGCCGCTTCGATCAGACTTCGCTGTCATTCGCAAAGACACCTTCCAAAGTCTCGGGCCCTTCGGGCAAGGGGCTGCGCTCGGCGAACTCCAAACCCGCTTCCACCTCCTTCTTGACCCGCTCGCCGACTTCCGTGAAAGCCGCATCGTCGGCATGGCCGAGCTCGCGCAGCATTTTCTCCGCTTTGAGGATCGGATCCTTGGCCTTCCATTCTTCCAGCAATTCGCGCGGCACGTATTTGGCGGAGTCGTGTTCCGAATGGCCGTGCATGCGCATCGTCTTGCACTCTATGAAGGTCGGCCCTTCGCCGCCGCGCGCACGCTGAATCGCGCGCCGCGCCGCCTCATAGACGGCCGCGACATCGTTGCCGTCAACGATCTCGCCCGGCATCCCGTATGCCTGTGCGCGGTCAACGACGTTCGGAATTGCCATCTGCAAGCTCAAGGGCGTGGAGTAGGCGTATTGATTGTTGTTGCAGAAAAAGACCACCGGCAGCCGCCGCACGGCCCCGAAGTTCATCGCCTCATGGAAATCGCCTCGGCTTGTGCCCCCGTCACCGGTGTTAGTGATGACCACGCGGGATTCGCCTCGCATTTTGAACGCGAGCGCCACACCGGTCGCGACCGGCAGATTATCAGCGAGATGGCTCACGAAGCCGATCACGCCGCGTTTCAGATCGCCGATATGGACATTGCTGTCCTTGCCCTTGGTCGGCCCGTCGCGCTTCCCGAGATATTGGGCAATCACTTCCCCTGGCGTTATTCCCCGCACGAGAAATGCGCCCATGTCCCGATGGAAGGGCGCGATCACATCATCGCGCTCCAGCGCGGACGCGTAGCCGACCGAGATAGCCTCCATGCCGTTGCTGGTGTACACGCCGCCCACGATCCGCCCTTGGCGGTAGAGAGCGGTGATGCGGTCTTCAAGCGTCCGTGTGAGGCGCAGATAGTAATACATCTGCAGGAAATCGGCCCGCTTGATGCCGTCGGCTCCCTGTTGTCCTTCTTTCATACAACCTCCGCTAGGAAACCTCCGGCATGTCCTTCCATGAAACCAGCGGCTTATCCGTCTTGCAGAGCGCACAGTGTTCCGGTTCCCACTGCGGCATCTCCAGATCGGCGGTGTAGTAGAACGGAAATTGTTGTGTTAGTTCGTTCACCAGCGGAAATTGTCCGCTGTCCCGCCGCGCGAATACCAGCATGCCCTCGACGACGCCCTCATGATCTGTGACGACCTTGGCCAATTTGTTCACGCAGTTCCCGCGGGTCGTCACATCATTCAACACGAGGAATCGGTCGCCGGGTCGGACAGATCCCGTCGCGATTTCAGTCCCGATCTTGCCGGTTTCGTGATCGAACGGGGTGAGTACGACGCTCAGGCGCTGATGCTCTCGGATCACATCCGCGACGGCCTCCGCCAGAACTTCCGCGGCTGACGCCGTCGCGACGATTCCTTCGAGCTCCCCATTGGGGTAGCGTCGCAGGATCCAGTCCGCCATATCCCGGGCGATTAACCGGATCAATTGGGGAAATCCCGCGATGGACTCGAACCGCAAATAGGTCGCGGTATGATGCCCTGAGACAACTTCCACGTGGCTATTGAAGAAGACAGACCGCGAAGTGCGCAATATGCGATGCACGTCCCAGTCGGAGAGCTTGGACTGCGGCGCATCCCGGATAATCGCATTCAGCTTGGTGTCAATCAGTGGGCTGTCATAGAGCTTGCGATGCGATTCCACCAGCTCGGTTAGACCCCGGCCTTCCGACAATTTGACAGTCATGGCCCCTCCTTTTGCTTCACGACCCGAGTTCGCAACACGCCGATGGGTTGGATCTCCAACTCAACCACGTCGCCAGGTTTCAGATATCGGTCCATCTCAAGCCCGCATCCTCCGCCGACGGTTCCCGAGCCGAAGAGATCGCCGGGATAAATGGTCTCGCCTCGCGAGACGTGCGCAATCATCTGCGGAAACGACCAGTGGATTGATCCGAAGCGGCCCTGGGACCAGACTTCGCCGTTCACCCGCGCTACCATGACCAGGGCATTGAGATCCGGAATTTCGTCCGGCGTGACAAGGCAGGGGCCGATGGCCGTTCCAAAGTCTTTGCCCTTGGCGGGGCCGAGCCGGCAGGCCATTTCCTGGAATTGCACGTCGCGCGCGCTGAAGTCATTCATGATCGTGTAGCCGGCGATGTACCCCGACGCCTCCCGCTCCGAGACATCCCGGCCTTCGCGGCCGATGATACAGGCGAGCTCCAGTTCGTAGTCCAGCTTATTTGTCTCCAGCGGCCAGGGCAGATCCTGGTCAGGGCCGATGATCGTGCGGTGGTTTCCTTTGTAATAGACCGGCGCTTTGTACCATTCAGGAGGAATCGGCTGGCCTCGCTTCTTCGATGTCGCCGCGATGTGCTCCTCAAACGCGATGAAATCCCGTAACGACGGCGGGTTCGGAAGCGGAGCGAGCAGGCAGACGCCGGCCCGGGTCATGGCGTCGGCGGCACGGGCATAAAAGATCATTTCACCTCGCGGTCCTAGCGCCGACTGACCGTGTCGAATGACATGGTCCAAGGCTTGGCGCGCCGCCGTCATGGTGCTGCGGCCGCCCTCCAGGAATTCCAGCATCGTGGATGGCACCTGGGCTAGTGCAAGGCGATAGGGTCGCGCTTCCTCGGCGTCCGCCAACATGCACACGTGGGCCATATTAAGATCCACAATGAAGGAGTCGTGGATCGCGCCGACCCGGACAAACTGTCCGACCGGGGTCGCAACCTGGAAACTGACGAGTTTCATCGCTTGCTCCAACTCATAGCGTAGTCTTTGAGCTCAATGGATTCCAGTTCAGGTTGTACAACGAAGGGTCGTGACGATTCGATCATGACCGCTACCTCATCGGTGCTCGACTTGGTGCGGCTCGCCTCCACTGCCTGGGGTTGAGGACCATGATGGATGCCCTGAGGATGCAGCGTCATCATCCCCGCATCGATACCCGAGCGGCTGAAGAAGCTTCCGCTATGGTAGAAAAGCACTTCGTCATAGTCCATATTGCGGTGATAGAAAGGCACCCGCAAAGCCTTTGGATCGCTCTCTAATGGTCTGGGTACGAAGGTCGAGATCAGGGCGCCCCCTGCCGCGAAGGTCACGTGGACGCTCGGCGGCAAATGGTAGCCCGGGCTCATGACCGGCCGGATATCTCGCACATTGAGCTTTGCGGGCCAGAGATCTCCCTTCCACCCGGCGACGTCCATCGGATAAAAGGGATAAACCACCCGCGTGTGCTCTCCGGCCCGCTTAATTCGCACTTCCCATTCCTGCCCGTCCGTGTGGCCACCCTGCCCGCTGCTCGGCTCCGGCACCACCAGCACTCCTTTATCGAACAATGCATGCTGCCCCAGCGGCCCGCGGTCAGGGATCACGACCGGCAAAGGAAGCTCCGCGATCAGGAATAGCGCCGGCTCGGTGCCGTCCAGCAGAGTGCGATAGGTCGTGCCCTTCGGGATGAGAATGTAATCTCCCGGCTCGAACGGCAACATGCCGTAGTCGGTTTCGAAGCGGCCGTTCCCCCGGTGGACGAAATAGACTTCGTCTCCATCGGCATTACGCACGAAGTACGCCATGGATGCAGCGCGGCGGGAAAGAAAGACTCGGACGTCGGGGCTCGACAGCACCTCCAAAGGAGGCGCCTCCGCCGAGCGGACATCAGGAGTGGGGAGGCCCGCGCAAGCGAACGCACGGGGCCGGAGCGGTCCCTCGATACGCACCCATGCCGTTGGAGGGTGTGTCCGGTACAGATGCGACACGGGTCCGACAAAGCCCTGGCGGCCGTGCTCTTCTTCGCACAGGCCCTCGGGGATCCCGACATGGGCCTGGCTTGGAGCTACGCCTTTTTTTACGAGATACATCGCAGGCCTCCCCACATTTTATAATTCATGATGCGCGCTTGATCGGCGTTGATTCTTTTGACTCCTCCGCCGGCAGGTGCCCGTAGTCAATGATCGTCGAGTGTACATCGTCCAACTGATCGCGTTCGATATCCTTATAGAGCGCTTCAACCGTCCCGCGTACGAATGTCTTCGACTGCTCCGTCCCGTGCTGCCGCTGGGTAAGCTCGAAGAACACCCCACCCTCCGGAAACAGCGCATGGGTGAACCGCTGCTTCAGCGGTCCGAAACCGTCGCGTCCCTCCTTTAAAGGACCGCTGAATTGTACCCCCTGCTCCTCCCACTCCCGGCAAACCGCTTCGATATCGTCTACTTCGATCGCCACGTGCTGCACGCCCTGGCCGTATTTTTCGATAAATTCGGTGATCTGGGATTTCACTGCCTTATCCCGCCCCTGCATCAAGGCGACCTTGGCGTTACCCCTTTGGACGACAATCGTGTCCATGCTGGACTTCTCGCTGCCCACGTCGCGCGCCGACCAGATGACTTCAAAGCCGAGAATCTTTGTAAACAGATATTCGGCAGCGTGCAGATCTTTGACGCACAGGGTGATGTGATCAATGCCCATTGATCTATTCATACTATTGCCCCTCCAAGCAGCTTCTTCGATGCCGGGATGGTTTTTGAAGAGAACATGTTCCATTCCGCCATGAAGGTCTTCTCTCCGGTGTATTCCCGGACGTAACGAGTCATATCGAACAAGGGCGCCGGGTTCAGCTCCTCGATCACATCCGGCCGCCAGGTGATCTCGAGTTGACTGATGCGGGTGAACGGCCTGGGGCTCCCATTTAGCCCCAAGGATACGGTTTCGTACGCCCGTGCCATAACCATGATTTCGTCGTCGAAGGTTGCGGCATTAATATCGGCGGCCGAGCCCCGCCGCTTGTAGGCCTGGAGCAAGCGCTGATAGGTGATGGATTTCAGCATCTCCTCACGAAACGCGTAAAAGATTTGAATGCCGCACCGCTGCTGGTCTTCCATCACATGGATCGCGTCCGACAAGGCATTCTTCTCAGCCGCCTGTTCGGCCGAGATGACCAGCAGCCGGCGAATGGTCACGCCGCGCCGGACGGCTTCCTGATTTGCCAGGAGATAGTTCGGATAGAGCGGCCCTCCCTGCTTCCAAAAATTCCAATACTCCATCAGGGCATCGACTGTCCGCTGCGTCGTCTCCATAAGCCGCACCGGTTCAGTCACCGCGGCTTCGCCCGCATATTGAAGGCAGTGCGCTTCCATTTGCCGCAGCTCCAATCCGATCGCCTCGACCTTTCGAGGAAGGTACCGTGGGTGCGTGGGAACATGGAGCATGACGTCCACCGCCGTGCGGGCCAGCGTCCAGTACTCTCTCGCTTCTTTCGGCGCGCGGTCCTTTTGTGCCACCAGCATTAACTCGACCGGATTCTTGCCGAGCAGCTTGGCTATCTTGATGCAGAGCTCTTCTTTAGGAACCTTCAGGCCGCGGCGCAGGTGGTTGGCTTCCGGCTGGGTGACGCCGAGCTTATGGGCGAGCGCGTAGTCGCTTTTGAGATGGTAGCGGTCCTTGAGCTCTTCGATGTAGCGGGTGATCTCTTTCATGATCCCCTCACATGCAGCAAAATGAATATAACATACATAATTATCGGTCAATAACAAATTTTTATAATACTGGATAAAATAATGAACTCAGCGCCGACCTCCCTTCTCATTGTAATATCATAAGACAATGATATTATTGTCAAATATATGGAAGTAAGATATTTGTAAAATTGATATAGATTTATTATACAATAGGTTAGCTTGTGAAAGACAACGACGATCTAGGGGGTGCAGCGATGTCTTTCTATGATGAGATGCGAGACTACGTTCTCCACCATGGCGCGATCAATAATCCCTACCTCGACCGCTTCAAAGCCGGCTCACTGAGCGATGCCGAATTCAAGAGCTTCGCTGTGGAGTTTTATAATTTCGCCAGGTTCTTTCCGAAGATCCTCGTCTCACAGTTGGTGAACACCGAGGACGAAGCAGTGGCGGATGAACTGACGACAGTCCTGTACTCGGAACTGGGCGACGGGCGCACCAAGAACCGGCATGAGTTGCTCTACCGGGATTTTCTGCGATCGGTCGGCATAGACGTGCATGAGGCCATGACCCGCCCGATGCTTCCCTCGACCCATGCTTATATTGACGGACTCGAGGAGCTCTATAGCGACGGCAATCATCACGCGGCGCTGGGGGCGTCGTTCGGCCTTGAGAACATGGCAATCACCATGTGGGACCATCTCATCCCGGGCCTTACCCATATCAGTAAGGAGCGCTACCCTGAGATGGATATGACCTACTTTACGTTCCATAGGGAATTGGAGTCCACACACGAAGATGCCATGAAGAACGCCGTGGCTGCCGTAGACGGGAATGATCCGCAGAAAGCGATGACCAGTCAGCAACGTGAGGACTTCCGGCGAGGGACGAAAGCCGTGCTGGATTACCTGGAAGGCTTCTGGATGGGTCTAGAGGCTAGCAGCAACAGCCGAGCAGACATCAACAAGTCTCTTAGAATCGGATTTCGGTAACGGTAGAAGAAAAAAGGGGACATTGTTTTAGCCGTCATACGGCGGGTGGCGCGTAGCCGGGCTGGGCCGATTTTAGGACCAGATATGACAAAATTACCGAAACGCAGCACTTAAAAACTACGTCAGTACAATTTAGATCTTTGGCTAGCCGATTTGTCCACTGCTCACGGTTTCTTTCCCTTACAGTTGCTACCAGGATTGCCGATACTCCAGGGAGGGACGCATGTCGCACGATCTCAGACAAAACTCCGAACGGTCTGAATATGAATACTTGAGTCGCTGGCCTTGTAGTTGTCGTCTGATGCTGTCGTGTGGTCACTGCAATGGGAAAGGCTATCTGGAAGAGTGGCTTCCGTTTGATGCGATCCTTACGTTCAGACCCGTCATGTTTATGGGCTATCGTCTCGCGGGAATACCGAGCAGCAGCCGGATGTATTCCCCAACTGGGTGCGTGAGTGCTGATGGGCCCACCGTCACTGCATCGAACACCTATCTCCATGCCATCGACCCCCGCAGTCACCTCATTGATGGGTATCACTAATACGTGAGGCCTGCTTGACCTTCACCCTCCCCGCTCCTCATCGGCATGGGGCTAGGGAAATGCGAGATGCTTCGCTGCGCTCAGCATGACAAGTGAAGGGCTCAGAATGAATTTAGTCCAGCGCTAAGGTCAGGCATTTGGCCGCGCCGCCGGCCTTTATGAACTCTGACAGATTGACGGCATAAGGCGTGTAGCCGTGCTCTTGTAACATTGCCATGGTCTCCGGGCACCCTTCCGGCAGGACTACATTCCTCCCGATCGAAATCGCATTGCAGGCGAACCGCAAGGCTTCCTCTTCCCGCACGGCAATAAGCCGCGATTTCTGCAGCCGTTCGTTGATAGCCTCCTGCCCGTGGCGATCAAATGCCTCAGGAAACCACAGCAGCTCGCCGCCGGACAAGGGACAAAAGCACGTATCCAAATGATAGAAACGCAAATCGATGAGCTCTACCGGCACGATCTCGCAGTTTATGAGACGCGAGACGTATTCGTAGGCCCGAATATCCGTGCGCTGGCGATACCCTCCGAATTGGAGCGCCTCAAATCCCAAGAGATCCCCGGCGCCTTCGAAAGGTATATCCTCCGGAAGCTGTTCGACGTGGTATCCATGCGTCAGGAACCAACGCCTGTAATAATCTTCTTCGGGCTGCCGTTCCGGAAAGCGGAATCGGCTGAGGACCGCTGTTCCCCCCGCCATCGCCGCCGCATTCGCGGTAAAGACCATGTCCGGAACCTCAGGGGCGGGCGCCATTTGTTCAAGCGACGCGCTGCAGTCCTTTTCCAGGACCGCCATCAAATTATTCCATTGGAGGCGTGCCGACAGGGGATCCACCGCCACTTCCAGTCGCATCCAGGAGTTGATTACGTACGCGATCCGGTAGTATTCAGGCGGGCAGACGAGGAGGCGGCTCATTTTTCCAACTTTATGGCTGGTCTCCGGAATGCGAGTTCCTCCACTTCCCTCCATTATGCCGCCTTATCCATCGACCTTGTCCCTTGAGGACGTGGGCTCGGCCGCGCGCGCTCAAGGCAGTCAGCAACTGAGGCGCCGCGCTTCGAACTAAGGCCACTTGCCGCGTACCTTCCATAAAGGCGCCGGACAGCGGCTTGACCAAGGGCAACTCCCAGCACAGGTCGCCGAAAGAGATCGGCTCGACATTGCGCGATTCGCGAAGCGATCTCAACAGCCCGACGGAGACGCACAGACGGAGGACTCCGGAAATGAAAAATACCACTGGAAGGTTGGAGATCAAATGAAGCCTGACTCCGGCAATCGCGATTTCAGACGGAGCCACTGTGGCCAGCCATCCTCCGAGCAGCGCCCCCAGACACCAGCCGATCGCATTGACCGTGTTCCAGACAGCAATGCTTTTGGCGCGATCTTCAGCCCGGACCGAGTCAAAGAGGTAATTTTGCAGACCGATTGAGAGACCTGCCCAGATCACTCCGCCGAGAAAACTGAGCCCCATCAGAAAATAAAAGTTCGCGCTGAAGATGTACAGCATCGGCAAAAACGGCACGAGCAGCCCGTTCGTTACCAGAACCTTCTTGTTGCCGAATCGATCCCCGAGCCGGCCCCATGGCTTGAGGGTCAGAAACTGGCCGAGCACGCCGGCCGCCATCCAAGCCGCATACATCGCGTAGGTGAATTGCAGGTCCCGGAGCACATAAATCAGGAAGTAGGGGCCAGCGATCAGCACGCAAAAGTGCATCAACCCCGAGAAGATCAGAAACCGCTGGAAGTTTGACCCGCGCTGGGTCCGCAGAAACTCCAGCAGCCGGAACTCCGTCTCACACCGTGGCGGCGCCGCCGATTCATCGATGCGGGCCAGATACATGGTGGAGACGGCACGAGCCAGCGCGGCGATCGTAAAGATGATGGCAAAACCCACCCACGGCTCCCGCCACAGCTCGCTGTAGTGGAGCACGAGCCCGGCCACGCACAGAACGACGAAGCTGGTCACCGCCATAACACGAGCCCGATGGCCGAAGTAGATGCCCCGCTGATTGGAATCCACGACATCTGTGATCAGACTATTCCAGGCCGGGATGGCAAACTGTCCAATTGCCACATAGAGCATCGTGCACGTGATCAAGAGCCAGGGGCCTTGATCCGGAAACAACAGCGGGAGCGCCAATAGGGGAACCCACAGAATCGTCTGACCGATCGCGCCGGCAAGAATCAGGGACTTGCGCTGACGGAAGCGATGCAGAATTTTGACGGACAATAACTGGGCGAAAGTACCGACTAATTGCGGTAGCGCGGAAAGGATACCGATCTGGAGAGCGCTCGCGTGCAGCAAGAGGGCAAAAGCCGAGAGGTAGTTCTCGCCGCTTCCCTGCATGACGGCCTGAAACGCGCCGTCGCGAATGCCATATCGGCGGCTGCGCTCGCCGAGGTCATTGAGATTTTCTGGACGGTCAGGCATGCAATTCGGGGGGAGGAGGACTCCTCTAGTCCTCCTATCGGTAAAAATCATACCACCTTTAATAGCGGCAGACAAATCTTCGTTTGCTGATGGAAGGCAGGTATACAGACTGAAGGCTAGCTACTCTTCGTGTGGCCCTCGGGTGGAAAGACACTCCCTTCATCGGTGCCTATAGGGATACCGCGCTGGGTTCTGAGCTCATCAATTTTGTTCAAGGGCTTTTCGAGTTGCCGGCGCCGGGTCGTCGAGAGCGTCTCGTACTCCTTCATGGCCTCCTCGATTTTCCGGCCCAGTAGGTCCCACCTGCACACAAACTCATCCCACTGTTTTTTGAAGGCCCCAAAGTGAGCTAGCATCTCATTGGATGTTTTCTCGAGCGCGAAATTATCCACCGCCTGCCGGATCACCGCAAGCACTGCAATCAGCGTCATGGGGGAGCAAAAGATGACCTTGTTTCTGATCCCGTCATCGAGAACTGAGCTGTCCTGCTCGTGAATGAACCCATAGATCTGTTCGTTGGGAATAAACAGGAGTACATAGTCGACAGTCACCTCCGAATCGATATAGTCCCGCGACGTGCACTCTTTGATCCTGGCTTTCACGTCTCGCAGGAAGTCGGTCCGACATTTGGATTTCTCGCCATCTGTGGAGGCATCGAGAAACCGGAGGTAATTGTCGAATGGAAATTTCACGTCCATGTGGAGCTTGAGGCTTTTCGGCAACAGAAACGTGAAATCGGGCCGCGAGCTGCCGCCCTCAATCGTTTTCTGTTTCAGATAGTTCACATTCTCGATAAAGCCGGCCAGCCGCAACACGTCCTCGGCCATGCGCTCCCCCCATTGCCCCCTGGCTTTCGTGCTCGACAGCGCTTCCCGCAAGCTGCTGGTCGTCTGCATGAGAGCCTGTGTCTGCAGGCCGGAGGTTTGCAGTTGGCTGGTCAGTTCTCCGAATTTCTGCGTCCGGTCCTTTTCCAGGTCTTTCATGAGCTTTGAAACATTTTCCAACTCGGACGACATCCGCCGCAATTGCTGGTCAATCAATTCCTTCTTGGTCTCTAATTCCTGGGAGTTACCCTCTCTTTCCGAATGCAGTTTCACTTGAGCCAACTTGAGGAATTCTTCGGTCGCACTCGAGAGGGCGTCCAAGGAGAGCTTTGCAAAACTGTCCTTAAGATTCTCAATCACCATGTTGATGCCGGCCTGGCGCTGGAGCTCGCTTTCACGGAACAGCTCCTGGGCGATCTCCCTGCCGGTCCTCCCTTGAATCAGTCGAAAGACCAGAGTCGCGCACAGGCCTAAAACAAACCCGCTGAGCAGCGTTATCAAAACCCAGGTTAAATTCACGGAATAGACCCTATCGCAACCTATAGGGGTATGTCAAACGGTGCGCCGCTATAGAGTGGTATAAGCTCGCTAACGGAGAGGACGGTTCATTCTTTCAAATACTTACCGCATAAGCAAAGACCCCGGTATCTTGAAGAGAAGTAGGCTGTCCCTTTTTATTTCCCTAACCGGGCGAGAAAGTCTTTTGCGGGTGGCGCCGAGCGGGTGCCCAGATGGAGCGCAGCGCGACTTGCTTGCGCTTCGCGGAGCGCGAGCACGGCTGGGCCGACCGGCGACAGGTTCCCGCAATTCTTTGCCGAATCACTCTTGTCTCAGTACCGGCAACGGTTTCAGGCCAAGAATTCGGAAGGTCGAGAGAACCCCGACGCTCACGGTCAAGGCGACCGTCATCAGTATTCCCACAGCGATGGCCGGAGGCTGGAAGAGCCAGGGCACATCCAAAATCCAGCGCATGACTCCCCAGGAAAGCGCCGTGGCGAGCACCGCTCCAACCAGACCGGCGGCCGTACCTAGTACTGCGTATTCAGCGAGGAACATCCCTGCCACAGTGCGGCGGCGCGCCCCAATTGACTTGAAAATCATGGCGTCATAAATGCGCTGATAGCGGGTGGCGGCTAAGGCGCCGGCCAACACAATGAGGCCCGCCAGAATGGCCAGCGCCGCCATAAGCCGGATCACAAGACTGATTCGATCCACGACACGCCCGACGGAGTCCAGAATGTCTCGAATACTGATGGCGGAGACATTGGGGAACGCGGACACGACCGCGCGCTGTAATGCGACTTCATCTTGCGGAGCGACACGGGCTGTGGCCACGTAGGTCATCGGGGCGGCATCGAGGGCGCCCGGCTCAAAAATAAAGTAGAAGTTTGTGGACATGTTTCCCCAATCGACCTTCCTGATGCTACTGACTCTGCCCTTGACCCGCGCACCCTGTATATCGAACTCTACTACTGAGCCCAGATCCAGGCCGAGATGATGCGCCGCCTCCTCTTCGACCGACAGACCTGGCTCCAGATGCTCCCCAGGCGCTCCGTTGCCGGCTTTCCACCATTGCCCTTCGATCAGGACATTTCCTTTCGGGAGCTCGTCTTGAAAGGTGAGCACGTACTCTCTGGTGAAGTACCAGCCATGCTCGCGCTTCTCATAACCCTCTGCGCGAATCGCCTCTCCGTTTATTGCTGAAAGCCGCGAGCGCACGATCGGTGTCAGCCGAATATTGCTTTGTCCTCCCTCGGCGAGGAGACCCGCGAAGGCCTTATGCTGATCCGGCTGAATATCAATGAAGAAGAAGGACGGGGCATCCATCGGGACATTCTGGCCGATCTCCCATAAGAGATTCTGTTGGATGAGATGCACAGCGAGGATCACCATGACACCCACGCCGACCGATACGATGACGGTCCTCGCATGGCTTCCCGGGCGATGGAGGTTCGCCAACGCTTGGCGCCATATCAGCGGCCGCAACCACGGCAAGCGGCGGGCTACCCGGATCAACGCCCAGGCGGTGAGGTGCAATAGCCCCAGCGCCACCACCAGCGCGCCGATGAAAAGACCGCCAGCTCGCCATGAGCCGGCTTGCCACAGAGCGAGGCCGGCGAGCGCCAACGCCAAAGCACCGATCGCCAGCCATTCGACCGCTCCTGGGGGCGGGCTTGATTCCCGAGTCACTTCCTTTCGAAAAATCAGATTGGGACGCAGCCGTCGTGCCTCCAGCAGCGGCCACAGCGCAAACAGCGCAGTGGTCAGCACTCCCATCATGATTCCCCGACCCAGGGGTAACGAAGCCAGCTGAAACTCCAGGTCGACCGGCAGCCACTGCCGCATGAGCGGGGGAAGCACCCATTGCAGAGCCGCTCCCGCCAGCGCGCCAGCACAACTCGCGAGCAATCCCAACAGGAAAGTCTGGAGAAGGTAGATCCGAAGAATGTCTTGGGGTGTCGCGCCGAGCACCTTGAGCACCGCAATGGTTTCGAGCTTCTCCTTGAGAAATGCCCGGATATTGGTGGCGACCCCGATACCTCCCACGAGCAGCGCGATGATTCCGACCAGTCCCAGGTACATCGTGAGCTGGCCCAGAAAGCGCCTGAGCATCGGCTGCGCGTCTTTATAGTGATTGATCCGCACGGCATTATCGGAAACGCGGCGCGCGAGTTCCGTCTGGAGCGCGATGGAGCTAACGGATTCGGGCAGCTTGAGCAGATATCGATGAGTAATGCGGCTTCCAGGCTGAACCAGCCCGGTGGCGCCGAGGGCGTTTTGAGCAATGAGGGCTCGAGGCCCCAAGCTGAAGGCTCCGGCCGCGCGATCCGGCTCTTTCCTGAGAATCCCTGCGATCCGTAACTCTGCCTGGCCCATCTTGATCGTGTCGCCGACATGAAGACCGAGCCGGATCAAGAGACTCTCTTCGACCAACACGTTCTGCCCGTTGAAGATACTCTCAAGCGCGCCCGCCGGCTCGGTGCGCAGCTTTCCATAGAACGGATAGCCGGGCTCGACGGCCTTCAGTTCAACTAATTGCGTGCGTTCTCCCGCCGCAGCCATCGCCACCAATTCGCTCAGATGCACGCGGCTGATCCCTCTGGAATCCAAGGAGGCAAGAACGGCAGCGTCGGCTGGTGTCAAGGCTCGCGTGGTGCGCACTTCAATGTCCGCGGCCATGAGGTTGCGTGCTTCCCGCTGGATCGCCCGCTCAAGGTTCGCCGAGAACAGCGAGACCGACACGAGAGCGGAGACGCCGAGGGCAATCGAGATAAAGAAAAAGACAAAGTGACGCCATGCGCCTAGTGTCTCTCTCCACGCCATCCGGTACGCGAATCGGCTCATGGCGGAGAAGCCGCGGTGGAACTACGGAGGTCGTCCGAGACGACTCGCCCATCCTGCAGCGTGACGATTCGATCGGCCCGCGCAGCCAATTCCGGATCGTGAGTGACGAGCACCATCGTGCTGCCGTAGTCGCGATTGAGGCCGATAAGCAACTCGATGATCTGGCGGCCGGTGGCGGAATCGAGATTGCCGGTTGGCTCGTCCGCCAGCAAGACCGATGGCTGATTAGCGAAGGCTCTCGCGAGCGCCACCCGCTGCTGTTCACCGCCGGAAAGCTGAACCGGATAGTGACCGGTTCTTTCCTGCAATCCCACTAAGCGCAGTAATTCGGCGGCTCTCGTCAGAGCTTTCGGATTGCCGGCCAGCTCCAGTGACACCGCCACATTTTCTAACGCCGTCAGGGTGGGAATCAGATGGAATGATTGAAACACGTATCCGATGTGTTGGAGCCGAAAAGCCGCGGCCTGATCTTCCGGTAAATGCGTGGTGTCCCGATCATGGATACGGACGGCGCCCGAGGTGGGAGAATCAAGGCCGGCGATCAATCCCAGCAGGGTCGACTTGCCGCTCCCGGAAGGGCCCATGATCGCCAGGAACTGCTTCGCGGGGACATCGAAGGTAATGTCATTCAAGACGAGGAGCTCTCGGCCCCCGCTGGAAAGACGCATCGACAGGTTGCGGATTTGAATCATGAGCCATATTATACAGAAGCATGAGACATCTCCTTGGAATCCTGGTAGCGGCTCTTTTTCTCCTCACGATCTCCCTTGGGGGCTGCGAAGAACGCCTTGGTTCGCCCCCGCCCAAGATTCAAGGGACGAGTGTTGATGCGCGGCCGGGCGTAAATGCGCCACCCCCTTCTAATGCGGCGCTACGTCCCGCCGAGCGCATCATCGTCGCGTTCGGCGACAGCCTCACTGCAGGCGCGGGCGTTACCTCCGGAGAAAGCTACCCCGCCCAGCTCCAGGAAAAACTCACGCTGGCCGGCTATCGCTATCGAGTGGTCAATGCGGGCGTCAGTGGGGACACCGCCGCCGGCGCCTTGCGGCGCGTGGACTGGGTCCTGAAAAGCAAACCTGAGATCGTAATCGTCGAACTCGGCGCGAATGACGGCTTGCGCGGCATGGACCTCAAGGAGACCCGGGCCAATCTCGAGCGAATTATTGAGCGACTCTTGGCGGGCGATACCAAAGTCATCCTGGCAGGGATGAAACTGCCTCCCAATTACGGTCGGGAATACACCAACGCCTTTCAATCTCTGTATCCCGAGCTGGCAAAGGCATACAAGATTCCGCTCATGCCGTTTTTCCTCGAAGGGGTGGCAACGAAGGTCGATCTCAACCAAGCAGATGGACTCCATCCCACTAAGGCCGGCTATACGATCATTGTGAATTCCCTCTGGCCTGTCCTTGAACCCCTGCTTCAAAAGTAAAACCCAAATTTTATAGTGCCTTGACAGGCTTCATCAGCAGATGTTACATTCCAGACCATCTTGGTCTCCGATTGAAATGATCGGATATGTAGTCGCCTTGAATTCCTTCCGCAAGGGAGGCTTCCATGGATTGCCCTCGCTGCAGGGGAGTCATGGTTCAGGAAGTATTCGAAGATATATACGACGATACAGGATCACTCTGCTTTAAGGGCTGGCGGTGCCTTACATGCGGGGAAATTCTGGACCCAGTCATCGCGAATAACCGCGGTTCCCGTCCGTCCCCTTTTCTGGGCCGTGCCCGGAAGAAATTCGCCGCTCAACTTAACTAGGGGAAAAGAGAAGAAAGGGAAATGAATGGGTGAGGTCAATCCAGCGGGCGCAGCCGGCACAGGCCCGGCTGAGAATAAAGAAAACCTGATCCCCACTGTCAAACATACCATTGCGATCAGCAGCGGCAAGGGCGGGGTTGGAAAATCGACGGTCGCAGTGAACCTTGCATGCGCTCTCGTCAAGCAGGGAGCACGCGTTGGATTGATGGACGCGGACATGTATGGCCCCAACGTGCCAATGATGATGGGCGTTCACAAGCAACCGGAGCAACAGGACGGCAAACTCCTGCCGGCCGTCAGCCATGGCGTCAAGCTGATTTCGATGGGATTTTTTGTTCCCGAAGAGACGCCGCTCACATGGCGCGGCCCCATGATTCACACGGCCATTCAACAGTTTTTCCGGGATGTGCTCTGGGGAGATTTGGATTATCTCCTTGTCGATCTTCCTCCGGGGACCGGGGATGCCCAGCTCAGCATTTCCCAGCTCGTTCCTCTCTCGGGTGCCGTGATCGTCACGACGCCTCAGGAAGTCGCTCTTCACGACTCACGGAAAGGCTTGGTCATGTTCCAGAAGGTGAATGTGCCTATACTAGGCATCATCGAGAACATGAGTTATTACGTGTGCGGAAAGTGCGGCGAGCGAACCGAGATCTTTTCCTATGGCGGGGGAGAACGGGCGGCTGAAAAATTGGGACTTCCATTTCTCGGACGCATTCCGATTGATCCGGCCATCCGGGTGGGCGGCGATAGCGGGATGCCTATTGTCGTCGCCGATCCGAACTCTCCGCAAGCCAAGGCGTTCACGGCAATCGCTTCGGCCATGGTCGCTGGGCTCGGCGAGGCGTGCAGTACCGACGCCCCCAAGCCTATCGAGACCTTGCTGCAAAAGATCAAGCGGCCGCTATCCGGCAACCCGCAGTAAAACTACGGCCGCTATCGAAACTCTCCTCGTCTAGCGATCAAAAAGGCGGTTCCAGAACTGACCGAGCGTCCGCGTCAGCCCCCGGCGAGGTCGCTCCGGTTCTGCAATATCCGGATATTCGATCCAAGGTTCAAGGCTTCCGAAATATTCATTGCCTCTAAAGCTCAGCCGGCTTCGCAGTTGACGATACCCACGTTCCTGCAGAGCCTGGATGAGGTCCAGGAGCGCTGCCTCGCTCGTCGCCCGCGGCTCCGTCGCAAGGAAAAACTTTTCGTAACGGAGCGACGCGCGACATTGTCCATCAGCACCCTCAATGTCGACCTGGCGGGAAAACCCACGCTGCTGTTCATCCAGCCCGGCTAGTAGGTGTTTCTCGAGATCCTCAAGGGGCATGGCAACCTCCAGGATCAAAGTACCAGCAGAATCAAAGTACCAGCAGTATCATAGCCTATCTGATTCTTTGTCACTGCCTGGGTTCTCCTTGCGACTCTCACCGAGGACCGTTATAATTCGCGTTTCCTCTAGGACATGAAAATCTTGCGCGCTTCGCTACATACCATTGGATGTCGTCTCAATCAGGCGGAAACGGCTGTGCTCGCGGATCAGCTTCGTAGCCAGGGCTACGAGCTCGTGGAGTTTGGACAACCGTCGGACCTCTTCGTCCTTAATACCTGCTCCGTAACGGCGAGCGCTGAAGCGGACTGCCGGAACCTTGTTCGAAGAATGCGGCGAGCCTCTCCGGATGCCTTCATCGCGGTCACCGGCTGCTATGCCCAAACCGGCCTCGAAGTTCTGCGGAAGATGGGCGAGGTCGACCTGATTGTGGGAACACAACATAAGATGGAGCTGCCGCGGTACATTACCTCACTCGCCCGGAGGCCGGTCCCGGAGGTTCTTCATACCCGCACCATCGCACGAGACGATTTCACCGTGGAAGGCGTGGGTGACTACGAGGAGACTCGGGCCAACCTGAAAGTGCAGGACGGCTGCAACTTCATGTGCTCGTTCTGCCTGATTCCCTTCGCCCGTGGCCATGAGCGCAGCCGGCGGCTGGACGATCTGCTTCGGGAGGCTGAAGGTCTCGTGACGCGGGGACATCGGGAACTCGTCATTACCGGCGTGAATGTCGGCCGGTACTGCTCCGATGGATTAACGCTGCTGGATGTCGTTGAATCGCTGGAGCGCATTTCGGGTGTGAACCGGATCCGCATCTCGTCCATCGAGCCCACTACGATCTCGGACGCCCTTCTGGAACGCATGGCCGGTCCTTCGAAGCTGTGCCCCTATCTGCACGTGCCCTTGCAGAGCGGCGACGATGACGTCCTGCGAGCGATGAACCGGCGCTATACCGCTCGCGAGTACGCCGACTTTGTTGAGAAAGCGATCCGTCTTGTTCCCGACCTGGGGCTCGGCACTGATGTCATGGTGGGGTTCCCCGGCGAATCCGAGACGGCATTCGCGAGTACCCGCGCGCTGCTGGAAGACCTCCCGTTCGCCTACTTCCATGTCTTCAGCTATTCGCCGCGTCCCGGAACCGCGGCGATCAAGGTTCCTGGTAAAATAGCCCCAAAGGCGATCAAGGCTCGCAGCGCAATCCTGTGCGGCCTTTCCCGAGCGAAACGTCTCAATTTCTATCAGCGCCACATCGGCCGCACCGTTGACGTCTTGTTCGAGACACGAAACCAACAGGGTTTCTTCACCGGACTCACGCCGAACTACATCCGGGTGGGCGTGCAAAGCGGCGAGGACCTGGCGAACCAGATTCATGCGGTCACGTTGTACGGGGCCATGGATGGCCTCGCGCTGGGCGCGTTGGCGGACCGTTAGGAGCTCAGGAGAATGGCTGTTCCTCTGAAAATCTTCATCGCAGGCGCGACAGGCTTTATCGGACACCATCTGGTGAAGGCCTTTCAAGCTCATGGCCATGAGGTGTATGGGCTCGCCAAGGATCGCGCGCGCGGGAAGCTTATGGAAAACATCGGGTGCACTCCGATCATTGGCAACCTTTTAACCAATGGTCCGTGGGAGCGGGCAATCGAATACTTCGACGTAGCCATCGGCTGTACCAAACCAGGAAAACGGGGCCAGGTCCCTACGATGGCAGAGGTCCCTGCGTTGCTAAAGTCCCATACAGACGCCTGCGCTCACTTGATTCACGCTGTTCATGACTGCAAGGTCCGTGGCGTTATTTTAACCTTCGGCGTCCTGTCCTACGGCGACCATGGCGAGGAATGGGTGGATGAGGAAACCGAATTTCAACCTGTCGGGTACGGGCGCTTCATCGGTCCGGCGCGACGGAGCTTGGCCCATCTCGCTGAATCGCAGCGCGTCCCGGCCACGTTTTTCGTGCCCGCCTGGGTGTACGGTAATGGAAGCTGGTTTAAAGAGCAGCTTCTTCCTGCAGTGGCCGAAGGTAAGGCCAAAATCGTCGGGACCGGTGACAACTACATGAGCTTTATCCATGTGGAAGATGTTGCGGAAGCCTACGTGCTCGAGGCGGAGGCCATGGGCTATGCCCCGCCGGCTGACGAACGGCCCGTGACGCGGCTCATCAATCTGGTGGATGATGAGCCCATCACGCAGAAAGACTGGCTATCACGTGTGTCTTCAGCTCTTGGCAAACCCGCTCCCGGGGCGATCTCCGTGGAGGAGTCCGCCAAGCAGGCGGGCGAACTCTGGACGGAATCCATGACCTGTTCGACGCGCGTCAGGAACGAGAAGGCCAAGAACACGTTGGGCTGGAAATTGCAATTTCCGTCGGTCAAGGAGGGCCTGCCGGCCGCACTCGCGGCAATCTCGAGCGGCAGCTAGCAATGCGATCACCCGCGGTATACATCGAGACCTTCGGCTGCCAGATGAACGTGTACGACACGCAGTTGGTGCGCTCGATTCTCAAAAGCAGCGGGTACGGGTTTGCAGATTCGCCCGAAACCGCTGATATCGTCCTGTTGAACACCTGTGCGATCCGTGAAAACGCGCACAACAAAGTCTATGGATACCTCGGCGAGCTGAAACATCTCAAGCATGAAAAAGGATTAGTGATCGGAGTCCTGGGCTGCATGGCCCAGAACCTCAAAAAGGATCTCCTCACGCCGAATTCCCTCATTGATGTTTTGGCCGGACCTGACAGCTATCGCTCTTTACCCGAGTTGTTGCAACACGCCGGAGAGGGACGCAAGGAACTGGCAGCCGACCGTTCGGAGTATGAGACCTATTCCGACATCACCCCCGACCCGGTCCCCGGCGTGACCGCATGGATCGCGGTCATGCGCGGGTGCGACAACTTCTGCACGTTTTGCGTGGTGCCGTACACGCGCGGCCGCGAGCGAAGCCGTCCGTTGAACAACGTGCTGGAGGAAGCGGAGGCACTGGCGGCGAGCGGCTGCAAGCAGATCACCCTGCTTGGACAGAATGTCAACTCGTACCGCGACGGCAACCATGATTTTGCAGATCTCCTGCTCGCAGTCGGGAATGTGCGCGGAATCGAACGGGTCCGCTTTATGTCCCCGCATCCCAAGGACTTTCCGGAAAAATTGCTGGAGGCGGTCGCCGGCCATCCCCGGATCTCGAAACACATCCATCTGCCGCTGCAGGCAGCTAGCGATCGGATCCTGGAACTGATGGGTCGTTCGTATACCCGGAGGGAATACTGCGCCCTTGTGAGTCGCATTCGCGCGCTCTGGTCCGAGATGGTGCTGACGACCGACCTCATTGTCGGCTTCTGTTCGGAAACTGAAGCGGAGTATCAGGAGACTTTTGATCACCTCAAGGACATCGACTATCATTCCGCCTATGTTTTCAAATATTCCGAGCGCAAAAATACGATTGCCGCCCGGAAACTCAAAGACGATGTCCCGGAAACGGTGAAATCTGAGCGGGCCACCCGCCTCGTCGAGTTGCAGCGCGCCATTTCACTGAAGAAGAATCGCGCGATGATCGGAACGACAATGGAGGTGTTGATCGAAGGCGAGAGCAAACGATCTTCCGAACGATGGATGGGCCGGACCGACGGTAGTATCGTCACGGTCTTTCCCAAAATCGCACAAGCAGACCAATTGGTAGCGCATGCATCGGTTTATGCTGAAAAGTCGCCAGTGCCGTTTTCATCCCTGAAGCCCGGCGATATTGCAAAAGTCCGCATCACCGACGCCACAGTTACTACGCTGTACGGCGAATCCCCGTAAAGGCCGGCTGGTCTTCCGAAAGTTGCCTATACCCGTCGACAGTCCTGTCCTGAGGACGCCGGCTTCCTTCGACAATTGACCCGTTGCAAGGAAAGAGCAACGTGTTGAAAGTCACGCGGGTGGCGCCGCATGGGCCCCGGGCGGAGCGGAGGAGCCTACAGCCGAGTCTACGGGGCTGCGACGGCGAAAGGCTCCGAGCACGTCCGGGTGATGCGGTGACAGGACCCGCGTTCGAGAATCCTTCTCAGGATGACAAGGAGTTCTTTCAGAGAGGTGGAACCTCATTGGCGTGCGGATCGGGCAGCAGACCCACGGCCATCAGCTTATCCAGCCAGGTCAGCGGCGGGGTCGTCCGCAAACCCGCGGTGGCGGTCAACGCCTGGTAGCGCAGTCTTGCGTTTCGCTCCATCCCCCGAAACACCCGGTTGCGCAAATAGCAACGCAGCGGGTCTGAAGCGTTCCAGAATATGGTTTGTTCATCAGCAAGTGCTTGCAGCATGGTGACCTGAGGACGCCGGGCGCTTTCATATTCGGACAACGCCATAGCCGACCAATCCCGCGTGTTGCGGCATTTCATGATCACATCGGCAAGAACCATGGCGTCCATCATCGCCTGCATCCGCCCTTGCGAGGCATGCGGATTCATCGCGTGCGCGGCGTCCCCGATCACAACCGCCCCATCTGTCACCCAGCGCTCGGCCCGCACACGGAAAGCGGGCAGGAAGCCTACCTGCTCCCAGGCTGTCAAGCTCTCAAGCGGGATGCGCATGGCAGGATCGATGGCCGCAAGTCGTTGTTTAAAAGAATCGAGGCCGCGCGCCTTGAAGTCGTTCACGCCGCTCGCCTCGATCATGTACAAAGCGACGAGACGGTCTTCCGGGGAGGGGAATAGGCCGAGAAGTTCTCCTTGTCCGACATAGTACCGCGCCCTGTCCATTCCGGACGGCCGCGGCAACTGCGCGATCAGATAGCCATGCCGGTAGCGATGCAGCTTCGCAGGAAGGCCAAGAGCCTGGCGCACCAGTGACGTCGCTCCATCCGCACCGACAACCAGAGACGCCTCAATCTCGACGGCCTCCTTCTGGTCTCGACGGCGTACCACTACACCCGAGATGGAGCCGTGCCGCTGGATCAGTCCTTGGAATTCCAGGCCGCGCAGGAGTTCTGCGGTCGGCTGGGCGGAAAGGCGGTCCAAAATGAGCTGATGGACCTTGTTGGATTGTGCCACCAGCGCCTGATTCCATGGCGGCGGCAGCATGCCATAGTCGACTGAGCAGAGACGGGGGCCGTCGATTTGAATGAAATCAAAACGTCGGACCGGCTGAACGGCCTCGGCTCCCAACGCGTCGAGGAGACCGAGTCGATGCAGGATCTGCTGTCCGTTGGGCTGAATGGTCTCTACTCTGGAGGGATTAGGAAGAGTCAGCTCCCGCTCGACCACACAGACGTGAACGCCTTGCAGCGCGAGGGCCAGTCCCAGAATCGCGCCGCCGCCTCCGGCGCCGACGACGATGACCTCATGTCTCACCGCCAGTCTTCGAAGCGGCTGTGATCCGCCCACATTTTCAGGAATTTGTCTTTTGCTCGCTGCGTACTGTAGGTGTCATGCACAATGTCCAATCGCTCGTCGTTATAGCGGGCGGCGCTGGATGTCTGGTTCATCGATCCGGAAGTGTTCACCCGGTCGTCAATGACCGCTTGCTTGATGTGCATCAAACCGTCGTGCCGATTGACCTTAATCGGAATACCCGCAAGATGCAGCGTCTCCAGACCGGTGCGCTGATTCGTGTCTTCCAATTTTTGCCGGTCCGTGATCACGCGCACATCCACACCGCGCTTGTGCGCCGCCACCAGGGCTTTGATGATCGGCGGATAAGTCAATCCATAGATAGCGAGGTAAATGGACTTTTGGGCTCCGTTATAGAGGGAGACCAGGCGGTCGGCTGGACGGTCCTCCGGTGAATACAAGACTTCAGGGGAGGCCGTCGGTCCCTCCGGGACCACAACCTCCTGAACAGCCGCTGCCTTGCCACCAGTCCAGAACGCTAGGAGACAGGCCGCCACCGCGAGCGTCTTGGATCCAGGGACACTTTGGCGATGGGGTGACACTTCCTCCTCGGCGCTTCAGCAGAACGTAGCATCTAGTGGACCAGCAGCCAAACGCCAGGCGGAGTATAGGGGGCGGCCGAAGCCTTTTCAAATAAAGTCAGTGCACCCATTACGGGTAGCCGCTACCTGAAACCCGGTAGGCGCAATTCTGGGTATGTTCACCTGCAACGGAAAGTCTTTAACTTATATATTAAATCAATAACTTACGAACATATGCCCAGGCGCCTTCCATGGCATGAGACCTGCTCTAACGCTTTAGAGAGATTATCCTGTCATGCGCAACACACAACGTAGAAGTGAGGGGGTGAATTCAAGATGAAGACGATTCTCGCAGCAATGTTTGCGGTTATGATCGGTCTGACCTTTGTCGGTTCGACCTTCGCGGAAGAGAAGAAGATGGACGCTCCGGCCGGTGCTCCAGCTGGAGAGATGAAGAAGGACGAGAGCAAGAAGACTGAGACCACGACCGAAACCAAGACAGAGAAAAAGAACGGCAAGAAGACCAAGAAGAGCAAGAAGACCACCAAGACAGAAGAGAAAGACAAGATGGAGAAGAAATAGTGATCTCCGATCCACTACACAGGGGGCTTATTGACATGAAGACGATTCTCGCAGCAATGTTTGCGGTTATGATCGGTCTGACCTTTGTCGGTTCGACCTTCGCGGAAGAGAAGAAGATGGACGCTCCGGCGGCCGCTCCAAGCACTTCGGCCGACAGCAAGAAGACTGAGACCAAGTCCGAAACGACGACAGAGAACAAGGACGGCAAAAAGAAAAAGAAGCACAAGAAGACGACCACGACGGAAGAGAAAAGCACGTCGAAGCCCTAGTTTCTTTTTGATCCACACAAAAAGGCCGGTGGGCATTTCGCCACCGGCCTTTTGCTTTTTAGTCTCGTCAATCCTCCTCGAAAATCATTTTCAACGAGTCCTCAGCGGCTTCCCATGCCTCCGGCGACGTCTTGATCAACCACTCCTTGATCCATACCTTTTGACCGGGCGAGAGAAGGCTCCTGATCTGATGCGATCGTCCCTGATAAGGCTGCAGCAAGCCCGCCTGCCGGTCGGAATCTAGAATCGCCGTCCGCGCGTATACATTCGTGTATAGGATCGGCCGTCCGTGCTCCTCATCGCCCTGCACCCAGACCGAAATGTAGCGCTCGCCCTTGAGACCAGTGCTGTCGAGGGTGGGTTGGATGGCTTGGAAGAGATCGTTCTCGGTCTGCTCCAGCGGCGTCGCGGCATCCTGTTTGAACATGAAGTTCTGATTCCACATGGGTTAAATCTCAAAGAACGGAGAGTATAACAGAAGCGCCGCGCCAGTCCAGCGATTGGCGCGGTCCATGTGCTCTCACCTTGTTTCTCTCTGTCGCTTCTCTTTCTAGTCGGTCTTTCTAATACCTATCTAACAGCAGAATGTCCTGGGCGAGTTGAGTTTCAACCTGCTCGGCATAGTCCTGTCCCCTAGGCTAGCTTCTTCCGGCGGTTCAGCGCTTAACATTCCCGTCCCTTTTTCTGCTTCCTGAAGCAATCTGGCTGTACTTCTAACGGCTTGTCCGGGTTCCATACTCCACGGCCCCCCTCTCTCGCTTCCGTCTGCGCCTCCTGGTACTCATCTACATGCGCCACATTCGGCGGCACGGTATACAGGACAGCTTGCCCATTGCGAATCATTTCGGCATTGATGAATAGATCCCCGACATAGATGTAGGCTAGGAGCTGCTTGTATTGGTCTCGTATGGTGATGTCGGTCTCCAACCGAACGGTCTTGCCATCCACTAGCCCGCGCAAAGCATCCCTCGCTTGCACACCCCAGGGGACTTGATCTAACAACGGTGCATCAATTCCAATGAGCCGGACCTTCTCTAGGCGGTTGTCAATCAGCACTGTAATGGTATCGCCGCCATGGACGCTGACGACTTGCGCCCGCAGAAAGCCGCCCTGCGCTGTCAGGCGTTGATCAGGATCGGGCTGGCGGAAAGTATAGGGACGATCTAGCGGGACAGCTAGAACGACTTCTGACGTATTGACACCTTGAGGAGAAACATCGCCACTGACACCGATGCACCCAGGTAAAACGAAGAAGGCCAGCAGGATCAGAAACAACCGATGACGCATAAGCGGAGGGTATCAGAATGGCTTAGGGGCTGCTAGGGCTGAGGATAAATGGAGGAGGTTAGGTCATGGACCGATGTTTTGCTCCCCGAAGCGTGCGATTTGCGAACCTTGAAATTCGACATGCCACGAACCGTTTGCTCCCCCCCGCTACATCGACTCTCAAGGACCGGTCAACCACTTCTCGATCCTTATGTCCTTCAATCGCCTTTGGTCATCTAACAAAAATGAAATGATGTAACTCTCCTTTACAATTCCGAAAGTTTTGGGGTCATACTCGATTCTGCAAACGATGGTATTTTCTTTAGTCCCAGGATAAAACGAGCTCAACCCATCCGAACCAATGCCCGCTTCCTTAAGGACCTCATACACTCTTTGCTCTGATGTATCTTGTGGGATCTTTCTCAGCAATACCTTTCGTGCAGATTCAGGCGTTAACTCTCGAACATCATCGCGGGTGATTTGAAAATACTCGCGAAACCGTCCTGTTGCGGTTGAACCACATCCTGCAAGGAGCATGACAACACATAGAATCAGTAAAGAAAGTTTCATGGGACGCACCTCAGACGCTCGCAAGATCGCTTCCTTCCTAGCGAAACTAGCTCTTATGGCATACTATCGGGACGTCTTTATGAAAGAGTTTCAGGTCGTCGGCTGGAAGGTCAACTGATCCCCCGCCTCCCGCGCAGGTCGATCCGATAGAATCACGCCGTCCTTCATCGTAATCACGCGGCGGGCAACCGCAGCGATATCAGGTTCGTGCGTAACCAGTACAATCGTCATGCCTTCCTCCGCGTTCAGTTTCATCAGCACGTCCATGATCTCACGCGAGGCTTCACTGTCCAGGTTGCCCGTCGGCTCATCTGCCAGAATCAGTGCCGGATGGGTCACTAAGGCGCGAGCGATTGCTACCCGCTGCTGTTGTCCGCCGGAGAGTTGGGAGGGATGATGGCGCTCGCGCCCCGTGAGGCCGACGCGCTCCAAAGCATGCAGCGCGAGAGTCTGCTGTTGACGGGAAGGCACGCCGCGATAGAACAACGGTAATTGCACATTCTCCCGCGCAGTGGTCCGGGGGATCAAGTTGAAGCTCTGAAATACGAATCCGATTTTCCGGTTCCTAATGTCGGCCAAACGGCTGGCGCTGAGGGTAGAAACGGCGATGCCGTCGAGGGTGTACGCGCCGCTCGTCGGCGTGTCCAGGCAGCCGACGATATTCATCAATGTGGATTTGCCTGATCCTGAAGCTCCCATGACTGCCACGAACTCCCCGGCTTTGATTTCGAGCGAGACGCCTCGCAAGGCATGGACCTCCGTCTCTCCCATTCGGTAGGTCTTCACGAGATCATGACAGGTGATTAGGCGCATTAGATTTACCGCGGGCGGGGCCCGAATCCTGGCGGCAGACTTGATCCCCCTGGACCGTTCTGCGAGCCGCGAGAGACTTCCAGTCCAACGATCACTTCGTCCCCTTCCTTCAATGGCCCATCGACAACCTCGGTAAAGGTGCCATCCGTGACGCCGGTGTTTAGCTCCACAGGCGTCGGCTCGCCTTCCGCATGGGGCACCCAGACACTCGGTTTCGCCTTGTCCCGGCCGGATCGAGTCGTAGTATCAGAGGGGTCTGGTCTGCCGCCCTGGGGTCGTTCCACGGCCGGCCCAGCGGGGACCGAGACGCGCTCGGGACGGCCGACTGCCAACTTAAACCGCAATGCCGCGTTCGGAACCTTCAAGACATTATCGCGTCGGTCCACCACGATCGAGGCATTCGCGGTCATCCCGGGCTTCAAGCGCAGATCGCTGTTATCGACGCCGACCACGACATTGTAAGTGACGACGTTCTGAACGGTGATCGGAGCGTTCCGAACCTGGATCACCTTTCCCATGAAGGGCTCTTTGGGATAGGCATCCACCACGAACCTGGCTTCTTTTCCTTCTGTGATGCCGCCGATGTCGGACTCGCTGACGTTCGTGTCGACCTCCATTTTCGTTAGATCCCGCGCGACCAGGAACAGGACAGGGGTCTGGAATGATGCGGCGACGGTCTGCCCCTCATCCACGTTTCTCGAGATCACGGTGCCGTTGACCGGTGAGTAGATCTGGGTGTACTTGAGATCCAGCCTGGCCTTGTTTAAGGTTGTTTCTGCCTGTTTGACCTGGGCGTCGCCAATCTGGATGCCCGCCAGTGAAGTATCGTACGCGGTCTTAGCGTTGTCGAGATCGGCTTTCGCGATGAGGTCTTGCTCATAAAGGGCTTTGGACCGGTCAAAATCCAGCTTGCGCTGAGCCAGGTCGGCCCGGGCTCGCGCGAGGTTTCCCTTCATGTTCTGGACATTGGCCTCCATTTCGATGACCTTGTTCTGAAATGGCGCGGGATCAATCCGAGCGACGAGCTGCCCTTCTTTCACTTTTGAATTGAAGTCGGCATAAAGGTTTGTCACGATGCCGGACACTTGACTCCCGACTTGAACCGTTTGGACGGGATTCACGGTACCGGTGGCTGTCACCACCCGCATGACCGATCCTCGTTCAACTTTCGCGGTCTTGTACTTGACCGGCGGCTTCTGAGCGCTGTTCAGGTACGCGTAGCCCCCGGCGCTTAGTGCCGCCGCCAAAAGGGCCCCCACAATGATCCACTGCGTGCGCGTCACGAGCCTCCATTAAGCCGAGGGCGCGTCTCGGCGAGTCCGGGGGAAAAAGGGTCGGTCCTGTGGGACGGAAAGCGTGTCTCGGCAGGCTTGGGGAGGGTGGGTGCAATGCCCGACCCAGGGTGGGCGGGTGACATGGAAGAGGAGACGGCGCGCCCGGCGCCCACGGACGGAGCGCCTCCAGAACCCGGGAAACTCGGCACAAACGACGGCATGACGGTCGTCCCCATCGCGCGCTCCAACTGTGCCTTGGCGGCCTGGTAGTTGGACATCGCTACCACATCATTCACCTGCGCATTGAACAACGCCACTTCCCCGTCTGTCACCTCTACGGCTGTCGCCAGCCCTGCCCGGTAACGGCCTTCGACCTGCTGCATACGCTCCTTCGCCTGCGTCACCGTAATGGCCGTAAACTGTAGCCGCTCTTTGAGCGCCTCAAGGTTCAGATAGGCTTGGGTGACGTCCGAAACAACCGTCTGCTTGAGGACGTCCCCGCTGGCTTTTGTCTTCAGGAGGGTCGCCCGGGCTTCGGCGACCTGCTGGACCGTCAGGAAGCCGCTGAAGATGGGAATATTGACCGTCCCTTGGAAACTCCAGTTGGGAACCAGGGGGGTTTCGCTGCCGTTATAGGAATAGCCGGCCGATCCCGTGACGTTCGGGAAGTAGTTGGTGGTCGCCGTTTTTATCGCAGATTCCGCCGCCTGCTCAAGCGCGCGCTGTGAGATCAGCTCCGGCCGGGCGCGGAAAGCACGCTCCAGCGCCTCTTCGATGCCAATGGAATAGTCTTCAAACAGCAGGGGCTCCTCAACTCGATACTGCCGGGTGGTTGTCACTCCCATGGCGTTGTTTAGCGTCACCCGCGACTGCGAGAGATTATTCTTCGCCGTGATGTGATTGAGCCTGGCGTTCGAGAGATCCACTTCGGCCGTGGTTACATCGATTTTCGGGGCGACGCCGACTTTATATCGGCCCTTGGCGAGATCCAGATGCTTTTGGAACTGGACGAGCGCCTCCTCGCTTACCGTCAGGAGCCGCTGGGCCTGTTGCAGTCCGTAGTAGGATTGTTGGACGTTGAACACCGTTGTCTGTAGTGCTGTCTCTGTGTCAGAGCGGGCCGCGCGTGCATTGTATTGGGCTGTTCTGACCTGCGAGAGAATATTGCCGAAGTCAAAGAAAACCTGGTTGACATTTACGTTATTCAAATACCGGCCGAACGTGTCGCCGGTGACGCTGCGCGGCACCGGCGTGCCAAAGAAACTGAAGGCCGGATTCGCTGTTGAGCGCAGGTAGGAAAGGGAACCCGTCACCTGCGGAAAATAGGCGGAGCGGGCCTCTCCGACCCTGGCGTCATTTATGGCTACGTTGCTCGCGGCAACACGCAGGCTGGGTTGGTTCGTATATGCAATGCTCAAGGCTCTCTCCAATGTTAACACATCAGGCAGGTCCTTCTCAGTGAGACCCTGTGCCGAGGAGATGGCGGAAGGCAGGAGTGACCACCCCACCAACGCCCCTGCTATTACTGTCCATGCCAGCTCCTTTACGAACATGCTTGACCTCCTTGGCAATCTCAGACGTGTTGATCCGCCGGCAACCGTATCTCGCACCATTTTTTGACCTTGTGACTCCTGCCTGTTAACAAAGAGCTCCTTGATCACCGATGACCTTGCCAAGAGACGAGGGGACGGGGTTTCCAAGGATCCAATAGTATCGGCATCCCCTGTCAACTAGCGTGCTAAACAAAAAAGGGTCATGCTCCAGCTCCGAGCATGACCCTTCCATCCGTGCCCGATGCGCGCTTATGGAGTGATAGTGATCTTGTCTTTAATGCGATCGAAGGTGGTCTTTGCGAGGCCGGCCTTGGAGACGAGCTCGTCCTTAGCCTTGTAAGGGCGGTTCTTCATCAGCTTCTGAGAGTCTTCTTTTCCGAGCCCGAGCGTGAGCACAAGATCGGCTTCGGAGGACTTATTGATGTCAACCAGAGCTGCGGCAGGAGGCCCAACGGCGACCGGAGCCCTAGGAGGCTCCGGTGCAACAGGAGTCAAAGGAACAGCGGGTGGTGGCAGAGCCGGCTTTGCGGCATTAACCGGCGGCAGCTTCGAGGGTTCCGCAGCTCCTGCCGGCTTCCCTGGCGCGGCAGGAGGAAGAAGTTCGGATTGTTCGCGTTCCTTGAGCTCCTTTTGCTGACGCTTAATGGTTTTTTGTGAGCTTTCGTACTTTTGTTTCTGAACTTCGAGTTCCTGGGCCAGCATTCTCTTGGAGGCCGTGAGGTCCTTCAGCTGCCGTTCCATGTCCTTCAGCCTGTTATCTAACGCTTGCCGCTCTTTTCCCACCGAGGCGCTCACGGTTCCAAGTTCGCCATTCGCCCTATCCAGGTCCTCGCGCAACTTGTTTTTCGCCTCCTGCAAGACTTTTATCTGTTTGTTCAATGCTTCATTCTGGACCCGCATGCGGTCGAGATCACTCTTGGTGGCCTGAAGGTCTTGGAGGGTCTGCTCGTGTGTGCTCTGGCTGACGACACATCCGGTCATCAATGCCGTGACCATCACCAGCAGTCCCATCGCGGTTCGCTTCATGCCTATCCTCCTCGGTATGCGTTTCAACCTACGTGATTTTCTTTCTCCATATTTAATTCGAAATGCAGGATTTTGTCAACAAAGAAACGCTTTTTGCGCGATTCTCCTTGACAATTCTCGCCGCGGTTCCGGATGATGCTGCGACGCCTATGTCGGTCTGGACTGTTATCATCCTCGGCATTGTCGAAGGTCTCACCGAATTCCTTCCGGTCTCTTCCACCGGCCATTTGATTCTTGCCGGGTATGCCCTCAACTTCACCGGCGAAGAAGCCACCAGCTTTGAGATTGTGATTCAACTCGGCGCCATCCTTTCTGTCATCGTTTATTTTCGGCAGCTCCTGTGGGACCTGCTCAGACAACTTCCTCGGAACCCGGTCAGCCAGCGGCTGGCCGTAGCGTTGGCGGTAGCCTTCTTCCCGGCCGCTGTCATCGGCCTCGCCGTCCATAAGTGGATCGAGGCTTACTTGTTCGGGCCCATCACTGTTGCATGGGCGTTAATTGCGGGTGGGGTCGTGATTCTCCTTGTCGAGCGCCGGTTGGGAAAGCGGCCGATGGAAGGATTGAATCACATTGACCTCCGACAGGCATGGTGGGTCGGCGTCGCACAGTGCTTTTCGATGTTTCCCGGCGTCTCGCGGTCCGGCGCCACGATCATTGGGGGATTGCTGACCGGCATGGATCGGACGACCGCCACTGAGTTCTCGTTTCTGTTGGCGGTTCCTACGATGCTCGCGGCCACCGGCTATAAGATCGTGAAGTCCCACGAAATGCTGCTGCAAGGAGACCCGCTTTTGTTGCCGCTCGGCCTGGCGGTCGCGTTCATCACGGGACTCGCCGTCGTCGCCGGTTTTCTCGCCTTCGTACGCTCGCATACCTTTCGGCCCTTTGCCTACTATCGTATTGTCCTCGGGGTGTTCATCCTGATCCTCATGCGCTAGTCCTCTCATCGCTCTTGTATGAGGTCATCGCTTAATTCGTCCGGGTTATCACTCGGGCGAGCCGGAAAATGTTCCGCAAGCAAGTCGCCGCACTTTTCGATCGCGCGACAGAAGCCTTCTGTCGGACGGCCTTCTCGGATGGCCGCCACGAGCTCTTGGACAATCTGGTCCCAGGTCGATGGTGGCACCCGCTCATTGATGGCCTTGTCGGCCAGCACCTGCACCCGTCTCTCCAACAATGAAAGCATGATGAGAATTCCGGTCCCCTCTCGTGTCTTGTGGAGGCCATGCTCATAGAAGGCCGCTTCGGCTCTTCTTCGTACCGCTCTGTCTATTCGCTCCTTGCTGGTCAACAGACGAATCGTCGCGGGCAACATCCCCGCATAGTCGCCCACGCCATAGGCCAGGATCACCGCAAGGAGAATCCAGGCAGGCGAAAGAATTCCTCCCCACCCGGCGCGATCCCAGAGGAGCAGTACTCCCAGCATAATCAAGGCGAAGATAACGCCCAAGGCATGGCCGGCTTCGCGATATTGTGCGGATCGCGGCACGATCATAGGGACGATTTCTCCTCGCGTGCGGCGTTCTGCTTCGCACACTGCAGTGCGAATCTTGGCCAAATCCTCTTCGGTGAACATCATCTCACCAACTTCCCGACGCACCACCCCCGCCAAACCCGCCGCCGCCGCCGCTAAACCCGCCCCCGCCGCCGAAGGAACCAGCGCCCCCAAACCCTCCGCCTAACCCGCCGAGTCCTCCACCGTAGCCGCCCAGCCATCCCCCGGCTCTCCCCGAAGATAGGGAACTGCCGCCGCGAAACAGCGCCGAGAGAGCCAATGCGATAATCATGGCCCCGGCCGCGGCAAGGACAGCCATGAGCAATCCCAAAGACAGAGCGATCACGAAGGATAGCAGTCCCCCGCTGACAAAACCCAAGCTCGTACGAGATACACTCAGCACCGTCGCGATAATGGCGCCGAGCAGCACCGCCACCAGGAAAACATTCCCGCGGCCTTCACTTTCTCGCTGGACAGGGCGGGGAGTATTTGCGGGGACGGTATAGGTGCCTTCGATGGTACCCAGAATGGCCCGCACACCCGCAGCGATTCCCTGAGAATATTCACCCGCGCGAAAGCGCGGCACCATTTCGTTCCGGATAATTCGGGAAGTGACGGCGTCCGTCAGCACGCCTTCGAGGCCATACCCCACTTCAATGCGGATCCTCCGGTCTTGGGCGGCGACCAATAGCAACACGCCGTTGTCGGTCCCTTTCTGCCCGAGCTTCCAGGTTGTCGCGACACGATGGGAGAATTCTTCGAGGGGTTCGCCCTGCAAACTCGGCAGGGTGAGGACCGCGACCTGATTGCCGGTGCGGCGTTCATGCGCGGCCATTTCCTGGGAGAGGGCCGCGGCCAGATCGGGAGTAATAAGGTTAGCCGTGTCGACAATCCGGCCGGTAAGCGGTGGCACGTCCAGGGCAAGGACGAATCCAGGCAAGACCAATCCTGCCAGTAACAGGAGCAGCGCGCTTTTCACCGCCACGCGCAGCCGATAGAGGAGCATCCGACTGCCCGCCGTTGAACCTGCCTGCACGAGTTAGAACTTGGCCTCCGGCGGTTTCGATACAGCCTTTTCGTCCGCGACGGTAAAGTTTGGTTTCACACCGAGGTGCAAGATGTACTTTGCCGTCAAGCTTGTCGGGAAGAACCGGACCGACTTGTTATACTCTGCGACCTTATCGATGTAGCGCTTGCGTGCGACAGCAATCCGATTTTCAGTCCCCTCCAACTGGCTCTGAAGATCACGAAAATTCTCATTGGCCTTTAAGTCCGGATATTTCTCCACGACTACCAGCAACCGCGAGAGGGCCGAGGATAAATCGCCTTGCGCCTGCTGATATTGCTTGAATGCTTCAGGATTCTTGAGTAAATCCGAGGAAGGCTTTACGCTCGTGGCTTGGGCCCGGGCCTGCGTGACCGCTTCCAATGTCTCGCGTTCATGTGCCGCATAGCCTTTGACGACATTGACCAAGTTCGGAATTAAATCCGCCCGGCGTTGGTATTGATTCAGGACTTCGCTCCAGGCGGCGTTTGTCTCTTCGTCCAAGGCCTGGATTTGATTGTACCCGCAGCCTGAGGCTCCGCACAGCAGAACGGCCAGGGCAGGGATCACTAACAGCAAGGATCTCGGTCGCATCGGAAACCCTCCAAAGGTGAATCGCTTCGTCTATGCTAGCGTGTCTTGGCAGATAGATTCCATCCACCGGTCGGATGACATCCGGCAGGAAGGCATAAGCACAGGCGCTGACGAGCAATTTTATTCCCTTAAGGAGAAACGTTGAAAACGTCAAAAATATAACATTAGGACTTTTTATATAACCCTTCATCAAACTTGCCTTAACCCTTTGGTTGGGATAAAGATGGACCTGCCAGCCTTTATTTTATCCGCGTGCCTGCCGATAGGTAGGAGGTTGCCATGAAACATTTAAAGTATCCAGCCGTCTTGATTTTCTTTGGCAGCCTGCTGAGCCTTCCCTTGCTATTCCCCGCAAAACCGCTTTGCTTGCGTCCCGAGCAATTCAGAAACTGGCAGCGGACTACCCCACGCCATCGACGGGGCAGAGCCTTCCGGCAACAGGTTGCGGCTTGGGGCTGTCCCAGGATCTTCTAACATTTTTATGGAACAAGACAGAGACGAAAGCATTTTCTGGCAGGTCTCGTACGACTGCTTGAAGAGCCTGTTCTTTTTTGGAAGCCTTCTCCTTGGCATCGTATTGCTGGGTTCGGTCGCGCGGTGGCTCGGCCTCGTGCTGTTCACGATCTTTGCCCTGGTCACGTTGAAGGATATCGTGCGGCTGCTCATGGCCGTCGGCCTTGGAGTTCTGGTGCTGCCTTTTACCATCATGGCGGCTCTGAAGATCGCTCCCATCAGCGGCCACCAAGGCTTTGGCAACGAGTTTCATCTCTTAAACGCCAACGCGATCATTCTCATGCAGCTCTTCGTGCTGATCGGCTACAACCTCTTTCTCTATAGCCACTTCTTCACCACCAACAGCCCCGTCTTCCCGTAAATCTTTCGACCCAAAGTATTCAGGACGAACAGCTCACCACAAGGTGTTTGCTCCAATCAGGAGGAGCTTTGGTATAGCGTTCCATACCTGGATGGTCGTCATAGGGACGCCGCAGAAGGGCCAGCAGTCTGTCAATCTCCGAGAAGTCGCGTTTCTCCGTCGCGAGGGTGATGGCGGTCTGGGCAAAGTAGTTTCTCAGCACAAATCGCGGATTTGTTTTGTTCATACATGCGCTGCGCTCGGCGTCCTTGCTGCCTTCGCTTAGCAGACGCTGGCGATACCTGCCCTCCCAGTCGTCGAATGCCGCTCGATCGAGAAATAGATCCCGCAAGAGACTTTTCTGCCCTTCACTTGCCGAGGCTAGTCCCCCCAATCCCCGAAAGAAGTTGGTGTAATCCACGTGATTCGCCTGCATGATTTCCAGCAGGCCGCTGACCAGGTCGGCGTCCTCCGACCTCCATTCCGTGAGACCGAGCTTGCTTTGCATCAGCTCTCGATAGTGCGCTACCAACGCCGGCTCGTAGGCGGCAAGGGCTTCCTTCGCCTCCTCTTCCGTCATCAATGGCAGCAGCGCTTCCGCCAGAGCATGAAGGTTCCAGCTCCCGATGTTGGGTTGGCGATGGAAGGCATAGCGTCCCCCGCGATCAGAATGGTTGCAAATGAGTGCCGCGTTATAATCATCCAAAAACCCGAACGGTCCATAGTCAAGGGTCAGGCCCAGGATCGACATGTTGTCGGTATTGAGAACGCCGTGAGCAAAACCGGTTGCCTGCCATTTTGCCATTAGCCGGGCCGTCCGCTCGACGACCTCCCGTAAGAAGCGTCTGTACCTATCGGCTGCTCCCTGCAAGTGGGGAAAATGCTGGTCGATCACATACTCCGCCAGCTGTTTGAGAAAATCGGTTTGCCGGCGGTAATAGAAGACCTCGAACGAACCAAAGCGCACGTGTGAAGGCGCAAGGCGCACCAGCATGGCCGCCGTCTCGACCCCTTCTTCTCGAAGGACCTCTTCGTCGCTCCCCACTAAACACAACGCCCGCGTCGTCGGGATGCCGAGACCATGCATCGCTTCGCTGCCAAGGTACTCTCGAATGCAGGAACGCAGTACGGCCCGGCCGTCTCCGTCCCGCGAGAACGGCGTCTGGCCGGAGCCTTTCAAATGCAGGTCCCATTTATCTCCACGCTCGTTGCGGACCTCTCCCAGCAGGAGAGCCCGGCCGTCGCCTAGTTGTGGGACGTAATGCCCGAACTGATGGCCCGCGTAAAGCATGGCAAGAGGTTCACATCCAGGAAGCAGGCGAGCGCCGCTGAAATATTCCACGAACTCAGGCCGCTCGGCTTCTTTCGGATCTAGATCGATCAGCGCGGCGGCATCAGCATTGAAGCTAACGAGATAGGGCGTGGAGCTAAACTGCGTAGGGGCTAGACGAGCCGAAAAAGCTTCCGGCAGGCGCGCGTACGTGTTCTCGAATTGCAGGCTTTCGAGGGCGTGACTCAGACCTTCTTGACTCCTGCGTCTTCTCTGTCGGCGGTCGAATTCTTCACCGCGTCTTCTGCCTCCTTCATCGATGACTGAAGGTCCTGCTCGAGAGACTTCATTTCGGCTTGCATTAGATTCAATTCAGGTTCCACGGACTTTCGCACGTCGTCGGTCGCCTCTTTAAAGCCCTTCACCGCTTTTCCCACCTGCCGGCCGATCTCCGGCAACTGTTGCGGTCCGAACAGTAAAAAGGCGACGATGAGGATAACCAGAATTTCAGTGACGCCTAGCCCGAACATTTACATGCCTTGGGGATGGTCACCGGCAGGCTTCACGCCGGCAGGCGTTGGGGGCACCTCGGTCTGGGGAGTGATTTGCTGATCGGTCACTTGTTGCGGTTCAGGTTCAAATACCGACTTCTTGAAGCCCTTCACCGCCTTTCCGACGCCTTCGCCGATTTGCGGGAGCTTGCCAGCCCCGAAGACAATCAACACGATGATCAGAATCAACAGCAGTTCCATCCAGCCTAAACCGAACATGGAGTGACCTCTCAGAAAGAAATCAAGATCGTTATCTTAGCATGGCTTGAGAGGCTCTTGCCAGCACTCATGCTTCTGAGTCAAGTCGATGAAAATATAGCTATTTGGATTGGGGCGGCGCAGGGGGGACCGGCGCAGGCGTAGTCTGGGATTGTGGGGGAGAGGCTGGCGGTGACGGAGAAGCAGGCGGACACGGACCTTCTGCGATGCCGCCCGTGGCCGGTGGATTCGCTGGTTGCGCATCGGGACTGGTCCGGGTCTTCTGGCAGGGATCTTCCGGTGATGGAGGCTTCGGCTGTATCGGCACCGGTGGAAGTTGGAGAGGCAGGGGGTTCGATGGCAGCGGCGGTTGCGGCATGACGACCGGCCCCGGCGGCATCACAGGGGGTGGTGGCGGAGCAGGCTCGGCTGCAGGAGAGGGAGTCTGAGGCTTCTCAGGCTTCTCAGGCTTCTCAGGCTTCTCGGATTTCTCTGGCTTCTGGGTCTTCTCAGTCTTCTCGGCTTTCTGAGGCTTCTCGGGTTTATCGGCCCTTTCCGTTTTCTCAGGCTTTTCGGCCTTTTCAGGCTTGTCGGGCTTCTGGGTCTTCTCGGCCTTCTCAGGCTTCTGGATTTTCTCTGGCTGCTGGGTCTCCTCGGGCTTCTCAGGCTTCTCAGGCTTCTCAGGCTTTTCAGTATTCTCAATCTTCGCGGGCTGCTGGGTCTGCTCAGTCTCCTTGGGCACACACCCGTGCCCGAAAGTTCCTGCCAGAACAAAATACGCCACAACAGTAACAGCGGCAATCAACCTCTGGGTCGGCACGTCGTCCTACTCTTCCCTACGAATATAAATCGACCTGCGGCTGAGCCGGCCAGCCATCATGGCGGTGACAAATAGCACAAGTCCTATTCCCAGTACCGCCACGCGTTCACCGAATTTCTGTAGGATCCAGCCCAAAAACGTCATGCCGACCATTGCCGCCGCCATCGCCGCGGCTCCATAGAGGGTCAACAAACGCCCGACCATACCTTGCGGGGCAATCTCCTGAAGAACTCCCCAGGCGACCGGCGTGAATAGGCCGATCCCAGCCCCGATCAGACAGAGCAGGACTCCCGCCACTACACGATTCGATGTCCCCACCAGAGCACAGAGGGCCAAGCCAGTCACTATGCTCGACACCACAATGGCTTGCATCCGTTCTCTCACATGCCAGTCGCTCATACGGAGAAGAGCTATCGACACCGCAAAAAGACCGATGCCCAGGCTCGACCACAGGTACCCGATCTCCGCGGGACCCAAACCCAACAAATTCTTTCCCAAAATCGGAAACAGGGTCGCGAAGGCGCTCATCCCGAAGCTGTAAATGGCCGCGGTGATGATGAGCTCCAGGATCAATTGGTGCTTCATGAAAGCATAACGCACCCCTTCGACCAGATCGGTGACCATGGATTCCAGCTGGGTGCGCTGGACGGGGGCCCGCGCGATGTAAGGGATCCGCACGAAGAGGAGGCATACGGCCGACGCCACATAGGTGACCGCGTTCACGCACAGCACTTTTTGCGAGCTCAAGGCCGCGATACCGATGCCGCTCAAGGTAGATCCGGCGATGACGCCCAGACTCGATGTGATCTGCAGAAGGGCATTGGCCGCGGTGAACTGCGCCCGCGTCACGATAAAGGGTACGGAGGCGATCATGGCCGGACCAAAAATCGTGGAGGCAATCGAATTCAAGAACACCAGCACAAAGAGGTGCTCGACCTTCAATACCCCCACCGGAATCATACAGGGGACCAGGCCGATGATCACCGCCCGCAGCAGGTCGCTGGCGATCATGATCGACTTCTTTGGCAGGCGGTCTAGATAGACGCCAATCAGCGGACCGAAGATGACGGGCGGGAGCGTCTGGAGCAATCCGACGACGGTGGTCTGGAGCGCTGAGCCGGTGACGGAATAGACATACCAGAGAAGCGCCAGCCTGGTGATCCCATCGCCAACCTGAGAGACGAGTTGACCCCACCAGAGCCAGCCGAAATCCCGGGAGAAGAAGAGGCGGTGTGAACTTTCTGCCGGACGCTCTATCGCCTGCAGCGAATCCAACTCAATCGGACCGATCGGCATTTCGGCGGCTCCGCGGGAGCGTCCCGTTTGTCGTCACAACTGCTGGACTAGGACGCCGGGCTGACCACCGCGGCGGGCTGTAGCAGACGACTGAAATAGGTAGCGGCCAGAGCCGCCACCAGCAGGATCACTCCGATGCCGACGAGGGTGGTGCCGGAGCCGAGCTGATCCATTGCCCACCCAAAACCCAGCATTCCGGCCATTGCGGCGGACATACCCCCTGTGCTGAAGGTGGTAAAGACACGGGCAAGCATGTGGTGAGGCGTCATTTCCTGCAAGAGTGCCCACACGACGGGCGTAACCAGGGCAATGCAACCCCCGATGATGATGATCAGCGGAGCCGCGAACATGACATTGCCGAAGAGCCTGAGCCCCCCGACGGCTAAACCGCCGACACCCATGGAGCCTGCAATTATCCGCAACTTATGTCCCAAGTCGCGCTGCTCCACACATGCCAGCCAGGCAGAGGCAGCGAGCATACCGACTCCAAGGAACGACCACAGCCAGCCAAGCTCCAAGGGCCCGACCCCCAGCACATGCTGCGCCACGACCGGTAGGAGAAAGAGAAATCCACTCCATGTCAGGTTAAACAAAGCAATGGTAACCAGCAGGAATAGGATCGTGCGTTCCTGGAGAAACACAAAGCGAAATCCCACGAGAATGTCGGACACAAAAGTCCCAGAAGAAACGCTGGCTGGCACGGCTTGTGGTAACTGGATACGCACCGGCAACAGACAGAATGCGGACACCAGATAGGCCCCGGCATTGATGAACAGAACGTTTTGCTCCCCGATTAAAGCGATGCCGACGCCGCTCATCGCGGGCCCCACGAGCACCGCGATGTTCACCCCGCTTTGCATGAGGGCGTTGGCCGCGGTCAACTGGGGGCGCGCGACGATCAACGGCACGGCTGACGTAAGGGCCGGACCAAAGGTAGTAGAGGCAATGGCGGTCAGAAAGACCAGGACATAGATCCGTTCCAACGTAAGTGCGCCGAGGCTGTACAACACAGGAATCAGGAGCACCAGTAAGGTGCGGGCCAGATCAATCCACACCATCAACCATTTCTTCTGCATGCGGTCGAGATAGACGCCGATCACAGGAGCGAACAGCAGCGCAGGCAACGTCTGCAGCAGCCCGATGATGGTCATTTTCAGAGCCGAGCCGGTGAGGGAATACACAAACCACAACAGGGCAACTTTGTTCAGTCCGTCGCCTATCTGGGACACCAATTGCCCGGACCAGAGGAAGCCGAAATCCCGAGTCTTGAGCAGATGCCAACCGCGGAACCTGGAACCGTCCGTGTTCCCCGTCATGTTACTATCTTCGATTCACTAGGCATTTGATGAATCCCTGAAGATTTTGGATAATCCTGGGGGCTCTTTTCCGTCCGAATAGGAGTATTTAATTTGCGTATACCGGAGGAGTCTGGAGCTGTCTAGTCGATAAAAAAGCCATTCAACGGGGAGAAATATCAAAACTCCGGATTCATGCCACCGCCTCTTCACCCTTTTCCTGAATCAGCTTTCTATAAATGGCTAAATAATCCAATGCCATACGAGTCGCCGTAAAATGTTCTTCGAAATACCGCCGGCAGCCTTGCCGGCTCACAGTGGGGATCTTCTCCACCGCCTTCACCGCGCCGTCCACATCCTCTACAATAAAGCCGGTCACGCCATCCTTCATTACTTCCGACACCGATCCCATACGAAACGCGATGACCGGCGTCCCGCAGGCCATTGCTTCGATCATGACCAAGCCAAAGGGCTCACGCCAATTGATTGGAAACAGCACAGCATAGGCGTTACCAAAAAACTCGTCTTTCTCCTGCTCTCCGATCTCGCCCAAATATTCCACAAATGAATTGTTGAACAGGGGTTCCACCTCTTTCTCAAAATACTCCCGATCGACCGCGTCGATCTTCGCGGCGATCTTCAACTTCATCCCCAACCGCTTCGCGATCTCGATGGCACGATCCACACGCTTTTCCGGGGAGATCCGCCCGATAAAGGCCAGATATTTCCCGTCCTCAGGATGAAACTGGTATAGATCCTTGGGTAAGCCGTGATAGACAGTGGCCTGCCAGTTCAACCAGGGGAGGGGTTCCCGCTGCGAATCCGAAATCGACACCACGGGCATCGGCAGATATTCTCGATGCAGCGGCACAAGATCAGGGTAATCCAGCCGCCCGTGAAGTGTGGTCACGGACGGCCTACCTTCCCGTCTCGTCCAGGCAAAATGGAAGTAGTCTATGTGGAAATGGATGATATCGAATTGCCCTGCTTCTCGAAACACCTGTTCGAGCATCACGAAATGATGAGCCAATCGGTCAATGCATTCGGTATCAAGACGCAACGACCGTGGAGTACAGGGCACAAGCCGGGCCGTGGTGACCGAATCGCCGCTCGCAAACAGCGTGACCTCGTGGCCTTGGCGAACCAACTCTTCAGTCAAGTATGAAGTGACCCGTTCCGTACCGCCGTAATATTTCGGAGGAACACTTTCGTAAAGGGGAGCGACTTGTGCGATTCGCACTGTAAAACTCCTTTGTCTAGATGGTGAAATAAGCTGTCGTTCATCTTACGTTTAAGTTTTTGCGCGCATCCATCATTCTTAAGTATGTCTTCAGCGACCCCTCAACGCAGCCTTAACTTCGGCGACTGCCCGACAGTGTATGAATGCGTAAGGCCGGTGCTATTTATATGAGCAATGCAGATGCCAGCGGAGCGCAAAACAACTTGGGGTCAATCAGATACATTGGCTTGATCAAAGATTACTAGTGCGTGTAGCAGGGTGATGCGGCCGGTCGTTCCCAGTACTCGACCCTCTCCAAATAAAACCTGTCTAATAAAGCCGACGAGTGTACTCTTTGGACTTCAGGCCACACCCCTAATACGAAAGAGTCGAAGACCCTAATGGTGTTAACTGGGAACGCCTTTTTTTGCTGAGGAGACGGTACGCACACAAAAAATGCGCGTTCCAGTTCGAGCCGGAAGACCGTGAATTCAGAGTTAAGACTGGAGAGGATTCTAGTGCAGATCAGCCCGTTTCTTTGAGCGCCTTCTGAACGGTTTCCATTAGCCTGGTTGCATCGAAGGGCTTGATGAGGTAAGCCACAACCCCCATCGCCTGCCCTTGAGCTTGCGCCGACAGCTCGGACTTGACTGTCATCATAATAACCGGAATGGTCGTTAATTCAGGGCTTTCCCTCAATGCTTTCAGTACTTCCATTCCGTTGAATCCAGGCATCAACCAATCTAGGATAATTAAGTCAGGTCGTTGCTGCCGGGTCAATTCCAGTGCATCAGAGCCATTGGCAGCCTCCAGGATACGAAAGCCGGGGTGATTTGCCAATCTGATGCGTAGAATGTCTCTTATATCCGCTTCGTCGTCTACGATGAGAATTGTCTTCATCTGCCTTCTCTCAAGCCCCATGTACAGGGCAATCAAGGCTAAGCCACCATCGGGATGCTGTCAAGCTGAGGTTTGAGCAGAGTTAGACTGATTGTGTGCAAACCGTTGGCTCCTCTTTACAAACCGTAAGATTTGATCTTTAGAAGACAACAGGATAACCAATTGGGCTGATCGTATCGCAGTAATGCTTTGACGGCCGCTGTAGTCCGGTAGAAGAATTCGACGAGAGTTGGCTCCCCGGGCAGGACTCGAACCTGCGACCAGCCGGTTAACAGCCGGCTGCTCTACCAACTGAGCTACCGGGGAATCTCAGGTGTGAGAGGGGTTATAGCATAGCTCCTGGGCGAGGAGCAATTATTCGGCACACTCTAGAAGCCCGCGATGCGTCCTTCGTCCTCGTCGATGTCCTCGGTGGATCCTTCGTCGCCGCCGATGCCGGCATAATGGCGCGCCCAGGACATATAAATATTCCCGCTATCCTTCAGCGTATCGGCATTCTTCGCCACTTGATGGATCTCGCTTGGATCCTTCCCGACAACCTGAAGTTGTCCCATATAGTCTTTAAAGGCCTGGTTGACGTGCGCCATGGCTTCCGCCACTTCCTGGATCGACCGCCTGATGTCGTCATTCATGACTGAACCTCTTCCCTTCAATGAAAAAAGCCCCACGACGCCGGCGCCATGGGGCTTTTCACACCCGTGTGAACAGGAGTTACCCTGCGTAGGCTTGGCCGAGAGCTGCCGCTTCTCCCTTTTTGTGAAGGAGCTTCCCGTCAGCACCCATAGCCAGCATCTCAACAGCCTGGTGCTTGGCCGCATCGCAGACGACCTTGCAGAGCTCGCACCCTTTGCAGACATCGGTAATCACTTTGGCGACCATGTTCTTGGTATCGAGAAGAATGCAGTCTGCCTCAGGACAATACATGATGCAGAGACGGCATCCCTTCTTTGCCACACACTTTTCGTCGGTGACCACAGCTACGTTGTACATGCGCCGTCCTTTCCTCCGCTCACGCTGCCGCGACCGTCAATTCGTAAGTGTTCTTCGCAGCCCATTCCACGCCCAAGTCATAGGCCGCCTTCACCACCGCCAGGTTCTTGGCGAGCAATAGTTCCTTCTTCGCGAACTTCTTCGTGATCGCCTGGTCGAGGGTCGCGGTCCCACCCGACGCGACATATTTCTTCCCGAATCGATCTTGTAGGGCAAGATCCAGCGCTTGCATGGTGACGCACTTGGTAATCCCCGCCACAGAGCCGATCATGCCCATGTTCGTGGACAACTCGGTACTCGCAATCTCGAGGGCAATCTCGGTGGCATTCACATGATAGACCGCAACGTCCAGATCGGCCAGACGCTGCCTGTCTTCGTCGGTCAACAATTCCATATTGGTGTTGATGATCACCAACCCGCCCCGTTTGATGCCCGAGTAGAACGGCATGGTGTAGCTCTTGCCTTGATTGATCACCTGCGGGTGGAAGACCTCGATCACCTCGGGATAGACCAACTCGCCACGGTCATAGATCCGCTCGACGCCGATCCGCACGTATGCCTCAGCCGGCGCCATCCGCTTCTCGGCGCCGAAGAACGGGTTGGAGATCGCCTGCCTGCCGTCTTTGGAGGCCGCCATCGCCATGACATGCGCGGATGTGACCACCCCCTGGCCCCCCAAACCTGACATGCGGATATTGATCCGTCGCTTGATCATAGAGCCTCTCCTTTACCTCTCCCGTTTAGGCCTGCGCGAGAGCTTCCTTACTCGCGGCCTTCTTCGCCTTGTCCTTCTCCGCCAGGTCGGCCAAAAATGCCTTCGCGTCGTCGGAGATGAACTCTTTATAGTTGAACCGCTCGCCAGGCTTCTCGGCGTCGCGCATCTCCTGGAGACCCTCCATGCTGTTCTTGCCGATCTCCAGAATACACGGCGTGTAGAGCTGCAGATAGGTCGGCCCGATCTCGCGGGCGATCAGCACCGCATTCCTGACCACCTTCTCGACGAGGGAAGGCTTGCTGACCGTGCAGTTGACCACGTAGACGCATCCCGACTCCTTGGCGATCTCCGGCAAGCGCACTTTATCGAACTTCTTGCCCGTCGGCGCCATCTTGGCCACAAACCCCTTCTGCATCAGGCCGCTTTCCTGTCCGCCGGTGTTCGCGTACAGCTCATTGTCGAAGCAGATGGTCGTGAACTTCTCCTGACGGAACCAGGATTGCAGCGTGTAGTCCAGTCCGATGTCCACCGTCGCCCCGTCGCCGGCCAGCACGACCACATCCTTGACCTGATTGGGGAACCGCAGCGCCAGCGCGCGCTTCAGTCCTGAAGCAATCGCGTTTTGGTTGCCGAACAGGGAATGGATGTTATGGACCGCGACATGCGGGAACACCAGGCTCGTGCAGCCGGTGGAGCCCACCATGACGGTGTCTTCGGGGTTGGGCAAGGACGCGAGAATGTAGCGAAACGCCATTGATTCCGGACAGCCCGCGCAGAGCGAGTGTTGTTCAATCAGCTCCTTGTTGATCCCGACATCCTTCCACCCACGGCCTTCTTTGCCCCAGGTCGCGTTCGTCACGAGGTCGCGATACTCGGGTGGCATGATATCGAAGAACTCTTCACAGATCTGAATTCGCTCTTTGCTCATGGGCTTTCTCCTCCCGTCCCCTTTTCAGGGTCCAGTGTTCGGTTGTTCGGAATAACTCAGCTTCCTCGCCCGGCGAGGGTCGCGACAGACTTCCCCAGCGACCGCTGTATGTGTTCCACGATCACTTCCGGAGGCATTGTCATGCCGCCCGCAACGTGCGGGCCGGCGATCACGCGATCGGAGTCCGCAATGGTGGCCTTGATTTCGCGCGCCATCCAGCCGGCCACGTTGAATTCAGGAACGAAGATGTGCTTCGCATGCTTCGTCGCTTCACGGATCTCATGATAGGGCCAAGGCCGCAGGGATTTGATCTTGACCAGACCTACTCGCAGCCCCTCATCCGCAAGCAAGCGAATCGCCTCACGCCCTTGGGAGACCGCCGTCCCCGACGAAACGATCAGGATCTCGGCATCCGTATTCTCGGTGTCAATGAGACCGCCGATCATCGGGATCGTGTGCTTGCGCGAGCGCTCGACCGCCGCGCGAACCTCCTGCTGCCAGGAGGCATGCGTTGCATAGCTGATATAATTGCTCTTCATGACGAAGGGGTCCCGCATCATCCGCACCGGCGGGCACTCCATGTCCATGCACGGCACCGGCGATCGGTATGGATCGTAGGGCGGTAAGCACATATCCACCGGCGTCAGGTTCACCACGTCCTTGGTGTGGGTGACGAAGAATCCATCGCAACAAATCGCGATCGGTAAATGCACATCCGGTTGCTCCGCCACCATGAAGCCCATCAGAATCCAGTCATAAAAATCCTGCGCGGTCTCGGCGTGCCAGACCAGCATGCCGGTCTCGAGCAGGTAATAGATCTCGAGCGTATCGGGTTGAATGCTGAGCGGCGAATTGATGCCGCGGCAGGTCACGATCATTTCAATCGGCAAGCGGGCGCCGGACCACATGGGGAAATTCTCCATGGCCCGCATCGTGCCGGGGCCGGCCGTCGTCGTGAAGACGCGGGCGCCGCCAAAGGACCCGCCTGCGCATTCCGACATCACCCCGAACTCATTCTCTCCGCGCATATAGTCGGTGACATAGCCTTCGGCGTAGAGCTCCCCGATCAGAGCCGCGGCTTCACTTTGAGGCGTAATCGGATAAGCCACCATCAGGTCCACGCTGGCCCGCCGGATTGCTTCCTTGATGACCTCGCTTCCGGTATAGAAGGAGGGAATGCGTGGGGCTTCGAAGAATAGATGGTGAGGATCAGTGTAAACCTGCCCCTTCTTGTTTTTTGTGCCGATGACGGAATGGCTATCCATCAGTTCGCCTCCTCATCTAGATAAGACCCGCGGTCCGTTGTTTTGCAGGCCACTGACGCTGCATCAATAGTTTTTGGCTCCGTTCGAATATTGCGCAATACTGTTAAAAGGCACGGTGCCTTTGAGCTTCTTGACCCATTCAGCAAAATGCATGATCTTCTCAACAGTCAGATCCCGAAACGAGAGGCAGGCATCTTCATGTCCCGCCTGCGCGCACATCGCCATAGTGTAACAGTTCGTTCCACCGCGAATGATTTTCAGGGAAAGATTGGCCTGATGGCAGTGGACGCCGACAAAGATGCACGCGTCGATTTTGTTATGCCAGATCGTAAGATTCGGGTGATTCGGATTAATCTCAACTTCGGGATTGATTTTGGGGTACTTCGGGCGGTAGTCCGGCATGGGAATCAACATCGGCGTTGCTCCCGGCGGCGCGCACTCCTTCATGGTCTCGTACAAAAACTTGAGGGCCGTCGCCTTTTTTTTGGCCTTTTCATTCCACGCCCAGAGGACCAGCGGGCCGGGAAAGATCGTCGGGACTTTCGCAGAAAGGAACACCCGAGCCCCGTACTCGAAGGCTTCCTCCTCAGGAACAATTCTCCCGTTAATGTGTGCCTGGCCAGGATCAGGTAACGCATTGCCCATCGAGGCCGCTGCCGGCGGCAGAAACGCTTCCGGTCCCGGCCGAACGAGATACTGACTCATGAGATTCCCTTCAGTAGCCTTGACGGATGTATATAGGAGTTCAGCCTCAAATTATCCGCTCTTACCCCTTCTGAAAGCAATCAAAAAGAAGGCCTATCAATGGACACAAAAGAGTCATCCCTATAGATTATGCTAGGCCTTTCGCCCTACCCACCCGCAGGTTTGCGACTCTCGCCTGCGCCCTGAAAAGAGTTAGGATTTTACGCACGGTCCAGAGAATTGTCAAACGGAACAGACCTCCCTTTTACTGGTCTTATGCGCATCAGAATCATAGCTGTTCCTGCCGGTATAGATGCCTGGTAAAAAGCCTGAGCGTGTCCTCTAAAGAGTTACGTATTTTTTGCTTATTCTATAAAAGCCAGCCCCAAATCATCGGCGAAGGCGAGACCGGCAAGCGTCGGCCGTAACGATGCTCCCTGGATTTCCAGCCATCCGGCGCTCCTGGCCTGCGCAATCGGTGTTCGAAAGCGTTTGAAGGGCGCGATCCCATAGCGACGTTCCAAGGAGGCCAGTTCTACACCATTTACACGGCGCAGGCCAAAGGCGATAGCCTCTCGCAAGCGCAAATCGTAGTTCACTTCCTCTCGTGCCGCCACAGGCAACGTCTCCCGCAGCAAACAATAATGGTACTCCTCCAGCGACTCGACGTTCGAAAACCGTTCCCCATCAAGATAGGAGTGGGAGGAAGGACCAAGGCCAAGCCATTCCCGATCCGTCCAATAGCCAAGGTTGTGCCGGCAGGCAAAGCCCGGCCGCGCGAAATTGGAGACTTCATATTGTAGATAGCCGGCCGCCTCGAGCGTCGATCGTCCCGTCTCGAACATCTCCGCCATTAGGTCATGGGAGGGTAGGACGAGATGTCCCGCTTCTGCATCTCGCGCAAATCTTGTTCCTTCCTCAATCGTCAAATTGTAGAACGAGAGGTGCTCGGGCTCCAGCGCGACTGCGGATTTGATATTTGCCAGGAGTCGCTCCAGCGATTGCCCGGGCAGGCCGTACATCAGATCCAGATTCAGATTCCTGAAGCCAATCTGCCGGGCAAGCCGCACAGCCATTTCAATCTGGACAGGGGTATGCGATGACCCAAGGGATTTGAGCTCGTCGCTCTCAAAGGACTGCGCCCCCAGACTCAGCCGATTGCAGCCTGCACGAAGGAGTGTCTCCAACAATGGCCCATTAATGCCCGATGGATTAGCTTCTATGGTGATTTCGGCGGCACAGTCCACTCGAAACGCGTCTCGGCACGCTTGCAGGATCCCGCCTAATTGGTCTCCCGTCAGGGTCGTGGGGGTGCCACCCCCGACGTAAATCGTTTCAATGACTCGGCCCCGCAAAGCCTGCATCTCTCGGTAGAGGCGAATCTCAGCGATGAGATCCTTCACAAAGGAAGTGGCCCGTTCTTCACGAAAGCCACGAGTGACAAACGCGCAGAAGTGGCATACCCGTTCGCAGAAAGGTATATGAAGATACAGCCCGACTGCATCTTCGCGGAGTGCTATGGGCATGCGATGACCATGTTATCTATCAGCCGCGTCTTGCCGATCCACACCGCCAGCAATAAGACCGCCCGGCCCCTCACGACCCGCAGTTCATCCAGCGTGGCCGGGTCCGCGACCGCCGCATACTCCAACCGAGCCAGGGGTTCATCGCTGACGCGACGAATCATGGTATCGCGAACTTTTTTCGCGGAGCGTTCCCCGGTCCGGAGCACACCCTTCGCGGCCGTTAATGCCTTAAAGAGTGCGCCGGCGGCTTTTCTCTCGGGGGATGACAAAAAGCGATTCCGCGAACTCAAGGCCAATCCGTCCCTCTCCCGCACCGTGGGGCCAACCACGATCTCAACAGGCAGATCCAAGTCGCGCACCATCTGCTTCACTACCACAGCCTGCTGGTAGTCTTTTTGCCCGAAGAAGGCTCGGTCCGGTCCGACCAGGTGGAATAGCTTCGTCAAAACTGTCGTCACTCCTTCTAAATGGCCGGGTCGCGACCGGCCTTCATACCGTTTGGTGAGCTTCGTGACCCTCACTCTCGTCTGAAAAGTCTCCGGATAGATCTCCCGTACGTGGGGAAGAAAGACGACATCCACATCTTCCTGCCTGCAAAAACGAAGGTCCTCGACTAGCGGCCGCGGATAGTGATTGAGATCCTCACGCGGCCCGAACTGTAGAGGATTCACAAAGATACTAACGGCAACAGCATCTGTCGCACGTTTAGCGGCCCGAATCAAGGATGCATGGCCTGTATGCAAAGCGCCCATCGTGGGAACGTAACCGATCTTTTGCCCTGATTCACGGCGCTCAAGTGCCCATGCCCGTATTGCGCGACCCGTCCGGATCGTTCGCATCAAGAGGCCGGCAACCCACAGCGATCTCCTCCTCGACTCCAGGGAATCACGGGATGCGGCAACCGGCGAACCTCATGCGGATCGTGAACCCCTTCCAGCAGGGCCGAGACCGTTTGTCTCAGAACCGGATGGCAGAGATCTGGAGCCAATTCGGCGAGTGGAACTAGGACGAACCGGCGAAGATGCAGGCGAGGATGGGGCAGGATCAAGCCATTTGTGCCAGGCTCTCTCTTAACCTGGTCCCCATAGAATAGAAGATCAAGATCGATCGTCCTCGGTCCCTGCCTCTTGTCCAGGGTCCGGCCGAGACCGCGTTCAGTCTCAAGCAATATCTCCAACAGGCGCTCGGCCGGCAATTCCGTTTCGACTTTGGCGACCAGATTGAGAAATGGCCCGCCCACATCGCCAACGGCTTCTGTCTCATAAGTGAAAGAATAGCCGGTCAAAACGCTTCGCGGAAGCAATCCCAAAAGCCCCAGCGCACGGGAGCAGAAGTCGCGCCGATCGCCGAGATTCGAACCGATGCCGATGTAGGCTTCAACCTTTGGCATATTCGCTCATCTCCTAGGCGTTGAGCCCCACCTTCTCAATACGCTCCACGGCTTCGGCCAGGCGTTCCTTGTTTGTGCATAGTGTCATTCTGATATAGCCTTCACCCGCATCTCCGAACCCATTGCCAGGCGTCGTTACAATGCCGGCCTTCTCAAGCAAATACGCCGTAAACGACGCCGAAGTAAAACCTTTCGGCACGGTAATCCAGACATAAAACGCCGCATGCAGCGGCTCAACCTCAAGCCCGATGCGCTTGAGGCCGGTCAACAGCACATCGCGTCGCTCTTGATAGATGGAGCGGATGCCGTCCACGAGTGCCTCACCGGATTGCAATGCCGTGATGCCAGCTTCCTGCACGGCCTGAAACACTCCTGAGTCCAGGTTACTCTTCACCTTGCCCAAGGCCGCCAGCACCTGCGTGTTTCCCACGGCGAACCCGACGCGCCAGCCGGTCATATTGAATGTCTTGGACAACGAATGGAATTCCACCCCCACCTCTTTTGCGCCATCCGCTTCCAGAAAGCTCGCGGGCCGCCGGCCGTCATAATATATCTCGGAATAGGCGGCATCATGGCAGACGATGACTCTGTGTTCCTGCGCAAAGTCGACCACCCGTTTGAAAAACTCTTTGCCGGCGGTCGCGGACGTGGGGTTGTTCGGGTAGTTGAGAAACATGAGTTTCGCTTTACCCGCCACGTCCGCAGGAATGGCGGCAAGATCAGGAAGATAGTGATTGGCCTTCGTCAACGGCATCATGTACGAGACGCCACCCGCAAAACCCGTCCCGACCGGATACACCGGGTAGCCGGGAGTCGGCACGAGTACGACATCGCCGGGATTCACAACGGCCAGGGGCACATGGCCGATCCCTTCCTTGGAACCGATCAGCGTGAGCACTTCAGTCCCGGCGTCCAAAGAAATCCCAAAGCGACGTTGATACCAGGTCGCTACCGCCTGGCGAAATGTCAGCATCCCCTCATACGACGGATACTGATGATGCTTGGGATTGCCGACTTCCTGTCGCATCCGCTCGACAATGGGCGCCGGCGTCGGTAGATCGGGGTCGCCGATCCCCAGGTTGATGATATCCATCCCACGGGCAATCGCCTTCTTTTTCATCTCGTCAATCGCCGCGAACAAATATGGGGGAAGTGTCTTGATCCGGTCTGCAGGTTCGATCGGAAATCCGGCCATGCCCTATGCTCCTTTAAACCCTCTCTCCTCCGATAGAAAGGAAAGGGTGAGGGGATTCTTTAGCAACGCGAGTATCAGATTACTGCATGAGCTGGCGAAAGAAAAGCCATTTTGACAGCCCTCACCCTACATGCTAGCGTGGCTCATGGCGTTGCGGGCTGCATTGTGGTTCACTCTGGTCTTCCTTCCCGTCAGTCTTCAGGCACAAATTAGTGAGCCATACGACAGCCCAGCCTCTCTCCCTAGCCTTATCATGCAGTATCTGAGCACGCCGAATGCTGACCAGGCCGGCGAATTGCTCGGGAAGATTCTCAGCCGCGACGACGCCACGTTGCAGGCTGTCACCTCGATCCTGAGCGAAGACCGCCGCTACACCTCCGCACCAGTCGGAATGCAGCCGGAGCAGGAAGTGACAGTGGGCTCGCAGGTCTTCGAGTATGGTCTCTATGTTCCTGAAAATTACCGCCCTGAAAAAGCTTATCCCATTGTGATCTGTCTTCATGGAGCGGGCTTTACCGGCGACGCTTATCTGGAGCGCTGGCAAGCTCGCCTGAACGACAACTATATCCTGGCCTGCCCGACGCTGACCTACGGAGACTGGTGGACGCGAACTGCGGAACAGTTGGTCATGGCCACCCTTCATGCCGTCACCGGCACCTACCATATCGATCCGGAGCGGGTATTCTTAACCGGCATGTCGAACGGCGGCATCGGCGCGTACCTCATTGGCGCGCATCATGCCCGGCGGTTCGCCGCGATTGTCCCCATGGCCAGCGGCCTGGACCAGGTCCTAATGCCGTTTCTTGAGAATTTTCAAGAGACCCCCCTGTACATCATTCACGGCAAGCGGGATCAGGTCATGCCCGTTGAACTGAGCCGGTCCATCGTGGATATGCTCGCCGAATTGAACTACACCTACGTTTACCGCGAGCATGACCGGGTCCATCCAGTGGCCGGTGGCCATTTTTTCCCGCGTGAAGAACTGGCGGACCTGGTGGCGTGGCTGGGCCAGCAACATCGAAACCCCTACCCCAAGAGGCTTAGAGTTGTGGAAGACGCCACTCACCTGTTGCGTTTCGGATGGGTACGCATCGATGCCACGGATCGGATCGCGTCATTTACGGACGCGCTGATTGATCGCCAAGATGAGGCGATCAAGTCTCGTCTGTACGCACGGCTTGACGCCACGATCAAAGACAACACCATCGCAATCCACTCCCAACGGGTCCGCCGGTACACGCTTTTTCTCAATGATCAACTCGTCGACCTCACCCGGCCGGTTACGGTTGTGACGAACGACACGATCACCTTCGAAGGCGTGATCACACCCAGTATCCGGACGCTGTTACATGAGGCTCGCGTTCGTCACGATTACGCCTCCGTCTATTCGGGCTCCATTACAATCACTGTGCCTCCCGGGAAGTGATTTGCGAAATGTCTGATCCTGCTTGGACATTTCATGAGGCGAACCCGTACTTTTATCCAGAGCGGAGCGTTTTGCCGAGGGGCAAAATAGAAAAGCAGTCTGAGGATCGAGGGAAGTGCGATGCTCGTGGTGGTAATGGCGGAAGAGCCTTCCCGGCAATGAGCAAGCCTTCGCGATAGGGATCCGTAGGCCGTCTTAACAGGCTTAGCGCAAGCGCCGTCTCCAGGCAAAGAGGCCAGCCAAACCTGATCCCAAAAGGACGAGAGAAGCGGGCTCAGGGACGGTGGGAACAAATCCGCCGTCTGTTATTTGGACAATGCCGGCCAAGGTGGTCGCTTGGCTGCCTTGGTCCAGGTCGACGGCGTTCAGCCCTCCTATCAGCCCGAACGAATTATGCGTGGGATCGTTAATGTCACCATTGGTGAGACCAAGGGAAGTGCCAAACGGTGTGACATTGAACGGAGGAGAAGGCGCAATCGAAGATACAGTGACCGGAAGAAAACTGAAAAGACTCGAAGTTGGCCCAGTCAAAAGATTAGCCAGGCAACTGCCACTGGCGGGGAAGCACTCGGCGAGGGCGAGCAGCCCCTTGCCCCCGTTTATAAAAGCCGTAATATCAGCTTTACGTGCGATCAATCCATTGAGTTCTGCTTGGCCAAGCAATCCGCCAAACGTTGAGGCGATGGCAATTGCGGTATAGTTGGAAAAATTGACGGTGGCCAATTCTGCCGCATTCACGCGATCATAATTCGTACCCAACGTCAAACCGATCGAATTCAACCCTAACTCCCCCACTCGATACCCGGAGGGAGGGGAAACCCTTGATTCTACCCATAAAAATTTTGTAGCGGGTCCGTCATCAAAAGTACCGCCGGTGACGAAGTTAAGACCTTCCCTTAGCAGATTTTTTGCGCCTGCCGAATCCTGGGCATGGAAGTCCGGATCATGACCCGTTAAGAAGATCGGCCCGGCCGACACACTGACCGGCACCAAAAACAAAGTCACCGTCAGGGCGAGCACATAACCTCTCCAGCTTTTCATGACACCCCTCCCCAGTTTGGCGCGTGACCCCACATCATCAGACAGCAAGTATCATGTAAACAGCAATTACTGTGCCTCGACCCTTGAAAGAGGTCAAGGTCGTTGAGAAAACAAAGAAGAATTTGAGAATATCGTCTGGGAAATTAGCGGGCACATGGTGCACTGTCAGAAATCTCGACACTCATCAAGAATGACGAAGGCCGAGAAAACTCCCTAAACTTGCCACAAGATGGCAATATTAAAAGAAAAAGAAGGGAGCATGCTATATGCGGTCTTTTCAGCGCGAGAACAAAGAAAGTGACAACTTTCCTGACAGGAAGGGATTTATCCTAGGAAAATCTACCTCGCGAAGTCTTTGAGGCGAACGGGAAGGCGTTTGGCACCCCAGGTCCCGGGCGGGCCGTCGTAGACACCGGCACAGGCCGTTCCGCAATCGCGGCAGCGGCCGTCGTCCGTGAGATGCCACTCGGTCATCACGTACCAGTCCCGTCCGATGATCTTTCGTCCACAGTGATGGCAGTAGGTGCTGCTGCCGGCTTCGTCGTGCACGTTGCCGGTATAGGCGTAGCGGATCCCGTTCTTCACTGCGATTCGCCGGGCCCGCGTAAGGGTTTCGGGAGGAGTATGAGGCTTGTTCAGCATCTTCCAGTCCGGATGGAACGCAGTAAAGTGGATCGGCACATCAGGCCCGAGATGCTCCATGACCCATTGGGTTAATTCTTCGATCTCGGCTTCCGAGTCATTCTCGCCGGGTATCAATAGCGTGGTGATCTCAAACCACACATTCGTTTCGCGCTTCAGGTAGATTAATGTCTCCTGCACCGGCTGCAGGTGGCCGATCGTGACCTCCTTATAGAACTTTTCGGTGAACGCCTTAAGATCCACATTGGCGGCATCCATATATCGGTAGAACTCCGCCCGCGGCTCTTTACACACATAGCCGGCGGTCACTGCCACCGTTTTCACACCGACCTCATGGCAGGCCTGCGCGACATCAATTGCATATTCATGAAAGATGACCGGATCGTTGTAGGTAAACGCAACGCTCCGGCAGCCGAGCTCATGCGCCGCCCGCGCGATGGCCTCCGGTGAGGCCGCATCGGCCAGAGTGTCGATCTCCCGTGACTTGCTGATGTCCCAGTTCTGACAGAACTTGCAAGAAAGATTGCACCCGGCCGTTCCGAACGACAGGGCAGCCGTTCCCGGCAAGAAGTGATTCAGCGGCTTCTTCTCGATCGGATCGATGCAAAACCCGCTGGACCGCCCGTAGGTCGTCAGTACGACCTCACCGCCTTCGCAGGCGCGCACAAAACAGAGGCCCCGCTGGCCCTCCTGCAATTTGCAAAAGCGCGGACACAGATCGCACTGAATACGCCCGTCGTCGAGGCAATGCCAGTATTTGGTCGCGACAACTGTCTGATTGCCTGTGTCCATAGAGAGACTATTATAGCACTCGAAAAACGTCACGCTCACGTCATTGTAGTGTTCTGTTCTCTACCGGAAAGTGTCTCTGAGCGCCAAACGTGAAACCTCTGAACCACTACGCAAAGTTGCTTTAGATCCGGCGAGGGTTGTTCATCCCCCAAGAAAGGGGGGTTTCTTAAGTTCTCTTCCTGGGGAGTACTATACCTGGTGATTTCCCTAGCCTGCCCATCTAAGGCCGGCTCAAAATTTCAAAAAGGAGGCGCCATGCGCACGCTTTTACTCTTACTCGCATCGTCGGCCGTCTGGATAGGCAGCGCTTCAGCGGCGACACAAGACGCACTCTGGCGCTGTATAGACCAGAATGGCATCGAAACCTTTACCAACAAAACGCAAGGGTTCAAGGATTGCCAGAAATACGAGGTAAAAGCCGATACCGTGGAAGTGCGTCCCCTGTCGAAGCGTTCAGATACGGAATTGAAATTGATACCGAATCCCGTTATTCCTGAGGAGCGGCGGGCCGTCGAGCCGGCAACCACAGGGCTTATTGACTTCGCCACGGTGAACCGCCTCGCCCTGGGAATGACGGAAGCGGAAGTGCTCAGTCTCGCGGGGTCTCCGAAATCAAAGCTTACCGACGCCTGGCTTTATGCGATGGCGGATGCCTCGATTGTAGAGATACGTTTCGGGACCGGCCGGATCGTCGAGATACGTGCGCATCAGTCGCCACAATAGACTCTTGATTATTGCGGCGAAGATAAGGGCGGCAGAGCCCCAAGAAACTCGAACTCGCCGCGTCGCACGAGCGGCGTGTCCGCCCTAAGCCGGAAATCGCCGGCCGCGGGATTGACGAAATGCGGGTCCAGCGCGAGGTCCGACTCCGGCTTGAGATCCGGGGCGGGAACCGGAGGATGCCCGGGCCGGGCATAGTCCGGCCCGTCGTTCCGGACCGCGTTAAAGGCAAGGTTGGCGCGTGCTTGCGGCGCGATCTGGATGCCCGACTTGTTCGCCCCCACCACGTTTCCTGTCAGCTCTGCCTGGGAGCTGTCCATTACAACAATTCCCCCGCCATTCTTGACGATCGTATTGCGCACAAGCTCGCCTTTCGCTCCCCCTTGCAGGATGACACCGGCGACTACATTGTCCTGAATCAGATTAGCCATGAGCCGGACCGATGACTTGCCTGCGATCGTGACGCCATAATCGTTGTTCCGAATTTCATTCTCGGTCAACTCGCCGTCCGCGTCGGCAAACGATACCCCCGTTGTCTCACTGTTACCGATCAAGGCGTGTTCAATCCGCACGCCCGTAGCCTGCTGGACGTACAAGAGACCCGAGACCCGGACATTCGAGAGAAGGATGCGGGAGCCATTAAAGATACCGACGGCAAGCCCGCCATTTTCAGAAATTGTAAGGTCGCGAATCTCAATGTCATTCGCGCCATAGGGCCACTTGCCGACGCGAAAGGCCCCCACGCGTTTCAGCCCGAGGATCACCACGCGATCTCGAGCCTCTCCGATGAGACGCAGGCGATTCTTGCCATGAACAACGACGTCCTCTCGGTAGCTTCCGGCCCTGATAAAAATGGTGTCGCCTGGTTTGGCGTCATCGATCGCGCGCTGGATTTCCGTATAGGCGCCGGATCCGTCCTGGGACACAACAATCGCGGGGGCAGCCGGCGCGGGTTCAAGCGCGAGCGCGAGCGGCGCCAGAAGCAGGAGCGCAGTATTCAAACCGGCACGCACTAGCGCGGTTGCCCCTCTCATCTAAAGTGCGGTGTTCCGATCAGACGGGCTTTGTCAGCCATTACCTGAAAACCCTTTCGGCATATCAGAGAATGCAGTTGGCTCCACACAAATCCGCCCTCAGGAGGAGAGCCAGCGATTTTCTTAAATTCGAGAATCAACTGATTCGTGTAACGACCGTCGGTATGGCTTTGCCCCCAACCCGTGAGCAGGTAGGAGAGCGCATCGCCGAACTCCAAAGCAGCCAGTTCGTTCAACCCCAAGCGCCTGCCAGCATAGTATCCCAACGCGCCATAGACCTCGCTATGATCGGCATCCTGAAGGCGAATTTCAGTGGCCTGAGCTTGGGCGGCTTGCAAGAGAGTCGGATCCTTGGTCTGCTCGCCCCCCCGGATGGCCTGGCCGCGCAGACCCGACTTTTCCTGGGTCATGATCGCCTGCACAGCCGGGAGGGCGACCACTGGCGGCACACCCTTCCGGTCCCGCTCGCCCATGATCCTCCAGTCCTCCAAATTCACCGGCCCGATGTCGCCGGCCTGAGCCAAGGCTTTTCTGAAGCGCTCCCACTCGAGGCTCAAATGCACCTTCATTGGCTCATCGAGAATGCTCTCATTCATCGTCGGCGCGATTGTACTGGGCTTTGTCGCATCCATGCAATGTGCTATGGTTTTCCCCAAGGGCAAAGAAATCTGTCTTGGCAGATTTCAGGGCCGGGCGGGTGCAATAAGGCCAAGGAGTCTGTCCCGGCAGACTCCAGGGTAGGGCGGGGTGCAATGTTACGAGTCGGATTGACAGGGGGCATCGCAACCGGCAAAAGCACCGCCTCACGAATGTTCGTGGAATGCGGTGCGCACCTCATTGATGCTGATCTGTTGGCTCGCGAGGCCGTGTCGCCGGGGCAGCCCGCGCTGCGGGAGATCGTGGCAAGTTTCGGCCCCGGAATGCTGGCTGCAGACGGTACGCTGAACCGCGATCGGCTCGCGGGCATTGTCTTTAAAGATTCAACCCAGCGCGCTCGACTGGAAGCAATCATCCACCCCTACGTCTTTGCCGAAGAGGAGCGTCGCTGCCTGGAGATTGGAGAAAAAGATCCCCGCGCGGTGGTCCTCTTCGACGCCGCTTTGCTGATCGAGACGGGAGCCTATAAGAACAAAGATCGCGTCATCGTGGTGACCGCCGATGAGCAGACCCAACTTGCGCGATTGACGGCACGCGATTCTTTGACGGAATCCGAAGCACGCGAGCGCATCGCTGCCCAGATGCCACTATCCGACAAAATCAAAGTGGCTCATTACGTCATCGACGGCAGCTTGCCACTCGAGAAACTCCGGCAAGAAGTCTCACGGATTTATGAAGAATTAAAAAAGCTCCCCTCAACGTATCTCGCTCAGCCTGAAAAAACGAGGGAAAACTCATAGTTACTTGTCAGGTTTCTCCCTGATGTAAGCCTTTTTGTCAAGTCATTGACCTACGTTATTTACCTACACACAGGAGATTTCCCCTTTTATTTCAGGGAATAAGCTTATCAGCCTAGATCCAAGATTTTGGACCTTCTGTAGGATTACTTTACACTTGTGCAGTAAGCATAAGTACTTCCCATTTTAAAACAATAACTTTGAGTTTGGCACTGAGGTTGCTTTTTTCAAACATCACTTAGCACGGGGAAACGCTCGCGTAGAGGAGGGGCAAATGCGTAACTCTACTGGTCGCCTGTCCGTCATCCTCGCAATTGGGTTTTTACTGGTGGCGCCTTACGCTGGAGCCCAGGTACTTCCGAATTCAGATCGGATTGTGATCTCGGCCATCCCAGAACGCACAGTCCCTCAGTTCGGGCCTAGTCCATGCGTCCCAGGCCAGACAGGAGTAGGGTGTTTCAACCCCCTGGACCAATCCATTGCGGAAACCGGCGAGACGGTGAGCCCCTTGAGCTCTTTTATTGGCGTTCGCTCGGGGGTCCACAATGCCACTTTCAATACGGCTGTCACATTGATTGAACCGGGTGGCAGTGCAAGTGACTTCGTTGTGCTGTCCGCTGTCGCGACACCAACCGGGGTGCAGAGTTGGACGTTGAACTTTTTCTCCGATTTGGAGGGTGGACTCCCTGTGATACTGCTTGAGCTTGTGGGACCAGCCGCCCAGGTCCAGGAGACCGGCGTTTTGCAGGACATTTCGGGGCTTTTTCTTGACAGTGACGGCGTAAACAGGATAACGCCCTTGTTCAACGTTCTCGTGCAATCTGATCTTGAACCAGTTCCTGAGCCATCGACCCTGGTGCTGCTCGGCTCCGGTCTCGCCACGCTGGCAGGCACCCTCTGGAGTCGCGCTAGGCGAAAATAATCTCCAGGGGCCACGCAAATCCCTCCTATAACCAGTCTTCCTGTTTTACCCCTGAAGCAGTTCAATAGCTTCTGAAGGACACCAATGACAGCGCGGTCGTAACCTTCACCTAGGTCAAGTCGCATTCTCGACGCTGCTGTGCTAGATTTCTAAGCGATGCGCAATGTCATCATCATGGGCTCCGGGCCGGCGGGATTGACGGCGGCGATCTATGCCGCGCGCGCCAACCTGTGGCCGGTCCTCATCGACGGGCATCAGATGGGAGGCCAGTTAAGTACCACGACCGAGGTGGAAAACTATCCGGGATTCCGGCATGCCATCATGGGCCCCGATCTGATGAAAGAGATGCGGGCGCAGGCCGAGCGCTTCGGCACGGAATTCATGCGCGGCAATGTGACCGATGTGGGACTCAAGGATCCACCGATTACCCTCTCGATCGAAGGCGAGAAGGCTATTGAGACGCGGACCCTGATAATTGCTTCTGGCGCTACCGCCAAGATGCTCGGGCTCAAGTCGGAGCGCCGGCTGCTCGGCCATGGTGTCTCCACCTGCGCGACCTGCGACGGCTTTTTCTTTAAAGGCAAGGAACTGGTCGTCATCGGGGGTGGCGATACCGCCATGGAAGAAGCCAACTTTCTCACCAAATTCGCCTCGCACGTGACCGTCATCCATCGTCGCGACACCCTGCGCGCCTCCAAGATCATGCAGGAACGAGCCAGAATGAACCCGAAGATCAGCTTCATCTGGAACACCGTCATCGAAGAAATCCTGGGCGATCCTCTAGTGACCGGCATAAGATTCAGGGATCTCACGAGCGGGGTCGTGAGCGAAACACCCTGCGCGGGCGTGTTCGTGGCCATCGGCCATTCTCCGAATACGAAGCTGTTCGAAGGTCAATTGGACCTCGACCCTGGCGGCTATATCACGACGTATGGTGGGATGCGCACCAGCGCTCCAGGGGTCTTTGCGGCTGGCGACGTTCAGGACCATGTCTACCGGCAGGCGATCACGGCCGCCGGTACAGGCTGCATGGCCGCGATTGACTGCGAACGCTATCTCGAATCTCTGGGCCACTGATTCACCCCCCTACCCTCTCTCGAGAGAGAAGGCTAAGGTGAGGGGATAATTCATGCATTACGTCATCGCGCACTATCATGAGCTGGCCCTGAAAGGGCGTAACCGGCCGTTTCTAGTAGACCGGCTGGTGCGAAACCTACGGCATGCGCTGCAGGGCCTGAGCGTGCTACAGGTTGAAAGCCTGGCCGGGCGCATTCGATTGTCGGTCGAGGACCTCTCGCAATGGCCCGCAATCAAGTGCCGCCTGAGCGAGACTTTCGGCCTCGCCAACTTTGCTCCTGCTGTCTGCGTCTCGAGTGAGATTGCTTCCATGAGCGCGGCCGTGTGCGAATCAGTCGAAGGCCTTTCATTTCACACGTTCCGCATTACTGCAAAGCGCGCTGATAAATCGTACCCATTGACATCGACCGAAGTGAACCGCATCGTCGGAGCGGCGGTGGTGGAGCGCACCGGCGCTCATGTCAATCTAGGCCATCCGGAGCTCAACATCTTCATCGAGATCCTCGGCCCGAAAGCCTATTACCACTTTGAGCGCTTTACCGGAGCCGGGGGCCTACCGGTCGGTATGTCAGGCAAGGTCGCCTGCCTGTTATCCGGGGGGATCGATTCTCCGGTGGCTGCATATCGGATGATGAAGCGAGGCTGCCGCGTCCTCTTCCTCCACTTCCACGGCCATCCGTTCGTCACCCGCGCCTCTGCCGACAAAGCCGAGGAATTGGCCCGGCACCTCACGCGCCACCAGTATTACTCCCGTCTCTATCTTATTCCCTTCGGGGAGCTCCAGCGGCAGATCGTCCTATCGACTCCGGCGCCTTTGCGCGTCGTGCTGTATCGCAGACTCATGGTCAAAATCGCAGAAGAGCTGGCGTGCGCGAACAAATGCTGGGCGCTGGTGACCGGAGATAGTCTTGGGCAGGTTGCGTCCCAAACTGCCGGCAATCTCAGTGTCGTGGACGAAGCCGCGACTCTTCCTTTCTTGCGCCCGCTGATCGGGATGGACAAGATCGAGATCACCCGGCAGGCGCAAGCGATTGGATCATACGAGACCTCGATCGAGCCCGATCAGGATTGCTGTCGACTGTTCATGCCTGCGAACCCTTCAACACAGGCCAATCTTGAACAGGTCCGAAGAGCCGAATCGACGTTGGATATACACAGCATGGTAAAACAAGCCTTGGAAAAGATCGAGTTACGGGAGTTTCATTTCCCCTGACCTCTGCCGGCGACAGCCGAAAAGTGCTCCTCAACAGTCAAAATTCTGTCTTTCCAGTATCCTTTTCGTCCTGAAAAACCTTTGTTTCCTGCCTTTCGGCGTTGGCATGCGGCTTGCGATGAAACCGTTCAGAATCACACGAGCGCACGATCACATGTACCCTGTAATCATTTCCTCCTGTCCCAAATGTTCTTTCGAATATGAGGCGGAAGCTGAATGTCAGCGCTGTGGGATCATCTTCGATCGGTATAAGCCATCGCCGCCAGCCCCTCCGGCATCTTGGGTTGTCACTGATGCCGCACGGGGCGTCCCTGACGCCGGATGGTTCCGAAAGTCCTGGCGCGGTATTCAATGGGCAATAGTTGCGGTCACGGTGATCGCTGTCGTCCTCATTCTGCAGGAATCTGCACTACCAAAGGTAAGCACTGATCCCCAGGCCACGCAGCGAGCGCACGAAAAGATGCGGGATCTTGCCTATGCCTCGGAGATTGGCCGTCCAACCTCCATCGAAATGGACGCAGTCGAACTCAATGCCTGGTTGCGATCAGGCTTATTTCAGTCCAACGGAGTCGGTCAACAACAGGGATCCCTGCGCGACATGAGGATGCAATTGCTCGACGATCACCTTCGGGCTCATATCGTATTGGCATTTCTCGGCACCACGCTCTCATTGGAGCTCGAGGGCCAGGTCGCAGTCGCCAACGGCCAGCTGCAGCTGCTGCCGACTCGGGGAAAGCTCGGAGCCTTGCCGCTACCCCAGGCCATCCTCAAAAATATGGTAGCCCGGGTTTTTGAGTCACCAGAACAGAGAGAGCAATTCCAGCTTCCGAAAGACATTGCCCGCACCTATATACGGGACGAGGAGTTGGTGATCTCGTCTTTTCCTTAGATCTGAACCGTTATAAGACAAGCGCGGGGCGGCGAACCTGAAGATACGACTTCATCTCTTCGGCCGGCAGAGTGTTGATGATGTCACCTGCGCTCAATCCGCCCTTACGAGCGACGTTGACGCCTAAGGGAACCGTCGCCAGGGCCTCCGGACTGTGGGCGTCAGGATTTATGCTGAACTTCACACCCTTTTGCTTGGCATAGCGGCACAGCCGCCAATCGAGTTCCAGACGGTGAGGGCTCGCATTGATCTCAATGAGCTTGCCGTTCGCGGCCGCCGCATCGATGACGCTTCTCATATCCACCCGATATGCATCTCGCGAGAGCAGCAAACGACCGGTCGCATGGCCCAGCATCGTGACATAGGGATTCGACAATGCCCGGCAGATCCGTCGGGTCTGATCCTCTTCGGAGAGGTTAAAGCGACTATGGACAGAGGCGATGACGAAGTCAAAGGTCGCGAGCAGCTCGTCGGGATAGTCCATCGCGCCATCGGGAAGAATGTCGGCCTCAATGCCTTTAAAGATTCTGATTCCAGGCAGCTTCCGCTGCACGGCCACCATCTCGGCGCGCTGTGCGATGATGCGGTCTTCCTTGAGACCACGAGCGTAGAACGCCGATTGGCTGTGATCCGAGATTCCGATGTACCGGTAGCCCAAATCCTGCGCGGCCATGGCCATCGCCTCCACAGTGGCCGAGCCGTCGCTGTAGAGCGTGTGGTTATGAAAGATACCCTGCACCTGTGAAGCCTCGACAAGTTCCGGTAACCGCCCCATCTCCGCCAGCTCGATTTCTCCATGGCCTTCGCGAAGCTCGGGAGGAATATACGGCAGGCCCGCGGCGGCATAGACGGCCTCTTCCGTACGGTAAGGCTCATGAGCGTCGATTCGTTTTCGCACCGCCTCCACATGACTGGAGTGACCGGTGGCGAAGAACAGCGCCGATCCATAGTCCGCAAGTGTGACTACTGTGATCTCCAATGGGAGGCCTTGAGGAGAGCGGGCGGTGAGGAGGCCCGGCCGTGTTTGTATCACCTGTGTGATCCCGGGAATGGCAGCAAGTTCGGTCGGAAGCACCGCGGGCGAAGAACTGCCAACCACCATTGTGACGTCTTGCACCACTTCAGCCTTACGTCTCAGATCTCCTACGAGATCGGCCCGCTCGACACTCGGCAGATTGCGCACGGCAGTTAGAAGATTTTCCGCTTCGCCAATGATAGTAGCACCGAGATGAAAGCCTTGATGCCGCTGGAATTGGCGGATACCTGTCAGAATCCTCTCCTGGACTTTCCATCCAAAACCGGGAAGGTCCACCAGCCGATTTTCGATACACGCATACTGCAGTTCACCCAGGGAGCTGACCCCGAGCTGATCGTGGATCACTTTGAGTTTTTTCGGACTCAGGCCGGGGACGCCGGCGAGCTCCAGCAGACCGCGTGGAAAAAGCTCCAGCAATTCCACATGCAGCTGACAGGATCCGCCCATGACGAGTTCCTCGACCGTGGCGGCGAGGGTCGGGCCGATGCCTTTCACTTCGTCCAACCTCCGCTCCGCGACGAGGGCTGCGGGTTCCTCTACAAGAGTCTTCAAGATCTCGGCGGCCCGGCTGTAGGCCTTCGCTTTAAATGGATTTTCTCCCTTGAGCTCAAGGAGAAATGCGATTTCTTCGAGTATCGCGGCAATCTCGTATTTGGTCATCGTATCGCCACTCCTTCAGAAATGAAGTGTACCATATTTAATTTCGGTGACACGCGCCAGTGTGGATGTGATCTCGTTGCGAGCTCTTCCTGAAAGCTGCTAGCATGCTTCATGGTTGGTGTGCGCTTCCTTATTTCTATATTCTTCGGAAGTGTACTTACGGCAGCCGTGCAAGCCGACGCGCAGGGACTCGGGCGGGATACCCAGACCTCAAGCTCGTGTCAAATCGGCGCGATCAAGAAGAATGCCACCGGTAAGCAATGTGACGTCGCAATCCCGGCCTCTTGCAAGGTCGCCACGAATGTCACCACCAAAACCCATTGGGTCGACATCGAGAAATCCGGCGGCATCTCCTGCCGCTTCGATCCGAAACTGACCGACTGGAAAACCCGGATCACGGGCTCCTGCGGAAAATGTGAAGCCAGGCAGTGCACGGCAAAGTTCACGGTGTACTTCGACTGTCCGCAGCCAGGCCCAGCCGCCAAATGACATCCATGACGCTGACGGAGCGAATAAAGCAGGAAGGCCGGAGGCTCGGATTTCAGGCCATCGGCGTAAGTCGCGTCACGTCCGATCGACCGGAGTCCACTCGACTGAAGGAATGGCTCGCTCGCGGCTACCAGGGCGAGATGACCTGGATGGCGCGGACGGCCGGAAAGCGGAGCAACCCCTCCCTGGTGCTTCCGGGCGTCCGGTCGATCGTCTCTGTCGCAATGAACTATTACACCGACGATGAGCCCGACGATCGTCCCGGCCATGGCCGCATTGCTCGTTATGCGCGCGGGGAGGACTACCATCGTGTGCTTGGCGACCGTTTGGAATCTCTCGCAAGATTTCTGGACCGGGAGGCGCTCGACTCCAAAAGTCGCGCGTATGTGGACACCGGTCCAGTCATGGAAAAGACGTGGGCGCAGCGCGCGGGTCTGGGATGGATCGGCAAGCATTCAAATCTGGTCTCAGGACAGTACGGGTCGTGGCTCCTCTTGGGCGAAATCCTGACCACGGCGGCGCTGGAACCGGATGAACCCGGAAGCGATCTCTGCGGGACCTGCACGCTCTGTATTCGCGCCTGCCCGACAGGAGCTATTACAGAACCCTATGTCGTGGATGCCCGACTGTGTCTCTCCTACTTGACGATCGAGCAGAAAGGGATGATTCCCGAAGAGCTGCAAGCCGCCACCGGCAACCGAATCTTCGGCTGTGACGACTGTCTGGATGCATGTCCCTACAATCACCAGGCTGCCTCAACGCCTGAAGCGGGGTTTCGCGGGACTGCTCAGACGATCAATCCCGACCTGCAAATCCTGGCGCGTCAGACCGCCGATGATTTTCGGAAGGCCTTTCAAAGGAGCGCTATACGGCGCGCGTCGCACGAAGGATTCCAACGCAGCGTCGCCGTTGCGATCAACAACGCCGGCCCAATAACCTGACGTACGAAAAGGAGGCCGCTAATTACTCCTTCCTTTTCCAGCTATCTGATCAATCCTCCCTTCGGGGATCCCGGCTTGTTTATTGAAATACGGTGGGCACGCCGGGCTCTCGTGTTCGACCTCGGGGAAAACCAAGCACTTTCTACCACGCGCCTCCTCAGGGCCAGCGAGGTCTTCGTCTCCCATACGCACATGGACCACTTCATCGGATTCGACCGTCTGCTACGTATCGCATTGGGCCGTCAGAAGGCCCTCCGGATCTATGGTCCGCCCGGCTTGATCGAGAACGTCGCCGGAAAGCTGCGCGGGTATACCTGGAATCTCGTCGATGACTACCCGTTCACGATCGACGTCCGGGAGTTCCATTCCCGGCAGGTACGGCACGCGTGCTTCCGCGCCAGTGAGCGGTTTCTGCCGATGGAAGGCAGTCCTGAAATCCACACCGCGCGGATTCCGTTTCCGGTTCTGATGGACCCGATGTTTACGGTCTTCGCCGCGCCGTTGAATCATCGCATTGCGTCGTTCGCGTACGCGCTGCAGGAAAAGTTCCATGTGAATATTAACAAGGAGCGCCTGCACGCCTCCGGCCTTCCCGTCGGATCCTGGCTCAAGGAGGTGAAGCAACATCTGTGGGACGGCCGCCCCGATGACTACCGGTTTACAGCCACCCTTTACTTCGAGCACCGAAAGGAGGAGCGGGACTTTGTGCTGGGCGAGCTGCGCGAGAAATTTGTGACCATCACGAGAGGTCAAAAGGTTGCGTATGTGGTGGATGCGCGCTTCGACGAGGAAAACACGGCCAAGATCGTGGACCTGGCCGAAGGGGCAGACGTCTTCTACTGCGAAGCGCCATACCTGGACCGGGACGCCGACAAGGCCAACGACCGGTATCATCTGACTGCCCGGCAGGCCGGACTCCTCGCCCGAATGGCCCACGTGCGCGAGCTTGTCGTCTTTCACTTTTCTCCTCGCTACACGGGCCAGGAAGATCTTCTCTATCGGGAAGCCAAAGAGGAATTCGCGGGCGTCGGAGATCGGCTATGAAGACTCTGGTGATCGGAGCGGCCGGTTTTCTGGGGTCGAATCTCGTCCGGGCGCTGCTGGCACGCGGAGACGAGGTTCGGGCGATGGTGCGGCCGAGAAGCACTGCCCGCACGCTCGCGTGCCTGGATGTGGAACGGATCGACGGCGATCTGAACGACGCGGGCTCGCTGGAGCGGGCCTGTCGTGGAGTACGGGTGGTTTTTCAGACCGCGGCCTATTATCCCTCGCACACGGTCCCGGTTAAGATCGCCATCGCGCAGGCGTTGGCCGAGACTCGGACGTTGTTGGGAGCCCTTCGCCAGGCCGACGTGGACCGGTTGGTGTTCACCAGCACCCTCACGACGATCGGCTTTCCACCAAAGGATCCTCAAGGTCCAGCGCGGCTAGCAAACGAACTGGATCCCTTCGTCCCGGTGTTTCCGGGCAATCCCTACCTCATGGCCAAAGCCATGATGGAGCAAGAAATCCTGCAACAGACCGCGGGCAAAGGCCTTCCGGCGGTGATTGTAAATCCCACTGTGTTCTATGGCCCCTATGACAGCAAGCCCACCAGCGGAACGCAAATCCTGATGATCGCGCGCCGGCGGATGCCGGCCTATGTGCAGGGGCCAGTCAATGTCATCGATGTCCGCGATGTGGCGGACGGTATGATCAGCGCGGCGGAGCGGGGCAGAACCGGGGAACGCTATATCTTGGGCAACTGGAATACGACGCAGAAAGAGCTGAACGCGATGATTGCCCGGGTTGTCGGCGCTCCCGCACCGATTCTGCCGATCCCGTTTCCCGTGGCTCGCTACGGCTCCAAAGTCGGCGATTGGATGTTTAGAACGGCCTTCCGACGGCCCGCCCCGGTTCCCGGATTCTTCGTGGAGATGTTGCGGCACATGCAACAGTATGACTGCTCCAAGACCGCCGGTGAACTAGGCCCCGCGAGTCGCCCGGTCGATCGGGCCATTGCCGATGCCGCGTCCTGGTTCCGCGAAAATGGATACCTGCCACCACGATAAGGTACAAAAGGAGGCCGCTATGGCAGATACCTTTCGGACAGCTCAATATTTCAAGATCACGACGCCTGATAAGCCGGGGGAAGGCGCCCGCATGCTCGCGGTGTTTCGGGATGCGGGGTTGGACCTGATGGCCTTCTCCGGCTTTCCCAGAGCACGGCGAGGACAGCTTGATTTCGTACCGGCGGACGCGGCCGCCTTTAAGAACGCAGCCAAGCAGGCGAGAGTGCAGGTCGAAGGCCCCAAGACCTGCTTCCTAGCCGAAGGCGATGATCGGCGGGGGGCCGGCGCGGAATTAATGGCGAAGCTGGCGGAGGCAAAGATTAATGTGACGGCCCTTCAGGCGATCTGCGCCGGCAATGGCCGCTACGGGGCAATCTTCTGGGTCAAGCCGAGGGACGTGAAAAAGACAGCCCAAGTGCTCGGCATCGGATGATGTCTTGTGAGGGGAGTTCGCGAACCGCCCCTACTTTAATTGAACAACCGTGACACCGTCGCCTCCCTCTGCCCGCTCGCCGGGACGAAAGCCCGCGACATAGGGTGAGTCCTTCAAGTGCTCGCGAAGGACCTGTTTGAGCCGGCCGGTGCCATGGCCGTGAATGATCCGCATCAGGAGCGTTCCGCTCAGTGCGGCTCGATCGAGGTGGCTCTGGAGCGACTCGAGCGCTTCGTCCGCAGTCTTCCCTCGCACGTCCACAACACCTGGTTCTTCCATCCTCATCGCCGGCGCGACAGATGGGCGGGAGGGTTTCGGGCGTCCTGGCTCCTGCTCATCTCTTATCCCCCCGACACGAGAGGTCTCTGTGGAAACTTCGGCCTCCCCAACCCGCACCCGTACCCGCTTCTTCCCTTCTGGGCTTTCCAGCAGGACCCCTATCGTTCCCAGACCGAGAAGTTCGACACGATCGCCCACTTGCAGCTCGCCGAGCGGTCGATAATCTTCGGCAGGCGCTAACCGAGCTTGCATCGCCTCTTCAACGGCCACCAGGCGCTCCTTCGCCGTTCGGGTCTTCACCAGGCGTTTGTCGGTCTTGAGATCCTCCACCACCGATTGAATCTCTGCCCGCGCTCGCAGGAGCTCATCGGTCAGCTTCTTGCGAACAGTCTTTCGGGTCTCTTTTTCCGCCGCTGCCAGGCGGGCGGCCAGTTCTTTTTGCACCTGCGCCGCTGCCTCGGTTTCCGCGCGAAGCGCGCTGATGTGCCGTCTGTCCTCATTGAGCTGGCGGCGGGCCTCCTGCAGCTCTTCCATCAGAAGCTCCATGGCTCGCTCCTGGGTGTTGACGAGACGCACGGCATGATCCAGTAGCTCTTCGTTCATACCTAGCCGGCCCGCGATTTCGATCGCCGAGCTGCCGCCCGGCATTCCCATGATCAGCTGGTAGGTTGGCGACAACGTGGCGACATTAAATCCGACACTGGCATTGGCAAACATCGGATGCCCCTGTGCAAATGCCTTGAGCGGGTTGTAATGCGTGGTGGCCACAATCGTGAAGCCCCGTTCCGCAAGATGCAGCAGCAGGGCTTGCGCAAGAGCTGCGCCCTCCGTCGGATCTGTCGCGGTGACCGGCTCATCGAGCAGGATCAGGGACTGCGAAGCGGCTTCTTTCAACAGGGCGATCATATCGCTGATATGCGCGGAGAAACTCGACAGGTCCTTCGTCAAATCCTGCGCATCTCCAATTTCGGCATAGACCTCCGGGAAGAACGCCATCTCGGACCCGGCCGCACAGGGAAGTTGAAGCCCTGCCCTGACCATGAGTGCAAACAAGCCGACGATCTTGAGCGTGACGGTCTTGCCGCCGGCATTAGGGCCGGAAATAATCAGGGCGCGAATCCCCGATCCCAGTTCGATATCATTCGCCACGATCGGCTCTTGGCTCTTGTCGGTACCGGAAGACTGGGCTTGCCGGCTAAGTACCAACAACGGATGACGCGCCTGGCTCAGCTTGATCCGGCCGGTGTCGTTGAGAACCGGGTGTGACGCCTGCAAGATCTCGGCAAAAGCGGCTTTGGCGCAAACCGCGTCGAGCCGGCCCAGAATCTCGAGATCGTCGAGAAGAGCTTGCTCATGGCAGGCGGCCTGATCGCTCAGTTCGTGGAGAATCCGCCTGGCCTCTCTCTCCACCGCTAACTCTGACTCTTTGATCTGATTGTTGAGATCCACAAGGTCGCGAGGCTCGATAAAGACGGTGGCGCCGCTGGCCGAGACGTCATGAATGATCCCCGGGACCTCGCCCTTTCGCTCGGCTTTCACCGGGATGACATAACGGTTCTCGCGTTGCGCGAAATAGGCCTCCTGAAGGATGTCGGCAAAACGCGGGGACGCTAGAATGGTCTCCAATCGCGTTCTCATCTTCTGCTTGAGCGCATTCGCATGCTGGGTCAGTGCCTGCAATTCGGGCGTGGCGGATTCCAGAATATTCCCCTCGGAATCGATGGCGCGATCTATGGAGAGCTTGAGAGGCCCCAGATCGTCGAGGTTCGCCGCCAGCGCACAGAGACCCGGAGCATCCTCCTGATGGTTCCGCAGAAAGCGCCGGACGACGCAGGCAAGGCCTAAGACAATCGAGAGGTCCCGTAAATCGGGGGCATTGAGAAGGGCTCCTTTCGCGGCCCGTTCGATGATCACGCGGACATCCGGAAAGCGGGCTATTGGCACTCCGCCGCCTTCGCGTTGGAGCGTCACCATTTCAGCGGTCTCCTGAAGGGCGGCCTGGGTCTCGGAAAAGGAAATCGAGAGAGTCTGGCTTCGACAGCGGCCCGCCCCTAGCGAGGATGACGCATGCGACGCCAAGGCGTCCAGGACGGCCTGCCATTGCAGGTCCCTCGCCGCTTTCGCGAGCAGTTCTTCACGATCGGCCATCGCTTCCTTTCATGATATCTTCGGAGGTTACCCCGGTTTCTTAAGTCTCTGCAATAAAAGAGCTCTGGCATAAATGAGTGCTTACTACTTCCGGCGGGTTGTATAGGGCGAGGCGTTTGGATAACGATTTACTCCTAATTAACCTAAAGGAGGATTTTATGAAGAACGTCATGGGAATGATAGCTGCTGCGTTTGTCCTAAGCTTAAGCGCCGGGGTGTACGCGGCCGATATGGGGGCTTCCGGTTCCGCCCCAGGTGGAGCGGCAGCGGCGGCTAAGGACGCCTCAAGCGCTCAAACGGTCAGCGGCGAGGTGCTCCGAATCGAAGGCGAGAATTATGTCGTCAAGGATGCAATGGGTAAAGAGGTCAAGCTGCACGTGAGTCCCGAGACCAAGAAAGACGGGGACATCAAGGTCGGCGATAAGATCGAGGCGCAGGCGGACGCGACCGGCCACGCCCTCTCCATTAAAGCCGCCAAGGCCGCAAAGTAACTCTTTTCGACCCGCCGATCCGTTTCTCAACGGGTTCAACTCCTGCGCGCAGGGATTTCGTCCCTGCGCGCGTTCTCCCGCAAAGTCTAATGCCGGCGGAGCAGCTTACCGGGCGTCCCCTTCCAGAGAATCAGCAAGGGACTCGCCACAAACACCGAGGAATAGGTGCCAACGATCACGCCCATCAGAAGAGCCAGAGAGAAGTCATGTAGGACCTCCCCGCCGAACAGGGTCAGGGGAATCAGCACCAGGACGACTGTCAGAGACACGACGACGGTGCGGCTCAGCACCTGATTGACCGCTTTGTTGATGATGACATCGAGGGGGTCTCGGTGGCGCATCGTCAAATTCTCCCGGATGCGGTCGAAGACAACGACTGTGTCGGTGAGCGAATATCCGGCGAGGGTCAGGAGCGCTGTGACGATCAGGAGGGTGATTTCCTTGTCGAGAAAATACAAGATCCCGAGCACCGCGAAGACGTCGTGGAAGGTTGCGATCGCGGCGGCGATCCCGAATCGAAATTCGAAGCGAGCGGCAACGTACAGAATGATCCCGAGCATGGAGATGCCGACCGCGATCAATGCATCCTTCTGGAGTTTCTGGCCGATCGTAGGACCGATCTCAGTGCTTGCATCCACCACGAATGGGTTGTCCGGAAAATTCTTACGAAAGGCCTCCAGGACCTTTTCCGCCACCTTCTCCTCGATCGTGGTCTTGGCCTTTACGCGGACGAGCAGTTTATTGTCTGAGGTGAACTCCTGCAACTCAACTTCCGCGAGCCCGCTCTTGAGCAACGTCTCGCGGGCCTTCTCGATCGAGACCGGCTTCTCGAATTTTAACTGCACAGCCGTGCCGCCTGCGAAATCGATCCCTAGATTGGCACTGCCCCGGCCGATCTGGATCAAGGCGATGATGCCAAGCAAGACCAGCAGGCCAGAGAGCGCGAAAGAGTAGCGCCGCCACCCCATGAAGTCGATCGAGGTCTTGCCGAGAATCTCAATCATCTAGATGCTAAGTCGCTCTATCTTTCCTGCACGATTGCGGAGATCGAAGATCACCTTCGTGCCGACCAACGCCGTGAAGAGATTTATCGCAATGCCCAAACACAACGTGACGGCAAAGCCCTTGATCGGACCGGTCCCGAAGAGGAAGAGCGCCAAGCCGGTGATCAGAGTGGTGACGTGCGAGTCAACGATGGTGAGGAACGCTTTGTCGTAGCCGGCATCCACGGCAGGCCTGACCGGCTTGCCGGTCCGCAGCTCCTCGCGGATCCGCTCGAAGATCAGGACGTTTGAGTCCACCCCCATGCCGATCGTGAGAATAATGCCGGCGATGCCAGGCAGCGTCAACGTGGCATTCAGTCCCGCCAGGGCACCGAGCAGACAGACAAGATTCAACATCAGAGCGAAGTCGGCGATGGCGCCGGACATGCGGTAATACACGATCATAAACACGATCACCACAATGCCGGCGACGAGCGTTGAGCGTATTCCTTTCGCAATGGAATCCTGGCCGAGGGACGGTCCCACAGTGAGATCCTGGAGAATCTTGACGGGCGCCGGCAAGGCCCCTGCCCGCAACACGATAGCCAGATCATTTGCTTCTTCGGTCGTAAAGGACCCAGTGATCTGCGCCCGCCCTCCGCCGATCCGCTCTTGGATTACGGGCGCCGAGTAGATCGTATTGTCCAGAATGATGGCCATGCGCTTTTTCACGTTTTCGCTGGTGATCCGCTCAAACAGCTTGGCCCCCGTGTTGTCGAAGTTAATGGAGACATACGCGTTCTGAAATTCGCCGATCGAAACGCGCGCGTCCGTCAGCACATCGCCCGTCAGTACCGCCCGTTTCTTCACGAGGTACGCTGTTTTTGTCACACGCCCGCTTTCTTTATCGACGGTTCGTTCGAAGAGAATTTCGTCATCCGGCGGTACTTTCGGGCCGAAGCTCTTGAGGATCTCCTCTTCTTTGCCCGCGGGCACGCGGCTCGGCAGTTCCTTCGCAAGCGGACTGTCCTCGTCCAGCATTTTGAACTCGAGCAGAGCGGTGTTCTTGATGAGCGCCTTGGCCCGGCCCGGATCCTTGACGCCGGGAAGCTGTACGACGATTTGCCGAAGACCTTGCTGTTGGATTAACGGTTCGGCGACCCCAAACTCGTCGATACGGTTGCGGATCGTTTCGAGCGCCTGGCTCACGGACTGTTTTTTGATGCGCTCCGCTTCGTCCGCTTTTACCGAAAATACCAGCACCCGGTCGCTTGGGGAGTTGGCGGTGAGCGTGGGAAACTGATCATCCGTGAGCTTCAGGACGGCGTCCTTCCCCTCCGGTGATGGCAGCGTGACGGTAATCTCGGTCGGCGACGTTCGTTTAATTGATTCGACCGGTACCTTTTTTTCCGTCAAAAGCTCCGTCATGTTGTTGACCAGACGATCGATCGCGATCTCGACGGCGCGGTCACTCTCGACTTCTAAAACCAGATGGATCCCGCCCTGTAAGTCGAGGCCCAGCGTGATCCCTTTGCTCGGAAGATACTGCTTCCACCAAGCCGGCATATGATTGAACAATGGGGTAGAAGGAATGAATAGAATGACGGAAAAAATGACCGCCAGCGCAAGGAGGATGACCCGGCCTCGGACCGGTTTCATGAGGGATGGGCCTCAGTCATTGTCCTCTCCTCGAATCCGTGCGATGTGCTCCCGCATCACTTTGATCTTGGCGTTCTCGGCCACCTGCAACGTCACCGTTTCCTTGCCGAGATTCGTCACTGTGCCCCAGATTCCTCCGGTTGTGACGACCTTATCGCCCTTCTTGAGATCGCTGAGCATCGTCTTGTGCTTCTCGCGTTGCTGCTTCTGAGGCCGATAGATCACAAAATAGAAAATCACCACAATCATGACGAACATCGGCAGCATCTGGAGCACTTGGTCGAGGATCGAGGGCGCCGTCGGAGTCGCGGCCTGGGCTAAGACAGGGAACATGCGCTTCATGCCTGGCAGGCCTCCCGGGCGGCGTAGAAGGCGGTCCGAAACGCGGGGAAGCGCTCCTGCTGGATCGCCTCACGCAGATCGCGCATAAACTGGAGGATGTGATGGAGATTGTGCAGAGTATTCAAGCGCACCCCGAGCATTTCCTTGGCCAAAAACAGGTGGCGCAAGTAGGCGCGGGAGTACTTTCGGCAGACCGGACAGGCGCAGGCCGGATCGATGGCGGACTCATCCTTCGCGTACTGTGCATTCTTAATCAGTAGCCGTCCAAACGATGTGAAGAGCCAGCCGGTGCGTCCATGGCGAGTCGGCATCACACAATCAAACAAATCGATGCCGCGCGAGACTCCTTCCAGAAGGTCCTCCGGCGTGCCGACCCCCATCAGGTATCGGGGGGCCGTTTCCGGCAATTCGGCCACCGCCATCTCGATCGCGTGATGCATCGTCGCCTTGTCTTCACCGACACTCAGCCCCCCGAGCGCATAGCCATCGAATCCAATTCCTGCGACCTCGGCTGCCGCTCGAGCGCGGAGGTCCGGATAATGGCCGCCTTGCACGATGCCAAAGAGGGCTTGATCCGACCGGTGGTGAGCCTCTCGACAGCGATACGCCCACGCATTTGTTCGTCGCAGGGAAGCCTCGGCCGCCTCCCGCGTGGCCGGATAGCGAAGACATTCATCGAGAATCATCGCGATATCCGACCCCAACGCCTCCTGGATCTCGATGGCCGTCTCCGGGGTTAAATGGTGGAGGGAGCCATCCAAATGAGATTGAAATGTCACGCCATCTTCCGACACTTTGCACAGGGGCGCGAGGCTGAAGATCTGATAGCCGCCACTGTCGGTGAGGATCGAGCCGGACCATCCCATAAAGCGGTGCAGGCCGCCCATCGCTTCGATCGTGCGGTGCCCCGGCCGCAGGTATAGATGATAGGCATTACAAAGGATCGTCTCGGCGCCCAGATCCACCAATTCCTCGGGAGAGATGCCTTTGACCGTTGCCTGAGAGCCGACCGGCATGAAGGCGGGCGTGGCGGTGCGACCATGGGACGTCCGCAGCTCGCCGAGGCGGACGCGACCTTCCTTCTTGAGCACCGTGAAGCGCGCGTTCGTCATCACATTCTGTCCGGAGCGGACACCCCTAGGATACCCAGACCGTTCCTGATTACGGTCTGTACGCAGCTCAACAGACAGAGACGGGCTCCCGTCAACGCAGGGCCGACGGCCTCCCGCCTGCGTTGCTGATTGGGCTCCGAGACTCCTGGGATTGTACGCGCGCCTGGCGAGGCGGGCACCGCGCCCAAGCTCTCCTGGTCCTCGACCTCCGCATCAAGAGCCGGCGGAAGGATGCGGTGCTTATAATAATACGTATGCAGCCGCGCGGCCAGCTCTTGAAGATAATAAGTAATCCGATGCGGTTCGAGCGCCTGGGCGCTCGCCTCAAGCATGGGAGGATATTCCGCCAGCGCTTTGATCAGGTTCAGCTCATCGGCAGACGTCAAGATCGTCCAGTCTACCTCTGCGGTGGGAGGGATCTGGATGCCTCGGTCCGCGGCTACACGGAAGACGCTTGCAATCCTCGCGTGGGCATATTGCACGTAATAGACGGGGTTGTCGGCCGACTTCTGCTTGGCCAGTTCCAGATCGAAGTCCAACTGGGTATCGGATCGCCGGGTGAGGAAGATGAACTTCGCCGCGTCCGCGCCAACCTCTTCCACCACTTCACGCAAGGTGATCAGGTCACCGGCTCGTTTTGACATTGTCACGCGGCGGCCCCCACGAAGCAGATTCACAGTCTGGACGAGCAGGATGTGTAGGCAATCCTTCTTGTAGCCGAAGGCCTGGACCACCGCCTCCATCCGCGGAATGTAGCCGTGATGATCGGCCCCCCAGATGTTGATCAAGAGATCGTAGCCGCGACTGAGCTTGTCCTGATGATACGCGATATCGGAAGCGAGGTACGTGAACTCTCCATCCTGCTTGCGCACCACCCGATCCTTGTCGTCTGCGAAAGCAGTCGACCGGAACCATTGCGCCCCGTCCTGTTCAAATAGATAGCCCTGGGATTTCAACGTATCGAGAGCGCGCTCTACGGCCTTGTTTTCGAACAGTAGGGCTTCACTGGACCAGCTGTCAAAGTTCAGCCCGAACAATGCCAGATCCGCCTTAATCGCCTTGAGCATTTCGCGATAGGCCCAGGCTGCGCACAGCTCTTGCAAGTTATCCGGCAAAAGCTCTTCCCCGTTCGCGCGGCGCGATGCCAGAAGCGCTTCCGCTACCTCTACGATGTAGGTCCCCCGATACCCGTCCTCTGGAAACAGCGCCTCCTGCCCTAAAAGCTCCCGGTACCGTGCCTCAACCGATTCGGCCAAGAGCTTCATCTGACGGCCGGCATCATTGATATAGTATTCGGCGGTCACGTCGTGGCCGGTTCGACGCAACAGATTGACCAGCGCGCCGCCCAGAGCGGCCCCACGGCCGTGTCCCATGTGCAGCGGACCCGTCGGATTTGCACTCACATACTCCAGCAGTACGCGTTTTCCTTCACCAATAGTGGAGCTGCCATAGCGCTCGCCCTGCGCTTCGATCTCGGCAAGCACCCTAAACCAGAGGTCCCGTTTGATGGTCAGATTGATGAAGCCTGGAGGCATGACCTCAATCCGCTCGAGGACATGCGGATGAGAGCGTAGGCGCTGGGCGATGATCTCGGCGATCTCCCGGGGCGCCCGGCGTTCGGACGCGGAAAGATTCATAGCGACAGCAGTGGCGAGGTCGCCCCAGGCCTCTTTCTTCGGAGCGTCCAGAACCAGCGCCGGCTGTACGTTCAGCTTCAAGTCGCCGGTGGCCCGCGCCTCGTCCAGGGCCTCACGCAAAGTAGACAGCACGATTTCTCTCACGACCCCCGCCGACATCCATTTGGGCTCCACATGCAACGGCCCTCGAGTCTTCCCGAGGGCCGCCAAAATGCGCTGAACTCTAGCATACCGATAATCAGGTGGCAAGACTCGGCGAGACGCTCCGAAGGGATTGCCGCACGGCATTGAGCACGAGTTCAGGCGGTGTCGAGAGACACATCCGTTCGCCGCACATTTGCTGGGCCTCTCGTGTCGCGCATCGGCACCCGAACTGCGATCGGAGCGGAACCAGGCTCTTCCCTCGGTATCCCCAAATCCCTGGGTCAGTCGGGCCGAACACCGCCACGGTTGGAAGACCCAAGGCCGTGGCCATCTGAGTGACGCCTGAATCGTTTCCTAAAAATCCTTTACAACGGGCTATAACAGCGAGCACCAGTGAGAGACTTGCCGCTCGCAGCCGAGGCAGGGCACTGGGAACTTGGCCGGCAACGGCACGAGTGGCTTCTGCGTCGGCCGGTCCCTCAATGAGCACCACCTTTAGGCCCTCTTCCAGCAACCCATGAATGACGGCGGCAACATGAACGGCGGGCCAGCATTTGCTGAGCATGCCGCTCCCTGCATGCACCGCAACCACCCGATCAGTTTCGGGGTCGATGCCATGGTCCAAGAGCCACCGCGCTCCAATCTGTCGGTCGTTCTCTGTTGGGATCAGTCCGGTCTCAGGGAGCGACTCTAAAGGAAGTAGCTCCCGGAGCGTCTCTCGAAAGCGCTCCGTCGCATGTTGGTCGCTGGTTCTTTGGAGTCCCGGCGAGCGGACAATACGCTGGGGGATTCCCAGCGAGTCCAGCGCGGCCTGCACGCTTGCGTCGGGATCTGCAGCCCATATCACAACCTGGGCAAACTGCTGATAAAACCTCACCGTCGACGCTGACATGCGCTCGTGGCCGGCAAGCAGGTCCCGATAATCCGATCCCTCGATAGAACCCATGCTATCCACAACCGAACGGCCGGGTAAGACGTGGAGGAGCGAGGGAGGCCCGATGAGATGGAGCCAGGCAGGCCGATAGTGTTCTTTTAATGCCGCGAGGACCGGCAAGGCCAGTATCGTATCGCCCAGCGAGCCGGGATGCACGACGAGAATTTGACTCACCCTTCGATCCATTTTCTGGCCCGGGCAAGGTCTTCAGGAGTGTTGATATTGAAAAATGATCGGAGCTCAGGATCCGCGCGCTCGAAGACCGACTGCGGGATGCGATGCACGCTGAGCTCAGGGATCGCACACAGCTCCTGGACCTTCAGCCGCGAGGCGTCAAGGAGTTTCTTAAGATACGGCAGACAGGCTTTGGAATAGGCGGCGTGCATCGGCTGGAGCTTGCCGTTGAGGTCGGGGATCACGATATCTGCCTTGCCGGCTTGATCGAGGACAATCCTGATCGCCTCTATGGAGAGGGACGGCATGTCGACGGCGACCGCGAACACGCGATCGCTGCCGGCATGATGCAATCCCGTATACAATCCTCCCAGTGTTGCCTTTCCGGGAATCATATCTTCCACCACGCGGACTCCCAGCGACTGAAGTGGCTCCTTCTCGTCTGCGACAATCAGAATCTCATCGAAGAGGACCTTGTAAACGTCCAGGACCCGCTGCAAACAGCTCTTTCCGCCGACTATCAGGAACCGCTTATCCTGCCCGAGCCGCCGGCTCTTCCCGCCCGCCATGATCAGCCCTGTCATTCTATCTCCTAATAAGGTCTCACCAATAAAAAAGGGGGTGGGACAAGCCCACCCCCTTCATCTGTCGGAATCCTCGACGGGCTGCTTATTCTTTCGGCATTCTCTTCTTGCTGGCGCGCCGACGGAGGATCCATCCCTCTGCAATGATCATCCCGACCGCCATGAGGATCGGATAGATTTTGGCTTCGACCGACAGCGGCTGTTGCAGAATGCTGTAATAGAAGGCCGAGACCGCCATCTTCAGGCCAGCATCTCCGTTGTGGCCGTCCCAGGCAAAGAAGACGGTGGGAATGTACTTGCCCACCTGAAACTGCACGTCCTGGTCTTTATCCTCGGTCTGCAGCGACCGTTTCATGATGACCGTCCAGCGACCTTCGTTAAACTCGCCCTTCACGAGCTTGAGCTGTCCAGTCGCATCCGGCCGCTCTTCAAGAGGCTGGTCCCAGCCGGCGCCGGTATAGTCCTTTAGGGTTCCATCGGCCTCCCACTTCCAGATATCGACATGGCGCTTTTCCTCGCCATGCAGAAACCGGGGCTTTTCCGGCGGTGTGATCTCTTCCCACTTGGCGGGGAATTGGATGGCGATGGCGTCATTGTACACTTCGTAAGTATTCTGCTTGGCGGCGATCGAATCCGGCTCACCGGTCTTGGGGGGCGCTTCGGTAATCGACGCAACCGTCACGCCTTTGGCCGCCTGGCTCTGCGTGCGGTCATCCCACTGGAACATGAAGGCAATTTCTTTCTTGTTGTAGACCGACCGCACCCAGATGTCATCGACACGGTTGACGAAATTCCTCGGCTTGTGCGTGATTTGCCCGCCCATGCCGATAAGACGTCTGGGAATATTCTGCCACTTCTTGTCCTGAGGATCGCTCGGAATCTCGCCCTCAATCGGAGCTGACGGCACCACGAAATTGATTTTCGGCTTCGCCGTCAGCGGGTCGATCGGCAAAGGATCCGAGAACGGGTCTGCTTCCTTCTCCCGCTCGCAGACCGAGTTTACAAAGTTGGCGATGTGCCAGCGCTCTTCCACTGTGGTGTTGTCGGCGAAGGACGGCATCGGCGTCCCGTTGACGCCGGTGGACATGGTCCTGAAGATCGTCACCACATTGTAGGGTTCTTCTCGACTCCCCCTAAAATTCCAACACTTATGCCAGTTCGCCGGCTGGATGGGGAAGCCCCAGTCATCCTTCAGGTTGAAGGGGTTTCCATCACCACGGCCCTCGTTTCCATGACACTCCACGCACTTCTTGTCGACGATAAGCTGCTTGCCCTTCTGTATGCTTTCCTTGTCGTATTTCACCTGCTTGATGGCCGACTTATTTTGGACGTCGAGGATGCTGAAGGTCTCGGTTTTATCGTCGAACTTTCGGTCCTTAACAAGCTGGGTGGTCACAAAGGACAGCACTTGTAACCGCTGCTGTTCCGTCAGGATGCCGTCCCAAGGAGGCATGGCCGACCCCGGCAGACCGTGCGTCACGGTATCGAAAAGGTCGTTCTGACCCGCAACCGGCTTCGTGGGATCAAAGAGCGGCAGTTCTCCGCTAGCGGTGTGTCGGATTTTGAAGGTCCCCTGATTGAAGTTCCGAGGACGCGGCCAGAGCCGATCGGCGCCAGGGCCGTCGCCTCCCCCGTCGACACCGTGACACCAGACGCACTTGCGGAAATAGATTTTCTTCCCGGCCTCGATCATCGCCGGATCCGGTTTCGGAGGTACAGGCCCCTTTATGAACCCGGGAGATAGGCCGGACTCGGCTGCTGTTCCAGTCCCGGTGGACATAATGACCACGCCTGCCGCCACACCGAAGGCGATGGCCACCGTTCCGATCACCACACCCTTACGCCTTATGCGCGAGAGAAAAGCGTTCATTGCTGATCCCCTAAAGTTAAAATTATTGCCACAAACATTAATCCCACGTTCTTGGATAGTAGCCGGTATGCCAGTATTCGAACAGGATCACCTTCCAGATCTCGTCCGTCGTGAGATGCTGCTCCCACGGCGGCATCACGGAGGCCCAGGGGAACGCTTCACGCGGCAGTCCGATTCCTCCCTTCGATACCCGCCAGAATACAAAGGTTTCCTGAAGCTGCGCAATGGTGCCCGGATCTGTAAAATTCGCGGGGATCGGATTGAACGCAAAGGCAAACATCCCGCGGCCGTTCAAATTGTCGCCGTGACAAAAATGGCAGTTCTGGAAGAAGATCTGGCCCCCTTCACGGACATACTGTAGATATGGCGGCGCCTTCTCGTCCCACGGATTCCCGTCCTGGTACTTGTTCTGAACCTTGTCGGAATATTGACCGTTGTCATCGACCCGGAACGGGCTCGACGCAGTCTGGAGCACGATGGTCTTGCCATGGACTTTGGTGCTGGCCGGCGGTGCGGGGTGCACCGTGCGCAACTCGATCGGCTCATCGACGTTCGGTTTCATGCTGTTGAAGCTGAGCCAACCCACTAAAATCGGCAAGAGAATCACGATCGCGATTTTCAGAAGCTTTGTTCCCCCGCTGGTGGCATCAGCGACCTTGATGATAGGCCGGCGGAAATCCTGCCAGGCTTCCTCGGTCGACGACACCCACATGAAGATTCCGATCAGCGTCATGGTCGCATAGATCGCACGGACGCTGAATGGAATCGGCGGGTAGACGCGAAACGTAAAATAGAAGATTGAATACAGGAACAGCAGGGTCGCCTGCAGCAGCTTGTTGACTTTGAATCCCATCTTCTTATCCAGAAGATAGAAGACCCCGATGAACAAGAGCGCTTGCCCCCCCATTTCCAGCAACATCTGGATGGGCATGTAGCCCTCAACGAGTCTCGGTGGCCACATAATAATGATCTCCTACAAAGATGATCGCGCCAGTATTAACCGCCTACTCAATTTTCGGCGGCGGCTTTCCTTCTTCCAATTGAGAGAGATAATTAATGATCTTGTTGAGGGCCGCCGCGTTTAGTTTTTTGCCGAAGTCCTTCGGCATGATATTGTCCGGGAATGGGGGCACGACATATTTGCTCGGCGTGATAATCGATTCCATGATGTATTCGCGCACCGTGGTCGCATTACCCTTGTAGTTGGGGTCCTTCAGCCGCGTCGGCGCATTTGTCTTCTCCACCAGCTTCGGCCCAACCGCGCCCACGGCGCCTGGAATGCCTGGAATCGTGTGGCAGGCAAAGCAGAGGGCTTTCGTGAAAATCTCATTCACCGGCTCATCGCCCGTCACGACCGGAGCTCCAGCAACCGGCGCGCCCGGAGCGCCAGGTGCACCTGCGGGCTTCGGCCTATCCTTCTCAGGAATAAACTTGAAGTAAGCCTTCTCGATCTCATCCGGAGGCGGCGGTTCACCGCTGGAAGCGAACAGCCACGTATCTACGGCAATCAACTCGTCAATGGTAAGACCGATCGGTGGCTTGTGGATTGCCGGCATTGGGCTTTCTTTATCGTTCGTTCCCTTCACCCCAAAGCCTGCGACAACATAGCAGTTCGGGCACGCATGGGATTCAGCAATATATTCTACGGCGGTTTGCGCGGTTCCACAGCCGGGGCACGCCTCTTTTTGCACCGTATCCCGTTTGTTGGGGTCGGCTTGACTGTACCGAGGATCCTTGAGCCGCTCGAGGGCGCGCGTTGAAATACCGAAGAGATTCGGCGCTCTCTCGCTCAAAAAACCCTTCTGAAAACCGTGGCACAGCGGGCATTGGCCCTTTCCGATAGCACCCTGCGTGCCGCTCGCCCCGATCGCCCCGAAAATGAGCTTCTCGCCAAACTCGGCACGGTCGGTGACAGACATCTCCTTGACATTTTTGCCCCCTTCAGCTTCGAGCGGCGGGGGATCCGCTTTCACTTGCGGGAGCCAATTGCCGAAGCCCGCCAGGCAGGCGGCGACGAAGAACATGAATCCACCGATCTGAAGAAGAACTCGGACGCCTTTGAAGTACATCGCCATCATGAAACAGGCGGCGGTGAACATCACGAGAGAAACAGGCAGGAATCGCGGTTCGCCGGGAGCACCCGCGCTTTCGTCGTTAAAATTCATCGCGTAATTCGCGACTGCGATGAAGAACATACTATAGCCAAGAAGGCCGACCAGGGACTTAAATACCAATTCACCCCGGTTGGGGTCATCCTTGCGACCGAACTGGAAATAGAGCAGAAGACCGACAATTATCAACCCGCCGGGCCACCCAAGGTGAAACGCCCTGCGCATGAGTTGCGACGCCCCGGAATCCGGGAGCATGAAAAGTAACACTGCGGCAATGGCGAAGATTAATACAGCGGTAATAGTACCCAAGATCCTAGCAGTAAACATTCATTCCTCCACTCCTCCTACCTGGTAGGCAGCACTCCGCGAAGCCTATGTGCTGACTGTTAGTGGCTTGACGCCGGGAGCGGTACCTTCTGCCCTGCGGGTACCGTAACCGGAGCCTTTTTTATCCCCAAAGATCCGAGCCAGAACACAAAAAGGATCGTCACCCAGAAGAACAGCACGTTGAAGGAAATCATGTTCGCGCCGAAGCCGATGGTATGCGTAAAGGCCCACGGCGAGTTGTCTCGCATGATTTCATTCACATGCCAGAACAGCCGCACTGACGAGCGGATATAGCCCATCAACCCCATCATCCACGTGAAGGATGTGGCGAGCATGATGAGCGCATACTGAGAGCGCACTGAGATTTGACCCCATGCGATCGGCCCCGTGTCTTTCGCGCCACTTAACATAAAGGAATTGAGGATTACCCCTATGAAGAGGCAAGATAAGGTGGACGCTACCTGGGGCACAGAGAGCCCTACTCGGACGTTGGCGGGGATGTAGTACCCGTAGATGGCCAGCCAAATTATGTTGACATAGGCCATGGCGAACAGCCCGACCAAGAAGGCGTTTCCGAGCGGCGCCCACCGCACCGTCGGAATCTTGTTCGCCCGCTGATACATGATAAAGCTCAACACCGTAGTCGTGATGATCGTGTTGATCGCCCCATTCTTCGCGGACATCACGCCGTAATTCCCCAGCACCGGATGCTGCTGGCCGCCCATGGCCTTCAGCTCCTGCGGCGTCATGACGATCGTGTGCGGCGTCAACCACACGATGAAGCAGGTAATAAGAACAAACACCATGTACTTGATGTACTTCTGATATCGCTCCGCACCGCGCATCCGCTCCATTCCTTGCCACAGATAGTAATTAGCCGTGAGAAAGAGGGCGCCGATCATGACTGCCTGAATGATGAACAGCCACGCCAGCAAGCCGCCCATCAAGGTAATGCCCATCTGCTGCCGGTAAGCATAGACCTCCCGCATCAGCCAATAACCCGCAAAAGGGAGCGGAATCAGGAAGCAGACCCCGATGAACATGGCGACATAGCCCATCCAATCATAATGCGCGCGTTCTTCATCGGTCTTGGCCGTGAGAAATCGATACGCGGCGTAAGCTGCCACGACCCCTCCACCAAACGCCATATTGCCGAGAAGCCGATGGACATTAATCGGATTCCACAGCGTGGTATGGATCACATGCCAGATGTTGCCCAGATATCGACCCTCCGCATCCACGCCGGCAGGGGACTGCATAAAGGCGATCCATGAGTTCGCCAACATCATCAATACTGTCCCGATCACGTTGAGGATCACCGACATGCTCACATGGACCCACTTCAGGAATCCCTCACGCATCTTGTCCCAGCCGTAATAGTAGATGTACAGCGTGCCGCTTTCCGCAATAAAGAGCAGCGCGTAGGTCGCCATCACCGGTCGGAAGATGCTCGAGAGATACGTGAAAAAAGTGGGATACAGCGTGAGGAAGGTAAAAATAACAATCCCGCCCAAGAGCGCCGTGAGGGAATAGGCGGTCAGACTGATCTTCACGAAATCGTAGGCGAGTTGATCATACTTCCTGGAAAGAGCCTTGTCCTTGGTGATGACGCCGAGATACTCCACGATCATGCAGAAGATGGGTACCGCCAGCACAAAGCTTCCGTAATAGAGATGTTGCTGAAGACCTACCCACAAGAGCACCCGGCTCTCGAAGTTATATCGGGGATAGTCTTTTGGACCGTCCGTGGTTTTGGGAGCCGGGGCTCCCAAGACCGGTCCTTCATTCTTGTACCAGACGTCCCGCGACTTCTCCACAGGCTTCGCCGGCGAGGCCGCTGGCGCTGTTTCTCCGCTTGCTCCCGTGGGAAACGATAGGAACAAGGGCAATAAGAGCAGCCCGGTAAATGTTCCGAGCGCTAAGAAGGCCCAGATCTTTTTTCGGGCTTGCTTCGTCACGGTAGCCATTGCGTACCTCCTTGAAACAGCTTAGATCAAGAATGATTCCAGGTTCTTACTTTCGAAACATGTAAAAATAGTCGAGTCCCTGCATATTCATAAGAGACCAATCCAACCATGTAAAATAGATCGCCGCGAGGATGAGCGATCCAACGATGAAGATAATCTTCATACCCGTACTAACCTGAGTCCCTTGATCTGCCGTGCTTGCTCGTTCTGCCATTACTCCCTCCCCTGACACATGGATTTATAGAACACGCTCCGAAGAAATAGGGGGCTCGGCTATAAGCACGGACACGGCGTTCCCGCAAACCACCAGAAGAACCATATACCCATCGCGGCAGTTGCGTAAAATATCGCCTTCCCGAGCCTGATCTTCCAGTCAGGATCTCTTACGGTTGGCCCCGTCATCGCTACTTCAGCCATAGCTCCCTCGCCTGTAGGTTTGTTTCAGTTAATTGCTGTTTTGAAATGAACTCGCCTGCAGCGGGATCGTGCAAGCCTTGACAGTTTCTCAATCGTTGTGTTAGCACTGCGAAAGATTCCGAAGTATGGGTAAAGATACAAGATTGTTCGACATTATAGTTTTGGCCGGTATGGTTGTCAACATAATTCTTGCAGTGTTCCTGTTGGTCTATTACTTCGATTTATTATAGACTTACGATGTTTTTGGCGGCTTCTGAAAAGCCTCTTTCGTAGCGCTTTTCGCGCATCGAAATCCAATGGTCGTATCTCTAAAATCAGGGATCATTTTGAGGCGGATTGTGAGCCGAGTTTCATGTCCAATGGTCCCCCATGATGCCCCCCGGATGACTCGGTAGAATCCCGTTTCCGCCCCCATAGGATTCGATCGAGTATCCTTGTAACTGTCCTCCTGATACCAGTCTGCGACCCACTCCATGGCGTTCCCGTCCATGTCGTAGATCCCGAATGGACTACGGTCCTGGGAGAAACTGCCCACAGGTGCTGTGAACTCCACCGGATCTGCATTGCCGGTGTTCGCCCACCCCTGTTTGTCCTCGTTGCCCCAGGGCCACAAAAACCCATTTGGTCCGCGCGCCGCCTTTTCCCATTCGGCTTCGGTCGGCAGCCGGGCTCCGCGATACCGGCAATATTCATCAGCATCGTCCCAGGAGACATAGACCGCAGGTTGCATGGGCGCGCTTAATTTTTCAAAATGCTTCACGTAGCGGGAAATGGGCTTGCGATGTCCCGTCGCCGACACAAATGCCAGATAGTTTCCGTAGGTCACTTCGAAACGATCGATCCAGTACGCATCGAGCATGATCTGACGTTCCGGTTTTTCATCAAATCCCCCTTCATTGTAGCCTCTCAGAAAAACCCCGGAAGGGATCCTCACCATGTCTTCCTTCTGAGTAGCCGCGATGATGGAAGGGTCAACGACAGTTTTGCCGGATGACTTCTCGACTTCGATCTGGCTCGGTCTCAGGACATCTAGGATGATGCCGCCGATAGGAAGACCAGCGAAAACGAGCGCCAGCAGAAAAAAGGCCCACTTCAGTCGTTTGTCCAGCATGCCGAGTTAACGCAGTCAGCTGTCCCGAGCGCAACGAAAGCCAATGGTGGCATCAGTTCTCCAGATCTTGGCCTGAAAGCGTTTCGCCACCCGGGCCCCATGGGGGGACTCCCGCCAAGATCCGCCGCGGATCACTCGATTTTGCCCTTCTTCGGGTCCCTTGGGGTCGCGATAGGGAGTCTTTGCATAATATTTGTCAGAGTAAGTATCCGCGACCCATTCAGCCACGTTCCCCGCCATATCGTACAAGCCGTAGGGACTACGGCCCGCCTCGAACTTTCCCGGAGGTGCCAGATATTTATACCCGTCTTCATCCCCTTCGAGGTTGGCATACTGAGGACCGATGTTATTCCCCCAGGGATATTTTCGAGTCCCTTCCCCCTTGGCGGCCTTTTCCCACTCGGCCTCCGTGGGAAGGCGTTTGCCCGCCCATTGGCAATACGCTGCGGCGTCGAACCACGACATTCCCATCGCCGCATACTCCGGCTTCAGGATCTTGGAGGGATCCTCGTCGAAGACCGGCACGAATGGCTTTCCCCGTTTCGTGGCTCTGACGAAGCGGTCGTATTCACTCTGCGTCACTTCGTATTTATCCATGTAATAAGTCTGGAGAAACACTTGATGTTCCGGTGCTTCATCGGAATCCCCATCGTTGCTTCCCATTTTGAAGGGTCCGGACGGAATTTCAATCATCTGGCGCCCGTCGTCACCGACAATCGTTTTATAGAGATCATAGTTCTGCGTCACGGGGGCGGCCGGGGCCTCGACGCTCGTCGGAATTTGGGATAACAGTTCCTTATTCTTGGAAGAGTTACGGGATAACATCATCATGCTTACGATCATCAAGAAGAACGCCAGGAATGTGGCGCCTACTCCGATCATCAACCATTTGTCTTTCATGGAGAATTTGTACCGTGTGGAGGCTGCTCCGGCGTGATGGATTTTTTGCGTTGCCGCCATATATCTAAGAGCATACCCATCTGGACGCCCAGAAATCCTCCCATCGCGCCGCCGACTCCCGCACCCAGGGCAGCCGCATCGCCGCCGGAGACCAGACCAAAGAGAGCCGCTCCAACAACCGCGCCGCACACGATGCTGATAAAAAAGCGGCGGCCGCCGAGGGTCCCGATGAACAACCCCAAGACCGTCCCGATGACACCCGCCACCGGAATGCTGGCCGTTGCATTGATATAGTATCCGATAGCCGCACCGACAATCCCAAAGACAGCGGCCCCAAACACCATGTCGAACGTGAGCCCTCCTGGCTTAATTGCCCCTCCTTCGTGATGATGTGACATTTCTCGCCTCATCGGCTCCTTCCAGACTTCATTACTGTCACCTATTTATTTATGAGATGTCTGTTCTATTGTCGTGTGGCTGTGATAGGGCTGAAGTCAATCGTGACACCGGGACCGGCGACAAGCGAGATGCCCCAGGCTTGAGAGGCCGGTTCGTGTTTGTGAATGCGCGCAAAGTCTTCATACGCATTCACGCGCTCATCGATCCATTCTCCCATCTTCTCGGGGCCGCTGCGAAGCACAACCTGCGCCGGACGAAAGAGGCCGCCTTCGACAATCGTTCCTTTGGAAAGGTTGGGACTCCAGAGATACTTCGTGTTGATCGGAATTCCGAAGAAATCCTGATCTAACGAAATAAACACCGCCGCAAACGGCTCCGTCCCCGTTGAAGAAGCATGCAGCCTCCAACGCCAGCTAATGATAGGAAAGGCTTTAGGATCCCACGCCATCCGCTTGAAGATCCGCACGTTCGAATCCACGCCTTTGCATCTGAGAAACGTCTGGGTTCCATCTTGCTGGATCTGGTAGGCCTGCCGCGCGATCGTTTCGCTTCGACTCGCGTGCCAACCTTCCGGAAAACCATCCGCTTCCGCCTTGGAAAAATCCTCGAGGAGAAATACAGAAGCGCTGCTTGCGACCTGTGCATCAATGATCCGTATCCAAAGCGTCTCAGCTGTAAGGGCAACAAGGGAGAGGATCAAGATATACGACAGGTGACGGCACAACCTTCTCATCATCGAGCTATCCATCTTCGAGAAGGCCCTCGTTGGCGAGCGCCGGGCCGAAAGTCTGATCGCGAACCGGCCCTGCCTCTGCCCAAATCCGCTCGGGTGATTGGGCTTCCTCAAGGGTTCGCCGGCTCAGCCAAAACACACCGATCAAGCAGATCCAGAAGAGCGCCATATTTAGCGTCACCATTGCAGCCGCCATGCCGAATCCGGGAGTAAACGACCAGCCCGAGGTATCGCGCATAATCTCATGAACGTGCCAACCGAGCCGGCCTGAAGATCGGATAAAGCCCATGAGTCCCATCACCCAGGTAAACGCCATTCCAAGAAGAAATAAGGTTACCTGCCCTCGAACTGTTACCCTTCCCCACTGCAGAGGACCGATGGGACGCGCGGTTTTCACAAGTGCATGGTTCACGGTCAATGCCACCACCAGCGCCGTAACGGTGCTCAGGAACTGCGGGATCGACAGTCCCACTCGGATGTTCGCCGGCAGGTAGAAGCCATAAACGGCGAGGCCGATGATATTGAGAATCGCTCCGACAAAGACCGTGCCGATCACGAGGTTGCCGAGTCGCAGCCACCTGGCCGTGAGTATCTTATTGGCCCGTTTATAGAGAACATACGTGATGCCAGACAGAACAATCATCAGATTGATCGCGCCGTTCTTGGCGGACATTACCCCGAAATTTCCAATCACGGGATGCTGCGCGCCTCCGATCGCCTTCGTTTCCTGCGCCGTCATGAACAGCGTGTGCGGCGTAAACCAGACTAAAAAACTGAGGATCAGCCCGCTGAGCAGGTACTTGATATATCGCTGGTAGCGTTCCGCCCCGGGCATCCGCATCATGCCCTGCCACAGATAGTAGTTGGCCCCGATAAACAGGGATCCGACCGCGATCGCCTGGAGGACAAACATCCACGTGAGCATGCCGCCCATCATGGTGATACCGAGCTCTTGGCGATAGCCATAGACCGAGCGCATCAGCCAATACCCGGCAAAGGGCATCGGGATCAGAGCGGCCATGGTCAAAAACATGAAGACATAGCCCATCCAATCATAGTAACTCTTCTCATCCTGATGCTTGGCCGTGAGAAAGCGGAAGGCGGCATACCCCAGGACCACGGCGCCCCCCGTCATCATATCCGCGAGGAATCGATGGGCGTTAAACGGGTTCCAGAGGGCCGTATGGAGAATGTGCCAGGGATTTCCAAGATAGCGCCCGGACCGGTCCACTCCCGCGGGCGACATCATGAAGGACACCCAGGAATTCGCCAGGAACAGCAGCACCGTTCCAAACACGTTCAGGACGATCCCCAAAGAAGCATGGAGCCACTTGCTGGCACCTGTGCGCATTCTCTCCCAAGAATAATAATACAGGTAGAGCGCCGCGCTCTCTGCCAGAAAAATCAGCGCGTAGATCCACATCATCGTTTTGAACACACCCGAGATGTAGCGAAAGAAAGTGGGATAGAGGGCAATTAACGCCATGACCAGCGTGACGCCGAGGATTGACGAAATAGAAAAGGCGATCAAGCTGATGCGAAGAAAATCGCGGGCAAGCCGATCGTAACGCGCCGCTGCTGTTCGATCCCGCGTCATCAGTCCCATGACCTCGATGATGAGACAGAAAATAGGCAACGCCAGGACGAAGCCGCCGAAGTAGGTGTGTTGCTGCGTGATGACCCAGATGGCCAGGCGATTGTTCAGATTGCGGTATCGCGGATAGTCGGCTGCCGTCGAGCGCGGGACTGCTTCCGTGCGCGTATCCCCTCGTGTCCCATAGTAAACATCCGTTTCTGGCGCAATGTACCCGGACGATGCTGCATCCGGGACGTCCGTCGGCACCGTTCCATACGGCGCCGCAACAGCCGATCCAGCCAAGACTGCCAGAAATAGCCAGGTCCACAGCAGCCGATCCAGAAATCCTTTGTAATCATGCTTCATGTCAGACTTTTCTGGAACTCAGGATGCCCAGGATAAACGGGCATCGAAGCATCGATGGCGCCAGGGTGACTTTGAGCTTCTCTTCGTCCAGCCGGCACCGTCCCAAATAATAACAGTAGAGGCTCAGCAGCGCTGCCGTTGAAGAAGCGACCAGGACGTGCCATGTCAATAGACGAATTGGAATAGGAATGAGATAACTGGTCAACCCCAGCAGAATTAAATCATAGGTCCACCCAAAGGCGACTCCCGGCCACAAAAAGAACCGGCTAAGCTCAGCCCAGGAGTACTGCGAAAGACTCTGCCAGAGCGACAAGTTCGGATGAAGTCCCTGCAGATAGGCCACTGTTCCGGCAGCGCCCGCCAACAAGCCAATGACAAGCAATTGACCCAAATCGGTCTGAACCCAGGGGAAGGCCAGGGCAAGACCGAGATACACACCCCCAGCCGCCGTCGCCGCAAGCGCTACCGAGATCCTCCATAGGCTCGGATGACCGCCCAGGAGAGCCGAGAACCCCTTGGTGTCCGGACAGGTGAGAAAGGACCGGCCTTGTTGCTGAAGCAACCGCAGATGACCCAATTCAAAGGCATCCCGGGATACGGAGGTCGCGGCGATGATGACGGCCATCATGGCCGGCCCATCAGGATGTTCCGTATAACCATAGGAAAACAATTTTAAGAGCGCCAACACCATCAAGGACAACTGCAGCGCGTAGAAAAATCCAAAGCGGAGCCCGAACGAGACCAGGCGCGCGCCACCGTCCTCGCGCACTAACTCGATCAGCCTCCGTTCGCGGCCATAGCTGTATGCCACGAGCGCCACGAGCGTCGAAAAGACACCGGTCGCGAAGAGCAGTGCCACGATATGGCCATGCCAACCGGCCATATGGAGTCCTCGATAGAGAGCGAACCCCAGCAGTCCGGGGAAGAGCATGAGCATGCGTTTGCGCTTGCGGAATCCTTCCTCCGTCACGGCTAGGGCTAACTCCGGTAGTACGCGCAGGCTTATTCGGTGCAGCATGAGTCCTGTCAGCCTCTCATTCCGAGAAACTTGGCTTTGGCCTCGTCCATCATGCTTTCGGTGACTTCACAGAGCCCGCGGTCGATTGCCATGCGCTCGATCTCAACCTTCGCCATCGATCGGATCGGTGCCGGCACATTCGCAAGGCGGGCCTGCGCAACCGGCGTCCAAGAGACCTTTCCACGATTTCGGGCTTCCCGAAAGAGCGCAAGCGTGATCAAGCAAAGTCCTTCCTTCTCGGCATAGTCTTCCGTTTCCTGCCGAACCATTGGGGCAAGGTAAGGAGGCAATCGATCGACCTCGTGTCGAGCCTCATTCGACCACAATGTCGCTGTCACCATGGGTTCGACCTCCTCCAGACGCCCGGAAAACCTCGTCCAGTTCGCGCATCTCATACAGGCGAGGCGAAGGTGATACAACAGGGGCGACACTTCCTCAAGCGCCTCGGCTTTCATCGCACCGCCGCAACAACACCAGGAAGTCATTGATTCACCCGATTCTGCCTGGATACAGGATGTACAACATCGTGTAGGTCGTGGTGCCCGTCACGAATAAAATGCAATAGACAATCATCGTGAATCGGCCAAGGGCCCGATGACGCCTGCTGCCATCCGGCCAGATCTTTTCGAACAGTTTCTCGATCGACAACACGAGGGCAAGAACCAAGAGCCCCGAGAGATAGACGACAAGCCGGCGAACGGAAAAATCCGTCCCGAGTCGGGTACCGAGCACCGCATAGAGTCCGAGAAGGACGGCAGCGCTGATCCCAAAAATCCTGACGAGTTTTTCACGGCTCACCTTTAAGAGACCCGGACGCAATTCCCGCCTGTCCTGCACGAACTGCTGAGCGCGAAAACCGAGCACGATCATGTAGACCGCCATGATCAGGCCGACGATCACCAGGAAGATATGAAAGGTAAGAAGGGGAATGAACACTCGGTAATACATAAAATCGGAGCCGCTGAATCCCGTGCGGCCTTCAAACGCCAAGACGCCGAGTTGCCGAAACAGATAGTAGCTCGTGAAAAAGGCTAGCATCGTCACCATGCCGCCCAAGACTATCCAGTGGTGAATATTCCCAAGTTTTTTTCGAGCTTGTATCCAGCCGATGATGAAAAGGACGGTGAACAGCATGGCCATCAGCTGGCTCACGTCACCTCCCAACGTGGCAGCGGTGCCGAGAAATCCCGGTCGTGCGAGCAGCTCCTTCACTTCACTCCCTCAACAATGGAGGAGCGCTCGACCTCCCGGATTTCCCGAAAACCTGCCTCCGTTAGCCAATTCGATGCTTCACGCAGTGTATAACAGCGTCCCTTTTCGGTATTCAGCATAAGATGCACCGCAAAGACAGCTGTCCACGGCGGAGTTGTCCGATCCTCATCCAGGAACCGGTCTTTGATGATCAGACGGCCCGCCGGATTCAAGACCTGGTGGACTTTACGGACGAGCGCCGCATTCGCCTCAGGATCTTGGTAGTGGAGAATGTCCGACATGAGGACCGCATCATAAGGGCCGCCAAGAGGATCCCTGTTGAAATCACCGGATAGAAACGTAATACGGTCCTCAAGACCGGCCTCCTTCACGAGTCGTGCCGTCGTCTGCAGGGTTTCTGGAAGGTCAAAGATTACGGCGCGAAGTGATGGATAGGTCTTACAGAAGCCCATGGCATGCGTCCCAGCCCCGCCGCCGAGATCCAGCAGCGTGCGCGCGCCATCCAGATCGAGTTGGCGCGCGAGGGTGGGCGCATGCTGAAGCGCCACACGGTGCAGGACAAGCAATACGTTTTCGGCCAGGCGCGGATCGGATCGAAAGACATGCTCCTTGACGGGAGACTTGCCGGTCTGGATCGTCGTCTCAAGCTTTCCCCAGTTCTCCCATTCCGCATCCTGTAGCAACAAGAGATGCCCGGCGTACGTGGGGCTGTCCTTGACCAGATACTCTTCAGCCTCCGGAGCGTTGAAATAGCCTGCTTCGTTTTTGCGAAGAAGCCCGATCGACACCAGGGCATTCAGGAGCAGTTCAGTAGCGCGAGGGTCTGCATGGAGGCGGCGGGCGACTTCAGCGGGCGTCTTGGAGCGTCCAGCCAGCGCCCCGAAGACGTCAAGCTTCACGGCCGTCAGGAGCACCTTGCACTCCCAATAATAACCGAGCTGAAAAATCTCAGCGAGTGAAAGGCTTCGTGCCACCCTGCCCCCTTTGAAAAAAACGATTCTATGTCAAGGGTCTCGATGAAGGCAAGGAGTTGAAGGAATAGATCTGGGCATTAAAAAGGCGGCGAAGCGCAGGCCTCGCCGCCTTCTGGAAAGTCCCTCCGATGCTCTTACGGCTTGAACTCGAACTTGGCGCTCGCTGAAGCGCCGTCCTTCACTTCGATCTCCTGC
>Ga0070706_100000104_pt1 | contig 103774 bp, 102 predicted proteins | sample KBSK5501metaG_FD_65476 | JGI IMG/M metagenome (GOLD analysis project Ga0070706, IMG submission 65476) | Corn, switchgrass and miscanthus rhizosphere microbial communities from Kellogg Biological Station, Michigan, USA - KBS K5-50-1 metaG | ecosystem: Host-associated > Plants > Roots >...
GCTACCAAACGGCGGATACGGTCCATCGTCCAGGGGGCGAACACCGCTCCGGCGACGAGGACGCCGCACAGGACGAACAGGTGAGCGCGGTCGTCGGGAGTCGAGGGCCGGTAGACCAACGGCAGCAAGGCGGCGACCGCCACCGCCAGGCCGAGCGTGGTACCCGTTCGGCGCGACAGCGGCAGGCCCACCGCGGCGAGTGCGAGGAACCACAGCGGCGTCACCGCGGACGCCGGCCCGCCGGTGAGATCCGCGACCCACGTGATCCACGCGCCGATCGCGACGCCGACCGAGCCGAACGCGTCCTTCGGGAGCCCGTGCCACGGGACGAGGCCGGCGATCAACGCACCTGCGAGCGCCGCGACCAGCGGGCCGACGAGGCGATCGTCCCGCGAGATCACCAGGTACGCGAGCGCCCCGACGGTCACGAAGACCGTCAAGAGGATCAGTACGACCCGACGGGTCGTGCCGTCGAGATCCAGCGGCCCCGGCGGGAACAGCCCGGGTAGGAGCGGCGTGCCGCCGTTGGGCAACCGGACCGCGTGCGCGGCGCTGACGGCGTCGCCTGTCGGCTGCGGACCGCTCACCCCAGGTCAGTCATTCTGCGAGTACCGCACGGGCCGCGCCAAGTTCAGCACGTCTCACTTATCGCCACAGCGCAGCGAAGGGCGAGTACTCCGTCACGAGACCCGGCGCGACGGCGGCCGCGGCGGCAGCGAGCGCGAGGAACGGGCCGAATGGGACGGCGCTTCGCCGGCCGGCGCGGCGAGCGGCGATCAAAGCGACGCCGACGACGGCCCCGGTGAAAAACGCGAGCCAGAGCGCCGCGATCGCGACCGCGGGCGGCTCGGCCAGCGCGATGAGGGCGCCGAGCTTCACGTCGCCCATGCCCATCCAGCCGCGCAGGGCGAAGAGGAGGAAGCCGGCACCGACCGCGACCGCGACTGCGACGCTCTCCAGCCGGACGAGGCCGAGCGAATCCGGCCTCGCGACGAGGGCCAGGGCGAGGAACGGATACGTGATCGCGTTCGGGATGCGCCGCGTCCGGAGGTCGATCACGAAGATCGCGGCGTACGCCGTCAGATAGGCGGCGCGCACGACGTCCAGGGCATCGACCGCCACGGCGATAGAGTAGCCAGCGATCATGGCTACGCGGGTGCTCATCGCCGACGATCACGAGCTGGCACGGCAAGGGCTCGCGGCGATTCTCGGCGGGGCGGGCGATCTCGAGGTCGTCGCGGAGGCGAAGACCGGTCGCGAGGCGATCGAGCTGGCTCGCGCGGCGCTGCCGGACGTCGTGCTGATGGACGTGCGCATGCCGGACATGGACGGCCTCGAGGCGACGCGGCGGCTGAAGGAGGAGCGGCCGCGGACCGCCGTGATCATCGTGACCAATCACGAGAGCCCCGAGTACCTGCGCGCGGCGATCGCCGCGGGTGCGGCGGGCTACCTCATCAAGGACGTCACCCGGGATCGCCTCGTCGACGTCGTCCGCGAGATCGCCGCCGGCGGTTCGATCATCGACCAGCAGGCGCTTCGCGGCGCGCTCAGCGATGTCGGTCCGCAGGCCGGGCGGATGCGGCCGCCGCAGCCGCTGACGCGGCGAGAGCGCGAGATCCTCGCGCTGGTCGCCGAGGGTCTGTCCAATCGCGAGATCGCGGAGCGGCTGGTGCTGTCCCCCGAGACCGTGAAGAGCCACGTCGCCGCGATCCTCTCGAAGCTCGACGTCTCCGATCGCACCCAGGCCGCGGTCTACGCGGTCCGGAACGGACTGGCCCAGTCGAACGCGTGATCGCGCCGCCTCGCGCTGAGGCCGCTGGCGATTTCGAGCGCTCTCCCCTCCGCCGAGCCCTGGTCTGGCTCGTGGCCATCAAGGTCGCCGGCATCGTCGTCATCTTCGATCCGTTCTCGTTCTCGGCCTTCGACCTGCCGAAGTCACTTTTCAGCCGAGGGCTCGAGTGGTGGATCGGCGGGGTCCTGATCGCGAGCGCGCTGCGCTTCGGCCCGGAGATCCTGCCCCGCACCAGGCTCCACTGGGCGGTCGGCGCGCTCGTCGGCGTCAACCTGCTGTCGACGGCGTTCGCCGAGGATCGCTACACCGCGCTCTTCGGAGAGTTCGGCCGATACCTCGGACTGACCTTCTTGCTGGACATGGTCGTCCTCTATGTGGCTATTGCCGTCGCGTTCCGCCGGCGAGCGGACTGGGTCGTCCTCGGAGGAGCGATCGCCGCGGCCGGACTCGTCGCGGTCGGCTACGCGGTGGTGCAATGGAGGGGCCTCGACCCGATCCCCTGGTTCGTCGACCCCTTCCCGCTCTTCGGAACGCTCGGCAATCCGGACCTGCTCAGCCAGGTCGCGATGGCCATCGCGGCGGCGGCACTGGCGGCCGCGCTGTTCGTGCCGCGCTGGCCGGTGCGACTCGGCCTGGTCGCGCTCGCCGCGCTGCTGCTCGTTGCCGTGTTCCTCGTGCAGACCCGAGCCGCGGCGCTGGGTCTGGGCGCGGCCATCCTCGTCATCGGCGCCCTTGGTGTCCGCGGCGGCCGGCTGTCGGCGCTGCAGGCCGTGCTCGGTCTCGCGGTCGCTGTCGTGATCGCCGTGCCAGTGTTGGTGGCGACGCCCCTCGGTGCCCGGATCGCGGCGACCGCCGGCGGCGCCGGCGTCGAAGAGCGGTCGGCGCTCTGGGAGGGCGCCCTGCGCGCCACACTCGCCCGGCCTGTCCTGGGCTGGGGACCGGATGGCTTCGGCATCGCGTTCCCGAGGTACCGCGGCCCGGCCAGCGAGAGCTTCGACACCGGGCGCTTCTTCTACAACCAGGCCCACGACTTGGTGCTGCAAGCCGCGAGTACCACCGGCGTCGCCGGGCTGCTCGCGCTCATCGTCCTGGGCGCCGGGGGCGTCGTGGCTCTGCTTCGACGCTTCGATCGCGGCGACGCCGCGGATCGCGTCGTCGCGGCGGCCGCGCTCACAGCGCTGGCCGCGTACTGGACCGACGGCCTGTTCGCGGTCTGGTCGGTCGAGGCGGATTGGATCCCGTGGGTCTGCCTGGGCGCGGCGGCGACGGGCACGCCAGGGTCGGCCGCTCTCGTCGGACGCCCGATCGTCCGTCCGCTGCTTCAGGTCGCCATCCTTGCGGTGGCCGCGGTCGCCCCGATGAGCGAGCTCGGGACCTTCCGGGCGGGGCGGCTGGCCAATGACGCGGCTCACCTGCGCGCCACGAGTTCACTGGCCTCGTTCGAGGCGGCGAGCGGCGCGGTCGATCTCGACGGGGGCCGTGCCCAGCACTGGGCGATCCGTGGGGCGACCCTCGAAACGATCGGGCTGTGGAAGCTCGCGGGCGACAACTATCTCGAGGCGGCGTCCCGGTACCCGTATCGCGCGGAGTACTGGACGTCCGCGGCGCTCGCGCGAGCGCAACAGGCGCTGGCGGGTGACCTCTCCTCGGGCGGCCGGGCCGCGGCGATCGCGGCCGCGCGACGGGGGATCGAGGCGGATCCGAACAAAAGCGTCCCGTACGAGGCGGCGGCGGAGATCCTGGTCGCGTTCGGCGATCGTCCCGGGGCGCTGCGCGAGATCGTCCGCGCGATCCAGCTCTATCCGCGGGATAGCCGCTACGACGAGGTCGCGGCCGAGATCGCCGATGGCGATCCGGACCGGGGCGACGCGGGGGCGCTCATCGACGAGGCGCTCCGCTACAAGGACAGCGTGCCGCTCCGCCTCGCCGCGGCGAAAGCGGCGTTGGCCCGTGGCGACCGCGCGACCGCCCGCGCCCATGCGGCGCGCGCGGTCGAGCTCGATCCCGCGAGTGACAGCGCGCGCTTGATCCTGGCCGAGGCCCAACGGCCATCGGTGGCAACAGGCGCGCTCGTCCTCGACCCGAGGCAGCGAGGCGGCCTCACGCCCGCGCAGTTCGTCGCGGCAAATGGCATCAGCGAGGCGAGCCCGAACGACGCGTTCGGCCGCACTCCCGCTGGGCGCGCCGCGCTCGTCAACCAGATCTATCAGCGCATCCTGGGGGGACCCGCGTCGGCCGAGGAGCGCGCCGGCTACCACGGCATGAGCGCACCGGAGATCGAGGCGGCGCTGCGGAACTCGCAGGAGGCCGCCAACTTCACGCGAAGCCGCGTATCCGCGCGCGCGTCCGGGTGAGGCGCGGGCGAGGAAGACGCGGCGTTTACGAGCTCCGGCGGCCGACGATCTCGATCTCCGGAAGCGGGAAGATCATCCGAATGCCGCTCTCAAGCGCAGCGCGTTCTCGCTCGAGGAACTCTCGCCGGAAGTGCCACGGTAAGACCACGTAGTAGTCGGGCCGCATGCGTCGCGACTCCTCCTCGCTGACGATCGGGATGTCGGTGCCGATCGTGCGCGCGCCGTGCTTGTCCGGATTCCGATCCGCAGCGCACTCGATGACCGAGCTGTCGATCCCGCAGAATTGCAGCAGCGTGTTCCCCTTCGTCGATGCCCCGTACACGTGGAGCCGCTTCCCCTCGCGCTTCAGGTCCTTGACGATCCGCGAGAACTCGACGCGGTGCGCATTCACGCGATCTTGAAAGTCGCGGTAGGGCCGATCCGTGTCGAGCTGCATGTCGAACTCGCGCGACCGCAGCGCATGGAGCCCATCCCGGAAGGAGCTGTCCGACCATCGAAAATTGCCGGCGTGAGTCGCGAAGCAGCGAATGCTTCCGCCGTTCACGTCGTCGAGCTGGACCTTGAACACCTTGAGGCCCGCGGCGGCGAGTACGAATTCGATGACGGCCAGACTGTAGTACTCGAGATGCTCGTGACAGATCACGTCATACGCATTCATCTCGAGCATCGTCGGCATGTAGGACATCTCGAACAGCCAGACCCCATCCGGCGCCAGCGCATCGCGAATGGCGCCAACGAAAGCGACCGGGTCCTCGAGGTCGTAGAGCATGGCGATCGACGTGATCGCGTCGAACCTCGCCCCACCGGCGCGCTGCGTCAGCTCCGCTGAGGGAAAGCGATCCCGTACGACCGCGATCCCCTCCCCGATCGACTCCACCGCGTCGCTTGGATCGATGCCGTAGCGCTCGAACGTGGCCGGATACCAGCCGAGCAGCGTCCCGTCGTTGCAGCCGATGTCGAGCACCCTGGCACCTTGTCGGCCGAGGAGCGACGCGACCTCTTCGGCGACGCCGCGCAGGTGATCGCGCATGGTGCTGTTCGTACCGGAGCGGTACCAGTACCGGTGATAGAGGATCTCCGGCGGCACCGTCACGCTGGTCTGCAACAGGCCGCACGCGCGCTCGTCACGTGTCGGGTCGCAGCGAATGAGGTCGAGCGCGACGCGACGCATCGGCGGCATCTCTTCGCCCGGCTTGATGAAGACACCCTGGATGTGCTGCTCGCCGAGGTCTATGACCTTCGTTAATGCGGCGGCCCCGCAAGCCCGGCAGGTCTTTCTGTACCTGAGGTGCATGTGCTCCCTTCTATCGATCGCCAGATCGGGTCGGATAGACCGAGACGACACCGAGTTCGCGCTAGGACTGATGTATATATCAAGCGAATGCCCGAGCAGGCGCGCCGGATTCTCTTGTTGATACCCACCTACAACGAGCGCGACAACGTCGAAGCCCTCTACGGGCAGATCCGCGCGCTCACGCTCGACATGGACCTACTCTTCGTCGACGACGGCTCACCCGACGGCACCGGCGACATATTGGATGCGATCGCGCGAGAGGATTCGCGCGTCCGAGTGGCGCATCGATCCGGGAAGCAGGGCGTCGGGAGCGCGCATCTCTTTGGCATCCGACGTGCCTACGAGAGCGGCTATGACGTCCTCGTCACGATGGACGCCGACCTCACCCACGCGCCGAGCCTGATCCCGCTCTTCATCGAGAACGCCGATGCGGCGTCGCTCGTCGTCGGCTCGCGCTTCCTGGAGCGGACGAGCCTCGCGGACTGGAATCTCCTCCGCCGATCCACGACGAAGTTCGGCCACACGCTCACGAGGCACCTCCTTGGGGTGCCGTATGACGCGACCGGGGCCTTCCGCCTCTATCGTTTGGATCGCATCCCGCAGACGAGCTTCGAGGGCATCACCGCGACCGGGTACGACTTCTTCTTCGAGAGCTTGTTCGTGCTCTGCCGGCGAGGGGTTACCGTTCAAGAGATCTCGATACCACTGCCGAAGCGCCACTACGGAAGTTCAAAGATGCGTGCGGGAGATGTCCTCGGCGCCATCGCGAAGCTCGCCCGACTCGGGACTCGCCGGTGGAGCGTTCGAGCGGTCTCGCCCGCGCGCGGGCCGTCCACGACCGTCAGCGACACGCTGCGCGACTAGAGCCGCGTGGAGACCGTCACTGAGTGACGCGCCGCGCGACCCGATCCTCTATGCGATCGTCGCCCTCTACCTCGTGCTCGCCACTGCATGGAACCTCGCCACACCACCGTTCGAGGCACCGGACGAGGACGCGCACGTTCGATACGTTCTCTTCCTCACACAGGAAGGGCGTCTGCCCGATCCACGCGTCGAAGGAGAGCGCGCCGGGAACCAGTCGTTCCATCCCCCGCTCTACTACGGCGTGCTCGCGGGCGCGTTGCGAGCGAGCGGCATTTCGTATCCCGCAGCGGTGGCCGCTCAGCGGATCGAGCCGTGGACGTGGGACACGCTGCCGCGCAACTACTTCCACCCGTCCCCCGCACCCGCGGGGTACTTGCACTTCCTACGGACGCTGTCGACCGTGTTCGGCATCGTCACCGTCCTGTGCACGTATCTCGCGGCGACAATGATCGGGACCACGGCCGCCGTTCGTGCAAGCGCTACGGCGACCACAGCAGCTCTACCCCAATTCACCTATCTCTCGGCCGCGGTGAACCCGACCTCGCTCGCCACAGCGCTTTCCGCGATCGGCCTCGTGCTGCTGCTTCGGCTGATGCGCGGCCCGGAGCGGCCGCGAACAACCGCGGCGGTGTTCGGCGCCATCGCAGGGCTCGCGGTCCTCAGCGAGTACCACGCCGTCTACTTGCTGGCGCTCGCGCTACTCGGGTACCTATTCGTCGCAAAACGAGACCTGCGCGAGTTCATCCGCGACGCGGTGCCCGCAGGCGCCGCATTCGTCGCCGTCGCGGGATGGTTCTTCGCGTTGAATGCGATCCGTTATGGCGACGCGTCGGGCCTGTCGATGCAACGGCTGCTCGCTCCTGAGCTCTTGACGCCTCGTTCGATCCTGAGCCCGTACTTCATTTGGTTCTTCCCGAGCATCCTGTTCGAGTCCTTCCTCGGTGTCTTCGGCTGGCTCAATGCCTACCTTCCAGAGTCGCTCTACGTCGGCTACGGCCTGCTGTGGGTCGTCGCGCTCTGGGGCATTGGTCAGGCGGTGCTCGTCAGACGGAGCTGGTCCGCAGAGCGAAGAATTTTCGTCCTCGCGCCGCTCTTGATCCTTGTGCTCGTCGTCTACGCCAACCTTACCTTCAGCCAGCCGCAGGGCCGCTACTTCTTCCCGGCGCTCGTAGCCATCTCATTACTGCTGACGCTCGGCCTGTCCGAGCTGCGGGGTCGGGTCGGGCGAGTGCTCCTCCTGGTAGCGCCGGCGTATGTCATCGCCGCGAACCTCTACTCGCTGGTGCTCGTTGCGAGCTCGTTCGTCCGCGCCTGAGCATCGGTCAGCGCGGCGGCTCGGCCTCGTCCACCAGCATGACCGGGATACCGTCGCGCACGGGATAGCGGCGACCGCACTGCGTGCAGACGAGGCGATCGCCCTCCTCGCGCACGGGCGACTTGTCGACCGGACACGCCAGAATCTCGAGGAGCTCCTTGTCGACCGGCATGGCTGACCTCCCGAATCGTCGCGGCCAAGCGTACGTCGTACTCGCTGCGGCAGTCATCGCCGCGGCGAGCGAGGCGCCGCGCGTCGCCGCGGCAGCCGGCGCGCTTCCGGACGCGCTCCGCCCGTTTGTGTGGAGCGACCTACTCGCAACCTATTTCACGCGGGGCCTCGGCGGCGGCAAGATCCCCTACCTCGACGTCTTCTTCGAATACCCGCCGGTCACCGGCTACCTCTCGGGACTCTTCAGCGTCGCGATGGGCGGCGCCTTCGGCTACACGCTCGCGTGGGCCGCTGTCGTCGTGCTCTCGGCGACCGCGATCGCGTACCTCCTGGCGCGCGAGGCCGGGACGCGCGCCGCCCTGTGGGGCTGGGTCCTCGCGCCCCAGGTGCTGCTCCTCGCGGGCGTCGGCGCCGATCTCCTCCCGGCTGCCCTCCTGCTCGGCGCGGCCGTGCTCGTCCGGCGCGGCCGGTTGACGTGGGCCGCGGCCGCGCTCGCCATCGGCGCGGCGGCGAAGCTCTTTCCCGCTGCCGCGGCGCCGCTCCTCCTGGTGAGAGCGGGTCCGCGGCGAGGCGTGGCGGCGGCCGTGTTCGTGCTCGTCGCCCTGGTGATCGCACTACCGGCCCTCCTCGCGTCGCACTCGGCCGTCGAGGGACTCCTCTATTACGCGGCGGGCTACCAGGCGGGCGGCGTCGCGGTCTGGGGACTGCTCTCGACCGCGCTCGAGGGAGCAGGCGTGCCCGCGGCCACGAGCCTGGTCTTCGGACTTACGACGGCAGGTCTGATCGTCACGTACGTCCGATCGGTCCTTCCGCGAGCGCGAGCCGCGGCTGATCCGGCGATTGGCTTCGCGCTCGCCACGATCGCCGTGCTCCTGTGGGCGCGGCTTTACTCCCCGCAGTTCTCGCTCTGGGTCCTGCCGTTCACCGCGCTCCTCGGCCTCGAGCGGAAGAGAAGCTTCCGGCTGCTCGCCCTCTCCGACGTCGCCGTGTTCTTCACCGCCTCACCGCTGACGCTGGTCCGCTGGGAGACCGCCGACGGCTTGCCGACGCTCCTCCTCGCCGTCCTGGCCGTGGCCGTCGTGCTACGCCACGTGGCTCTTATCGGCCTGTGGAGATCGATCGCGCGCGTCGCGCAGGAGCCACGCGCTCGATAGGAGCAGCACCACGAGGAGCGACGGGATCGCGCCGGCGGGCGCCTGATCCGGGCGGAGGATCACGACGAGATAGAGGAGCCACGGTAGAGCGATCCCGGCGACGGCAAGGAGAACGGCGTGAGCTGCGCGCGCCGTGCCCGATGCGGCGTCGAGCGCGAAGACGCCGTAGAGCAGCACCGGCGCGAGCAGCAGGTGGTCGTAGACGAGGGCGTACGGCGTCAGCCCCAACGTCAGCACGCCGGTACCGGCGAAGACCGCGAACGGCCGAAGCGCGACCGGGGCCGCGCGCGCGGCGTACGCGCCCGAGGCGCTGACGACGGACACGAGGACCGCCGCAAGGAGCGGCCAGGCGGGACCGGCGAGGGCGATCGCGAACGACCAGGTGGTCGCGAACAACGCGACGACGGAGAGCCGATCGCCGGCGCCGGTCCCGGCGACGGCGAGCCAGTCGGGGAACGCGACCCACGTGACCGCGACAAGGACGGACAGCGCGAGCGCGGTGACCGCGAGATCTCGCCGGCGGCGCTGGCGGATCAGCCATGCCGCGGCGACGAGAGCGAAGAGCGCGGTGAGGTGTGGCTTGGTCGCGAGCAGCAGGGCGCCGGCGATCAGCGGCGCGAGGCGGCGCGATCGCAACCCGATGAGGAGCAGCGCGATGCCCAGCAGCAGGAAGCCGCCGAACTGCCCCCACCGAGCCGCGATGACGAAGGGCTCGAAGACGGCGAACAGCGCGACCGCGATCGCGGCGAGCCCCGGGCGTGGCCAGGGCAGCTCGCGAGCGAGAAGGATCGCGGCCAGGAGCCCGCTGCCCAGATAGGCGAGGTGCAACGCCCACGTGCCGATCTCCATCGGGAACGCTCCGAACGGCACGAAGAGCAACGCGGTCCACGGCGGATACGGCCAGATCACGCCGGTCGTCGCGAGCTCCGCGATGTGTGGCGAGTCGAGGCGCTTCGCCGCGTCGACCCAGACGTCGGCCCGGTACGGCGAGACCCCAGTCACCACGAACCGGCCGACCTGCCACAGCAGGAGGTGGTCGGTCAGGCGGAACGGCGGCGGCCAGAGCAGCGGCAGCTCGGCGACCAGCGCCGCCAATACGAGGAGCACGCCGCGCCGCGTCAGCGTCGGGCGGTCCTCGCGCGGCCGTGCACCGCGTTCATGTACGGCAGGATGATCGCCCTCAAGATCGGCACCGGCAGCGCGAGCCCGAGCAGCGGCTTCAAGAGCCAGAGCCAATCCCAGGCGGGCCGGCCACCGCGGCGCAGCTCGAGCCACCGAGCGCGAAGCGCCCCGCGCTGCACCGCGCGCGCACCGCTCTGCGATGCGCCGGTCGGGATGTACCGGATCGCCAGAAGCTCCTCGGGCACGTTGGCGATCTCGGCCACGCGCGAGAGGCGCAGCACGAGGTCGTAGTCGAAGGCGTATCCGCAGGCGTCGGTGTAACCCCCAATGCGGTCGTAGGCCGCCCGGCGAAAAAGCATCGCCGGGAGCGGGACCTGCGTGTTGCGGATGAGCCCACGCCGCAGGCGCGGCCAGGCCGTCTCGTAGCGGACGCGTCCCACCGTGCGTCCAGTGCCATCGATGATCGTGCACCAGCAACCTACGAGCGCGACCTGGGGACGGGCGTCCAGCAGCTCTACCTGGCGCGCGATGCGTTCGGGATCCGCGATGTCGTCCTGGCCCATGATCGCGACGAGCGTCCCACGGGTCGCCTCGACGATGAAGCGATGCACGAGCGGGAGCGATAGCCGGCTCGGCGCCGTCACCGAACGCACGCGGGCGTCATCGATGGCCCTCAGGAGCTCCGCGCTGCCGTCGATCGAGCCGCTGTCGACCACCACCAGCTCGAGGTCGCGATAGGTTTGGCCGAGGATCGAGTGGATCGCGTCCGTCAGGTAGGGCATCCCGTTCAGCACGGGAAGGGCGACGCTAACGCGCGGCTGCGTCACGGAGCGCCTGTTCGAGCACGTCGCCATGGGCGGTGAGCGAGAAGAGTTCGCTGGCGCGCTCCCATCCTCCCGAACCAATCCTTCGCCGAAGGCCCTCGTCGCGCACGAGCTCCGCGACTGCCTCGCCGAACGCGCGGACATCGCCGAGCGGGATGAGCCGACCCGAGCGGCCGTCCTGGATGATCCCGGTGGGGCCCGCGTTGTCCCACGCGACCGCGGGCGTACCGTGCGCCATCGCCTCGACGATACCCATGCCGAAGTCTTCTTCCGGCGAGGGGTAGACGTACACGGTCGCGCCGCGGTACAGCCGGGCGAGCTCGGCCTCGGTGACGAGACCGAGGAAGCGGACCGCGTCGGACAGGCCGCGCCGCGCGACCTCGGCGCGCAGCCGGTCGGTGTAGATCGTTTCTTGACCGGTGATCACGAGGCGCATGACCGGACGGTCGCGCCGGACGCGCTCGATGACCGGGAACATGAGCTCGAACCGCTTCTGCGGGTAGTGGCGGTTCGTGAGGAGCAGGTACGGATAGCCGAGCGGATCGTCCTCTCGGTCAGAGGTCGGCGGGCGATGAGGCACCTCCGCGGCGGCCGGGCACGAGCGCCATTCGCCGCCGTAGTGCGAGCGGAGCTGGCCGGTCACGTATGCGCCGTCACCCAACCGCACCGCGGCATCCCGCGTACTACTGCGGTCGAGCGCGTTCAGCACGGGCCGACCGAAACTCGCGACGGCATCGAGGACGAAAAAGTCCCTCTTCACGACCACGTGCCGTGTCTCGAGATCGATGCCGCGAGCAGCCAGCAGACGGTTGGGCTGATTCAGGTACACGACGTAGCGCTTCCCATGCCGCCGCGCGGCGATCCGCGCGAGCCACGCGCCCGGCTGGTTGGCGCCGAGGTAGACGTCGGCGTCGATGCCGCGCACGAGCCGACCGGCGAACAAGGACGACCAGAGCAGCGCGATGGCATGGCCGACGCCGAACACGTTGGGCACGCGCGGCAGGAGCGATGTGGCCGGGGATCGTTCCAGGAGGTCCGGTAGGCAGTGCTCGCGATCGACGATCGGCGCGTAGACGCGCACGTCGTGGCCGCGGCGGCGCAGCTCCAGCGCCTCGAGCAGCACGAGCTTCTCCCCGCCGCCGGAGAAGAAGAAGCCCATGTGAAAGATCGCGATCGACAGCGGTCGTGACATGACGATGCCGCGACTCTATTCGAGCCGCGCGAGCGGACGGGATGCGGCCACCACGCTCGACGCCAGCAGGACGGCGAAGAGGAGCGGGATGGCGCCGCTGGAAGCCTGCGTTCCCGTGGCGATCTGGAGGACGACGGCGACCCATGGGTACAGCACGCCGATGACGATGGCCAGCGTCAGCTGCAGGGCGCGCCAGGACGCGCGCGTCGGCATCTCGACGGCCGCGATCGCGACGAACACAGCGGGGAGGAGGACCAGCTCGTCGTACGCCTGGACGTACGGAGAGACCGCGAGCGAGCCGACGAGCGCGGCTGAGAGGAGCACGGGCATCCGCAGTCGCGCCGGGCTACGGGAGGACGCCGCGGCGACGACGGCGACGACCGCGCCAGCGAGGAGCCAGCCGATGCCGGTGATGTCGCCCTGCGGAACGAGCGCGCGCGCGACCGCCCACGTCGTCGCGAATCGATCCGGGACGCCGGCGCGATCGGTGCCGCCCGCGAACATGGCGGCAAGAGATTCAGGCTGTCGCGCGATCGTCGCGACGGCAACCAGCACGAGGATCCCCGCGGTCACCGCGATCGGCCGCCACCGCCCCCGACGCACGAGGATGACGAGCACCACGAGCGCGAAGATCGAGAACAGGTGCGGCTTGAGGAACAGAACGAGCGCACCGGCGACGACGAAGGCTTCGCGGTCGCGCACGATCCCATACGTGACCAGCGCGACTCCGAGCAGCAGGAACGTCGCGAACTGACCCGAGCGAACGTCCATGGCGAAGGGCTGGAACAGTCCGAATGCCGCGAGCGCGAGCGCGTACAAGGTCGACGCCCGTCCCGGGAGAAGGCGCGCGAGCACGATCGCCGCCGCGATGCCGGCGGCGATGTACGCGAGGTGCAGGGCGGTCGTCCCGACGGCGGGAGGCAGCGCCGCGAACGGCGCGAACACATACGCGGTCCACGGCGGATACGGCCACACCACGCCGGGAAGCTGCGCCATGTTCGGGATGACGTTCACCGCACCGTCGACGACCTCGCCGGGGTAGCGCGCGGTCATTGCCTGCCATGTCGCTCGGTCGTAGGGCGACATGCCGTCGAGCGTCATCCGGCCAACGCCCCAGAGGAGGAAGAGATCGCCGAGGTGCGGGACGGGCCACGCCACCGGCAGCACCACGAGCAGGGCCAGCGCGAGCGTGGCGTACGGCACGAGCGAACGTAGGCGAGGGATCGCGCGACGATAGCATCGGGCGGCTGACCGCTCGCCTCGCACTCCTCTTCATCGCGACGGCGCTCCTGGTCTTCACCAAGGAGCGCGGCTTCTCCCACCCCGGCGGCGACGCGGACGTCGCCGTCGCGCTCGGCGCGTTCCTCGGGCTGCTCTTGGTCGCGTCGCGGACGACGATCCCCACGTGGGCGCCGCGCGCGGCGTACGCCGCGATCCTGCTGGTCGACGGCCTCGCGGCCTTCCAGATCGGCGGGGTCACGGGCGCGGCCCTGGTTGGCGCGGCGGTCGTCGGGCTGTTCGTGGCGGAAGCGAGATTCGCGCTTCCGCGCATGGTCCTCGGCGCGTCGCTCGCCGTGGACTACGCGCTGCTCCGCGCGCTCGCGGATCCCGCGCACGCGTCTCCCCTTCCGTTCCTCGAGGCCGCGCTCGCGATCGGAATCCCGGTCATCGCGCTGCCTTGGGTGCTGCGCGGGCCAAATTTGTTGGCGCGATGGGGTCTCTGGCTCGCGGGTACGGCCGCGTTGTCCCTCTTGACCGAGCGCTACTTCATCCGGGTCGCGAGCGTCCTCGCCCCCGATGACATCTTCGCGAGCGCGATCGGCGTACTCCTCATCGCCGCGGCCACCTTCGTCCGGACGGAGCGGTTCGGCCGCGTCGCAGCGGCGCTGGCGCTCGGAACGATGGTCCTCACCGCGCTGCTCGCCCTGGGGGGATCCCACTACGTGAGCGACGGGACCGTCGCCATCGATGAAGCGGCGCGCGTCGCCCTCCGCGGCGGGGACCCCTACGTCTCGGTCGACCTGGGCCGAGCGCTCGACGACCGCGGCCTCCCGCGGGACCTGCTGACCAAGCTCGAGGACGGCGACAGCGAGCTTCATCTCGTGTACCCGGCCGCGTCGTTCCTTCCGTCGGCTCTCCTCGTCGATCTCGGTGTGGACGACGTGCGCTATGGCTTTCTCGCCGTCCTGGTGATCGCGTATGGCTTCATCTCGGTCCGCGCGCCGCTGCCACTCGCGCCGTACGTCGGCGCGCTCGCACTCGTCAACGTCATGGCGCTCCGGCAGGTCACGCTCGCCGGCGTCGAGCCCGGCTGGTTCCTGTTCATGGTCCTCGCGCTCGTTCTTCCCGGTCGACGATCGGGAGCCGCTACGGGCCTATCGGCCGCGGCGCGCCAGATCGCGTGGGTCTACCTGCCGTGGCTCCTGGTGGACCAGTGGCGCCGCGGACGTAGCGCCGGCTGGGCGATCACGGCAGCGGCGACCTTCCTCGCCGTCAACGTCGCGTTCATCGTGCCGGACCCCGCCGCGTGGCTCGCCGGCATCACGAGCCCGTTCCGCTCGGCGTACGAGCCCCTCGGTTCGGGGATCATCCGCTTCGCGATCGACGGCCCGGTGACGCTGCCGCCGCGGATCGCGCTCACCGTCGCGCCCGCCCTGGTCGGACTCCTCGCGCTGTGGACGTACGCGCGCCATCGCGACCGCTGGCGTTACGGGCTCGCGGTGCTCCCGGTGACCGCGTTCTACGTCGCCTGGCGGAGCCTGCAGAACTACTTCATGTTCGCGCCGTTGCTGCTCCTGCTGCTCATCGTGGAAGACCGCCCGTCGCAAGAGCCGGGCGGCGCACCAGACCGATGACGAACGCCACGACCGAGGCCGCCTGCATCACCAGCGACACACTCAGGACGATGCGCACCATCGTGGCGGCATCGTGCCCCGCGGCGACCAGCAGCGCCGCCTGCACGACGACCCCGGCGGCGAGCAGCACGCCGATCCGCATCTCGCCTCGGCCGATGAAGTACGCGTTCCAGAGCGTGAGCAGCGCGTTCGACAGCGATGCGACGCCGTAGAGGCCGACGATCTCCGCGGTACGCGGGTACTGGGAACCCACGACGATCGCGGTGAAGAACCCCGGCGCGACGTTGTACGCGAGCGCCACGGTCCCGCTCGTTGACAGGACGAACGCGAGCGCGATGTAGAGCCCGCGCTCCGTGTCGTGGCCGTGCGCGTGCGAGCGCGCGGTGCGCTCCAGCAGGATGAAGCCGACCGCGATCGGCGCGAACAGCACGACCTTCGCCATCGTGATCGCGCCGGCGTAAGCGCCTGCCTCTTCCGGCGGGAGCAGCGCGCGCACCAGCACCGCGTCCATGTTGGTGAGCGCGGCGTACGCGATGAGCACGAGCGACGCGAGGAGGAAGAAGCGCGTCTCAGCCGCACCGAGCGCCGGATGCGCGACCGCTCCGCGCGCCGCGCGGAACAGCTCGCGCAGCGGGATCGCCCCCGCGACGAGCCCAACCAGGATGGCGACCGCGGCACCGGCGAACGCGCCGCCCACTCCCGCACCGAGCAGCACGAGCGCAACGCCGACGCCGAGGCGCGTGGCCGATTGGAGGATCAGGTTCCAGCCGAGCCAGCCGAACAGTCCGAGGCCCTGGAGCAGGCCGCCGGTGAAGGTCGTCACCGCGGCCAGGAAGAGGGTCACGCCGAGCAGCGACGCGGGGAAGACCGGGACGCCGAGCGCGGGTCCGACCACAGGACCGCCGACGACGAGCAGGAGCGATGGGATCCCGGCGGCGAGCGCGATGCGCCTCGTCCAGCGCCGCACGAAGGCGTGCAGCTCGGCGTTCTCGTCGCGCGCCTTGTAGCTCGCGGCGATGCGCGCGGTCGCGGACTGGATGACCTGCGCGCCGATCGCCTCGACGAGGATGACACCGAAGAGGGCGGTGAGGATCGCGTAGTCCTCCGGACGCAGGAGCCGCGCCATGAGGACCTGGTATCCGTACGCGAGGACGTTGCCGACGCTGCTCGCGATGAGCAGCCACAGCGCGCCCTGGTGGGCGCGAGCTCGGGCGAGCACCGCGCGCGCTAGTGCTGGTGGGCCTGCGGCGCGGGCGGCGGCGCCTTTGGCGCGACCGCCAGGAAGTTGGCGACGAGCTCCTCGAATTCAGGCGACTCGTAGTCCTCGATGTTCCCGTTATCGGCGAGGTCGGCGATCACCGGGTCGATCGGGATCTTCGCCAGGAGCGGTGCGTTCGACGCGATGACGAGCTTCAGACCCTGCGACGGCCCGAAGACCTCGAGCTTCGACCCGTCGGGCGCGCGGACATAGGACATGTTCTCGACGATCCCGAGGATGTCGCCGCCGAGCTGCTTCACCAGGCGCACCGCCTTCGTGACCACCATCGTCGCGAGCGCCTGTGGGGTCGTCACGAGCACGACGCCGGCGATCGGGAGCGCCTGCATCACCGTGAGGGGGGCGTCGCTCGTGCCCGGCGGCAGGTCGACGATGAGGTAGTCGAGCTCCTTCCAGTCGACGTCCGTGTAGAACTGGCGGATCGCGCCGGAGACCATCGGGCCGCGCCAGATGACCGCCTCCTCCTCGCCCGGCAGGAGCAGGTTCATCGACATGATCGGGATGCCGCCACGGGACGGCGGCGGGATGAGCCGCTGACCGACGGCTGCGGGCTTCTCGCGCACGCCGAACATCCGCGGGATCGATGGACCGGTGATGTCTCCGTCGAGCACGCCGACCGGCATCCCGCGCCGCTTCAGCCCCACCGCGAGCAGGCCCGCGACGAGCGATTTGCCGACGCCACCCTTGCCCGACATGACCGCGATGACGTTCTTGATCCCGACCTGGGGCGCGGCCATGCCCTTGGGCCCGCCCATCGGGGCCGCGACCTTGCCAGCCTCAGGCAGGCCGGCCGGCAGCGCGCCCGTGTCCGCGAGGGTGTTGAGGTCGCGGAGCAGCTCGGCCATGTCCACGCGGCCGCCGCCGTGCCCGGTCGCGCCGGCCTGGATCGTCTCGCTGCGGCTGATCGCGCACGACGCGCACGACAGGCCGTAGCGGGCGAAGATCCGCGCCGCGTCCGGCCAGCGGTCGACGACGGACGCGATCGTCATATCAGGGGTGATGGCCGACAAGGGGGCTCCTCCGAGGGGTCTCGCGCTCCGTCAAGTCTAGCCGCACAATGCCCGGCGCATCGCGCTGAATGCGGCGCGCAGCTGCTGGAGGGAAGCACGTGATCCAAGCCGATAGCGCGGAGCATCGCACCGAGATCCGGTGGCTGTTCCGATCGGCGCTCGTCATTTTCATCGTCACCGTCGTCATCGGGATCCTGAATGGCACGAAGGCGCTCGGTCCGCTCGAGCGCAACGTGATCCTCACGCACGTCCACGCCGGTACGCTCGGCTGGATCACGCTCGGCGTATTCGGCGTTGCGCTGTCGCTCTTTGGCGGCGGCTCGGCCACGACCACACGTCGTCTCACCATGGCTCTCATCGCCACCGTTGTCGCGTACGTCGCCGCGTTCTACAGCGGCAACTTCCCGGCACGGGCGGCCTTCGGCGTCGTCATTCTCGTCGCGATCGTGCTGGCGTGGCTCTGGACGCTCTCGAGGGCGCGGGGCATCGGTTGGGGGCGACTCACGGCGCCGCAGCTCGGGATCTCTCTCGCGCTCACGAATCTCGTGGTCGGCTCGACCCTGGGCGTCTACGGGCAGATCCTCTTCGCGAACGGGAACGCCGACGCGGTCGGCGCGATCATCGGCGCCCACGTGGGGATGCAGGTCGCCGGCTACCTCGTCGTGGCCGCCGCGTCGGTGGGCGAGTGGCTCCTGCGCCGCAGCGGCACTCCACGGCACTGGACGTCGACGGTGATGCTCCTGGTCCTCTTCTTCGCCGGCCTCGCCTACGCCGTCGGCATCGGGCGGAACCTGCAGCCACTGCTGGGGATCGGAACGCTGCTGCAGCTCGTCGGCGGTCTCCTGTTCATCGGGCGGATGTTCCGACCGATGCTACGCGTCGCGTGGCTCTCGCCGGGAGCGGACCGTCATTTCGCGATCGCGGTCCCCTTCCTGGCCGTGAACATCGCGCTGACCGTTTACCTCATCGGGCAGATCGCGGGCGGCAAGCAGTTCGAGGACATCCCGGTGGGGATCCCGACGGCGCTCGACCACGCGATCTTCGTCGGGGTGATGACGAACGTGATCTTCGGTCTCATCCACCGCTTCACCGGCTCGGAACGCTGGGCGTGGGCAGATCACGTCGTGTTCTGGGGCATGAACGCGGGCGTCGCCGCGTTCATCGTCGTCCTCATCCTCGCCCAGACGAGCCTTGAGGCGGTCACCGCCCCGGTGATGGGCGTGAGCATCCTCGTCGGCATCGCCGTGAGCCTGCTCCGGCTTCGCTCCGGAACATTAGGGCCGATCGCCGCGGCCGCGCGGGTGGCCGCTTAGCAGCGAAATCAGCTGGCCCGCGAGGTCTCGCGTCTGATTCGCGACTGACAGCCGGCCCGCGAGGTCGAGGGAGGCGGTGTGCTCGCGGGCGAGCGGCCCCACGCCGGTTATCACGCGAGCGTGGGTGGTGCCGAGCCCGCGAGCGCACTCCGACCGAGGCAACGTCGCGGGCCGGATGTCAATCGGAGCCGTCAGTCACGCACGAGCGCGACCGCGAGCGCGGTGGTCACGGGCACGCACGCCACCAGCCCGACGCTCGCGACGACCACCGCGAGGATCGAGGTCACGATCGTCTCGCTGTTGGCCGCGACGACGACCGGCGCGTTGCCGAGCGAGAGCAGCACGACCAGCGGCAGCGCGCCGCCGAAGAAGGCGAGCGCGAGCGTATTCACCAGCGAGCCGATGTGATCGCGCCCGACGTTGAGCGCCGAGGCGTACAGAGCCCCGCCGCGGAGATCGGGATCGATCGCGGCGAGCTCGAACGTCGTCGAGGCCTGGCCGACGGCCATGTCCACCAGCGCCCCGAGCGAAGCGACCATCACGCCCGCGAGGACCAGATGTGTCATGTCGACGCGGAAGCGCGTTCCGACGGCGAGGAACACCGCCTCCTCGCTGCCGAGCCCGGTGATATGCGCCGCGCCGAGAGCCAGGCTCGCCAGCAGCGCGACGGCCACGAGTCCGACGGCCGTGCCGACCAGCGCGGCGGTGCTCTTGCGATTGAAGCCGTGCACGACGTAGACCGCGATCACGAGCACGCCCGCCATGCCCAGGAGCGTGGCGAGGATCGGATCCGCCCCGATCTGGATCTCGGGGACGACGACGAACAGGAAGACCGCGACGCTGCCGACCAGACCGGCAATCGACGCGAGGCCCTTGAGCCGCGCGACGACCACGAGCGCGACGGCGAGGAGCGCGCCGAAGGGCAGCAGCGACGGGAGGCGCACGATCTCCTCGATCGTGTAGAGGCGACTGCCGTCGTCGGCGCGGCGCGCCGACACCAGCACGCGGTCACCCTCGCGCAACAGGCCATTCTCGTTGATCGGGCTCCGTCCGCCCCAGCCCATCTCGACGCGGTCGCCGCGGTAGAGCGATCCGTCGAGCTCGACCTCGACGCGCTGGAGCAGCTGCGGCGCGGAGCCCGGGATCGGGCGAGAAGACGTGTCGAGGACGCGCGTCACGTGGGCATCGATGACGGCGCCGGACCGGCCGGAGTACGTGTCGCCACACGAGAGGAGCGTCAGCGCGAGCGCGACGAGGGCCATCGTCCGCACCGGACGAGGCTACTGCTTATGAGCAGCCGCACCGGCGCGAGGCGCAACAGTGCGGACACACGGGAGCGGCTAGCCCACACGCCCACCGAACAGGACCTCTTGCAGGTCGGGGAGCGCGTTGCCGAGCCCGGCGATGAAGATGAGACCGACGACCAGGCTCGCGGCGCCCGCGACGACGCCGACGACGAGGTAGACGATCCGCAGCCGCTGCGCGCCGATGAACCCCGTCGCGCTGACCACCGCGACGAGCGTGTTCGCGATGAGCAGCCCGACGATGAATGCCGCGAGGATGACGATCCCGGCCCCGCCCGATGCGCCCGCAACGCCCGCCAGGAGCAGCGCCTGCGAGCCGGTCTCTGCGCCGACGCCGTGAATGACGCCGACGCCGAAGGCGGTACGCGGTCCGTACTGCGTCGAGTGCGCCGAGGGCGTGTGCTCGTGCCCGTGGATCCGCGCCTGCAACCGGCCCCAGCTGTTCCGCGCGAGATCGAACACGAGCATCCAGCGGCTGCGGAGGCGGAAGTCCCCCTTGCCACGCGCGTACTGGATAACGGAGTAGAGGACCCAGCCGCCGAGGAGCACCAGCGTCGCTCCCACGACGCGCTCGAGGATCGGATCCACCCACGCCGGCAGCACCGCGCCCACGAGCAGCGCCAGCACGCCCAGGAGCGCGACCATCGAGGCGTGGCCGAGCGCGTAGAGCGTCGCGAGCGCGACGGCGTGGCGCTCCTCGTGCGCGAAGCGGGACTCGGCCAGGACGTGAAGTGGCGCGGCGGACGCGTGGGAATGCTCGTGCGCGGTCTCGTGCTCGTGACCCCGCGCACGCAGCGGCGCGCCGAGCGGGACGCCGACCTCGGTGTGGCTGGCGGTGGTCGTGCTGGTGATGTCGGTGATGGCGGCGATGTGGTCCCAATCGAATCCGTGCCGGAATCCGAGCGCCACGATGCCGAGCAGCAGCGCGACCGAGCCGATCTCCACCGATCAGACCGTAGCGCAAGCGGACGGTCGGCCTCGTGAGCCCGGGGCAAGGCGACGACGTATCTTCTTCATGATGGGACGTCTTCTCGCCATCCTGGTCTTCGCCGTGGCCGCGGGCAGCGCGACGCTCGCTGCCGGCGGCCTGGTCGTCCCGCCGCACGTGGACCCGCCCGGCACGCCGCGCGTCCACGACCACATCTTCGCCACCTACCGCTACGCCATCTACCTTCTGCGGCTGGAGCGGCCGATGCTCGGCGGCCCGCACTTCGATGCGACGCCCGTGACGGGTGCCGCGCTGGACGCGCTCGTCCTGGCGTCGCTGGCGATCCTCGTGCCGCGCCTTCCCCGTCCCACGCGCCACCCGCTCGCACGTCTCCCGTTGCCCTCGCTGGGCGCGCCGCAATGGCGCGCGACGCCGGCGCTCGGCCCGCCTCGCGCGTCGACCCTCCTCCATTCCCCCGCATAGCAAGACCAAAGGAGGGTCACATGCGTCGCGTCGTCAACGTCGCGGCGGCGTTCGCCGTCGTTGCGACCAGCATCTTCGCGTTCTCCGGGACGGCGTACGCGCACGAGCGCCGGAACGTCGGGCCCTACCAGTTCGTCGTCGGCTTCCTGGGTGAGCCCGCATTCGCGGGCCAGGTGAACGGCGTCGATCTCACCATCACGGACCCGCGATCCAACAACAAGCCGGTCGAGGGCGTCGAGAAGACGCTCACGGTCGACGTGTTCGCCGGTGGCCTCGCCCGGGCGCTCTCGCTTCCGGTCCGCAGCCGTTTCGGCCTTCCCGGCAAGTACGCCGCGGACTTCGTGCCCACGCGTGCCGGGGCTTTCACCTTCGTCTTCAGAGGCAAGGTCGAGTCGACCGACGTGAATGAGAAGTTCGAGTCGGGGCCCGGCCGCTTCAACGACGTCGAGTCCACCGACAAGCTGCAGTTCCCGGACAAGGTGCCGAGCGGGGCCGACCTCTCGAACCGCCTCGCCGATCTCCAATCCGGGATCGATCAGCTCCGCATCCTGGCGATCGCCGCGATCGCCCTCGGCGCATCCTCCATCGCACTGTCGATCACGCGCGCGAGGCGCTAGTGCGCTTCTTTCTCGCATTGCTCGTCGCGCTCGCGGGCACGGCCATCGGGGCCGTGCCCGCGGACGCGCATGCGAACTACGTGAGCTCGAACCCCGCCGCCGACGCGCGTCTGGTGAAGCCGCCGACCGAGGTGCGCATCTCGTTCAGTGAGTCCCCCGATGCGAGGGGCAGCGAGATCACAGTGTTCGACGAGGCTGGCAAGCACTTCGAGAGTGGAGTGCCGCGAGCCTCGGGCGACGTCAACGGCATCGTCGTCGCGGTGGCCGGTCTCGGCGACGGGGGCTACACGGTCGCCTGGACAGCGGTCTCGGCGGTCGACGGGCACACCACGAAGGGCAACTTCGTGTTCGCGGTCGGCAACGCGCCCCTACCCAAGGTGCCTGACATCGGCGAGGCCGCACCGCCTCCGGGGCCGCTCGAGCTCGGTGGCCGCGCGCTCTCGTTCGCCGGCATCGCGCTCGTGCTCGGCGCCGCCGTGTTCTCGATCGTCGTCCGCCCTCCGGCGTCGCCGGCGGAGTCACGGGCCGAGTCGCAGCTGATCGCGATCGGCGCCGCCGGCCTCGTGCTGGGATCGGCACTGCTCGTCCTCGCCGCGGGCGCGACGATCCCGCCGCGACTGCTCTTCTTCTACGCGCTCCGCGCGGTCGCCGGCGTCGTCGCCGTCGCGGCGACGCGGGTGCCCGGCTCGGTCCTGCCCGGGGGCGCGCGGCGCGAAGTCGTAGCGGCGGCGGGCCTCGCCGCCGCGCTCACCGCGACGCTCGTGTCGCACGCTGCGGCGAGCGGCGATACCAAGCAGCTCGTCCTCGACCTCGCGCACGTCATGGCGATCTCCACCTGGGCCGGCGGCGTCGTCGTGATCCTCTGGGTCGTCGTCCGCCAATCCCGCGTCGACGATGCCGAGCGGTCGCGCGCGCTCGGCGCGACGGTGTGGCGCTTCTCGCTCACCGCGCTCATCGCTGTGGCGGTGCTCGTGACGACCGGCACGCTGCAATCGCTCGACCGCCTCGTGCTCGTCCAGGATCTGGTGGAGACGCCGTATGGCCTCTCGCTCCTCGCGAAGATCGTCCTGCTCGTCCTGACGCTGGGCTTCGGCGTGCTGAACCTGCTGGTGTGGGGACCGCGGCTGCGGAGCGCGGTGCGAGCGGACCACGCGAGGCGCTCCCTCGCGCGCAGCACGCTCGCGGAGACGACGCTCCTCGCGCTGGTGCTTGTCGCGGCATCAGTTCTCACCGCGCTTGCACCGCCGGCTCAGGCGAGCGGCGCGGCCTACGACGAGACGCATCACGTCGAGGGACTGCGCATCGAGATGCTGCTGGCGACGACGGCGCCGGGACGGAACCGCTACGTCGTGCGCGTGCACGACGGCCTGCGGCCGATCGCGGACGCGCTGAAGGTCGCGCTGATCTTCACGATGGTCGAGCACGACATGGGCGAGAACGAGCTGGTCGCCGAGGAGCGGGCGCCGGGCGAGTACGTGGCCCAGGGCAGCCCGACCGCGATGTACGGCACGTGGCGGATCCAGACGCTCGTGCGGATCACGGGACGCGACGACGTGCGGACAACGTTCAACGTCCCCATCACCGCGCAGCAGGGCGGCACCGCGGCGCGCGCGATCGTGTCGGGCCCCTACACCTTCGTGATCTTCGTCGATCCCTCGCAGCCGACGGCCGGCGCGCCGATGACGCTCAACCTCGTCCTCGTCGACACCAAGGGCGACCCGGTGCCGGGGAAGAAGCCGCGCGCGACGCTCCAGGGTCCCTCCGGGGGAAGTAGCGGACAATCGGGCGCCGCGGCGGTCGACGGTGTCGAGAGCACCGCCGGCCGATACACCTTCACGATCGCGGCGCTCGAGGCGGGCGCGTGGCAGGCCACGGTCGCGATCGGTCCCGAGGCGCAGGCGGTGTACGGTTTCGACGTTGCTCGCTGACATCGCCACGTTCGTCGTCGTCGCGCACAACGTGACCGGCACGTGGCTCGACGAGATCGTCGAGCTCGGGCTGCCGATCGCGGTGTTCGCCGGCTTGTGGTTCTGGTCGAACCGCAAGGAGAAGGCGAAGCGCAAATGACCTTCCCTGTCTCGCGGCAGGGCATGGAGCAGCTCGCGCTCCTCCTGATCATCGGAGCGGCCTTCTTCGCGGCGACGGCCTTCTGGCGGTGGTACCGGCACCGGTTGTGGCGCCGTAGCTCGGTGTCCGCCGGCGTGCTCGGTGGCGCGGGGGCGCTCGCGCTGCTGCTCGCCTACACCGTCGCGCCGAACATCCCGACGCAGCCGGTGCCGTTCACGGCGCGGTTCGCGCAGGACCCGGTACCGGACACACCCGCAAGCGTCGACGCCGGGCGCGCGCTCTTCCAGCAGAACTGCGTCGTGTGTCACGGCACGCGCGGGCTGGGTGACGGCCCCGCCGCCTTCACCCTCAACCCGCGGCCCTTCAACCTCGTCGTCCACGTCCCGCAGCACGCGACCGGCGAAATCCACTACTGGATCAGCGAGGGCGTCGCCGGGACGCAGATGCCGGCGTGGAAGGAGACGCTCACAGACACGCAGCGCTGGCAGATCGTCCGCTTCCTCAACGTGCTCGCGGCCGGAGGCTCGTGATGTTCGACCTCGCCGCTCCATGGTGGGAGCTCGTCGTCCGCGCACTGGTCATCTACGGAGGCCTGCTGCTCGCGTTCCGCTTCTTCGGCAAGCGCGAGGTCGGGCAGTTCACGCTGCCCGACCTGGTGTTCGTCCTGCTCGTCGCGAACGCGGTGCAGCCCGCGGTCACGGGCCCGGACACGTCCCTCGCCGGCGGACTCGTCGTCATCGGCACGCTCGCGGTCCTGAACTTCGGCGTGTCGCGCGTGCCGTTCCTCCAGCGCTACCTCTTCCCGCAGCCGGCGGTGCTCGTACGGGACGGGAAGTACCTCGAGCGTGCGCTGGAGGTCGAGGGCGTGGACCGCGATGAGGTCGAGATGGCGATGCGCGAGCACGGCGTCGACGACCTCGCCCGCGTGAAGCTCGCGACCCTGGAGCCCGACGGTGGCATCTCGATCATCGAGAAGGGCGGCGACGGCCAGCAGGGGCGACGGCGACGGCGCTACAAGCGCGTCACCTGACGCGGAGCTAGACCGGGCTCGAACCCGTGATCGTTGCGCGCGAGACCTTCATCGCCGGCGCCAGGCACACGATCGAGCCCATGCCGTTCGTGCTCCACCAGTCGCGCACCAGGCGCTGACGGCCGAGCAGCTCGATCCCCGCGAAGAGCTCGAGCGCGCTCATCGTGTAGCGCAGGTTCGCGAGCGCCCGCGCGATGCGGCCATCCTCGATGAGGAAGGTGCCGTCGCGCGTCGTGCCGGTCATCGTCGCGCGCCTGGGATCGGGCGTGTTCGTGTAGTGGAAGCGGGTGATGAGAATGCCCCGCTTCACCGATGCGATGAGCTGCTCCCGCGTCGCCTCGCCGCCGGCCATGACCAGGTTGCCGGCGTGCCCGCCGCTGGCATAGCGCACCGGATCGGCCGCGTGCCCGGTGGAGTGCGCCCCGGCGGCCCTGGCCGAGGCGCGGTCGTACACGGGACCCCGGACGACGCCGCGATCGACGAGCGTGACGCGCTCCTTCGGCGTGCCCTCCACGTCGAACGGGATACCGAGCTGAAGCGGATGTCGCGCATCGTCCTCGAGGGTGAAGGCCGTGCCGGTGACCTGCTCGCCGACGTGCTCGGCCATGAACGAGCGGCCCTCGAGCACGGCCTGGCCCGAGCACCCGGTGATCGAAACGATGCGCAGGATCTCGGCGACCGCGTCCTCTTCGAACACCGCCTCGTAGTCGCCGGGCGCGAGCTGGGCTCGGTCGCGGTCGAGCGCGCACTTCTCGCTCGCCCGTCGTGCGATGCCCTCGGGATCGAGGCCCGCGACGCTCGCGGCGAGGTCGTCGGCGTAGCCAGCGCCCCCCGCATCGCCCTGCACGAGCGCGCGCAGGTAGGCGACCGTGGCCGGCGCGTAGGCCGCGACGCCACGCGTGTTCGCGACCGCGTCCTCGGTCAGGTCGATCGCGTGCGTGCCGGCGGCGCGCTGCGTCGTCGGCAGCGCGGCGCAGATCCGCCCGATGGCGCGAGCCTGCTCCTGCGCGTCCGCGTCCGCGGTCGCGGCATCGAACGCGTGCGGCGGCTCGTAGGAGGCCTTCTCCGCGAACCCGGGCCAGTCCGGATTCGCGCGCTGCAGGCGCGCGATCGTCGCGGCATCTTGGAGAAGCGCGCGAAGTGAGTCCGTACTTAGGGCGCCGCCGCTGTCGATCGCGGTGCCGCTGGCGCCGCCGACGGCTCCGCCGACCTGGGCGCGAGCGTGCACGTGCGTCTCATCGGAGAGGGCGTTCTGATGGATCGAGGAGTGCGAGTAGCGCGTGATCGCGGCGCGGCGCCGGTGTACCCACAGCTCCGCCTCGTCCGCCGGCGCCTCGCGTAGCGCCGCGACGAGCGGCGCGAGCAGAGCATCACGGCCGCGGACCGCCGACGCTTCGGTGATCGTCACACCCTTACCTCGATCGGAAGGTCGCGAAAGCGCGCGTGCGCCGCGCCGTGCCCGACGCGCATGAGCTGCAGCGGCTCGCCTTTGGCGCACGTCAGAAAGCCGTGCAGCTCCCAGTCGTCGGCGACCGCATCGCACGCGCCCCAGAAGTGGGGCGTGAGCGATTGGAAGCCGACGCCGCGCACGTGTCCCTGGACCTCGCCGCCCCTGATCAACCGCGCGACCTGCGCGGAGAAGTGGAAGTTCTCGCGCTTGTCATCGAGCGAGTACGACGCGGGCGATTCGAGGAGCAGGCCGTCCTCGACTTCCCCGATGACGTCCTCGAACGGCCGGGTGCCGGGCTCCAGGCTCACGTTCACCATCCGCACGATCGGGAAGTGCTGCCAACCCTGCGCGCGCGCCGATCCGCCGCTGGCCGGCAGGCCGAGCGCGCCGGCGGTCTCGCGCGAGGTCAGGTAGCCGGTGAAGATGCCGCGCTCCACGAGCGGGGTTCGGGTCGCCGGCACGCCGTCGTCATCCCAGCCGAAGGTCCCCATACCGCCCGGGATGGTGGCGTCGGCGGTCATGTTCACCTGCGTCGAGCCGTAGCGGAGCGTGCCGCGGTCCTTCGGCCACATGAACGACGTGCCGGCGAACGCGACCTCGTGCTCGAGCACGCGATCCGATTCGGTCGGATGGCCGCACGACTCGTGCACGAGCAGCGCGAGGAATGATTGGTCGAGCACGAGGGTCGTGCGGCCCGCGCTCGCCGCGGGTGCGTCGAGGATGGCCTCGGCGTCGTCGCGATAGCGCGCGGCACGCGCCACGACGTCGAGCTCCTCGATCCATTCCCAGCCCGCCTGGCGCGCGTTCCGCATGTCCGAGCGGATCGCGGGCGCGGCGCCCGCCTTCACCGCGACGACGTTCAGCTCGGCACCGCACTCGACGATCTCCTGCGAGACGTCGGTGCCTTCGCTCGTGACCAGGCGCTTGCGCGTGCGGAACGAGACCACGTTGCTCCGCCGGGAACGCACGCGCGGACCGCGCATGCGGTCGTCGGCCTCGCGCAGCAGCTCGACGCGGCGCGCGAGCGGCACCGCGAACGGATCGTCACGGAACGGCGTGCGGTATTCGCCGCGTTGCGCCGCCAGCGGCGCGAGGACGACCTGCCGGCGCTGCACGGTCGCGGCGGCCTCGCCGCGGCGGAACGCTTCGTCGAGGAGCACACGCAGGTCGCCGTCAACGGCATCGGACGCGGCGAAGCCCCAGCTGCCCTTGTGGAGCACGCGGAGCCCCACGCCGCGGTCGGCGCCGCGGTCGATCGACTCGACCTCGCCATCCTTGAGCCGCACTGTCTCGCTCTCGCGCTCGACCTCGCGCACGTCCGCGTACTGCGCGCCGCGCGATGACGCGGCGGCGACGACCGCATCGAGCTGACTATCTTTCATCTCCGCGTCAGGCTAGACTGAGGCGAAACGGCGCGCGTTCCGTCGAAGCGAGTGCGGGTGCGCTCACGGTCGTACGGTCCCGAAGTCGGGGTCGGATGGGCGAGGGAGCTGAAAAGGGCGGGTCCGCAGGCGAGTCGGCAGCACGCGAAGCCTCCATACATCGGAGAAATGCTTGCCTGACGTCGCCCTACTCATCGATTGGGAGAACGTCTACTACACGCTTCGTCAGCACACCGACGGTCCCCTTCCCTCTTCACTCGCGATCCTCCAGGCGATCCTTCAGAAGGCCGCGGAATTCGGCCCCGTCCGGGTGAAGATCGCGATCTTCGGACAGGAGGTCGCGGCCCAGGACGAGACGCTGCTCATGGCGCTCGAGTTCACCGGGATCGAGCCGATCGCCGTCGCGCAGCGCATGAGCGGCCGCCTCCTCAAGGGACGCTCCGACGCGGTGCTCATCACCAAGACGATGAAGCTCCTGTACAAGGACCGACCCGACATCCAGGTCTGGTTCATCGTCTCGGGAGATCGCGACCTAAATGCCCTCTGCAAGGCGCTCAAGGACGAGGACAAGAACGTCTACCTCGTCGCCGGCGACAAGTCGCTCGCGAACGAGCTGCGCGACTCGCCCTATCTGCGCGACGACGTCTTCCTGCTCGAGGACCTCATCCCCGAGGCGCGCTGGATACGCGCGGGCCTCCGCACGGACGACACCCAGGCCGGCAAGGAGATCGCCGTCCGCGCGGGCGGCGACGATCGCGCTCCGCGCCGCGCCCGCGGAGGGCGCGGGCGCGAGGCCACACGCGGCCCGGTCACGAAGCAGCCGCCAGTGGTGCCGGCGGTCGTGCCGACGGGCTCGCCCGAATCGGAGAAGGAGCAGCGGCGCCTGGCCGTTCTCCTGCTCGACCAGCTCGTCGCGCTCCGCGAAGACTCGATGGCACGCGGGGACTTCGTCCGGTCCGTGGTCCCGCTCTCGGAGGCCGAGGCGTCGACCGTGCTCGAGCAGCGCATCGACGCCGCGATCGAGCAGGGTCACATCATCGCGACGACGCCCGCGCGGACGCGGCTCAAGTCCAAACAGCTCCTCGCGCCGGCGTTCACTTCACCGCTCGTCGCAGAGACGTACTTCCACCTGGTCCGCGTCCTTCGACGGATCGACAACGTCACGGGCCGCGACACGCGCCGCATCCCCGCAGTGGAGGCGGTGCTCGACCCGCTCTCGCGCGCCGACCAGCCCGGCGGACTGGTGAAGGGACGGACGCAGCGCCGCATCCTCCTCGAGACGCTGTTCAACATCGCCGAGGAGCGCGGGGCGATCGCGACCGAGCAGGTGTCGCGCGACGAGCGGCAGATCACCATGTGCTGGCTGTCCGAGGAGCACCCGCTCGTGCGGTATGCGCGCCAGCCGGGCGCCGGGATCGTGCATCTCTTCAACTTCGTCGCTTCGAACCGATCCGCGGGCGATGCCCCGGACTGGGTGAACGCGGCGCTGTTCTCGGAGCTGCTCTCACGCGTCGAGGGCGACGCGCTCGAATCCAACCTGCGCCGCGCGATCGAGCGCGGAATCATGCGCGCCGAGGATCATGGCCGCAAGGCCGGCTACGTCCTCATCCGCGACTCGCGCGAGGTCGGCGCGCTCCTCGGCGACTTCGCTGCTCTCAATGGCGTCGAGGCCGAGGGCAACGCGGCGCAACCGCTGAAGCCGCTCGAGGCGGGAACGCAGGTGCCCGAGCTCGCGGCGGCCGCGACGCCGGGTACGACCAGTGTCGCGGCGGGATCGGCGGCGGCGATCAAGCCGCGAACACGTCGCGGGTCGCGTGGCGGGCGTGGGCGGCGTGGCGGCAGGGGTCGCAGCCGGCCGGGCGCCGCTCCCAGCGCGCCCGGACAGGCAGCGAGCTAGCAGGGGCGGGGGCCCCTGCCGAGCGAAGTGAGAGCCAGCTAGACGCCGACCTCGCGCAGGCGCGCATCGGCTTCGGCTTCAATCTCCGCGCGGGCGGTCGAGCTGCTTTCGACGATGCGCCGGAAGCTCTTGCGACCCATGACCAGCAGCTCGCCGTCGGTCTTCGCGCGGACCGTCGCGACGCGCTTGATGCCCTTGAGGAGGCCGATCTCGCCGAAGTGCTCGCCGGGGCCGATGGTCTTGAGCTCGGTCTCCCCGGCGCCGGTCCGGCGCGTGACAGCGAACTGGCCGTGGAGCACGATGAAGAACCTGTCGGCGTCGTCGCCTTCGCGGATCACCACCTGGCCGGGCATGAAGCGGAGCGTACGTACGCGCTCGGCCTCCTCGGCGACGACGCGCGGCTCGGCGCGCGGGAAGGCCTTCTCGGCGTGCTTGAGGTCTTCGATGTAGCGCTCGGCGTGCAGCACCGCGGTCGTCGCGTCGCCGACCGCGGTCGTGATCTGCTTCGCGAGCTGCGCGCGAGCGTCACCCGCGGCGTAGACCCCGGGGATGTTCGTGCGCATGAACTGATCGGTGACGAGGTAGCCGTTCCCGTCGTGCTCGATGTGGTCCTCGAACAGCTCCCGGCCCAGCGGCTTGAAGCCGATGAAGATGAAGACCCCCTCGACCGGAATGCGCTCGACCCTGCCGCCACGCTCGACGTCCATCCAGTTCACGTCGCCATTGCCGCCGATCTCCTTCACGACCGCGGGCGTGATCGTCTCGACCTTGTCCATCGCGAGGAGCCGGTCCTGCAGGATCGCCTGCGCCTTGAACTCGCCGCGCCGGTGCACGACGTAGAGCTTCTTCGCGAAGCGGGTGAGGAAGAGGCCCTCCTGGAAGGCCGAGTCTCCCCCGCCGATGACCGCAAGATCGACGCCTTTGAAGAACGCACCGTCGCAGACGGCGCAGTACGACACCCCACGTCCGTGGAACTCCTGCTCGCCCGGGACCCCCAGCTTGATGGGCTCGCCTCCGACCGTCACGATCACCGCATACGCGCTGTGTTCGGTCCCGTCGGTCATGCGGATGATCTTCTTGTCACCGTCGGTTCGTATCTTGTCGACGGCCTTGATCTCGACCTTCAACCCGAACTTCTGTGCGTGCGCGGCCATCTTGTCGGAGAGGGCTCGCCCCGTGATGGATTCCTCGCCCGGCCAGTCCTCGATGAGGTCGGTGTTCAGGATCTCGCCGCCCAAGCCCTTGGCCTCGAACAGGATGGCGTTCATGTTGGCGCGCGCCGCATACAGGCCGGCGGTCAGGCCGGCCGGGCCGCCGCCGATGATGACGAGGTCGAAGTGGGCCATGTTGCGAACTCTAGAACAGCGAAGCGCCCCTTTTTTATTCGCGGCGCTGGTGCTCGCGGCCTCGTGCGCCGGTGCGACCGTGTCGCCTGAGCGGACCTCCGCGGCGTATCTCGCGCTCGGCGATTCGTTCACCATCGGCACCGGCTCGCGGCCCGATGAAGCGTTCCCCGCGGTGCTCGTGCGCCTCTGGGCGGCCGAGGGCAGAGCCGTTTCGCTCACGAACCCCGCGGTCAACGGTTACACGACCGACGACCTCATCGCCACCGAGCTGCCGCTCGCCGGAACGATCCGCCCGAGCCTGGTCACCCTTCTCATCGGCGCGAACGACCTCGTGCGCGGTGTTCCCGAGGACCGGTACCGCGCGCGACTGGTGAGCATCTTCCGCGGCCTGGCCGATGCCGGCGTGCCCGCGAGCGCCGTCTACGCCCTGCCGCAGCCGGATTGGTCGGCGTCACCCACGGCACGCGCGTTCGGCAAGCCCGACGAGTTGCGCGCGCGGATCGAGCGCTTCAACGCGATCATCAAGGAAGAGGCGGAGCGGGGCGGCGGGACGTACCTCGACATCTTCCCGCTCATGCGCGATCAGGCACGGAACGGGATGGTCGCTCCCGACGGACTGCATCCGTCGCGCGAGGCGCACGCGCAGTGGGCCGCCGCACTCAAGCCGCTGCTGGTACCGGCCGCGCGACCCTAGTGCCGGTCAAGCCCTGCCAGTGACCGCGAGCGCCTGTCCGGTGATTCCGCTGGCGGCGTCGGAGCAGAAGAAGAGGATCGCGGCCGCCACCTCGTCCGGCGTCGCCCAGGTCGAGAAGTCGGCCTTCGGCATGTTCGCCCGGTTCACCGGATGGTCGATCGTTCCTTGCAGGACGCAGTTCACGGTGATGCCCTCGCCCTTCACCTCGGCCGCCAGCGCCTCCGTCCAGCGGACGAGCGCGCCCTTCGCCATCGAGTAGGCGGCGGTCCCCTTCGCGCCCTTGAGCCCGCTCAGCGCGGCGACGCTGACGATGCGGCCGCGACCGCGCGCCCGCATCGGCCGCAGGCACGCCGCTGTGGCCACGACCACGGGCCTCACGTTCCGATCCCACAGGGCGCCGATCTTCGCGAGGTCGGTCGCCGGACCACTATCGAATCCGCCGGCGAGGTTGCAGCACACGTCGATGCGGCCCCACGCCCGCAGAGCTCGATCGACGAGCGCTTCCATCGGAGCGGCATCGTTCGGGTCCGCCATGACCGACAGCAGACGAGGGTCCGTCTCGTCGCCCACCAGGGCACCGAGCTCGTCGCGCAGCGCGTCGGCCTTCGCCTGATCGCGCACCGCTACGGCGACATGCGCGCCGCTCTCGAGCATGCGGCGGACGACCGTGTGCCCGAGGTTGCCGGTGCCGCCGGTGACGACGGCGGCGTGCCGTGTGAGGTCGATCACGACCCTAGTATTCCTTCTTGTGAGCATCCTCGAGCGCATCGCGTCACCGGACGACCTGCGCGACCTCTCACGGGACGACCTGCTCGCGCTGTGCGACGAGATCCGCGCCTTCACGGTCGAGGCGGTGCAGAAGACCGGTGGTCACATCAGCTCCAGCCTCGGCGCGACCGAGCTCACCGTCGCGCTCCACCGCGTGTTCTCGTCACCGGCCGACAAGCTCGTCTGGGACACCGGCCACCAGGGCTACGTCCACAAGATCCTCACCGGCCGCCGCGAGCGCTTCGACAAGCTGCGTCAGTACGGCGGGATCTCCGGCTTCCTCGCGCGCGACGAGTCCGAGCACGATCAGTTCGGGGCGGGCCACGCCGGCACCTCGATCTCCGCGGCCCAGGGCATGGCCGTCGCGCGCGACCTGAAGCAGCAGAGCCATCACGTGGTGGCGATCATCGGCGACGGCGCTCTCACCGCGGGCATGGCCTGGGAGGCGCTCAACGCGATCGGCCACGCGAAGACACGGATGATCGTCGTGCTGAACGACAACGGCATGAGCATCTCGCCGAACGTCGGCGCGGTGTCGCGCATGCTCGAGACGGTCCGCGTCGCGGCGCCGTACCGCGAAATGAAGCACATCGCCCGCCAGGTCATCGACCACATGCCCGCGGCGGATCTGGCCGAGGAGGCACGCCGCCGCCTGTTCAACAGCCTGAAAGCGCTCTTCATCCCGAACATCCTGTTCGAGCAGTTCGGCTTCACGTACTTCGGGCCGGTGAACGGGCACGATCTCTTCGCGGTGGAGAGCGTGCTCGCGAAGGCGCGCGACTTCCCGGACGGGCCCGTATTCGTGCACGTACAGACGCAGAAGGGGCACGGCTACGCGCCCGCCGAAGACGACAACCAGAAGTGGCACGGCGTCTCGGCCACGGGGGCGGCCGCTCCGGCGGGCCCGCAGTACACGAAGGTCTTCGCCGACGCCGTTCGCGAGGCGATGAAGGCCGACGAGCGCGTGGTCGCGATCACCGCGGCGATGCCGAGCGGCACCGGCCTCGCGCCGCTGTTCAAGGAATTCCCGTCGCGCGTGTTCGACGTCGGCATCTGCGAGCAGCACGCCGTCACCTTCGCCGCTGGCATGGCGACTCAGGGCATCGTTCCCATCGCCGCCATCTACTCGACGTTCCTGCAGCGCGGGTACGACCAGGTCGTGCACGACGTCGCCGTGCAGGGCCTGTCCGTCGTCTTCGCGCTCGACCGCGCCGGGATCGTCGGAGACGATGGCCGCACGCACCAGGGCCTCTTCGACATCGCGTACCTCCGGCCGCTGCCCGGGATCGTCCTCATGGCGCCGAAGGACGAGGCCGAGCTTCGGCAGATGGTGTGGACCGCGGCGCGGCACGCCGCCGCGGGTCGCGGTCCGATCGCGCTTCGCTACCCGCGCGGGAACGGCGTCGGCGTCCCGCTTGATGCGCCGCTCCAGGAGCTTCCCATCGGCATCTCGGAGACGCTCCGCGATGGGGCCGACGTCGTGATCGTGGCGTACGGGACGATGGCGCCGCCCGCCGTCGCCGCGGCGGAGGCGCTGGCAGGCGAGGGTATCGACGCGACGGTCGTGAATGCGCGCTTCGCCAAGCCGCTCGACGAGGAGCGCTACCTCGCGCTGGCGGCGCGGGTCCCGCGCTTCCTGACCGTCGAGGAGCACGCGATCTCAGGCGGATTCGGTTCCGCGATCTCCGAGCTCTTCGCGCGGACAGGCGCCCGCGTCGAGGTGGAGATGCTCGGGGTGCCCGACGAATGGGTGGACCACGGCGCGCAGAAGATCTGGCGCCGGCGGTTCGGGCTGGACGCGGAGGGCATCGCCGCGGCGGTACGCAGACGCTGGCCGCAGCTCGCCCGATCGACCGCGTCGCGGGAGAGCGCCGGCTAGACCGTTACCGCGGTCGGGGGTGCCGGGCGTCCTGCTCCGCGAGCCGCTGCGTGCAGCACTTGCAGTGCGAGCTCGCCGGCCAGACGAAGGCGACGACGAGAGCGGCCCAACCGGCAGCCATCGCGATGGTGAAGGCCACATCCGCGCTCATGCCGATCGCTCAAGCATTCCGCGGGCCAGCACGGCGAAGCTCTGTTCAGCGGAGCGATGTGAGGTAGGTCACGAGCGCGTCGAGGTCCGCCGGCGAGAGGCCCAGCTGGAAGCCGTGGGGCATGACGTCGGGATAGCCGGGCACGACGTACGCGCTGGGCGACACGATCGACTCCCGTATGTACGCCTCCGCGGCGACGCCGGGCACGCGCGTCGCGGCGACCGTCCCGATATGCGTGAGCTCGGGGGCGAAGCGCGCGCCCTCGCCGGCGATCTGATGGCATCGGCCGCAATCGAGCGAGCGATACACCTGGCGCCCGCGCGCGACCGGATCGGTCGCGGGCGGCTCCGCGCACGCGACCGCGATCGACAGTGCGGTGCAGGCGCAGAGGAGGAGCCGCATCATGCCGCGGATGGAGGCTACTGCGAAGCAGCGGGCCGTAGGAACGCCGGTTCCGAAACCGGCCGCGGCGCTGCACGGTGCTCGCGTGGTACTCGACGACCGCGTCATCCTGCGCGACGTCGATCTCGAGATCGCGCCAGGCACCACGCTCGTGCGCGGCGCGAATGGCGCCGGCAAGACGACGCTGCTGCGCGCGATCGCGGGCCTCGTCCCGCTCGCCCGCGGGACGCGATCTGTCGGCGGGCCGCTCCTGGTCCTCGGCCATCGGACGGGTCTGCTGCGCGGGCTGTCGGCCCGCGAGAATCTCGCGTTCTTCGCACGCTTTCGCGGGCGCGATGCCTCCGCGGTCGCCGCCGCCCTCGACGGCTGGGGCCTGGGCGGCGCTGATGCCGACCGACCGGTCGAGGCGCTGAGCGCGGGACAGCGGCGGCGCGCCTCGCTGGCGCGCCTCGATTCGGAGCCGGCGGACCTCGTCCTACTTGACGAACCATTCGCCGAGCTCGACGACGCGGCGGCCGCCCTGCTGCGCGGCGCGCTCGCGCGCCTGAGCGAGCGCGGCAGCGCCGTCGTGATCGCGTCGCACGCGCATCCCGAGCTCGATGCCACCGCGCGCGTCGTGCGCATCGCCGACGGACGGCTCTGGTGACCTGCGCCTTCGGCTCCGGCGTTCTCGGCGGGCGCCGGCCGGCCGATCAGTGACCTCGGCCTTCGGACGCACCCTCCTGGTCGCCGGGCGCGAGATCCGCGCCGAGCGGCGCGCGCCCGACGGGCTGGTCGCCGCGGTCACGTTCACGGCGGTGCTCGTGCTTCTCGAGAGCCTCGTCGTCGGGCCGGGCACCGTGCGAGCGCCGCAGATCGCCGCGGCGCTGTTCTGGATCGCCCTGCTTTTCGCCGCGATCCTCGCCGCGGCCAGGTCGTTCGACCGCGAGCTCGAGGAAGACGCGATCGACGCTGTCATCGCGCTCGAGGGCGGCCGCGACGCGCTCTACGGCGGCAAGGCGCTCGCGCTGGTCGGGCTGCTCGGGCTCGTGGCCGCCGTCGGCCTGCTGCTGTCGATCGCGCTCCTCGATCTCTCCGTCGCGTTGGCGGGGCACCTGGCGCTCGTGGTCGTGCTCGGCGTGGTCGCGCTCCCACCGATCGTGGTGCTCGACGTCGCGCTCACGTTGCGGCTGCGAGCCCGTGCGATGCTCGTGCCCATCCTCGCTCTGCCCATGTTGGTGCCGCAGCTCGTTGCCGCGACGCAGGGCTCCGCCGCGGCGATGACCGGCGACGCAACCGGCGCGCTCGGGTGGTCGGGCCTGCTGCTCGCGTTCGCATTGGTGTATGCGGTACTCGGCCTTACCATCGTTCCCGCGGCCATCGAGTGACCACAACGACCTTCTCCCCCATCTTCACGGTGCGCCTCCGGCCCTGGCTCGGGATCGCGAGCCTCGCCGCGGCGATCGTCGCCACCTACATGGCGCTCATCTGGGCGCCACCCGACGTCACCCAGGGAGACGTGCAGCGGATCATGTACGTCCACGTCCCGACCGCGTGGCTGGCCTACCTCGCGTTCGTCGTCGTCTTCCTCGCGAGCATCGGTTGGCTCTGGTCGAAGAAGGTCTGGTTCGACGCGGTCGCCGTCGCGAGCGCCGAGATCGGCGTGCTCTTCACCGGCATGACGCTCGTGCTCGGTTCGATCTGGGCGAAGCCCACGTGGGGCGTGTGGTGGACGTGGGAGCCGCGGCTCGTGACGACCGCGGTGATGTTCTGCATGTACGTCGGCTACCTGCTGCTGCGCAGCCTGTCGAGCGACTTCGAGCGACGCGCGACGCGCGCGGCGGTGATCGGCGTGGTCGCCGTGGTGAACGTTCCGATCGTGCACCTCTCGGTGACCTGGATGAACTCGCTCCACCAGCTGCCGACGGTGTTGCGCGCGGGAGGCGAGCCGACGCTCGACGGGCGAATGCTCGCGACACTGCTGGTCGGCGTGTTCGCGTTCACGGTGATCTACGCCTACCTCCTCGCCGCTCGCGTCGAGATCGAGCTCGATCGGCGGCGGCGGCAAGAAGCATGATCGAGGGCCTCGAGTTCATCGTCTCGGCGTTCGCCCTCACGTGGATCGCGCTGGCCGTCTACGTCGTCTCGCTCCGTGTCCGCGCCAGGGGCTAGTGTCGCGCGACACTAGAGTCATCTCCGGTCGCCGCGCGCTCCTGCTCGGCGTTCTCGCGGCCGCGGCGGTGATCGGCTTCGTCGCCGTGCAGAACCTGCAGGTCGCGTCCGTCTACTACCTGACGCCGACCGAAGCGAAGACGCGCGGCATCGCCGCGGGAACGCCCGCCCGGCTCGGCGGGCTCGTCGAGGCAGGCTCTCTCCGCTACGACCCGACGAGCCGTGAGCTGCGCTTCACCATCGGCGACGGCGTCAACCGCGTGGCCGTCGTCGGCAACGGCGCGCCGCCGGGACTGCTGCGCGAAGGCGCCGGCGCGGTGGTCGAAGGATCGTTCGCCGCCGACGGGACGTTCCGCGCCACGCAGGTCCTCGCCAAGCACGACGAGGTCTATCAGGCACCGGCGCCCGGGGCGACGCCGGCGCACCGAGCGCCATGAGATGACCGTGTTCGGCGACCTTGGCGCGGGCACGCTGCGCGCCGCGCTCGTGCTGACCCTCCTCGCGCTCGGCACGACGATCGTCGCGGCGCGCCGCCACGACGTGCGCGCGCTCGAGAGCTCGCGCTGGGCGACGCTGGCGGCGTTCACGCTCGTGCTGATCGCGTGCGCGGCGATGGTCGGCGCCCTCCTCACGCACGACTTCTCGCTCCGCTACGTCGCTCTCAACAACGCGCTCGAGACCCCCGTCTTCTTCGGGGCGATCTCGCTGTGGGCCGCGCTGGAGGGATCGATCCTCCTATGGACGCTCATCCTCGGCGGTGCCACGGCCTACGTCGCCTGGCGCGGGACCGTCGCGCTACCTCGGCTGGCGGTGACCGCGCTCGCGGTGATGCTCGCGATGCTGGCGTTCTTCCTCTTCCTGGTCATCACGCCCGCGGCGGATCCATTCGTTCGGATCCCCGGCCCGGAAGTGCCTCTGAACGGCCGCGGCCCGAACGCGCTGCTGCAGAACCATCCGCTCATGGCGCTGCATCCGCCCCTGCTCTACCTCGGCTACGTCCTGACGGCGGTCCCGTTCGCGTACGCGATGGCCGCGCTCATCCACGGCGAGTTCGGCGACCGCTGGATCACCGCGACCCGGCGCTTCGCGCTCGTCTCGTGGGCGCTGCTCGGTGTCGGAATCGTCGCCGGCGCCTGGTGGTCGTACGCGGTCCTGGGCTGGGGCGGCTACTGGGCGTGGGACCCCGTCGAGAACGCCGCGATCATGCCGTGGCTCGCTTCGACCGCCTACCTCCACTCGGTCATGGTCGAAGAGAAGCGACGCATGCTGCGGGTCTGGAACGTCTCGCTCGTCATCGCGACGTTCGCACTCACGATCCTCGGCACGTTCCTGACGCGAAGCGGCATCGTGAATTCGGTGCACTCGTTCACCCAGTCCGCGATCGGACCGCTCCTGCTCGCGTATCTGGTCGCGATCCTGGTATTCGGCGTCGGGCTTCTGCTCTGGCGCGCGCGGCTGCTCTCGGACGCGGGCGGCATCGGCGCGCCACTCTCGCGCGAGGCGATCTTCCTCTTCCAGAACGTGCTCTTCGTCGCGGCCACCGTCACCGTGCTCCTCGGCACGCTCTATCCCCTGATCGCGGAGGCGATCAACGGCGCGCAGCTGTCGATCGGCGCGCCGTACTTCGACCGGGTCGAGGTGCCGCTCGCCCTCGCGCTGCTGTTCCTCATGGGCATCGGTCCGCAGCTGCCGTGGCACGGGGCGTCGCGCGCGACGCTCGAGCGCCAGTTCACGGCGCCGCTGGTCGCCGCGGCCGCCGGCGCCGTCGCCGCGCTCGCGCTGGGCCTGCAGGGCGTGGCGCCGGTGCTCACGTACGCGCTCGGCGCCTTCGTTGCCGCGACCGTGGTCCAGGAGTACGCGCGCGGCGTGCGTGCGCGGCGGGCGCTGCATGGCGAGACGTTCGGCGACGCGCTGCGCGGCCTCCTGCGGCGCAGCGGCCGCCGCTACGGCGGCTACATCGTGCATCTCGGGATCGTGCTCGTTGCGCTCGCGGTCGCGACGAGCCAGGCGCGCACGGTCGAGGTCGAGCGGACGCTGTCAGCGGGCGACGAGCTCGTCGCGGCCGGATACGTCGTGCGCTTGGCGGCGATCAGCGACGTTCACGAGCCGCAGCGCGACTCGGTCGTCGCCGACCTGGTCATAACGGGCAACGGCGCGAGCGAGCACCTGCGGCCGGCGCTCGTCGAATACCCCAACACCGCCCAGGCGGTCGGCTCGCCGGGGATCGCCAGCGGCCTGCGCGACGACATCTACACGATCCTCGCGGCATACGACACACGCGCGCGGTCGTGGGCCACGATCCGCGTGCGCGTCATCCCGCTCGTGTCGTGGCTGTGGATCGGCGGCGCCGTGGTCGGGCTCGGCGCGATCGTCGCGGCTCTCCCACCGCCGCGGCGTCGCTGGCGACCCGCGATCACGATCCCCGTGGCGGTGGGTGCCAAGTGATCCGTGCGGCCCGCGTCGGCGCGATCGGCGCGATTGCCGGGATCGTCATCGTGCTCGCGCTTGGCTTCCGCTACGACCCGCACGACATCCGCAGCGCCACGGTCGGCAAGCCCGCGCCGGCGTTCGCGCTGCCCTCGCTCGAGGGCGGCGGGACCGTCGACCTCGCCTCCTACCGGGGAAAGGTCGTCGTGGTCAATTTCTTCGCGTCGTGGTGCATCCCGTGCAAGCAGGAACACGCGGCGATCGCGTCCGCGTGGTCCCGCTACCGCACGGCGGACGTGGTGCTCATCGGGACGCTCTATCAGGATGACGCGGACGCGGGCCGCGAGTTCATGCGCCGCCTCGGCGGCGGCTGGCCGACGGCGATCGACGGCGATGGGCGCGTCGCATTGAGCTTCGGCGTGTTCGGGATCCCCGAGACGTTCTTCATCTCGCGCGATGGCGTCATCGCCGGCCGCCACATCGGTCCGATCGATGAGGAAACGCTCATCGCCGGCATCGAGGCGATACGCACCGGTCCGGCCGGTCGATGAGCGCCGGACGCGTGGCGCTCGCGCTGGCCGTCGCGGCGCTCGCCGTCGCGATCGCGATCAGCGCGCGCCCGGCACCGCAGAGCGACGCCGAGCGCGCCGACGCGATCGCCGCGGAGCTCCGCTGCCCGGTCTGTCAGGGCCTTTCCGTGCGTGACTCCCCGTCAGAGACGGCGCGCCAGATGCGCGACCTCGTCACGCAGCGCGTCCGCGAGGGTCGCACCGACGATCAGATCCGTGATGAGTTCCGTCGCTCCTACGGCGATTGGGTCCTTCTTTCGCCGCCCGCGACCGGATGGACGGGTCTCGTCTGGGCGCTGCCGATCGCGCTGGTCGCCGGGGGGTTCCTCGTCGCCGGCGGCGCGCTGCGCCGCTCGACGCGAACAGCGGGCGGCTCCGAAGCGCCGACGCCGGCGCAGCTCGCGACGCTGCGTGAGCGCGCCGCGACCGAGGACGAACATGAGTGAGCGAGGAGCGGCTTCGCCGCGACGAGCGAACACCACCAGCCCTGAGCGTTTCTCTCGGCGAAGCCGAGAGATTGAGCAAGAGTGACCGCCTTCGCCGTCTTCGCGCTCGCGGTACTCGCCGGCGGCTGGCTCGCGTACCGGCCGCTGCGGAACGCGGCTCGGCCGTGGCCCGCCGATCCGCCCGACGACCGCGACGACGTCGGGCGTTCGGTGTCCTCCCTGCGTGATCTCGAATTCGCGCGCGCCGCGGGCACCATCGATCCCGCGGATCACGCGCGCCTTCGCGCCGAGCTCGAGCGCGCGGCGTTCGTGCCCCGGAAGGCGGCGCCCGCATCCGGCGCGCCCGTGCGGACCTTCGCGATCGCCGCGCTCATGGCCGCCCTGGCCGCGGTCCTGATCGTGGCCTACCTACCGCGAGAGGTCGGCGATCGCGCGCCCGGTACGACGGTCACCGGGACGGTCCCGCGCCTCGCGCCGACGACGCAGGACCTCGAGCGTCGCGTGGCCGCGAGCCCGAACGACGTACCGACGCTGCTCGCGCTCGCCGATTCCTACCGCGACGACCAGCGCGCGGGCGATGCGGCACGCACCTACCAACGCGTGCTCTCGCTCGACCGCGACAGCGTGCCGGCGCTCGACGGGCTCGCGCTCATCCTGTTCCAGTCGGGCGAGCGCGACGGGGCGCTGGTCGCGACCGATCGCGCGCTCTCGCTGCGGCCGCGCGATGCCGACGCGCTGTTCCTGAAGGGGCTGATCCTCTACCAGCGTGCCGACTTCAAAGGCGCGGTGGATGTGTGGACGGTCTATCTGGACGTCGGAGAGTTCCATCCGGCCGCGCCGATGGTGCGCTCGCTGTATGAGAACGCGAAGGCGCAACTCGCCGCGAAATAAGATGCGTCGGACGTGCTGAGCGGCGGCCGGCTGGGCGGAACGTCACGCCGAACATCTAGAATGGGTGTCCCGAGCGCGCGGCTCGACGCCTCGTGGCGACGTTAGCCTAGTGGTAAGGCCCTGGATTGTGGATCCAGTAAGGCGGGTTCGATCCCCGCACGTCGCCAGTGCTAGTGGTTCTTCTTGTCGCTGTTTCCCTTGTCGCTGTTTCCTTTGTCGCTCTTGTCGGTCGGCGCGGGCGTGGGTGGTGGCGTCACGATTGCCGGTGCCGCCGGGACGACCGCCGGCGCGTTGGGCGTGCTCGGGGTAGCCGGCGAGGGGATCACGGGCGCGGCGGGCGCGGCGGGAACGATCGGCTGGTTCGCGCCCGAGTTCTGCGGCGCCGATGGAGCGGCCGCCGGCGCTGCAGGCACGTTTGCAGGAACAGCCGGGACATTCGCCGGCGCGGCGCTGGCCGGAGCGCCGCTGGCCGGCGCGGCATTCGCGGGCTGGGGCGTGGAGGGCGCGTCGGTCTTCTGCCCGCCGCGCTTCTGGTCCTTGTCCTTTGCCCCGGCATCGTCGGTCGGCGCCGCCGTACGGCTCCCGACGCCGGGAGCGGGTAGCGCCGGGGGCGCTGCGGGCGCTACAGGCGCTGGGGGTGCGGGAGGCGATGCGGTGCGCTCGGACGAACGCGTGGGCTCCGCTGTCTTGGAGTCGTCGCTCTGACTGGGCGCTAGTTTCGGTGAGTCGGCAGGACGCGCGGGCGGAGCGCTGGTCGCCGGGCCAGGCGCGAGCGGCAGCACCGGCACGAATCCGCTCGATCGATTCGTCTCCTCAGGTTTGGCCGGCGCCGCGGCACCCGGCTGCGGCTTCTTCGCTTCGGTGCCCTGGCTGCCTTGGTCGTCGGGCTTCTTCTCTTCTGGCTTCACCTGGCCCGGGTCCGGCGACCGGACGTCCTCGGGCTTCCGATCGGTGGCGGCGGAAGGCTTCGGCGACTCGGCCACCGCAGGCGCAACGACCGGGATGGCCGGCCGGAATACCGGCGCGGCACGCTCCGGATGTGGCGTTGCCAGGACCTTGTCCTTCGGCAGGTCCTTCTTCTCCGGCTCGTCGACCGGTCGGATCACCGGCGGCGCGTCCGGCGCTCCGTGGCGCACCTCGACCCCGGTGACGATCTTGGCCTCGTCCGTGAGCCGCACGCTTTCCTGCGTCTGCACCGGCTCACGTCCGCGCTCGCTGACCGTCGTGGTCACCTCGACCGTCGAGCCGGCGGGACGGTCCTTCTTCTCGACGACCGTGGCGATCTTTCCATCGGGAAGATTCGGCATGGTGATGACGAGCTGTCCATTGATCGTCGTCACCTGAGCCCCTGGCGTTTGGATGATGACCTTCCCATCCTTGACGCCGTTCGACCGCCCCAGGGGGTCGACCACGAGCGAGCTCGTCGCCGTCCCCATGTTCACCGTGACCTTGCGCTCCGGCTCCGGCGCCGGCTTCGGCTCCTCCGGCTTCTGGTCCTTCTTGATGGCGCTCGTGAGTCCGGGCGCGACGATGACCTCGGCCGTCTTCGCGACGTCACTTGCCGCGACGCGGCCCTCCGTCGTCGTGACGACCGTCTGATCGTCGGCCACGTCGATCTGGAACGCGGTGCCGCGGACCGACGCCGTCGTGTTCGGCGTGCGAACGTCGTAGCGCGAGCCGCCGCTGAGCAGATGCGTGACCACGTGCCAGGTCCGCCCGACGTTCTGCGTCATCAGGATGACCGTGCTGCCATCCGGCCGCGACGACGCCTCGTCGATCGAGAGCTCGCTGCCTGGCTCGATCTCGACCGTCGATCCCTCGAAGTAGGTGATGACCGCACGCGCGCCGTCCTGGGTGCGGACGACGTCTCCGGGTCCGACGATGTCGCCGTCCGCGAGCGAGACGAAATCAGAGCCGGCGTGACTGACGAGCACGTCCCCGGACAGCACCGTGACCGTGGAGGAGGCGCCGAGCGCGATGCCCGACCCCCTTGGCGCGACCACGCCGGTGGCCGCAAGGACCAGGGCCAGCACGAAGGACAGGGCAACGGCGGCGACCACGAGCCGGATGCGCGCGTTCGCCGAGCGACTTACCACCTGCTGGGGATAACGACGATAGGTTGCCTCCGCTCGCCCGCCGGACCGCCGAACGTGTCAAACCGGTCGCAGCATGGGAACCGCGAGTGATTCAACGCACTCGACCGCTCGGTCCCTCGCTAGTCCCTCGGCGGCGAATACTCCGACAGCGTCACCAGGAACGGCCGCGTCCGGCCGGGCTGGATCGTGAGCGGCTCGTCGAGGCCCTCCTTGGCGAAGACCGGCACGTGCAGGCCGTGCAGTCGTTCGGTCCGATGCTGCCATTCGGTCCCGCAGACCGGGCAGCGGAACGGCCCCTCCGCGAGCCGCTCACCGTGCCGCAGCAGGATCTTCGCGCAGCAGCGTTCGACGTTCGGCTGGTCGCCGCTCGCCGAAGCGAGATACGGGAACTCGGCCTGGGGTTCTGTCGACCCTCCCGCTGGGCCCCGTCGCGCGCGGCGCTCGAAGTCACGCCCGTCCATCCGACGGAATCGGCCCGGCGCCGTCTTCGTCCAGCCCGTCGCGCACTCCGGGCACGCGAAGGCGCGCCCGCTCTCGTAGAAGCCTCCCCATTCGACGATCCAGTCCTCGCAGCAGTCCGCGAGGATCACGCGCTCGCCCTTCATGCGTCACCTCCGAGGAGCCAGCACAGGATCGCCTTCAGCACGTGCATCTTGTTCTCGGCCTGGTCGAACACGACGCTCTGCGGCCCGTCGAGTACCTCGTCGGTGATCTCCTCGCCGCGATGCGCGGGGAGGTCGTGCATGACGATCGCGTCCGGCTTGGCACGCTCGAGCAGCGCGCGATTGAGCTGGAAGCCCTGGAACGCGCGGCGTCGGCGCTCGTACTCCTGTTCCTGGCCCATGCTCGTCCAGACATCCGTGTACACGACGTCCGCATCGCGCACGGCGGCGCCGGGGTCGTTGCCGATCTCGACTTTCGCACCGGTCTCGCGCGACGATGCCGCGGCGAGCTCGCGATAGCGCTTCAGCGGCTCGAAGCCGGCCGGCGACGCCACACGGAGCGTCATGCCCGTCTTCGCCGCGGCAAGCATGAGCGAGTGCGCGACGTTGTTGCCATCGCCAACGAATGCGGTGACGACTCTGCGAAGGTCACCCTTGCGCTCGCGGATCGTGAAGATGTCGGCCATGCCCTGGCAGGGATGCGAGAGATCCGAGAGGCCGTTCACGACGGGGATCGAGGAGTATCGGGCGAACTCCTCGATGGTCTCGTGCGCGTGCGTCCGCAGGACCGCGAGATCGACGAGCCGGCTCACGACGCGCGCGACGTCGGACACGCTCTCACGTCGGCCGAGGCCCACCTCGGCCGGCGAGAGATACGAGCTGTGGCCACCGAGCTCCACCATCGCCATGTCGAACGAAAGTCGTGTCCGCAGGCTCGGCTTCTCGAAGATCTGCGCCAGCGAGCGGCCTCGCAGCGGCTTGTCCTGGCCGACCGGCCCAGCCTTCAGCGCCTTCGCGCGGTCGAGGAGCCCTGAGAGCTCCGCTGGCGACAGATCGGCGACCGAGAGGAAATGTCGCACGGTCATGGGAGCTTCGCTCCCATGAGCCCTACACCTGCTCCTCGCGGGGGCTTCGCCCCCACCCCCCCGAGCTCCCGCCCTTCCGTCCATAGCTCAAGAAGCGCGGCGGCGACGCGCTGGGCGTCGTGGCGGATGGTGTCCTGCTTGTTCCACAGCTCGCGCGGACCGGACCACTTGTCGATGATCGGCGCCAGTACCGGCCGCACGCCCATCGCGCTGATGCGCTCGAGCTCATCTGGCGCGGGCTCGAGGTAACGCAGACCCTGCTCGGCGTAGTGGCGCTGAAGATGGGCCGGCGGAGGATCGTCGTTCAGCAGCGCCACGTCGAGACCGGTGCCGCCGAGGTAGTCGAGCACGGCGGCAACGTGATCGCCAAGCGACCTTCCGTCGGTCTGGCCCGGCTGCTCCGTGGTGTTCGCGATGTACACCACCAGCGCGTCGCTCGTCGCGATCGCGCGCGCGATCTCCGGCACCAGAAGGCACGCGCACACGGTCGTGTAGAGGCTCCCGGGGCCGAGGGTGATGAGATCCGCCGCGCCGATGGCCTCGACCGCGCCATCGGCCGCGGCCACGTCGTGATCTTTCAGGAAGATCCGCTCGATCGCCGCCTTGCCCGCGGCTCGGACGTTGACCTCTTCCTCGACGACGGTCCCGTCGACGAGCTTCGCGCAGAGGTGCGTGTTGTACAGAGTGACCGGGAGGACGGTGCCGCGCAGCCCCAGCAGCCGCGACGCCTCCTCGACGGCGCGCAGGAAGGACCCCTGCTGCTGCGTCAGTGCGGCGAGGAAGAGATTGCCGAACGCCATGCCGTCGAGCTCCTCGCTCTTATCCGTCTGGAAGCGGTGGCTCATCAGCGCCCGCAGCACGGCATCGCCCTCGGAGAGCACCACCAGCGCGTTGCGGATGTCGCCCGGCGCGGGGACGTCGAGCGCGATGCGGACCTTGCCGGTCGAGCGCCCCGAATCCGTGACCGCGATGAGCCCGGTGATGTCGTCGGTGTGCGAGCGCAGCCCGGCCATGACGGTCGGCGCGCCCAGCCCGCCGCCGACACATACGACTTTCAGCGCTTCCACGTAACGATGTTCGCATGTAAGAGCGGCCGGCGACGTCGCCGCCGCGTGCAGCTACGTGATCGCGCCCTAGTAACCCCCCGCCCACACGAGATCGCCGTAGAAGCGACCGCGTACTGGATGGTGCGGGTCGCCGCTGAAGCCGTTGGCCGGCGTCGCGTGCCGCTCGGCGTCGGAGCGGATCCGCTCGATGACTTGGTGGGGAGCGAGCCCGGAGCACGGGCCCGGCGCATCTCGAGAGCCGAAGCACAACGCGACCGTGCCAGCCACGTGCGGCGCCGCCATGCTGGTGCCCGAGATCGTGTTGTACCCGCCACCCGGCCAGGTGGAGGTCACGCACACGCCCGGTGCGGAAACGAGATGCGCCACGTCGTGCATCGCGGTCGCGTAGTTCGAGAAACGCGCGTACGCGTCGGGATGCTCGACCGGCCGGCACGCCGGGGTGCCCTCGAGCCCGCGAGGCTGTCCGTCCGTGTCGGTCATCGCGGTGACGGCGAGAACCTCCGGGTACGCCGCGGGCGTGGTGCCGCCCAAATCCGTTCCGGCATTCCCCGCGGCGACGACGATCGTCACGCCGGCGGAGACAGCGCCGCAGATCGCCTGACGCAGGGGATCGGAGGTTGTCGCGCAGCCGCCGCCGCCCTGCGCGCCCGGTCCGCCGATGCTGATGTTCGCGACCGCGATGCCCTTCGCCGCCGCATGCTCCGCGACCCAGTCGAGCCCGCAGATGAGCCGCGAGATCGCACCGGTGCCGCGCGCGTCGAGTACTTTCACCGCATAGAGCAGCGTCCCGGGCGCGACACCGACGACGCCCGCACCGTCGTTCTTCGCTGCGATCGTGCCGGCCACGTGCGTGCCGTGACCGTTGTCGTCCGCTGGGCTCGCGCCCGGTCGCACACAGTTCGTGCCTGCGGCCGCGTTGAGATCGGGGTGCGCGAGGTCGATCCCGGTATCGATGACCGCTACCGCGACGCGCGCGGCAGTGTGGGCGGTCGTCGCGCTCGCCGCGCCGATTCTCTGAATTCCCGCCGGGACGCGTTCGCCGTGCGCGAGCGGCGCCGTTCCGGTGGCGACGATCGAGCGATCCGGGACCACGGAGCGGACGTCCGCGTCCGCTGCGACGGCGGCGGCCTGCGCCCGCGAGAGCCGGGCGGCGAAGCCGCGCACCGCTGTGGAGTAGCGGTGCGTCGCGCTGAAGCCGTGTCGCGCCTCGAGGCGGTCGATGGCGGCGCGCGGGTCCTCGGGCACGGCCAGCGTCACGACGACGCCGTCGGCGGGCAGCGCGGCATCGACGCGCGCCGCCAGGGGCCCGGCCGCTGCCGCCACGAGCAGAGCGACGGGCAGCACCAGGGCGGCGTTCGGCCTCACGCATCGGTGTTCGGCACGACCTTGCTGGTGCCGGTCGATCCCCAACGACGGACGCCGGTCGATTCCCCCGGAGGGACCCCGGTCGATTCCCCCGAAGGGACCCCGGTCGCCTCGCCCGAAGGCACCCGGCACGGCGACTGCCCGGCCGCTCGACCATGAAGCGCGCACGCGCGTTCGTGCCGACGTGGGCGGCGCAGTTCCTCGTCGGGCTCGTCATCGTGCTGATCGCCGTCGGCGTGTTCGCCGCGGTCCTCGGGTCGGTCGTCCGAGGACCGTCCGCGTTCTTCGATGATGTCGGGAAGACCGTGTCGCGGGTCATCCCGCAGCCACGCGCCGACATCCGCAGCGACGCCGAGTTGAAGGCGGTCATCGCCGCGATGCCGGACGGGAAGATCCGCGTGGCGACGATCGTCGACGATCAGGATCGCGTCGTGTTCACTGCCACCGCCGACCGGCGCGCGGTCAAGGCGGTCGTCCGGCCAGGCGACGAGCTACGGATCGGAAAGGACGGCTCGGTCGAGGTCGTCCCGACCGGCATCCCCGGCCTGCTCGACCAGCTGAAGCGCGAGCTGGACAAGCTCTTCCACCGCTGACCGACGCGGAGCGCCGGAGCTAGCCGGCTTTGCGGAGGCTCTGCGCCGGACGCGCGATGACCGCCTGACGAGCGACCAGCTCGGCGCGCCAGCCCTTGCGCCGGTAGAGCGCGTCGTCATAGCCGCGGTTGTACGCGCTGACGGCCGCGAACCCCACGATCAGCACACCGAGCGTGACCCCGACGATGACACCGACCGCGAGGAGGACCATCTCTCTTGCTCCTTCTCCAGCCCATCCGGGCCGGGTGAGCGGACTGAGAGCAACCGCCGTGCCATCCCGCGCGTCCGGCTGTGTCAGGATGCGTGCGCGATGGCTGACGTCTGGGCAGTCCGGGCGCGAGGTGTCCGGAAGCGCTTCGGCGCAGTCGAGGCGCTGCGCGGGCTGGACCTGGACGTGCGAGCCGGCGAGACGGTCGGGCTCCTGGGTCCGAACGGCTCGGGCAAGACCACCTTCATCCGGGCGCTCGCCGGCCTCGTTCGCCCCGACGCGGGGGAGATCGAGGTCTTCGGACGCTCGCCGCGCGAGGCGGTGGGCAGCGGACTTATCGGATACATGACCCAGGCCGCGGCGCTGTACGGCGAGCTGTCGCTCGAGGAGAACCTGCGTTTCTTCGCGCAGCTGCAGGGCGTAGCCGAAGCCGATGCCCGGATCGAAGACGCGCTGCGGACCGTCGACCTGCTCGACCGCCGTCGCTCGGTCGTCAGCACGCTGTCCGGCGGGATGCGCCAGCGCGCCTCGCTCGCCGCGGCCCTCCTCCACCGCCCGCGCCTGCTTCTCCTGGACGAGCCGACCGTGGGCGTCGACCCTGCCCTGCGGCGCGACTTCTGGACGCATTTCCGGACACTGGCCGACCAGGGGGTCGCCATCCTGGTCTCCAGCCATGTGATGGACGAGGCAGCGCGCTGCGACCGCCTTGGCCTCATCTACGGCGGCGTGATGCTCGCCACCGGCAGCGCGGCCGAGCTCGTCGCGCGCGCCGGGACTCCCGACCTCGAGAGCGCGTTCCTCATGCTGTCGGATGCGAAGTCAACGTGAGAAACCGAGTCCGCCATAGCAAGCTCTCGATCCCCCTACGTCAACGGTGCGGGGGTGCGGGGGCGAAGCCCCTGCGAGGAATGGGTGATGGACTCACTGGAGCGCAGCTCCAGTGAGCGGCGGCCGTATTCGCGCCGTCGCACGGCGCATCGTCGCGCAGTTCCGCCACGACCGACGGTCCATCGCGCTCCTCGTCGTGGCGCCGCTCGTCGTCCTCTCGCTCGTCGGCGCGCTGTGGGGCTCGACGACGCAGACGACGGTGCGTGTGGTCATCGCGAGCGACCGCGGCCCGGCCGGCGCCGCCCTCGCCAGCGCGATCGGGAGCCCGAGCGACATCGAGGTGAAGATCGCGACGTTCGACGAAGGCGTCGCCATGCTGCGGGACCGCACCGCGGACGCGGTCATCAGCGTCGGAACCGGCGGCCCGACGGTGCTGCTCGAAGGCTCCGATCCGCTGCGCACCCAGAGCGTCGCGGGGACTGTCCAGAAGGCGCTGCTCGGGCGCGCCCAGGCGGCGCCGAGCATTGAGTATCTGTACGGCGGCCCGTCGTACAGCCTGCTCGACTCCCTCGCGCCGGTGCTGATCGCGTTCTTCGCGTTCTTCTTCATCTTCCTGCTCGCGACGGTCTCGTTCCTGCGCGAGCGCACCTCGGGGACGCTCGAGCGGCTCATGGCGACGCCGCTACGGCGCGGCGAGCTCGTCCTCGGCTACCTGATCGGATTCGGCTTCTTCGCCCTGCTGCAGGCCACGCTCATCATCGCCTTCACCGTCCTGGTCCTGAAGGTGCAATACCGCGGGAGCGTCGTCTCGATCTTCGTCGTTGAAGCCGCGCTCGTCATCGTCGCGGTGTCGCTCGGGCTGCTGGTGTCGGCGTTCGCGCGAAACGAGCTCCAGGCGGTGCAGTTCATCCCGATCGTCATCCTGCCGCAGGCGTTCCTCTCCGGCCTGCTCGTCCCGGTCGAGCAGCTGTCGAGCCTGCTCCGCCCGCTCTCCGTCATCTTCCCGCTTACCTACGCGAACGAGGCGCTACGCGCGGTGATGGTGAAGGGCTACGCGCTTGGCGATCCTCTCGTCCTCCGCGACATCGGGGTCATCGCTTTGTTCGCCGTCGTCACGGTCGCCGGCGCGATCGCCTCGATCCGCCGCGAGGTGGCCTAGCTAACTGATGCAGGGGCCGGAGGCCGCTCCAGAGAGCCGAGCCGAAGGCGGAGGTCACGCACCCGCGAATGCAGGCAGCGCGAACAGCTGATCGAGCGACGAGATCACGTGGTCCGGCACGGCCTCCCCGCTCGCGCGCGCTTCGGCACCAGGCTCGGTGAGGCCGGTCGTGATGAGCACGCCGACCGCGCCGACACGATGGGCCGCGACGATGTCGTAGTCGGTCGAGTCCCCGATCACGACCGCCCGGTCGCTGGACCCTCCGGGAGAATCACGGGACCCTCCGGGAGAATCAAGGGACGCCGCGCGGTTCAACGTCTCCTGGAACAGCCACGGCTCGGGCTTGCCGATGCAGAGCGCGGTGCGACCGGTGGCGACCTCGATCGCCGCGACGATCGTCCCGGCGCCCGGGAGCAGGCGACCCTCCACCGGATACGCACGATCCTTGTTCGAGGCGATGAAGCGCGCCCCCGCGAGCACCGCGCGCTGCGCCTCGGCGAGCTTGGCGTAGGTCAGGTGCATGTCGAGGCCGACGACGACCGTGTCGGGCGGCGGCGGTAGCTCGAGGCCCGTCAGGTAGGCCCGCATCGCCGCGGGGTCGAGGCCGTCGATCGCGGCACGGCCGGGCGGGTGGATGCCGGGGATGTCCTTCGGGTCGCGCACCCCGATGCCGACCGCGCGGATCTCCTCGCGCAGCCCGTCACCGCCGACCACGAACACGTCGCGCGGCCGCGGCTCAAGTCGGTCCAGATAGTGGGCCGTGGCGAAGGCGCTGGTGACGACGTGGTCCAGGTCGCCGCCGAGCTGAAGGCGTTCGAGCCGCGCGACGTACTCGGCCCGCGAGGCGCTCGAGTTGTTGGTGGCGAAGTACACGGCCCAACCGGCGGCCCGCAGGCGCGCGAGCGTCTCGCGCGCGTGCGGCAGCACTAGATCCCCGCGGTAGAGCACGCCGTCCATGTCGAAAATGGCGACGCGTGCTCCCGTCACGGCGCGGACTGCGCCGCGAGGGCTCGCGGCTTCGGGAACAGGCGCGCGCCGACCGTCGACATCGCGATGGTGATCGCGACCGAGGCGAGCACCGCCGTGTACAGCTCCCGTCCGATGACGCCGGCACCGAGCGCGAGCGAAGCGAGAACGAAGCTGAACTCGCCGATCTGTCCCAGCCCGACGGCGAGCTGGAGCCGCCGCACCGCGAGCCGGCCCACCAGCGCGAGCACATACACGAGCGCGAGCTTCGTCGCGATGACCAGAGCCACGATGACGGCGATCCACGGGAGCGCGCCACCGAGGTGGGCCGGATCGATGAGCGTCCCGATGGCCACGAAGAAGAGGACGGCGAACACGTCACGGAACGGCAGGAACCGCTCCCGCGCCTCCTGTGCATCGCGGCCCTCGCTGATGGCGAGTCCGCCGATGAACGCCGCGAGCGCGAGCGGGATCCCGAAGATCGTCGCACCGATCCCCGCGACGACGAGACCGCTCGCCAGCGACGCGAGCAGGAAGAGATCGTGCTCGTCACGCAGGCGGCGCAACGCGCGCGGGATCGCCCAGGCGGCGGCGATGGCGATCGCCACGAACGCGACGAGGCCCAGCGCCGCGGCCGCAGGGCCGCGCTGGTCGATCCCGAGGACGACCAGCAGGAGCGCGGCGCAGAGCACACCGGCAAGGTCCTGGAGGACGCTCCACCCGAGCATGTCCTCCTCGGTCGCGGGGTCGGTGGTGCGCCGCCGGCTACGGGTGATGTTCACGACCACGACGCTGGAAGACATCGCGATCGAGAGCCCGAGCAGGGCCGCTCCCGCGACTGACACGCCGAGCGCATACAGCATCGCGCCCGCGACGAGCGCGCCGGTCACGAGCTGCGTCGGGGCCAGCAGGAGGAGATGGCCGCGGTCGCGATGCAGGCTGAGCGGATCGATCTCGATCCCGACCTCGAAGAGGAGGAGCACGACGCCCACGTCCGCGAGCACCTCGAGCTGGTGACGATCCGCCACGTAGCCGGGCGTGAACTCCGAGACGAGGATCCCGACGGCGAGGTAGCCGATCACCGCCGGCAGGGAGACGCGTCGCGCTGCCCAGCCCGCCAGTGCCGCGAGCGCGAGGATGAACCCGAGCTGGAAGACCGCGGGCGCCGTCGTCTCCATCAGAGCGCCGCGCGGTAGAGCGCCTCGATGTCCTTCTGCTCCGTCGGCCGCGGGTTCACCAGGACGTTCCCGGAGAGCATCGCGTCCTTCGCCATACTCGGGATCGCGTCCTCGGTCGCGCCGTACTTCGCGAGGTGCGAGCCGATACCGATCTCCTCGTTGAGATCGAAGACGCGCTTCACCGCGGCACCGCCGTCCACCTCGACGCCGAGGGCCTGCCCGACCTCGGCGTATCGCTCCGGCGCGGAGGACCGGTTGAACTCCATCACGTACGGGAGCAGGACCGCGACCGCGGTGCCGTGCGCGACGTGGCACCAGCCGCCCAGGGGCAGCGCCATCGCGTGCACGTTGCCCAGGCGCGTGTTGGAGAACGCCAGGCTCGCGTTCACGACCGCGCGGAGCATCGCCTCGCGCGCCTCGATGTCGGTGCCGTCCTTGACCGCGCGCGCCAGCGCCCAACCCGCATCTCGGATCGCCTCGAGCGCCAGCAGCTGCGTGGTCCGGTACGTGCTCTTGTTCACGTACGACTCGATCGCGTGCACAAGCGTGTCCATCCCGGTGATCGCCGTGATGAACGGCGGCAGCGACATCGTCATCTCGGGGTCCTCGAGCGCGAAGAGCGCCGTCGCGTTCGGGCTGATGATCACGAGCTTCTTGTGCTGTTGGGGGTCCGCAATGACGCTGTTGATCGTGATCTCGGCGCCCGTACCGGCGGTCGTCGGGATCGCGACGACGGGCGCGGCGGGCCTGGGTACCTTGTCCAGCCCGACGTAGTCGAGCACGGTGCCGCCGTTCGTCAGCAGCACGGCGGCCATCTTCGCCGTGTCGATCGACGAGCCGCCGCCCACCGCCACGAACGCGTCCGCGCCGGCGTCCCGCGCGCGCTCGAAGCAGCGCTGGACCTCCGCGACGCCCGGGTCGGGCACGACCTCGTCGTAGATGTCGTACGGGATCTTCGCGTCGCGCAGCCGCTCCTCGATCGGCGCGACGAGGCCGGCCTTGCGCACTCCTGGGTCGGTGACGAGCAGGACCTTCTTCGCGCCGACCTGTCGCAGCGGATCGGCCAGCGTGAGCGCGACGCCGCGACCGAAGCTGATGCGCGTGGGGATGCGGAAGACGTCGATGCGTGGCCCTGGCACGAGCGGCAGTTTAGTGACGCGGAGGCGAAGCCGACGCGGAAGGCCGGAGCCGCAGGCGGGCCCCTTAGCTGTGCGGCCGCCCGTCGGTGTCGATCGCCGAGCTCGCGTCCGGCGGCGTCCCGCGGCGCACGCGCTTGCCGCTCCGCGAGCGATACGTGCGCCAGATGCGCGACGCGGGATCCTCGCGGCCTTCGAGGTACGCATCGATGCGCGCGAGCACCAGCGCGAACGCGGCGGCGGCGAGGGCGCGCCAGAGCGCGAACAACAGGAGCCGCAGGCATCCGGTGAGGCAGCAGCCCACTAGCGTCGACTTCCGGGAGGCGACACTAGGCGACCGCCCCGGCCTGGACCACCGGCAGCGTGTGCAGGGCGCGCGGGACGAGGAGCACGCTGGCGCGCTGCGGACGGCCGATGTGCTCGTACGCGATGTCGAGCGCCTCCTCGACGTCGACGGCGGCACGCAGCTTCGCGAGCCGCACGACCTCGGGCGCCTCGGACGCGGCGACGATGATCTGGTTGTGCTGCAGCGTGAGCGCGACCATGATCGCGCGCTGCTCGCCGCCGCTGAAGTGATGGCGCGCCGCCTCCACGACCGCGGCCGGCGACTCCGCGCCCTCGAGCGCCGAGAGGAAGCGCTGCTCGCCCGCTCCGTCGCCCGCGCCCTCGGTCAGCTGCGCGGGGATGATGATCGAGCCGCCCGCGCGCACCACGGGCGTCGGGGCGAAGCGCAGGTAGGTCGCGGCACGTGAGGCCTGGTAGAGGTTGACGTCCTTCGGCCAGCCGACGCCGGCGATGGCGATGTCGTACTGCTTCTCGATCGGCCGCGTGTAGAGCCGCGACGCGATCCCGACGAGCTCCTCCAGCATCGCGGTCGGCTCGCCCGATGCGACCGCGACGACGCGCTCGTGATCGTCGGTCACCACGTTCAGGCAGAAGCGCAGGCCCGCGCGCCGCGCGATCTCCGTCACCGTCTCGTGGAACGGGTTGCCCTCGAGCCTGCCCAGACGCACGCCGGGATCCTCCAGGAAGCGCATGCCGTGCGTGGCCGTGATCACCGGCTCGCCGCAGCAGCCGATGGCAACGGTCTTGCGTCCGCCCGAATAGCCGGCGTACTGATGCGGCTCGACGATCCCCGTCGCCACGACGAGGTCGGCGTCCTTCACGGTCCGCTGGGTGAAACCCGGCACGCCGTACGGCGGGATGCTGCCGAGGTCGGCCCACTTCGCAGGGTCGGTCCCGTCCGAGTCGAAGACGCGGACGCGATCGACGACCGCGCCGAGCTTCTCGCGCTTCTCCGCGTCGGTCGTCGCGCGGTGCAGCCCGACCGCGACGATGACCGAGATCGCCTCATCCGCGATGCCGCCGGCGTTCAGCTCGTCCAGGAGAGGCGGCACCAGGGCGGCGTCGGGGCTGGCGCGGGTCAGGTCGGTGACGGCGATGATCGCGGTCGCGCGTCCCATCGCGGCGCGCGAAACGGCGTCGCGAGCGAGCTCGCGCAGGAGCGGCGAGCCGACCGGCTTCCGGAGGCTCTCGGAGATCGCGGAGGCGAGGTCCGCGACCGGCGCCATCTCGTTCGACGTCAGCACGTCGACGTCGAACCATGGCTGCACCATGAACTCGATCTCCTCGTGCCCGTATGGCACGCGGAGAAAGGGCGCACCGCCGCTCGGCGCGTTCTGCATTGCCAGACTCTAGCCGCGGCGCATCACAACACGCGTAGGAGCCTCAAGATGACGAGAATGAGCGCGATGACGAGCAGCGTGTGCACGACGCTGCCCGTGTACCAGGCCGTGCTGACGATCGGGCCGCGCGCGTACACGCGGCCACGGCCGACGTAGCCCGTGAGCCAGAGGACGAGCAAGACGACGATGAGCAGCTCGATGAGCCCCATCCGATGACCTCCAGCGCTCCGTTTGCCGATTGGGTAAGCACGGCCGATGCCGTCCGCGCCACGACCAAGAAATCAGCCAAGCTAGAAACGCTGGGGGCCTACTTCCGCGGGCTGGGTGACGAAGATCTCGCGATCGCGGCGCGGCTCTTCAGCGGTCGTCCCTTCCCGCGCACGGACGAGCGCGTCCTGACGGTCGGGTGGCGGTCGCTGTCAGACGCACTGCTCGAACGCTCGGGGAGATCGGGCGACGATATGGCCACCTCCTATCAGCGCCACGCCGACCTCGGCGACGTCGCTGCCGAGCTGCTGGAGGGCGCCGTGCCCGAGAGCCCGCTGGCACTGCGCGACGTCGCGGATGCGTTCGATGCCATCGCCGCGGCCAGCGGAACCACCGCGAAGCGCGGACTCCTGCGCGACCTGCTGGCGCGCTGCGATGCCGGCGCCGCGCGGTACGTCGTCAAGATCATCGCCGGCGAGACGCGCATCGGGCTCCGCGAGGGTCTGCTCGAAGACGCCGTGGCTCGCGCGTTCGACTGCGACCGCGAGGCGGTCGGCCGCGCGCACATGCTCGCGGGCGACATCGGCGCGACCGCCGTGCTCGCGCGGCGAGGCGAGCTCGGGTCCGCGACGTTCGTGCACTTCGCGCCCATCGGGATGATGCTCGCCACGCCGGTGCTCGACCTGATCGAGGTCGAGAAGCGTTTCCCGCCGCCGTACGTCGTCGACGACAAGTACGACGGCGTGCGCGCGCAGGTGCACAAGCAGGGCGACCGCGTCGAGCTCTACTCGCGCACGTTCGATCGCGTCACCGACCGCTTTCCCGAGCTGCTGCCCGCCCTGCGCGAGATACCCGGCTCATTCGTGCTCGACGCCGAGGTGCTGGCCTTCGCCGATGGTCGCGCGATCCCGTTCACGCGATTCCAGACGCGCCTCGGGCGCAAGGTCGTGTCCGAGGAGCTCGCGCGCGAGCTGCCCGCGACGCTCGTGGTCTTCGATCTGCTCGAGCGCGACGGCGCGTCGCTCCTGGACCGTCCCCTGTCCGAGCGCATGGCCGCGCTGCGCACGCTCCCGCTTCCACCGCCGCTCCTCGCAGCGCGCTCTCGGGAGCTCGATCTGACTGGTCGGGCGCTCGTCGCCGCGCTCGACGCGGAGTTCGCGCTGGCTCGCGAGCGCGGCAACGAAGGCCTCATGGTCAAAGACCCGCGCTCGCCGTATCGCCCAGGCCGGCGCGGGATGGAATGGCTCAAGGTCAAGCGCGCACTGCGGACGCTCGACGTCGTCGTCACCGCGGTCGAATGGGGCCACGGGAAGAGAGCCGGCGTGCTCTCCGACTACACCTTCGCTGTCCGCGACGGCGCACGTCTGCGCAATGTGGGGAAGGCGTATTCGGGACTGACCGATCGCGAGATCGCGGAGATGACCGAGCACTTCAAGGCGCACACGATCCAGGACTTCGGGCGCATGCGGCTCGTCGAGCCCGACACGGTGATCGAGGTCGCGTTCGATCAGATCCAGCGGAGCGATCGGCACGACTCGGGTTACGCGATGCGCTTCCCGCGGATCGTCCGTCTCCGCCCGGACAAGCCGGTCGCCGACGTCGACACGCTGGAAACGGTGAGGACCATCGCGGAGTCGGTGCGGCACTAACATCGCCCGCGATGACGATGGAGCACGCCGAGCAGCTCGCGGCCCTCCTCGAGCTCCAGCGCGAGCTCGCGCTCGAGGCGGACATCGACAAGGTCCTCATGCGCATCGCGACGTCGGCGTGCCAGCTCCTCGACTCGGATCGCGCCACGCTCTACCTCGTCGATGACAAGCGCAACGAGATCTGGTCCCGCGTGGTCACGCAGTCGGAGCTGCGCGAGATCCGCCTTCCGCTCGATGGACGGAGCCTCGCCGGGTTCACCGCTCGGACGGGCACGGCGCTGCGGATCGACGATCCATACGACGATCCACGGTTCGATCCCGGCGTCGACGCGCGCACCGGCTTCCGGACACAGTCCGTGCTCGTGATCCCGATCGATGCGCGCGATCGGCGCCGCCTCGGCGTCCTCCAGGTCGTGAACCACCACGACGGCGCCTTCACCGCGCGGGACGAGCGGATCGGCGCAGCGCTCGCCGCGGCCGCGGGCGTCGTGCTCGAGTACGTCGAGCTGAACGCGGCGCTGGCGGCCGAACGTCTTCGTGTGGTGCAGGTGGCGGAGGAGACGCGGCACCGGCTGGCCCGCGACCTCCACGACGGCGTCGCGCAGACGCTCGCGAACGCGGCCGTCGGTATCGAGATCGCGACGAAGCGGCTGGAGAGCGACGTGCCCGGCGCCCGCGCGGAGCTCGATACGCTCCGCGAGCGCCTCGTCTCGTCGGGGAAGGACCTGCGCGACATCCTCTTCGCACTGCGCCCCGTGGCGCTCGAAGAGGACGGGCTCGCGGCGGCGGTCCGGGCGCTCGCCGAGCGAATGGACGGCACGAACGGGTCACAGGTGGTGGCGCGCCGTGTCGATGCTTCGCGTCGGTTCGATCCCGCGGTCGAGGCCGGAGCCTTCACCGTCATCCGCGAGGCGGCGAACAACGCGGTGAAGACCGGCCGCGCCAGGCACGTGACCCTCGACGTCGTGGACGACGACGGAGCCGTCACGATGCTCGTCGAGGATGACGGGACCGGCTTCGATGTCGCTTCGACGCTTGCCACATACGCGTCGCGCGGGAGCCTCGGGCTGCTCCAGATGCGCGAGTCGGCGCGCCTCATCGGCGCCAGCCTCACGCTCGACTCGAGCCCGGGTCAGGGGACGCGGGTGCGTCTGCGGATCCCGATGCCGCTGCGCGCGGGCGATGACTGACCGCCGCTCGCCCGTGGGCGGGCGGCGTCGCGAGGACGCGGCACGGCGCGTCGCGCTCGAGGACGCGTTCGTCGCGCTCACGGACGGCGTCGTCATCACGGACGCCGACGGTGTCATCCGCAGCGCCAACCCCGCGGCGTTCCGCCTGCTCGGCGAGGCGGAGCTGCCGGGGCATCGGTTCGAGGAGCTCCTGCTCGTGAGCGGCGCCGCCATCATCCAGGACACACCGGGGAACCGCGTTCGCCGCGCGTGGTTCCCGCGCGAGGAACGGATGGGCGTGCTCGAGATCGTCACGACTCCGCTGGGGGACACGGGCGTGGGCACGATCCACACCGTGCGCGACGTCACCGCACAGGCGGAGCTGCTGCGCCTGAAGGAGGACTTCCTCATCGAGGTCGCCCACGAGCTGCGGACGCCCATCGCCGCGATGTCCGCGTCGCTCGACCTCCTCCAGCAGGACGCGGCCACCATGCCGCGCGGGCAGATGACCGCGATGGTGAGCACGCTCCGCCGAAGCGCCTACCGCCTCGAGCACCTCGTCGAGAACCTGCTCGATGCGGGCAGCATCGAGGCCGGCACGCTGCAGGTGCGGCTCATGCCCATGAGCCTCAAGCACGCGTTCGAGGAGTCGATGCTCTTCATCCAGCCCCTCGCCGAGGCGAAGGGGCAGCGCATCGACCACCATTTCGGGCGCGGTGCGGATCGCGTCGTGGCGGACCCGCGGCGGACGCCGCAGGTGTTCTCGAACCTGCTCGGCAACGCGAGCAAGTACGCCCCGCAGGACACGAGCATCAGCGTTAGGGCCGAGGTCCACGAAGGGTTCGTGCGCGTGACGATCCGCGATGAGGGCCCGGGCATCGCGCCCGACGAGCAGGCGCGCCTCTTCCAGCGCTTCTTCCGCTCGCGCCAGGTCCGCGAGGCGGCGGGAGGTCTCGGGCTGGGGCTGACGATCTGCCGGGCGATCGTCCAAGCGCAGGGAGGAGAGATCCATCTCGAGAGCGCGGAGGGCAAAGGTACGGCGGTAAACTTCACCATCCCCAAGGCTCGGGACCTGCCGGAGGAGGTGGCCCGGCGATGAAGCTGATGGTCGTCGACGACGACCGCGACCTCGTTGAGCTGCTCGACTACGCGCTGCGGCGCGAGGGCTACGAGGTGGCGCGCGCGTATGACGGAGAGGCCGCGCTCGAGACGCTCGGCAAGGAGCACCCCGACCTGGTGATCCTCGATATCAACCTGCCGAAGCTGGCCGGATTCGTCGTCCTCGAGCGGATCCGTCACGTCGACGAGCACATCGCCGTGCTGCTGCTGTCGGCGCGCCAGGACGAGAGCGACGTCCTGCGCGGGCTCCAGCTCGGCGCCGACGACTACATGACTAAGCCCTTCCGTCCGAAGGAGCTCGTCGCGCGGGTGAAAGCCATCCTGAGACGGGCGGTGAAGACGCGGGGCCGCGTGGCGCCGGCCGTCTACAAGACCGGCGACATCGTCCTCGACGAGGCCACGCACCAGGTCCGCGCTGGAGAAGTTCCGGTGCACCTCTCTCCGACCGAGTTCAAGCTCCTGCGCCACTTCATGGCGAACGCGGGCCGCGTGCTCACGCAGGAGGAGATCCTCGAGGGCGTGTGGGGCTACGACGCCGACGTCGGCGGCGATCTCGTGAAGCTGAACGTGAGCCGCCTGCGGCGCAAGCTCGGCGCGGACGGTCAGACGAGGGACGTCATCCAGACGGTGCCGGGCGTCGGATATCTCTTCCGCGGGGCCGAGGGCGGCGTGACGCGCGAGGAGGCGCGACTCCGCTAGACGCCGGGAGCGAGCCTCTTGCGCGCGGCATCGAGATCGGTGGCGTTGCTGTAGACGGGATAGATGGCGTAGCCCGACACCTTGGACAGCGCGTCCACCGCCGCGGAGTTCGGGCGAGGCATCGCGACGGTCAACACCTGGCCCTCCTTGCCCACCACGACCGCGTTCCACTCCGACGCGAGCGATCGCGGGATCAGGCTCTGCAGCTCAGGCGTCGAAAGGCGCGACGGATCGGCGAGATACGGCGCGGGCTGGGTCGTGTCGTCGCGCGCCGCGGTGCGCATCGCGCCGCGCGGCCCTTCGGCGAACGCGTGCTCCCAGACCCGGAGCCCGCCACCGGCCTGCTTCGCGCGGTACATCGCCGTGTCGGCGGCCTCGACGAGGCCGCTCGCATCGGTCGAGGGACGCGGATACGTCGCCACGCCGATCGAGAGCGTGATGACCTCGCCCGCCTTCGCCAGCACCTCGGGCAGTGCGACCGCCGCGAGCCGCTCCAAGATCCGCCGCGCCACCCGCGACGCCGCTTCGGTGTCGGCCTCGGGAAGGATGACCGCGAATTCGTCGCCGCCGTACCGCGTCGGCACGTCGTACAGGCGGACGGCCTGCTTGATAGCGGTCGCGACGGCGCGCAGCAGCTGATCGCCGGTCCGGTGACCGTAGCGGTCGTTGATCGACTTGAAGCGGTCGACGTCGATCATGAGCAGGGCGAGCATGTGCTCGGCGCGCATCGCGCGGTTGGCTTCCGCCTCCAGGCGCCGGTCGAAGTGGCGACGGTTGTAGAGCCAGGTCACCGGATCGCTGTCCGCAAGGCGCTCGAGCGCGCCGTCCTGCTCCCTCTGCACGAGACATGCGCCCATGTGCGACGCGAGGACCTCGAGCGTCGAGAGATCCGTCTCCTCGAAGGAACCGCCATCGAGCGGGTCGGCGATGTTCAGCACGCCGCGCAGCTCGTCGTCGACGATGATCGGCACGGAAACGAAAGACTGGGTCCGATACCGCCCCGGCGATGCTTGACCGCCATGACCGTTCCCCGCGTCGGCTCGCGACGGCTCATTGATCGCACCGGCGCGGACGAGCATCGGAAGCTTGGTCTGCGCGACGCGGCCCGCGACACCTTCGCCTTCGCGGATGCGGACCTGCCGGCGCACGTCCTCGGCCAGCCCGATGGCGCGGGAGATGATGAAGTCGTTCGAGTTCTCCTCGCGCAGCAGGAGCGACGCGCGCTCCCCTCGCACGAGCACGGTCGCGACCTTGAAGATCGAGTCGAGCAGGTCCTCCGCGCCTTCGCGCGAGGCGGGATCCACGAACGCCTCCCCCGCTGATCGGCCGCTTGGCCGCTTTGGCAGTGTCGTCGCCACCGTCACCGGGGCCAATCTCTAAGCGGTATCGGTCGCGGTGTCAGTCCCCGCGCTGGTCCCCCGTATGGGGGAGACCGGGTGGCCGCCGCCTAGACGCGTCCCGAAAGGATCGGCCGCGTCGTGGGCTGCCGCGCGCCGCCGGCCTGTTCGAGCGTCAGAGCGACCTGGTCGCCAAGCGTCGGGCGCTCCGTCATGCGGATCGTCAGGACGCCGCCGCGGGCGTCGACGAAGCCGGCCGGGAGCGCCCGGTCCGAGCGGATCACCCAGACCTCCCAGCTGCGGCCCTGCGGCGGCTCTGGCATGCGGACGATCAGGTACGCGGCGCCGGTGGAGGGGATGACGAGGCTACCGTGGGCGCCGGGGACTTCGCCCGTCACGGAGAGGGTCACGACGGTGCCATCCGCGACGGCCGCGACCGCCTGCGCGTACGCGTCGGCCTCTCCGCGCGCGCCTCCGTACGAGACGAGCGCGACCACGAGCGCGACCACGAGCGCGAGCGGCACCCCGAGCGGTAGGGGGCGACGTAGCGGCGCGAACAGGCCACGCCAAGGACGTCGGCCGCGCGCGCGGTCGATGATCCGGTGTCTGAGGTCCGGGGACGGCGGCGCGGCCGCTGTCTCGGCGAGCGCCCACGTCGCCTCCTCATATGCGGCGAGCTCGTTGCGGCACTCGGAGCACTCGGCGAGGTGATCGCGGACCGCCCGAGCCTCGCGCTCATCCAGCGTCCCGAGCGCATACGCGGCGAGATCGTCGAACGGGTGGCCCTTCATGACGTCTCCATCTCGGCGACGAGGCGCTCCTTGAGCTTCGCCATGCCGAGACGGACGCGGCTCTTCACCGTCCCGAGCGGCGCACGCATGCGCTCGGCGATCTCCGACTGCGACAGACCGCCCCAGAACGCCAGGCTCAGCACCTCACGCTGTTCGGGCGGGAGCGCGCGCACCGCCGCTCGGATGCGCTCGGCCCGAAGGTTCGCCAGGACCCGCTCGTCGACGCGCGCCCCATCGTCCGGCAGATCGATCGCATCGTCGATCGTGGTCTCGCGCTCGACGCGCTTCCCCTTCGTGCGCCGCCAATCGATCGCCGCGTTACGGGAGATGGCCAGGAGCCACGTGCGCACGGCGCCGCGGTCGGTCCGATACGAGCGTGCCTGGCGCCAGACCGCGTGGAACACGTTCTGGGTGACCTCCTCCGCGACCTCGGGGCTGCCGAGCATCCGATAGAGCACGCCGAACACGACCCGGCCGTAGCGGTCGTACAGCTCGCCGAGCGCGTCCGCGTCACCGGCGGTGATGCGCTCCACGATTGCGCGATCGGCCGCGGCCTTTTCAGTGGATACGACGTCCGAAGCGTTCACGGATCCGCGGCGAGCGTACCCCGGCTGGCAGAAAAAGCCTCGATCCGACACGACCAACTCGCCCGATACGAGGTTCGACCCGCTCTCGGATCTGTCATCCATTCGTCGTTCGGCGCGCGTAGGCCCGCCTGAGGCACTCGAGAAGAGGGAGGTTCTCGCGCCCGCGTTATTCAACATTTCACGAGAGAGAGGATCCACATGCGAACACGCTCAACGCGCGTAGCCACGGCCGTCGCGTCCGCGATCCTGCTCGCGGTAGCGATCGTCCCGCCCCTCGGCGGGGCCTCGAGCCACCGCGAGGCGCCGATGATCAGCCAGGACCCCGCGGCCGACGCCACCGACTTCTACATGTTCCGCAGCCCGGACAAACCGGACACGATCACGCTCATCGCGAACTACTACCCGTTCCAGGACCCCGCCGGCGGTCCCAACTTCTACCGCTTCGGCGACGACGTCCTGTACCGCATCACCATCGATGACAACGGGGACACCATCCCCGACCAGTGGTTCGACTTCCGCTTCACGACGACGGTCCGCAACGGGAACACGTTCCTCTACAACACCGGAGCCGTCACGAAGCTAGATGACCCGAACCTCAACATCTACCAGACGTACTCGGTGACGAGGAACTACTCCAACGGGAACTCGTTCCTGCTGGCGTCCAAGGTCTTCGTCCCGGCCAACAACATCGGCCCGAAGTCGACGCCGAACTACGACGCGCTCGCCGCTCAGGCGGTGGCGGACCTCGGCAACGGCGTCAAGGTCTTCGCCGGCCAGCGCGACGATCCGTTCTTCGTCGACCTGGGCTCGACGTTCGACCTGCTCTCGATCCGTCCCGGCGCTCCGGGGAACAAGGGCGGCGGCCGCGACGACCTCGCCGGCTTCAACGTCCTCTCGATCGCGATCCAGGTCCCGATCGTCCAGCTCACGAACGATGCCAAGACGCCGACCGCGGACGGTCAGTTCGCCGTCATCGGCGCATGGACGACGGCCTACCGCCAGACCACCAAGGTCCTCAACGGCAACGGTACCCAGACCGCCAGCGGCGATTGGGTGCAGGTCTCCCGCCTGGGTGCTCCGCTCGTGAACGAGCTGGTGATCCCGGTGGGCTCCAAGGATCTCTGGAACAGCTCGAAGCCCTCGGGCGACGGGCAGTTCGCGGCATTCGTGACCGACCCCGAGCCGGCCCGGCTGCTGAAAGCGATCTACGGCATCAACATCCCCGCGACACCGCGAAACGACATGGTCGCGATCTTCCTGACCGGGATCAGCGGGATCAACAAGCCGCTGGTCGTGACCGCGTCGGAAGAGCTTCGCCTCAACCTCGCGACGCCGGTGACCGCAGTCCCTAACCGCATGGGCGTCCTGGGCGGCGACAACCAGGGCTACCCGAACGGCCGCAGGCTCGCCGACGACGTCGTCGACATCGCTCTGCAGGCCGTCGCCGGCGGCACACCATTCACACCGAGCACGAACGTCGCGCCGAACAACCAGCTCGGCGACGGCGTGAACCAGAACGACAAGCCGTTCCTCACCAGCTTCCCGTACGTGGCGAGCCCGAGCAACGGTGTCACCTACGTCCCGACTCGCACCGAGCCGACCACGATGTCGCTCGTCCCGTGACGACCGACAGGGCGGCCATCTCGCGATGACACGTATGCCTTCGAGCGCGCGGCACCTCCCGCCGCGCGGGCTCACCGCCGGGGAGCACGCGCTCCCCGGCGGAGGCATGCGACTTCTCCGTGCCGCCAGGAGCGTGTTCCTCTGGACGGGAGCGATCGTCGCGCTCGCGATCCCGATCGCCGCCGGCTTCGCGTACCTACGCATCGACCCGGCCGAGCTCCCGGCCGCCCTCGAGGCGGCGCTCGATCAGCGCAGCGACGGCGAGAAGGCGGTCGCGTTCGCGCAGCAGCGGCTCGCCGCCGCGCCGGACGATCCGCGCGCACTCGCCGGCCTGGCCTCCGCCTACCTGATCCGGGTGCGCGAGACCGCGGACCCCAGCTACTACGCGAAGGCCGACGCGCTCGTGCTCCGCGCGACCGCCGCGCCGGTGACCGACGCCGACGTGGCGATCGTGGCCGGCACGCTCGCGGCGGCGCGTCACGACTTCGCCGCCGCGCTCGACTGGGCCGGCACCGCGGTGCGGATGGCGCCGGCCCGACCGGCCGCGTACGGCGTGGCCACCGACGCGCTCGTCGAGCTCGGCCGCTACGAGGACGCGGTCACGACCGCGCAGCACATGGTCGACCTGCGCCCCGACCTCGCCTCGTACTCCCGCGTGTCGTACCTGCGTGAGCTGCACGGGGACACCGACGGCGCCATCGACGCGATGCGGCGTGCGGTGGCCGCGGCCGCGCCGCGGTCCGAGTCCGCCGCGTGGGCCGACGTGCAGCTCGGCAATCTCCTCTTCGCGCGGGCCGACCTGGCAGGCGCGAAGGAGGCCTACGAGAGCGCGACCCACCGCCAGAGCGACTACGCGCTCGGCGTCGCCGGGCTCGCCCGCGTCCGCGCCGCCCTGGGCGACCTGCCCGGTGCCGCCGCGCTCTATGAAGGGGTCGCGGCGCGCTATCCCGCGCCGGACTTTGTCATCGCGCTCGGCGACGTCTATCACGCGATGGGCGACGACGACAGGGCGGAGCGGCAGTACGCGCTCGTCGCGGCGATGGAGCGGCTGCTGGCCGCGAACGGCGTCCGGACGGACGTCGACCTCGCCCTCTTCGACGCGGACCATGGGCGCAACGTCGCCTCATCGCTGACCGCCGCGCGCAGCGAGTACGCGGTCCGCCCGAGCGTGCGGGTCGCCGAGATCCTCGCCTGGACCGAATACCGGTCCGGCGACGTCGCGTCGGCGCTCGCGCACAGCCGCGAGGCCACGCGGCTGGGCACCCGCGACCCGCTGCTCCTCTATCGCGCCGGCGTGATCGCGGACGCCGCGGGCGACGGCGCGCGCGCCGCGGCGCTCCTGCGGGCGTCGGCCGAGGCCAGCCCGCGGTACTCGCTCCTGTTCGCGGGGGATCTCGCCGGGCGCGTTCGCCGGCTTGGCGCGACGCCATGAAGAGGACGCTTCGCGCGCTGATCGTCGCGCTCGCGTCGATGGCGCTGCTCCCGCTTGCCGCGTCGGCGCATCCGCTCGGCAACTTCACCGTGAATCGCTACAGCGCGATCACGGTCCGCGACGACGGCCTCACGCTCCGCTACGTGCTGGACCTCGCCGAGATCCCGACGCTCCAGGAGCTGGGCGCCGCGGGCATCGACCCCGGCACGTCGAGCGCGGCGGTCAGTGGCCGGCTGCTCGGCGCGAAGACCGAGGAGCTCGCAGCCGGGGCGCGGCTGACCCTATCGGGCCGCCCGGTGCGCTGGTCGACCCGCGACGCATCGCTCGAGCTGCTCGAGGGCCAGGCGGGGCTCCGCACGATGCGCGTCGCCCTGACGCTCGTCGCGGCGGATCGCCTCGCCGACGGGAACGCCCTCGCCTACCACGACGCGAATTACTCCGGCAGGATCGGCTGGCACGAGATCGTGATCCGGGGCGGCATCGTCGACAGCAGCGTGCCCGCCCAGGACGTGACCGACGAGCTGCGCGCCTACCCGACGGACCCGGCGATCCCACCGCTCGACCGCGAGCGAGCGATCGCGACCGTCCGGCTGGGGGCCGCCGCCGGCGTTCGCGATGCGACACCGTCCATTGGCGGCGCGCGCTTCGCGGTCGACGCCACCATCGAGCGGCTGACCGGCGTCCTGCGCGACCAGCGCCTGGACGCCCTCGGCCTCCTCGCGGCTCTGCTCGTCGCCGCCGCGCTCGGTGCCGTCCACGCGCTCGGCCCGGGACACGGCAAGGCGCTCGTCGGCGCATACCTCGTCGGCTCGCGCGGGACCGCGCGCCACGCGCTCCTCCTCGGCGCGACCGTCACCGCCACGCACACGGCGGGGGTCTACCTGCTCGGTCTGGTCACCCTGCTCGCGGCCCGCTACGTGCTGCCGGATCGCGTTTATCCGATCCTCGGGATGCTGTCCGGAGCGCTGGTGATCGCGATCGGGATCGGGCTCGGACGCTCGCGGATCGTCGCGTTGCGGCACGCCCGCGCGCACGCTCGCCAGGATGGTCATGGCCACTCGCACGACGATGTCCACGATCACGGGACGCACGACCGCGGTGCCCCGCTCTCGCTTCGCGGGCTGCTCGGTCTCGGCGTGAGCGGCGGGCTCCTACCGTGCCCGACCGCGCTCGTGGTCCTCCTGGCCGCAGTCTCGTTCCACAACGTGGCCCTCGGGATGGTGCTCGTCGCGGCATTCAGCGTCGGCCTCGCCGCGGTCCTGACCGGGATCGGGCTCGCGTTCGTCTGGGGCGGACGGTGGCTCGCGCGATCGGTCGCCGCGAGACGATTCGCCGGCTCAGGGCTGGTCCGCGTGCTCCCCGTCCTCAGCGCGGCCGCGATCGCGGTCGCGGGCGCACTCATCGCGATCGACGCCGCTCGCGCGATCGTCTGACCTCGACTCACTGCCACTCGCGCGCGGCGATGGGCACGAAGAGCTGCAGCGGATCGAGCCGCCGGGCGAGCACGGAGATCACGCCATCCACGCTCTGCAGCGTGCCTGCGACGACCACCGCGTCGTACGTGTCGAGCACCGTCTTGAACTCGGCGTAGGTCCGGGGCCGGATGATGATGTTCGCCATCCCGCGCTCGTCCTCGAGCGACAGGAACACGTGACCCTTGGCTGTTCCTGGGTGCTGCTTCACCACGACCGCGCCCGCGACCAGCACTTGCGCGCCGTGGCGCATGCCGGCGAGCCCGCTGCTCGTGGCCACACCGCGGCGATCGAGCGCCTCGCGGTAGTAGCTGATGACCTGACGTCCCGTCGGCACGCCGGTGATGCGGTAATCCAGCGCGGTCTCCTCGCGGTCCGACAGGGCGGGCAAAAGCGGCGCGGCGATCGTGGGGAACGACAGCGCCGGGCGCGCATAGCCGGGTGAGGACCGATGGGCGTCGCGCGCGCGCCACAGCAGCGCGCGGCGCGGCTCCCCGAGCGCGTCGAAGCCGCCGACGAGGGCGAGATTGCGCAGCGCCTCCTCCTTGAGCGCGACCCGGCGCGCGAGCTCGTCGAACGAACGGAAGGGACCGCCCCGGGATCGCTCCGCGACGAGCGCGTCCGCCTCGGCCTCACCGAGGCCGCGGACCGAGCGGAACCCGAGACGCACGTGATGGCGGCGGCAGGCGCGATAGCGCGCGACCGTGCGCGACTCATCCGGTAGATCGGAGGAGGCCTCGGCCTCCTCGATCGCGGTCTTCGCGTGCGAGCGGTTCACGTCGACGGGCAGGATGCGCACGCCATGGCGCTTCGCGTCGCCTGCGATCACCGCCGGGCTGTAGAAGCCCATCGGCTGGTTGTTGAGCAGCGCGACGACGAACTCGGCGGGGTAGTACAGCTTCAGGTGCGCGGTGTGGTACGCGGTGAGCGCGAACGCCGCCGCGTGGCTCTTGCAGAAGCCGAACTCGGCGAACGCCGCGATCTGGCGGAAGATCTCGTTCGCGATCTCGGGCGCGATCCCGTTGGCGCCCGTGCCGGCGACGAACGGCGCGCGCAGCCGCTCCATGTCCTCTGCCGACCGCGCTCGGCTCATCGCGCGGCGCAGCTTGTCGGCCGCGGCCGGGCTGAACCCGGCCACCGCCATCGCGACGCGAAGGATCTGCTCCTGGAACAGGATGACGCCGAGCGTCTCCTTCAGGACCGGTTCGAGCAGTGGGTGCGGGTAGACGACCGGCTCGCGTCCCTGCCGGCGGCGGATGTAGGGGTTCACCATGTTCCCCTGCAGCGGGCCTGGGCGGATGATCGCGACCTCGACGACGATGTCCGCGAAGCAGCGTGGCCGCACCCGAGGCAGCGCCTGTGCCTGCGCGCGGCTCTCCACCTGGAAGACGCCGATCGTGTCGACCTCGCACAGCAGGTCGTAGACCGCGGGATCGTCGAGCGGGAGCGTCCCCAGATCCAGCCGCTCGCCGTGCTCGGCCTCGATCATCGCGATCGCGTCCTTGATCAGCGAGAGCGTCCGCAGCCCCAGTAGGTCCATCTTCACCAGGCCGAGGTCCTCGACGTCGCGCTTGTCGAGCTGCACGACGTTCCGTCCGGGCATGGTGGCACGCTCGATCGGTACGGTGTCCACGAGCGGCAGCGCGGTGATGAGCATGCCGCCGTTGTGGATCGAGAGGTGTCGCGGGAAGTCGGCGATGGCGGCGACGATCTCGCGGAAAAGAGGCACGCGCGATCGCTCGAGCGCATTCATCTCGCTGAGAAGGTCGTCGGCAACACGCAGGCTGGCCGGATCCCTCGCCGCCGGGTCGTCCTCGCTCGGCGGGCCATCCACGCTCGCGACATCACCGCCGTCGGCCCCGCCTCGCGAGAACGCAGCCCGGCGGCTCGACCAGCCGGCCTGCTTCCATTGAGGTTCCGCCATCTCGTGCGGGTCGCCACGGTGCGCTCGTCCGCTCGCCGATGGATTGCGCCTGAACGCGCGCACGTCGATGGCCCGGCCCATGCGATCCACGATCTCGGGGCGGAAACCCAGCGCCTTCGCCACCTCGCGCGAGGACGAGCGCGCGCGGTACGTCACGACGTTGCAGACCATCGCTGCGTAGCGCTCGCCGTACTTGCGGTAGACGTACTGGATGACCTCCTCGCGGTCGTTCGTCGCGATGTCGAGGTCGATGTCGGGCATGGTGCGGCTGTCCTCGGTGAGGAAGCGCTCGAACAGCAGGTCGTGCGCGATCGGATCGACCTTGGTGATGTCGAGCACGTACGCGACGATCGAGTCCGCCGCCGAGCCGCGCCCCTGGGCCGGGATACGGCGCTCCTTACAGAACCGGACGATGTCCCAGTTGATGAGGAAGAACTCCGCGAGCCCACACCGGTCGACGACATCGAGCTCGTGCGCCAGCTGCCTCGAGACCGGCGGCGTGATCTTCCCGTACTTCTCGCGCGCGCCGTCCTGGCAGAGCGCATACAGGAACGTGAACGCGGTGTGGCCGTCCGGCACCGGGAATCCCGGCAGGCGGCCCTGGCCTTTCATCAAGGCGTCCCCGCCGGGCCCGATCTGCGCGAGGTCGAGCCTGCAGCGCTCGGCGATCTCCGCCGCGTTCGCGAACGCGTCCTCGAAGCGGCCGAGCCGCTCGCGTAGCGCCGCCTCGGACTTGAGCCAGTGCTCGCCGTTCGCGCGGAGCTCGTTGCCGGCGTGATCGAGCGTCGTGCCGAGGTCGATGCAGCGCAGCACGTCGTGCAGCCGCCGGCCGTCCGGCCGCGCGTAGCGCACGTCGTTCGTGGCCACGATCGCCAGGCCGCGCTCGCGCGCGAGGGCCGCGAGGCGGTCGCAGCGCTCCGCGTCGTCCGGCCCGAGATGATCCGCGAGCTCCACGTACAGCGAGTCGCCGAACGCGCGGGCCAGACGTACGAGCGTGCTCGCGTCCTCGCTCGCGCTGAGCGCGAACAGTCCATCGGTATGACGTGCGACGAGCTCGAGCGTCGCGCGCGGCTTCGTTTTTTCACCCGCGAGCTGCGCCGCGCTGACGATCCGGCACAGGCTCGTCCAGCCCTGTCGGTCGCGCGCCAGCAGGACTATTGATCGTTCGGTCGGGCGAAGCCCTCCCTCACTCGAACCCTCTCCACTTCGCTGACTTCGTCTGCTCCGTTCCGGGGGGCCCAAATCGAGGAGATCCAATTCGCAGCCGAAGATCGGCCGCAGCCCGCGCTCCTTCGCCGCGTTCCAGAAGCGGACCGCGCCGTAGAGGCCGTTCGTGTCGGTGAGCGCGAGCGCGTCCATCCCGTGCTCGAGTGCAGCGTCGACGAGCTCCTCTACCGTGGATGCGCCGTCGAGGAAGCTGTAGTGGCTGTGCGCGTGCAGGTGGACGAAGCTCACACGCGCGAGGTCAGTCCATCAGCCGCTGCAGGAACCACTCGCCGTTCCGGCGATCGCCGTACACGTCGAGCAGCGAGCCGTCGGCGGTCCGCAGCGTGAAGTAGTCGCGCGCGGGGCCGTCACTCCACCACTCGGCCTCGACGCGCCAGCGGCGCACGACCTCGACCACCATCAGGCGGACGGTGCCGATGCGCAGGCCGGCGATCTCGCCCTCGCACCATTGCAGTCGCACCGGGAGCGGCTCGGCGAACAGCCGGCTCATCGGGGCACGCCCCGCTGACGTCCCCCAAGGGTCGGCGCGCTCCGGTGTCTCAGGCGACCACCTCATCCCATTCGGCCTCGCGCTCTGGAAGCCGCGCGTCCGGATCGACGACGCGCGCCCTCAGCACCGCCCCTTCGCCGAGCCGCGTGCGCAGGTGCTGCGCCAGCGCGAGCGCCTCCTCGCGCCGCGCGCCGTCCGGCGCGAAGAGCCCGAGCTGACGGCCGCGGAGCGGCTCGACCTCCACGGCCTCGAGCGACGCGCCGACGACGCGGCCGAGCTCGCGCCATTCCTCCAGCGCCCAGCGCAGCGAGCGCAGGAGCCCCGCGGGATCGGCGGTCGGCGGGAGGAGCGTGCGTTCGAGGCGCAGCGGCGGCGTGGCCTCGCGTTCGAGCGCAAGCCCGAGACGCAACGCCGCCATGCCATCCGCCGCGAGCGATCTCGCGATCTCGTCCGCCGTCACACGCAGCGCGAACAGCAGCTGCTCCTTCGACAGGATCGGGTCGTCCCAGCGCCGCCGGGCGCGGATGCGGCGGCGAGGGACGATCCCGTGGACGGTCGCGGCATCCTCGCCGCGGGCGAGCGCGTGCGCCGCGGCGGCGGCGTGGCCGAAGCGGTCGAGCACCGCGCCGCGCTCGAGCGCGGCGAACGCGCCGACGCTGCGCAGGCCGAGCAGCGCGAGCTCCTCCACCACGTCGGCCGCGAGCGGAAGGATCGCGACGGGCAGCGGCGCCAGATACGCGCGCTCGTCGGCACCGGCTTCGTGGACCTCGCCGAGAGGTGACCGATCCGCGACGACGCGCGCGACGAACGACGCGCTCGCGATACCGACTGCGCATGGCGTGCCCGCACGGCGGCAGGTCGCGAGGATGCGCCGACCGACCTGGTCGGGCTCACCAAGGAGGCTTCTCGTCCCGCGCAGATCGCACGCGAACACGCCGCGGTCGAGAACGCCGACGCGCGGCAGCATCGCGCAGAGCGCGGTCAGCGAAGACGCGACCACGGCGTCGGTCGCGCCGGCGTCGAGACGGACGACGGCGATCACGTTCAACTCGCGAGACCCTCGGCACGTTCCGGGCCGAGCCCGGAGTCGGCAAAGGTGCGGCCGAGCGCGCCGGCCTGGAAGATCGCGGCGTCACGGCGTCCGCGTGACACGGAGAAGCTCCAGCCACTGGTGCGCTCGAAGCGGCGCTGCCAGGCGACGCGCTCGAATGCATACGTCGGGAGCGCGAGGCGAGCCGGCGTGCGGTCGGCGATGACGAGCAGCGCCGCGGTCGACCCGCGGACCAGCGGGACGAGCGGCGCGAGCTGATCGGCGGTGACCTCGGCCGGCGCCAGGGCGCACCCCGTATCGACGACGACGAGGCGCAGGCCGTCGCTGCGCAGTCCTGCCGCCGCGCTGCGGATGACGTCCTCGCGGGCACGCGCGCGGACGACGATGAGCCGCTCGAGATCGACGCCCGCGCGGTCAGCGGCACCGGCGTCGAGCGAGCCCGTCGGATCGAGCCACAGCGCATGGCCGCCCTCGCACTGCGCGCCCGCGACCGCGCGCAGCGCGAGCGCGAGCTTGCCGGAGCTTCCCTGCCCCACGAAGGCGAGCGGAGCGCCGGAGCGGATGCCGCCGGCGAGGCGATCGAAGGACGTGCCGGTGAGGAATCGGCGCTCACTTGCCTGGCGTTCCGCGGCGTCGCCGCGAAGCATCGCGCGCGTGCCGAAGCGCCGCCCGATCCGCTCGATCGCGCCGTCCAGATCCCGCGAGGCCAGGCTTGCCGCCATCACGGCCACGTCGTGCTCCCCAGTCTGTTGTCCACGCTTCTGTCCATGTGTGGTGCGGCTTGTGCGCTTGTGCGCGTCGGCCCGCTCCTGCCGGCGGCCCTCCGGTTAGAACGTATGTTCGACGATAGAGCAGGTAGAGATCGCGTGTCAACGCGCCCTTTTTGGCGATACGTGGCGTCTTTCGTGCAACGAGGCAGCCCTCGATGGCGATCACGAGCAAAGGAACACGGACGGGCGCCCCCGGCGCGTGCACGGATTGCGGCAACGACGCCTACATCCGTCTCGCCGGCGGCGAGCTCGTTTGCGCCCACTGCTATGGCGCCCGAGGCGAGGCCGCCAGAGACGTGCGAACGGCTACGAGGCCCGCAACCTCCGCGGACGCGCCGTCGCCACGGCCTCACGGAGCGGGCTGACCCGGAGCGCGGCGTAGGCGACGACCGCCGCGACCAGCAGGCCCCCGGCGAGGATCGCGACGTCCACCCCGACGATCGTCCCCACCATGCCGAGCACGAGCTGCCCGAGCGGCATGAGCCCGATGAAGATCATCGTCTGGACGCTCATCACGCGCCCGATGAGGTGATCCGGCGTGCGCGTCTGCAGAAGCGTGTTCGCCATCCCCATGAAGACCATCATGGCGACGCCCGCCGCAGCCAATACTGGTAGCGCACCGAGCAGCGTGCGCTGCGCGGCGAAGAGCGCGATGAACGCGCCCATGAAGAACGCCGCGCCCAGCAGCAGCGCGCCGCGGCGACGAAGGTCGCCGAGCGATGCGGTCGCGATCGCGCCGAGCAGCGCGCCGACGCCGGACGCGCCGAGCATCCAGGACAGCTCGACCGCGCCGACGTGCATCGTGCGCTCGGCGATGGCGGGCAGGAGCTGGATGTAGGGCCGCGCGAGGAGCGCCGTCGCCGCGGCGAGCAGCACGACCCAGCGGACCACGACGTCGCGCCGCACGTAGGCGAGGCCCTCGCGGATCGAATCCAGCACCGAGACATCACGCGATCGCGCATCGATCGGGATCGGCGTCATGAAGAGGAGCGCCACGACGACGGCGAGGTACGAGAGCGCGTTCACCACGAAGAGCCCGCCCAGGCCGAAGGGCACGTAGAGCAGCCCGCCGATCACGGGCCCGACGATCATGGGGCCGTTGAACGCGGCCGAGTTGAGCCCGATCGCGCTCACGAGATGCCGCTCGTCGACGAGCCGCGGGACCATCGACTGACGGGTCGGCGCGTCGAACGCGAAGATCGTCGAGTTCAGCGCCCCGAGCAGGAGGATCTCGACGATCGTGATGCTCCCGCTGATGGTGAGGCCGGCGAGGATGGCCGCGGTCGTAGCGGCGCTGCACTGCGTCACCAGCATGAGCCGGCGCCGGTCGGTGCGGTCGGCGACCGCGCCGCCGAACAGGCCGAGCGACAGTCCCGGGATCGCCCGCGCGAGGCCGACGAAGCCGAGGTAGAGCGGGGCCAGCTGCGGCACGCCATCGCGGATCGCCAGCTGCACGACGAGGTAGCCCTGCCCGAACATCTGCATCCACGTGCCCGTGTTCGATACCAGGAGCCCGAACCAGAAGAGCCGGAAGTCGCGATAGCGCAGGGCCGCCAGGGCCGAGGTGCGTCCCGGCTCGACGATCGCGGCGTCATCGGTGGCGGGGCCTTCGAGCTCGGCGGCAACCGCGGCCGCGCGGTCAGTCAACCGCGTGCTGCGAGAGTGCATGGGAGTCGAACCCACCACGGAACGTGCTGCGCCCCGTCAACGGTTTTGAAGACCGCGGCCTGCACCGGCAGACGCGCACTCTCATCGGCATTCGCTAAGGAAACACTATCGCCGCGTATCGTCCGGTGCGGCCCGATGTCGCCACACCCTCAACGGACCGATGTCGCGGCTGGAGGACGGAGATCGCGGCGCGGTAACTGCTTCCTAGTGGGGCGGCCGTCGTGACTGCACCAAGGTCTGCCCCCTCGCCGACCTCGCGGACCGATCCATTAGCAGCGTCCTCTTCCACGCTTCACCGTACATCGGTCGCAGCTGTGACTCGCGCTCGACGTGGCGCCGAGCGAAGTCCTCGCCATAGAGGTCCGTCCACGCGTCAAACAGGAAGAGGTCGACCAACTCATGCTCACGGAGACTTTCCTGGCCTTCACGTGACGCTGGCCGATCGGTTCCACCGGTCGAGAGGACCCGATGCAGGAGCTCGTGGACCAGAGTGGCTAGCTTCGTGTCGTCGTCGTAGCTCGCTCGGAGCACGAGGGGATGCGACCGGCTCGGCCCCTCGAGGACTCGAGCACTCATCCGCCGCTCGGCGAACCGGAGGCCCGTGAGGGTCTCGATCCTGTCCAAGATCCGCTCCCCCTCCGCTGCCCAAAGTTGCTGGTAGGCAGAGACGGCACGAACGAGCGACGGCGCATCCGGCTCGGCAGTGAACGTGAGCTGCAACATGGCGCGACATCCTAGCGCGCAGATTGGGCCGATTGATGCTCATTGGCATACAAACAACGTCCGCTCGGAGCTTCGTCTGTTGTCACATTCTTTGGTTCTTGGCGACCGTGTTCTGTGTAGGCATGCCGGGCAAGCCTAGGTTCGCGACGAAGGGCGCACGAAGCTGCGGCAGATGGACGCGCACTCATGGGAGCGGCGTTCGCGTTCGAGCCCGCGCGGGCCGCACCTCGGGATGACTGGCCCTCCACGAAGTACTTCTGCGACGCATGAGGGCCGGTCGCAGCACGCGCAGTTCCACGCGATGCAACCGAAGTTCTATGTGCGCCCGCCGTAGATTTGGCGAACGACCTCTTCGATGACGGGTTCTTCGACCGTCAGGTCGCGGATCGTGGCCTGAGCCGAGATCGCGCTAACGAGCTGGGCCGCGGTCGTCCGGTCACCGTCGAACGCGATCCACTGGCGCAGACCGTCGACGCGGATCACCTCCGTGCCCTCGAGACGAAGTGCTTGGGATGACGCTTCAAGATCAACTACCAAGACCCGACGGTGACCGAACCGACGGCTGAGCTCCGGCACGGTCCCGTCGAAGACGAGCTTGCCGTGATCCAGGAGCAGCACGCGGGTGCACAGCCGTTCGATGTCCGCGAGGTCGTGGGTCGTGAGGAAGATGGTGACGCCGCGCTCGGCGTTCGCGCGCAGTAGGAGTTCGCGTACGCGCTGCTTGACGACTACGTCGAGGCCGATGGTCGGCTCGTCGAGGAAGACGACCTCGGGGCCATGCAGCAGCGACGCAGCGAGCTCGCCGCGGACGCGCTGGCCGAGGGACAGCTGCCGGACGGGCGTGCGCAGGAACGCATCGAGCTCCAACATCTCGCGGAACTCCTTCAGGTTCTCGGCGTAGCGCCCGGGCGGGATGCGGTAGACGTGGCGGAGCAACTCGAAGGTCTCGATAAGCGGGAGGTCCCACCATAGCGACACGCGCTGGCCGAACATCACGCCAATCCGCTTGGCGAGCTCGATACGCCGGCGGGCGGGCTCAAGACCAAGCACGGCGAGTCGCCCACTTGAGGGCACCAGGATCCCGGTGAGCATCTTCACGGTCGTGGACTTGCCGGCACCGTTCGGGCCGATGTACCCGATGACCGAGCCACGCTCGATGGCGAACGACACGTCATCGACCGCGGACACGACCACCCGTTCCCGGCGCGGCCACGTGCCGCGCTGCTGGACGAAGTCCCGGTGTAGCCCGGTGAGCTCGATGACCGGGTCGCTCATCCGCCCGCGCTCCGGTAGTGGCGCACTGCGAACCGCCACACCCCGGCAGCCACGAAGATCGTTACCAGGGCCACGATCGACGAGAGAGCTTGCACGATCGTCGGGAGACCGAGCGGGTCCGGCTTGCCGAGTACGAACAGCGTCGGGAAGTACGCGACGAACGCCGTCGGCACGACGAAGGCAAGGAACCCGCGCAGCCAGCGCTCGTAAATGTTGACGGGATACTGGGCGAGCGACTGGCCACCGTAGGTGAACGCGTTCCCGATCTCTTTGCCTTCCACGGTCCAGAACGCCGCGCTGATCGTGATGAGCCAGATCGAGCCGAAGATGACGGCGCCCACGAACGGCGTGGCCACGAGCATGACCGCCCGGTCCAGCGTCCACGCGATGTGCAGCTGCGAGAGGGCCAAGGCAAGCACGACCACGCCCTGGAGCGTCTTGCCGAGGCGGCGGAGCTGGAAGTCCGACCAGACGAGCTGGAGCAGCGCACTCCGCGGGCGGACGAGGAGCAGATCGAAGTACCCGGTGCGGATCATGTCGGAGAGCTGCGTGTCGGTGTGGCCGAGCACGAGGTCGGTGAACGAGAACGAGAGGGTGGCAAGGGCGTAGAGAAGCGCCACCTCGAAGACGCTCCATCCGCCGAGCTGCGGGACGTTGACGAAGATGATGAGGATCGCGACGAAGTCGAGGAACGTGCCCCCGATCATGCCCACCGTCTCGAGCGCGAGCGAGGTCGGGTACTGAAGCTGGGCGCGCACGCGGGCCTGCACGAACCGCAGGTAGAGCTGCGCCGCGTTCAGAGGGCTAGCCACCTTGCACCTCGAGCCGGCGAACGCCGAGCGCGAAGAGGGCTCGCGCCGCGACCAGCAGAGCAAGGGCCCAGGCGAGCTGGATGACGAGGTCGATGATGAGCGTCGATCCGCTCGCCACGCCGACGTAAATGTCGATCGGGATCTGCAGCATCGCGGGGAACGGCGTGCCGTGAGCGATCGCGCCGAGCCAGCCTGGAAAGAATGCGACCGGGACGAGGAAGCCAGAAAGGAGCGACCCGACCAGGCTGGCGATCATCGCCGGTCCGCGGTTGTCCATCGTCCAGAAGGCGACGATGTTGTAGAGCAGCCTGAAGCCGAAACTGACGATGACGGCAAGCACCAGGCTCACCAGGAAGGCGAGCCAGGTGAGCGGATCGGCGGGAAGCACGAGCGCAAAGAAGAGCGCCCCAACGACCAGCGGCGGCAGCCCACGGAAGGCAAGGTGGTACACCGCGCGCCCGAGATCGAAGTCCAACGCGAGGCGCAGCGGATGGATGGGGGGACCAGGTCGATCGCGATGTCCCCGGTGCGGATGCGCTGCGCGAGCTCGTTCCAGCCCCAGATGAACGTGGTCATGATCATGCCCTGGGTCAGCCAGACGTAGGTGATCGCGGCGGCGACCGAGTAGCCGTTGACGTTGTCGCGCTGGGCGAAGAGCGCAAGGAGCACGTAGGTGCGTAGGAACCCGAACACCACGTTCGTGAATGCGCCAGCGAACGACGCGGCGGGATAGGCCGCCCAGCGGGCGTACCCGCGGCGAGCGATCTCCCAATCGAAACGAGGGACAGTCAGACGCATCCGGCTCGCACCCATCACTTCCTAGCTTGACGCACGAACCGTGGCGGGCGGGTGCGGCGGGTTTGCGCGATCAACGGCCATCGCGGCCGAAAGGCGGTGCGCGCGGTGATCATCCGCCGCTCATACGACCACCGTGCGCGCGTCATCGATGACGATTGCCTGGCCATCGCGCAACGTCCGATGCGGCAGTCCTTCGGCTCGGAACCGCTCGACCACCTTGCCGACCGCCACGGTCTCCGGATGCCCGGGCGACTCGAAGTGCGGCAGGATCATGTAGTCCAGCAGACCTAGGCCATCCCAGATCGGATTGGGCGCGCCGTAGACGCTCCGGACGAGATCCGGGTCGTCGAGGCCCTCCGCCTCCAGGCCCCGCAGGCTCGGAGCGAGCACACATCCACCGGCGCTGTAGCCGGCGTAGACGATCGCATCGCGCCGGATGAGGTCTGTGAGAATCGCATCGGCGCCGCTCGCCGCCATCGCATACCGCAGCACGAAGGCGTTCCCGCCGCGGACCCAGACCATGTGATACCGCGACAGCTCACTGGCGAGTCGCTCGCGCTGGCCGAAGTAGTCGCGCAGGTCGAGGACATGGGCCTCGATGCCGAGTCCTCGGAGCGCGGCGATCTCGCGTTGCACGCCCTCGGCGCGACCATCGGCGGGGTAGCCATCGCACGCGTTCGGGATGATGGCCGCCGGTCCCATCGGATCGGTGAGCAGCGCGACCAGACGATCCGGGTGATCCCCGAGGCGAAACGACGAGAGGTACATCCTCATCGGCACGCGACCAGGAGCACGTGGCCGCCCTCATCCTCAGGCACGAAGCGCTCTTCCTCGACGCCAAGACCGGCATCTGTGAACCAACGCTGGTAGGTCTCGGCGTCCTCGTGACTCCACCACATCTCACCGCCTGGCACGCCGAGCCAATCCTTCTCCGTCCCGGTCCAGGCGCCGTGACCGACGGTCGCGATGAGCGTGCCACCGGGCCGGAGCCAGCGCGCGATGCTGCGGAGGAGCGCCGGCTGCTCCGCGAGCGGTACGTGGATGATCGCGTAGAGGCACACGACGGCGTCGAAGCTCGCGTCGGGAAAGCGCAGCGCCGCCATGTCCGCGCACACGAACGTCGCGGTCGGTACCAGCGCCCGCGCGCGCTCGATCTGCACCGGCGAAAGGTCAACGCCGGTGACGTCGTAGCGGGGCGAGAGCCGCCGCGCGACCGGGACGCCACAGCCGCAGCCGAGGTCCAGGATCTTCGCTGGCGGGGGCACCCGCGCCTCCAGCAGGTCGAGCCACGCTGCATAGGCGCCCTCGGCCGCGTCGTCGGCGCGATACGCGCGCGAAACGAGGTCGTAGCCACGCCTCACGACGGCCTTCGGATCGCTCACCCGGACAGCATGGCAGCGCCACCGATGCCGGCGGGTGCGACGATCCCCGGTCGGGCAAGGGCATTCAGGTGCGCCGATCCAAGGGCATCGCGCGGCGCTCGAGAGCGGTGCTCCTTTCGGAGATGAGACTGCTGACGGCGGAGGCGCGCCTCGGCACCGCTCAGACGGCCGCGGAGCGCGTCGGGCATGCGCATGAAGGCGGCGTGCAGACGGAGCCACCCGCCGAGCGGGACCTCTGCGGGTCGCAGCGTGGCGTCCAAGTCCGCCGCGTCGAGCAGCCGACGCGCCGCCCGCGCCCCGAACGGCCGCGCCAAGGCGGCGCCGATCGTCGGCCGCCACGCGGTGAAGCCAGATACGACGAGGTCGCGGTAGGCCTGGGCATCCTCGACCGCCACGAGCGGCGGTCCGCGCTTGCGCAGCCGCAGCATGACGGCCTCGACGCTGGGCTTCGGCGTGAAGTCATCGCGGTCGAAGCGATGGATGACCGAGGGAGCGAAGAACGGCTTCAGCAACAGGCCGACGAGGGTCTCGTCGGGCGCGCCGCAGTAGCGACCTGCGGCTTCGCGCTGCACGACGAGGAGGGTGTCGTCGGGCGGGCGCGACGCACCGACGAGTGTGGCGATGATCTCCGACGTGATATCGAACGGTGGGCTCGCGAAGACCTTGTACGGATCGGTCGGGAGCGACTCCGAGCGGAAGTCGCCGCAGCGGACCTCGACGTTTTGACGGCGCGCGAATCTAGATCGCAGCGCAACGCAGAGTCGGGCATCGATCTCGTTCGCGATGACCGACCGGCAGCGATCGGCGAGCGCGGCGGTGATCGTGCCAGTGCCGGCGCCGATCTCGTAGACGAGGTCGGTGTCCGTCAGCCCGGCGCGATCGACGAGCATTCGCGCGAGCGCGGGATCGCGAAGGAAGTTCTGGGTGTGCCACCTTGCTGGTCGCGTTCGGCGTGCCATGCACGTCCTCCTCTCGTTGTGGGCGCACAAAAGCCGCATGGCGATGCCATGCGGCTTGAGGCGGAACCTGCGGAGGAAGGCGAGTCGGCGCGCTCCGCCCGGATCAGTCGGGCGGTGTGCTAGGGAGGCGGTCCCCTACGGGTTCCGCTTAGGTGCGAATGCGAATGCAAACCGACATGGCGCGGATGATAGCGAATGCGGTGCGCGCTAACTAGGAATCAGACGGACACTGGGCTTCCAGCACCCGCTGATGTCAGGGGCGTCAGCCGATGGACCGACACCCTTCGGATAGAGGAGTCGTGGACCGGCACCACGCGCGGCGACCGTGTCATCGCTGTTCAGCAACTTGCAGCGTTGGAGCGATAAGCAGCCGCAGCCGATGCACGAGGTGAGCTTGTCACGCAGGCTCTGCATCTCGGCGATGCGCTCGTCGAGACGGCGGCGCCAGCGCGCCGAAAGCCGCGCCCAGTCCGCGGCCTTCGGTGTCCGATCACTCGGCAGCGTTGCGAGCGCCGTGCGAACGTCCTCCAGTGGCACGCCGAGATGTCGCGCGGCAAGAACGAACGCGACGCGCCGCAGGGTGGCGCGCTCGTAACGGCGCTGATTTCCCCCTGTCCGCGTCGCGCGGATGAGGCCGAGCCGCTCGTAGAACCGGAGCGCGGAGGTCGCGGCGCCGCTTCGTTGGCTGAGCTCTCCGATCGTGAGCAGGTCTGGCAGGGCGCCCATCGCCAGCGAGCATAGCCCTTGACTTGAAGTGGACTTGAGGTTTCAGCATGCGCACCGTGACGACGGGCGCGCCCTCACTCGGCTACGCCGACCTGCCGCGACTCATGACGCTGATGACCGGCGACGAGAAGCACGAGCCGAGCGCCACATCCACGCTCGATGTCCTCTGGGTGCTCTACGACCAGGTGCTGCGCGTCTCGCCGGAGACCGCCGCGGCCCCCGATCGCGACCGCTTCGTGCTGTCAAAGGGCCATGGCCCGATCGCCTACTACGCGGTCCTGGCTGCCAAGGGCTTCGTCGACGTCGCGACGCTCGGGACCTTTGGGCGCGCGGGTTCCCGCCTGGGCCACCACCCGGATGCCCGGCTCATCCCTGGCGTCGAGATCGGATCTGGATCGCTCGGACACGGCCTCGGCATCGCCGTCGGCATGGTCCTCGGGCTGCGGCTTCGTCACCACCAGGCGCGCGTCTATTGCCTGGTCGGTGACGCCGAGCTGGAGGAAGGGAGCAACTGGGAGGCCATTCAGTTCGCCGGCCGCCGGTCACTCGGCGCGCTCACCGCGGTGGTCGTCGACAACCGCTCGTCGTCGCTCGACTGGCCTGGTGGGATCGCCTCGCGCTTCGAGCTCGAGGGATGGACCACCACGACTTGTGATGGCCGCTCGCATGAGGCGCTCGCTCGCGGCCTGGGCGCCCAGAGCGGTCGGGCCGCCCACGTCCTTGTGGCACAGGTGGAGCCGAAGTGACGATCGACATGCGGGCGCAGTTCACCGAAACGACCGCGCGGCTCTTGCGGGAGAATCCGCGGCTCGCACTCGTTCTCGCGGAGATCGGCACGACGCAGTTCGCCGCTGCCGGCGCACCGGAGGATCGCGTCTTCAACGTGGGCATCCGGGAGCAGCTCATGATCGGCGTCGCCTCGGGCCTCGCGCTCACCGGTTTCCGCCCGGTGGTGCACACGATCGCGACCTTTGCCGTCGAGCGCCCCTTCGAGCAGCTGAAACTCGACCTCGGGCACCAGGACGTCGGAGCCATCGTCGTGGCCCACGGCGCCTCCTACGACTATGCGGAGAGCGGGCGCACGCATCAGGCTCCGGAAGACGTGGCGCTCATCGACGCGTTGCCCGGGTGGTCGATCCACGTGCCCGGACATCCTGAGGAGCTGCCCGGACTGCTCGAGAGGCTCGCGACCGAGGATGGACGCGCGTACGTGCGTCTTTCGGTCCAGCAGAACGCGGACGCGCATCGCCCGGGCGTCATTCGCACCGGAACGCTCGGCACCGTACTGGCGGTGGGCCCGATGCTCGATCGGGTGCTCGCCGCGACTGACGACGTCGACGTGAACGTCGTGTACCTGACGACGGTCCGGCCATTTGACGACGACGTCCTGCGCACGACGCTCGGAACATCGAAGGTCGCGCTTGTGGAGCCATACCTAGAGGGAACGTCGAGCGTCGTGGTCAGTCGGGCCCTCGAGGACGTGCCGCACCAGCTACTCGCAATTGGCGTGAGGAAGATCGAGTACCGCGCCTACGGATCACCTTCCGATCACGACCGCGCGCATGGACTCGACTCGGCGTCGCTATCTCGTCGCCTGAGACAGTTCTTTTTCACCAGCTCACGAAACCTCTCGGCTGCCTGAGCGCGGCGTCTGATAGGCAGTCAGCAAACGCGGAGGCGGACGCGGACCTAAGGACCCTCAGGGTCCGGGTCACGTCCGAGAGCGAGGTACTCGGTGGCAGCATCGTGGACGACTGTCGGCGCGCCGTCCACGATGAGGTCCGCCGCGTCGCGGGTCCCCTGTTCCATGAAGAGGGCATCTTCCTTCGTGCGCCAGCGCTCCCACTCGGGCCGACGTGCGTCGCCGTCCCGTTCGATGCCGCGCGCGAGCCGGAGCGCGCTGGGCGCTTCGACCCAGACGAGGTAGCTCAGGTACGGGCGGACGATCCGCGATCCAGCGCCGACGCCCTCGACGATGAGCTCGGGATCGCGCGGCACGTCGCGTTGCTCGGTGTACCGGTCCTGCACCCAGTCGAAGAACCAATACCGCGGCACGCCGCCGGTCGCCAGCGGCGCGAGCACCTGCTCGACGAGCAAGCCAGCCTCCGTGTCGGGCCCCGTCCATGCGGGCGTGAGGTCATCGAGGCAGATCGCCGTTGCGCCAAGCGTGTCGGCCAATCGGGCTGCGAACACCGTCTTGCCGGAACCGGCAGGTCCATCGACGGCGACGACGCGCGTCGATCCGGCGCGCGCCGGCAGCGCGCGGATGAGTGCAGCCAGATCGGCGAACGATGCGGAACGTATGCCCTGACGCTATCGCTGTTCGCACCCCGGGCCTTGCACCGCGGGCCCACGATGGAGGCGAGATTCCGACCATGCCATTGGCTACGCACGGTGGCTGGAGTGGTACGCGGCCGGAGGGGCGGAGCCACTCAAGGCAGCGCCGCGATGATCACCGACATCGTCGTGCGGGCGCGGGACCGAAGGGGAGAGGCTCCGCTCCATCACCGGACCGCGCAGAACGCCAACACCTCTTCGAGTGCCGGGCGATAGCCCAAGTCGGTGTTCACGACCATCGTCGGGATGTCGAGCGACAAGGGTCCGTGCCTGCTGGCGGGTCGTGCGGCCCACTCCTGAAGGACCAGCCCATCCAGGTGGCCCGGATGCCGCAGACCGGCGCCTGACCGTTTTTCGTAGCGGGATCGCCGGAGGTTCTCATCGGCGACGCAGTTGATCTGGACGGCGAGAGAGCGCGCGATCAATGGGGTCAAACCTGGCTCGGACCTCCCGACGACAAAGTTGCTCTCGACGACGCAGCCCGTGCCCGCTTCGACCAGCCAATCCGCGACATCGAACAGGAGAGAGTAGGCCGCCGCCCCGATGCGCTGGTTGGCCTCCAGGTCCGCCACGCCCATCGACTCCATCAACGACTCTTTGATGCGATCTTTCACGAGGAGCGGCAAGGCGAGTTCCCTGGCGAGCAACGTCGCGAGCGTTGTCTTGCCGCTCCCGGGCGCCCCGCCGACGATCACGAGGCGCGCTGGGATATTCACTCGGACGGGAGCCGCACGAAGCCGAATCGCTCGATCACCAGCTCGGCGACCTCCGCCGCCGAGCGTTCCGTGTTGTCGATGCGGATGTAATCGGCGCGACCATCGAACCGGCCACCCGAGTCGAGCTGGAACGTGTCGAGCCAGAGCAGCTGCCGGCGTGATTCGGCGAGGTCCCGCTTGAACGGCTTTTCGGCCAGCCGGAACTCGGTCTCGTTGCGCCGCAGACGGACCTCCTGCGGCGCCTGAAGCTCAACGTAGAAGACGGATCCACCGCGCGCGCGGAAGATCGCAGCGTATGCGTCCACCTCGCGCTGATCTCCCGGCTGGTCGAACGCCCAGACGTAGGTAAAGATCAGCCCGGGGAGGTCGCTAGCCGCGACCCCCTCCATGATCCGCCGCCGGAACTCGCCTACGAGTCGGTTGAATGTTGGACTGCCGAAGGGGAAGAAGCGCAGCACCAGATCGATGGTGTGGTGGTTGTGGAAGAGCTTCAGGCCGGTTCGCGTCGCGAGTTCAGTCCCAACGGCCATCTTCCCCACCGCGCCGGGTCCGACGATGAAGACCAGGATCGGGGCCGGTTTCATCACTGCCGGGCCACCGTGCTGCGACTCGCACTCGCCCCCGCGCTCATGCGCCCCGCGATCGAATCACGTCGAAGGCGGTCGGCGGACGTCCCGAGCTCAGGGCGGTGCGGATGAGCGCGACGGCCTGCGCCGTCGATGTCAATGAGGTGTCGAACTCGACGTCGTAGGGCCGGTCGGCGTGCACGAGGTCGAAGTCGGGGATCGCGAGGTCGATCGGTCCGTTGCGACGATCGGTCCGCTCGCGCTCGCGTCGCTGCGCGACCTCCAGCGGACAGCGCACACCGACCAAGTAGACGGGAATGCCGGCGAGGGCGTCGAGGTACGCGTCAGTGTTCCCGGGGAGCATGACCGCCTCGGTGATCACGTCGTGCCCCACGAGGGCCATCTCGCGGACCGACCGGATGAATCCGCGGAACACCCGAGTGAACAGCGGGCGCGGATCGTCACGCCAGAGCCGCTCCTGATAGCCCTTGCGGAAGTCATCGAGCGACTGGTACCAGTGCGGCGGTTCCAGTTCGTCCCAAAGCGCCCGCGCGATCGTGGTCTTGCCCGAACTGGGCGTCCCGTTCAGCAGGATGACGTGGCCCGGTCTGAGCATTCGCCCAGCGACTCTAGCCCTAGGGTCTCGCGGAACGCGCGCCGTACCGAGCCTGTCCCGCCAGCGTCGCGACCGGGATCAGCGCGAGAGCAGGTGGATAGCGCGTGCGCCCGGCGTCGCGGCAAGCTGTGACAGGACCCGACCGCTCGACGCTTCGATGACGTAGACGCTGTCGCCGCTGAGCGCGTACAGGCGCGCGCCGTCGGCGGAGGCCGCGAGCGAGCGCACCGAAAGGTCGGGCACGAGCCAGTCGCGTAGCGACAGATCGGTGGTCTGCAGGACCGCCACGCCGCGAGCGCTCGACGCGTACAGCCTCGAGCCGTCGCGCGACACGATCGCGCTCGCAGCGTTCTTCAGCTCGATCGCTGCGGTAGACCCGCGCGGATCGCCCCCGCGGCTCGCGAATGTCGCGCGCTGCGACACCTTCTGTCTCTCGGCGTCGATCACGGACAGCGATCCCTCCGCGGCGTCGACGACGTAGAGCCACTTCCCATTTTGGCTGAGGGCCATGGAGAACATCGATGAGGCCTTCCAGGTCCCGGCGAGATCCACGATGCACGTCGCGTAGCCGCCGGGAACATTCAGCGCGTGCACGAACGGGGCTCCGTTCGGTCGCATGTACAGGCCGAAGCTCCAGTCTCCCGTGGTCGGAGCGACGGAGACGTGGAACGTGCCATCCATCAGGCCCACGGTCGGGTCGTACTGAGTGACCGACGACTTGTCGAAGATGATGTCGGGCTTGAGCGTCTTGGTGCGCAGGTCGTACAGCCGCACGTTGTAGGACGTCGCGCCGGGCACCGGGTGCTCGATGAGGTACATCGCGCTCCCGTCGTTGTGGATCGCGTCGAATGAGAAGCGCGCGCTGAGCGTGATCGTGCTCGCGACCGCGGAGCGCGCCACGTCGATGACCGCGAAACGGCTCTCCGCCGCGTCGCGCGAGACGGCGACGAGCCACTTTCCATTCGGCGAGAAGCCGCTGGGCGCGGCTCCGTACGCGCTCGGGAGGCTGTACTCGCCCGGCAGGGCGAGGTCGAACATCGACGTGCCGGCGAGATCGGCGCCGCGGACCCTCGTGCTCGTTCCATCTCTGGCGACGCGGACGAGGAGGTCCTTCGATGGCGAGAGCACGCCACCCGGCAAGGTCGCGATCGTGCGACCTGTCGCGGTATCGGTCATCTGCGTTCCGGCGTCGCTTTCGACCAGGAGTCGCTCGGTGGCGGCCGCGGAGGGCGAGGCGGGCCGTGCGGACGAGACGATGGGCCCGCTAGCCGGACCGCCACACGCGACTGCCACGAGCGCCACGAGAAGGACCGCAGGGCCGATCGAGATCCGCCTCACGCCCTCTATACAACGCGTCGGGCGGAGCGGTTCCCTTCGAACGGCCGCGCCAGGGTCGGCCAGATGCCGCGGCGGAACCCGAGCACGATCGCGATCAGCACCGCTCCGGTGACGACTCCCGACGCATCGGTGATCGCCGTCAGCTGGTCCTCCAGGAGCAGGACGATCGCCGACCCGACGAGGCTGCCCCAGAGCGTTCCGATGCCGCCCAGCACGGTCATGAGGACGACGCCGCCGGACGTCGTCCAATGCAGCATCTCGAGCGACGCGAACCCGGAGCCGATCGAGAAGAGGGATCCGGCGAGGCCGGCGAGGCCCGCTGAGAGGACGAACGCGACCAGCTTGTACGTCGGCGTCGGATAGCCGAGCGCCTGCGCCCGCGCCTCGTTGTCGCGGATCGCGACGAGCACGTGACCGAACGGCGAGCGCACGATGCGATACGCGAAGGCGAAGCCGACGATGACGAAGGGGAGCGCCGCGTAGTAGAAGTCGATCGACCGGCCCACGCTCGCCCCGAAGAGCAACCGCGGCACGCCCTGCACGCCGTTCTCGCCACCGGTCACGTCGCGGGACGTGTTCACGAGATAGAAGAGCATCTGCGCGAACGCGAGCGTAACCATCGCGAAGTAGATCCCACGGCGCCGGATAGCCAGATACCCGAGCGGGATGGCGATGAGCATCGCGGCGACCGTTCCCGCCAGCACCGCGAGCGGGAACGCCAGGCTGAAATCGCGCGCCAGCAGGGCCGCGGTGTAGCCGCCGGCACCCCAGTACGCCGCGTGGCCGAACGACAGAAGGCCGACGAAGCCGAGCAGCAGGTCGACCGACGCGGCGAAGAGGCCCCACAGAAGGATCCGGAGCGCGAGCACCGGATAGAGGACGTGCGGCAGCACGAGAGCGATCGCGATCGCCGCTCCCGCCACCACGAGGCGCCGACGACCGCTCATGCGGTCACTGCGCCTCGATGGAGCCGAAGATCCCGGCGGGCCGCACGAGCAGCACGACCGCCATGAGCGCGAACACGACGATGTTCTCGAGCGCGGGGTCGGCCAGCGCGCCGAGGCTCGCGAGCACGCCGACGGCGAAGCCTCCGACCACGGCCCCCGCGATCGATCCCATGCCGCCGATCACGACGACCGCGAACGTGAGGATGATCGCCTCCGAGCCCATGAGCGGCGACACGTTCCGCATCGGCGCGGCGAGCACGCCCGCCACGGCGGCGAGGGCGATCCCGAACGCGAAGACGCCGGTCACCCAGCGATCCACGCGGATGCCGAACGCCCGTGTGAGCTCAGGCCGCTCGGTGGCGGCGCGCACGACCATCCCGAGACGCGTCCGCTCGATGACGTACCAGACGGCGGCAGCGACGACGAGCGCGAAGACGATGACGAACAGCCGGTAGGTGGGGTACGCGACGAGTCCCAGCGAGAGCGAACCCTCGAGCTCCGGCGGCGCGGGATATGGCTGGCCCTGCAGCCCGAACCGCAGGCGCATCGCGTCCTGGATGATCAGCGTGAGCCCGAACGTGAACAGGAAGCCGTACAGCGGGTCGAGCCCGTAAAGGCGGCGGAGCAGCGATCGCTCGACGACCACCGCGAGGAGCGCGACCACCAGCGGCGCGATGACGATCGAGGGCCAGAAGCCGATGCCGAGCTGGAGACCGAGCAGGTACGCGGCGAACGCCCCGAGCATGTAGAACGCGCCGTGCGCGAAGTTCACGATGCGCAGGACGCCGAAGATCACCGCGAGGCCGAGCGAGAGCAGCGCGTAGAACGCCCCGTTGACGAGGCCGTTGAACACCTGGAGGGTGACGTACCCGGGATCCATCGCGTGAACTGAAGAGGGCGCGGCTGGCTGGCCGCGCCCTCTACTCGTCGCCTATTTCGGCATCTTGCAGCCAGCCTCAGCGACCGGCCGCGATATTTGCTCCGCCTTCAGCGTGGCGAGGATCTTCGAGTAGTCCGAGGTCTCCTTCATCTCCGACTTGGGCTTGACCTGCGCGAGGAGCGCGTCGTGCGCGACGTAGTGATCGTCCGCACGGAACTGACCGTTTCGGATGAAGAAGTCGTTGAACTTGTAGCCCTCGAGGGCCTTCACGACCGCGTCGGCGTCGTCCGTCCCAGCGCGGCGGATCGCGTCCAGGTACTGCCACGCCGCCGAGTAATTGCCCGCGTGCGCGAAGGTGGGCCGGATGCCCGTCTTGGTCTTGAACTTGTCCGCGAAGCTCTTGGACTGGTCGTCCATGTCCCAGATCCACGGCGTCGTGTACACGACCCCGGCGAACGCGTCGGGACCGAGCGCCGCGATGTCCGTGTCGAAGAGGAGACCGATCGCGAGCGTGATCTTCTGGTCCTTGAGCTTGAACTGGTTGTACTGCTTGACGACGTTCACGAGGTCGCCGCCCGCCTGCATCGCACCCAGGATCTCGGGCTTCAGCGAGCTTGCCTTGATCAGCAGGTTGGAGAAGTCACCGGTCTGGTTCGGGAACGGAGAGCCGTCCGCGCCGAGGACCTTGCCGCCGGCCTTGTCGATCGAGGCCTTGAAGTTGTCCCGCAGGTCCTGTCCGAAGGCGTAGTCAGGGAAGATGATGTACCAGCTCTTCCCGACGTTCTGCGTCACCCACGGGCCGGTACCGGCCGCCAGCATGTAGTTGTCGTAGGCGTAGTGGAACGTGTACTTGTTGCAGTTCTTGCCGGTGAGGTCCGTCGAGCCGGCTGTGATGTTGATGTAGATCCGCTTCTGATCCCTCGCGACGTCCGCGATGGCGAGCGCGGCGGACGAGGTCGGCACGTCGAGGATCACGTCGACGTTGTTCCGCTCGTAGAACTCCTGCGCCTTCGACTTCGCGAGATCCGGCTTGTTCTGGTGGTCGGCGGTGATGACCTCGACCGCTTTCGGGAAGTCGGGGTACTTCGCTTGGAAGTCCGCGACCGCCATCTTCACGGCCTCGACCGCGTTCTTGCCGGAGAGATCAGCGTAGACGCCGGACTGATCGTTGATGACGCCGAGGACGATCTTGCCGCCATTGGTGAGCGTGACCTTCGCCGCCGCGCCGGTCGCAGCCCCCGCGCCGGGGGCGGTCGTCCCGCCGCCGCACGCCCCGGCGACGAGCATCGCGATGATCGGGACCGCGAGCCATCTTCCGCGTCGCATACCGGTCACTCCCTTCGCTACACGCCGAGGTGCCGCAGGAGCTCGTGCTCGCGTGCCGCCACCTCGGAGTTGCCGAGCTGTTCGACGATCGCGCCCTGCGCGAGGAGATAGTGGCGGTCCGCGACCGCCGTCGCAAAGCGCAGATTCTGCTCAACGAGCAGCATCGTCAGGCCCTCCCTCTTGGCATCGAGCAGCAGCTGGCGGACGCGCTGCACGAGGACCGGCGCCAGGCCTTCCGTCGGCTCATCGAGAAGCAGGATCCGGGCACCCATGCGCAGCGCGCGAGCGATCGAGAGCATCTGCTGCTCGCCGCCCGACAGCTTGCTGCCCTGGTGCTTCCGCCTCTCCTTGAGCACTGGGAACATCGCGTAGACGCGCTCCAGCGACCAGTCCGTCGGTCCGACCCGCGGCGGGAGCAGCAGGTTCTCTTCGACGGTGAGCCGGGCGTAGATCCCGCGGTCGTCGGGCACGTAGCCGAGGCCCGCGCGGGCCCGCTCTTCGGGCGAAGTCGCGGACAGATCGCGACCGTCGAGGCGAATCCGGCCGGTCGAGTGACGGTGGAGGCCCATGAGGCAGCGCAGGACGGTCGACTTCCCCGCCCCATTGCGGCCGACCAGGGTGATGAGCTGGCCCTGATCCACGCGAAAGGTCACGTCGCGGAGCGCCTGCGCCTCGCCGTACCAGGCAGACAGCCCTTCGACCTCAAGCATCGATCTGGCCGAGATAGGCGGTGACGACCGCCGGATCGTGCCGGACCTGCTCGTATGGGCCGTCGGCGATGACCCGGCCCTGATGCATCACGACGACGCGATCGGCGAGCTCGCCGACGACTCCCATGTTGTGATCGACGAGCAGCACCGTGCGCCCGCTGCGCACGCGCTGGATCAGGTCGATCGTCCTCCGCACGTCGTCGAGGCCCATGCCGGCGGTCGGCTCGTCGAGTAGGAGGAGGCGCGGGTCGAGCGCGAGGGCCAGCGCGATCTCGAGCGCGCGCTTCTGGCCGTACGGGAGACTGCCGACCGAGCGCGCGGCAAGCCCACCGAGCCCGACCTCCTCGAGCAGCGCGTGCGCTCCGGCGTCGAATCGGCGAAGCGCGACGTCACCGGCCCAGAATCGCCGGCCGAGGCCGGTCGGCGATTGAAGGGCGAGCACGACGTGTTCGATCGCGCTGAGCTGCTCGAAGAGGCTGGTGATCTGGAAGGAGCGCGCGACGCCGCGGCGCGCGATCCGGTGCGGCGGAAGGCTGGTGACGTCGTCGCCGAAAAGGACGATCCGTCCGGACGTCGGCTTGACGAATCCGGTCACGAGATTGAAGAGAGTGGTCTTTCCCGCGCCGTTGGGGCCCACCAGGGCGAGCACCTGGCCCTCGGCGAGCCGGAGCGAGATCCCGCCGACGGCACGGAAGCCCGCGAAGTCCTTGACGAGGTCGTACGTTTCGAGGCAGTCCACGCGGCTCGGTAGCCTACGCGCGCACGCTCAGGCCGAACGTCGGGCGGGTCTAGACGAGCTGCGGCTGGATCTGCTGGAGCAGGCGCTCCTTCGGCATGTAGCCGACCAGGCGCTGGGCCTCGCGCCCACCCTTGAACAGGATCATCGTCGGGATCGCGCGCACGCCGAAGCGACCGGCGGTGATGGGGTTCGCGTCCACATCGAGCTTGGCGATCTTGACCTTGTCGTTCTCCGCCGCGATCTCCTCGAGCACCGGAGCGACCATGCGGCACGGGCCGCACCAGACCGCCCAGAAGTCGACGAGCACAGGCGTGTCCGACTTCAGGACCTCCTGCTCGAACGTTGCGTCAGTTACAGGATTTGGTTTTGCCATTGGCGATCGCTCCTTTTTCCTACCACCTAAACGCCAGCTGCTGCCCCGCTTGTTCCATTCTGGACTCCAGCCCGAGGACCGGCTCCAGCGCCGCGAGATCGGCTTCCTGATCGATGGCGAAAGCCCGCAGTGGCGCCCACTTTACGAAGCGCCAGCCCCGGCGTCGAACGACCTCCGCGAGGCCGGGCAGGCGGCGCAGCTTCTCCTCGAGCAGGGCCGCGCGCTCGTCGGCGACCGCGAGGAAACGGAAGACACGGTCGTCATCGGGGATCGATTCACCCAGCGCGACGGCGCTCCGGTGCGCGCGCGCCGTCCAGTCGAGCTGCCACAGGAACACCATCTTGCCGCGGTCGTACCAGACCACATCGACCAGGTCGAGGACCTCGGACGCGCCGCGCGCGTACCGCGAGAGCACCACCGTCTTCTCCGCGTCGGACATGAGATCGGCGAGGGTCGCGCCTCGATCCGCCAGGGCCGGCGGTAGCGGGCGCCGGCGAAGGTCGCGGCCGACGTGGACCTTGAAGCCAAGGCGGCGCGCGGCACCGACCAGCTGCGCCGCGAGGAGTGTCTGGTCGGCCTGGCGGGCGGCGAGCGTGTCGTCCGCGCGAAGGCGCCACCGGCCATCGTCGGCTTGGGTGCCGTAGGCGGCCAGAGAACGCAGGACGAGGTCGCGATCGGGGGTCTCGATGCCACGGAAGAGCGCGTACGCACGACGCAGGAGCGTGCGCGTGTCGATCTCGTGCCCGGACGACAGCAGCCCCCACACGCCCCACTCGACCCGATCGTCGAGCGGCGCGACGTCGTGCGGGTCGGCCGTGAGCCCGTAGGAGACCTCGTCGCGCACGGTCGTGCGCTCGATGCCGCTGCGCTTGCCATCGCCGAGCGCGGAGCGGAAGTGGTCGAGGAACGTCTCGAGCTCGCTCGTCCCACCCGCGCGTGACAGCGCGAGCGGCGCGAGCAGCTTGCGATCGGCCAGCGACATCAGCGCCGCGACGCCGGCGACGTCTGTCGAGACCGGGACGCCTCGCGTGACGATCGCGTCGCGGACCCCGGCGCGGATCGCGTCCTCGATCGCCAGCGTGCCCGCGGCGTGCTGGTCGACGAGAAGCGGCGAGTCTCGCTCGAAATCGAGGACCGCGGCGGCCGCGCCCTGTGCGGTCGGCAGGGCGTCGCGCTGGTACGTGACCCCGCGCAGCCGGTATCCCGCGCCCGCACCGGCCAGCGCGCAGGCGCCGATCGTGCCGATCTCGGCGTGCGGTAGGTAGACGATCGCCGGCGCCTCGGGGCGAGAGCCGCGACGCGCCTCGATGAACGCGCCGCGCATCGAGCGAAGCAGCCGTTCGCGCGCCGAGAGGCGGCCGTCGCCGTTCTCGAGCGGCCGGGCCGCATCGGGGCCGAGGCAGATGACGGACGCGACGTAGCTCCATGCGCCCAGCGTGTCCTCCGTCGGGGCTTCGAAGAGCACGAGGTCCGCGGCGGGCTCGCGGTCCGCCGTCAGGTCGCGCTCGCGACGCCACCGCTCGCCCTGCGTCCTCATCGTGTCGACGAACGCGACGAGCTCGCGAACCGTCCGGCCGTACTCGAGCCACACGTTGATCTCGCGTGACTGCGCGGCGTGCCCGCGGCGCGCGCGGCCCTTCTCGACGCGCAGCGGCATCCCGTGACCCGCGACGGCATTGAGGCGGCTTCCGGCCACGAGCACCTCGACGAGCGCCAGGAGGAGGACGTCACGCGACGGACCGGCCACGTACGTCGTCTCGATCGCCCGCAGCGTGCCCACGACGGCGGCGAGATTGCGCGGTGTGTAGAGCGCGGCGACGCCCTCGCCTAGCGCGGCGCGCTCCGGATCCGACCCGAAGCGCTCGACGAACTGCCAGTAGGCGAGGCCGCGCGGCTCGATCGCGCGAGCCCGCTCCTCGTCGTCCGCGTCTACGGGTTCGATGAGCAGCGCCTTGCCCTGACGGGCACAGATGGCGCAGCGGAATGCCTTCTTCGTCGGCGCCGGGGCGTCGCGCTCCCAGAGGTAGGCCTCGACCGTGACCGGCCCGCGGCAGGTGGCGCAGCGAGAGGCGTAGAGCTCGCGCATCGCGATCCGGTGCGCCGTCCCGCCGAGCGCGCTGTCGCCGATCCGATCGAGCGCGGCGAGGATCTCGCTCCCCGCGGGTGCGGCTCCGACCACGCGCCGCGACCATTCTCCGATGGCTTGAGGCGACGCCGCGAGGCCGCGGCGCCCGATGCGCTCGACCGCGTCAGCCGCGGACCACGGATGGGCCATCGGATCGAGCACGAAGCCGCGCGCGGGGGCATAGGCGTTGGTGTAGACGTCGGCCAGGAGCGCCGGGAACGCGTTGCCGAGACGCCCCAGCGGGCGTGGGAGCGGCGTCACCTCGATCGGGACGAAGCTCTGCACACGCTCCGTGATCGTCAAGGCATGGTGAAGAGTACGGCCCGCCGTCCCTCCACCAGGACGGCCACGCGCCTCCCGTCCGGCGAAGCGGTCACGTCCTGGATCGTGCCCCCTACCCCGAGCTCGTCGGTCGAGCCATCCGCCGCGACCGCCAGAAGGCGGTCGGCGCCATCGACGACGAGCGGCCGGAGCGCGATCACGAGACGCCTCGGATCGACGAGCGGGATCGTCGAACGGGGCTGGTTCGACGCGTCGTAGGCGACCAGACGCGTGGCCTCGAGCACGTAGAACGTGCCGTCGAGCCCGAACGCGATCTCGCGCGCTTCGCTTCCGATCCTGGTCACCGTCCGCGGGGGATCGGTGTCGCGCGGGCCGAACCGGAAGACCCCCTGGTCGGTCATGACGGCGCCGCGCGTCCCGGTGCGATCGAGGGCGAGCAGCTTCACCGTGCCCGCGACGCGGACGACGCGCCGGACGGCAGGCTCGAGGCCCACGCGGAAGACCTCGACGTCGGTGCTCCCGGCGGTCGTCGTCGCGATGAAGAGCTCACCCGCATCCGTCGGGGCGAACGCCGACCCCGCGGCCGGGGTCGTCAGCGGGAAGGGCGCGCCCAGCGCGAAGCCGTCGGGCGCGCGCCCGGCGATGAGCCCGCCGCCACCCGGTGGCAGCCCGGTCGGTCCCTTCGATGCGACGACGAACGCGCGCGCCGACGGGACGAACGCCATCTGCGTGGCGGGTGCGGGCAGCCGCACGGGTATGCCGGTGGACGTCCCGCCGGGAACGCTCAGGCTCGAGAGGGTCGTGCCGCCCGCCAAGAGCCAGCGCCCGTCGTCCGAGAAGAGCATCTGGCTGACCCCGGCCGCAAAGCGCGGCAGCGCCCAGAGCTTGCCGTCCGATCCGAAGATCGCCACGGTGCCGTCGTCGGCGCCGGTCGCGATCCAGGCTCCATCGGGCGAAATGGAGACGCGCCGGCTCCCGCTGTACGTGTCGATGACGCGTGTCGGCTCGCGCCACAGCTCGACGTCCGGCGCGACCGTGCCGCGCGTGAACACGAAGCGCGGCTCCTCGCCGACCCGCGATGACGCGTACCCCTTGGCGGCGAGGGTCGTCGCGACCGCGTCGGCGGCGGGCCGATCGGGATACGTGCCGACACGGACGATGAAGGGCGACGTACGCGCGACGGATTCGACCTTCCCGATGCGCGTGACCGCGGCGTCGGCCTCCGCCGCCGTGGCGAATGGTCCGAGAGTGAGCGCGTACTGGCGCTCGGCCTTCACGTTGACCACGAACGAGCGACCGCGCGCGACCGATTTCGCCGTCGCGTCGTCCTTCGGAAGGATCCCCAGAAGCAGGTCGAGCCGCGACCAACCCGCGTTCACGTCGTCCACGACGCGCGCGAACACCGCCGGATCGGCTCCGTCGGCGTACGCGGTCGCATCCTTGCCGAGCTCGGTGAAGCCGTCCGCCAGCGACAGCAGGTGATCGCGGACCGGCCCCGCCGCGTTCGCCGCGCTCGCCGTCGCGCTGCTACGGAACGTGTCGATCGAGCGCACGGCCTGCCGCGCGGCGGAGGCGTAGCGGTCGATGTCGACGAGGCGCGTCTTCTCCCCGGCCAGCGTCCCGGCCAGGCCGTAGTCGTACGCGGCGAAGCGGAGCAGGACGTCGGAGGCGTCGCGCGCGAGCTTCGGTCCGTCCGCCACATCGCCGATCGGGCCCACGCGCGGCGGCGCCTGGCAGGCGGCGATGACGGCGACCGCGATGATCGCCGCCGCCCACCGGGCGGGGCTATTCCTCGGCTTCGTCGTCCTCGTCGTCGCTCTCGGCATCGAGCGCGAGCGGCTCTTCGGTGGCGTCGGCCTCGTCCAGCGCCTCGTCGGCCACGGGTGTCTCCAGCGCGTCGTCCTCGAGGTCGCTCGGCTCGTCGCCGTCGTCGTCTCCGAAGCGGAAGAACGTCCCCTTGATGTAGGCACGCTCCTTCGTCTCGGCCGGGCGGTGATGGCCGGGGAACGAGATGCGCTGCGCGTTCTCGAGGCTCTGCGAGATCTCCCGGATCGCGACGCGCGGGTTCTGATGGTCGTTGCTCACCATCGCCACGACGTACTGGTTCCCGGTCCGCAGCAGATCGATGAGCCGCCGGCCGACCTTGGGCTCGAGGAATCCGAGCAGCTCTCCGTCGCGGGCATGGACGGCCAGGAGGCCCTCCTGCTCCCGTAGGTCGGCCTCGGCGCCGGGGGAGTACTTCGCCAGGACGTGCAGGGGCGCCGGATTGATGAGCCGCAGGATGCCGGTCTTGCCCATGTCCTCGATGAAGAGCCGCGCCTGGATCTTGGACTTCGTCGTGTTCTGCTTGGTCTTGTGCTCGATGAGCACGGTCGCTCGCGCGACATTGCGCAGCGCGATGGGGTTGTTCGGCTCGGCCTTCAGCACCTCGGCGTAGGCGGACTTGGCGTCTTCGAGCTTGCCGAGCTCCAGGAGCGAGCGGCCCAGCCGGTTGCGCGCCTCGACGTCCTCTGGCGCGCCCTCGAGGATCTTCTTGTTCAGGTCCGCGGCACGAGTCCAGTCCGCCTCGAGCGCCGCGGTGATGGCCTGTTCCGACAGGCCGCGCACGCGAACGCCGGTCTCGGGTGTGGTGGGCACGGTCGATCCTCCGGTCCGCTTCTTGGGGAAGTCCATTGTAGTGCCCTGACCGGTGCCCCACGGGCAGATTCGACTGGTACCCTCCGCGCCGTGCCGTATTTGAGCGAGATCCAGCACCGCAGGGTCATCGAGCCGAGCGGGAACGAGGGCGCGAAGCTCGAGGATGTCGCCGTGATGCCCAAGGAGCAGTTCCCGGCGGTGCAGTGGGCCGTCCTTGCGACGCCGGTCGGCGAGCGGATCGTGCGGTGGCCCGACCTGGTCACGGAGATCGGCCACTTCCGGACGCGCCTGCCGCTGACCAAGCTCGCGGAGGCGAGCCTTCCCGAGGGCGCGCTGCGGCTCGCGAAGGACCTCCTCGACAAGCAGATCGTCGACACACACGGTGCGAAGGTCGTCCGCGTGAACGACCTGCAGCTCGAAGAGTCCGGGGGACAGCTGCGCCTGGTCGGCGCGGACGTCGGATTGCGCGGCCTGCTGCGCCGCGTCGGCGGGGAGGGGATCGCCGAGCGCGTCGTGCGCCTCACCGGCAGGCACCTCCCTCGCGGGATCATCCCGTGGCACCTCGTCGAGCCGCTGGAGGCGACCGAGGCGAACGTGCGCCTCACCGTCCCCCACGCGAAGCTCGCCCTCCTGCACCCGGCGGACATCGCCGACATCGTCGAAGAGATGAGCGCCGACGAACGGCGGGCGGTGTTCGAGCAGCTCGACGTCGAGACCGCCGCGGAGGCGCTCGCCGAGGTCGAGCCGGAGATGCAGGCGTCGATCGTGAGCGACCTCGAGCAGGAGCGCGCCGCGGACATCTTGGAGGAGATGGCGCCCGACGAAGCCGTCGACCTGCTCCAGGATCTGCCTGAGGAGCGACGCGACGAGCTCGTCGAGCTCATGCAGGAGGAGGAGGGCGAGGAGGTCGAGGAGCTCCTCTCCTACGCCGAGGACTCGGCCGGCGGCATCATGACGACCGACTTCATCGCGCTGCCGCGGGAGCTGACCGCGGGAGGCGCGATCGACCGCCTGCGCGATCAGAAGCCCGCTCCCGAGCTCGTGTATTACCTCTACGTCGTCGACGCCGAAGGGCGGCTGGAGGGGAACGTCTCGTTGCGCGACCTCGTGGTCGCCGACCCGAAGACGCCGCTGGCCGAGATCATGAACCCGCAGGTCCTGAAGGTCGACGCCGACACGAACAGGGAGGACGTGGCGTCGCTCATGGCGAAGTACGACCTCCTCGCCCTGCCGGTGCTCGATGCGCGGCGGCGGCTCATCGGCGCGGTGACCGTGGATGACGTCGTCGAGATCATGCTGCCCCGCGGCTGGAAGAGACGGTCACAGAGAAGCCCCGCGTCGTGACGGCCGAGGATCGCCCTCGGGTCCGGCGACCAAGGTCTCGCGCGCAGATCCGCGCGCTCCTCCTCGTCCTCGGCCCCGGGCTCGTGAGCGGATTCGCGGACAACGACGCCGGTGGGATCACGACGTACTCCCTCGCCGGCGCGCAATTCGGCTACGGCCTCATGTGGTCGCTCCTGGCGACCATGCTCGCGCTGGGGGTCACGCAGGAGGTCGGCGCGCGGCTCGGGGTCGCGACCGGACAGGGTCTCGCCGGCCTCATCCGCGAGCGATTCGGCGTGCGCTGGACCGGCTTCGCCGTGCTGGTGATGCTTGCCGCGAATCTCGGAACGACGGTCGCCGAGTTCGCCGGCATCGCCGCGGCTCTGTCGCTGTTCGGCGTCGCTCCGCAGCTGAGCAGCGTCCTCGCGGCGGCCTTCGTGGTGATCCTCCTCGCGCGCGGGAACTTCGGCCGCGTGCAGTACGCATTCGTCGCGGTCGGCCTCGCCGTCTCCGTCGCGTACGCCATCTCCGCGATCCTCGCGCGTCCCGATTGGGAGCACGCGGCGGTCGCGACCGTGCTCCCCGAGCTCCAGGGAGGCAGCGTCTACCTCCTGACGCTGGTCGGCGTGGTCGGCACGACGATCACGCCGTGGGGTCAGGCGTTCATCCAGTCGTATGTGGCCGACAAGGGACTCGGGCCCAAGGACCTCGCCGCCGAGCGGGTGGATGTCGGGTTGGGCTCGCTCCTGACGAACGTCGTCGCGGCGTTCATCGTCGTCGCGTGCGCCGCGACCATCTGGACGCAGGGCGGCTCGATCAACGACGCGGCCGACGCGGCCCGCGCGCTCGGCCCGCTCGCCGGATCGAACGCGAGCCTGCTGTTCGCGACAGGACTGCTCGCCGCGTCACTGCTGGGGCTCGGTGTCGTCCCGCTCACGAGCGCGTACTTCGCGTGCGAGGCGTTCGGCTGGGAGAGCGGTGTCCACTGGCGCTGGCGCGAGGCGCCCGTGTTCTACGGGCTGCTGACCTTCTTCGTCGGTTTTTCGGCGCTGTTCATCGTCATCCCGGGTCTGCCGCTCATCCAGGTCCTGTTCGTGACTCAGGTCTTCAATGGACTACTGCTTCCTGTCATCCTCGCGTTCGTCATGCTGATCAGCGGCGACCGCCGCCGTCTCGGGGCGCTGGCCGGCGGCCGCGTACTGCAGCTCCTCGGCTGGGGCGTGACCTTCCTGGTGAGCCTGCTCTCGGTCGTCTTCGTCGCGAGCCAGATCCTGTCGCGCTGACTCATCGCGGCTCGGGCAGGACGCCTCCGCTCGCGCGCGGGCCGCGGGACGCCGATGGTCCCGCGGCCCGGCGCAGGACGGAAAGGAGCGGTCACTTACAGGTGTGCAGCTGGATGTTCCCTCCTCCGAGCGTCCCCGACGCGGTGTAGCCGGTCGAGAGCGTGATGCGGAACGCGTCCGCGCTGCCCGGCTCGCCGTTGTCCGCGACGTCGACCTGATAGGTGCCGGGCGATCCGCCAATCGTCGCGGTGCCTTCGATGTGCCGTGAGGTCGTGCCGGTGACGGCGTAGGAGGTGACCGCTGTGCCGTGCACCTTCAGCCCGTTCGCGTGGTCGATGTACTCGAGGTGCCCGGCGAGCGACCCGCTCTTCACGCCGCCCGCGACGGCGAAGCTGTCCCTGCCCGCGGTCGTGATCCAGCCGCCGCCGGTGATGAAGTCGCGGTCGCAGGTCTGGCCACCGCAGACGATGTCCGCGTGCGCCTTCGCGATCGCGACGTCCGCGAGGCCGGTCACGATGACGTGGAGCGCGGTCACGTCGATCTGGCCGCCGCTCCCGTTCGCGCTGCTGCCGGTGCTCTGCTCGTTCAGGACGACGCTGCCGTTCGGCAGCGCGACCGTCTGGTTCGCCTGGCCGCTCACGGTGACCGTCTGCCCGTTGATCGTCAGCGAGACGATCTCGGAGCTCCCGCTCACGGAGGCCTCACCGCCGTTACAGGTCGCGCTCGCGCGTGACATGAGGAAGCCCGCGCTGATGTCGTTGCCGCCGGCGGTCAGATGGACGTCGGCGACCGCCGACTCGGCGCGCGCGTGATCGCCCTGGGCGGCCGTGGCCGCGTGCAGGACGTCCGCGGTGAGGACGCCCGGAACGTTCGCCTCGAGCAGCGACGCATCGAGCGCGCCACCCGAGCTCGGCAGCGGACCGGTGTCCGCCAGCGCGACGTGTGTCCCGGCGACCGTCGCGTCGACCGCGGTGGCCTGTCCGCTGAACAGGGTGCTCGCCGCCGCGACCGGGGCCGACGCCGTCGGTGACAGCGTCAGCACCAGGATCACGACAAGCGGAAGGATTCGCTTCATCTCGTTGCCTCCTCGCTTTTTTCGCGTTGCCGCGGTCCATCGCCGCAGTCCGACGGCCGCGGACGGCCGTCACGAGGCGAAGCAAGCGGAGTTGAGGGCCCCCGCAGCTCGCTGGGGGCGTCGAAGATGACGATTCGGTAACCGGGAATCCTTCGCACGGGACGGCGCCCGGTATGCGGCGTTCTACCAGCGAGGTGAGCAGGCTCTCACCGCGTGAGGCGCAGATCCTCGATCTCGTCGCCGGTGGAAGGACGACCAAGGAGATCGGCGCCGAGCTCGGGATCGCCGAGAGCACCGTCAACTGGCACCTCGCCAACGCGTTCCGCAAGCTCGGGGCGCCGAGCCGCGCGGCCGCGGTGGCGACGGCGCTGCGCGCTGGGCTCCTGGCATCGGCGTCGCGCATGCCGCGCGCCAGCTTGGCCCTCGTGCCGTTGCGCGTGCGGCGGACGAGCGTCCTCCGCGCTCTCTGGCGAGCCTGCGCGCTGGCAGCACTCGTCGTCGCCGCGGGTCAGGTGGTCGTCGCTTCCGAGGCCATGTGGCGTGCGGCTATCCAGCTCGTGCCCGCACCTCGGTCCGCCACGCCGGAATCGCCTCGACCGACCACGACCACACCCGGTCTCGTAACGAGCCCGCCCGCGACTCCGGAGCCCGGCGCCGCCGCGACACCGGCGTCCTCCTCTCCTGCCGGTGCGGCGACGGCCTCTCCAACGACGGCGCCCGGCTTCCCGACAGGTAGCGCCGCCACTGCCGCACCCGCGGTCCCCGTCCCCAGTCTCAGCCCGATCCCACAGGCGACGCCGATCCCATCGCCGGCCGTGACCATCCCTCCAGCGATCACGCCCACGCCTCTGCCATCGCTCGTAGCGACACCGCTACCGTCAACCCCGCTGCCGTCCGCTCCCCCGCCCTCGACGCAGCTGCCGTCGACGCCGTTGCCGTCGATCGCGGTACCGACGTTGTCACCGGCGCCGCTGCCGCTCCCAACCGTCAGTCCGCCTGCGCTCCCGACGCCGCCCTCACTGCCATAACAACGGAAGACGCCTAGCGCGGCTCGGGCAGGACGCCTCCGCTCGCGTCGAGATAACGGTCGGGGTTCTCCTGGAACACGCGCTTGCAGAGCTCGCGATCGAAGACGTAGACCCTCTCCTCGTACCGGATCCGCAAGGCGGCCGCTCCCTCGAGCGACGCCCCGCAGATGACGCAGACGCCCACGCTCACCGATCGAGCTCGACGAGCACCTGGTGCGCGCGCACCAGCTGACCGTTCTCGGCGAGGATGGCCCGCACCCGGCCGGCGGACGTGGCCTTGATCTCGTTGAACAGCTTCATGGCCTCGATGAGGCCGATGACGTCGCCCGCCGCGACGACGCTGCCCACCTGGACGAAGGCGGGCGACTGCGGGGACGCCGAGCGATAGAAGATCCCGGTGAGCGGGGCGGTCACGACGGCCCCCGACGAAGCCTGCGGCGCCGCCGGCGTCGCCACGCCCACGGGAGCCGGCGGCGGCGATGCGACGCCGCTCGAGACGGGGATGCGACTCACGCGCACGCGCAGGTCGTCGCGACGGACCTCGAGCTCCTGCAGATCCGGGCCGAGCCGCGACAGCAGCTCCATGACCAGGGCGGTCGCGCGCTCGCGGAGCGCGGTCAGCCGACCACCTCGGCCGAGCCGAGCACGAGCGCGACGTTGTGTCCCCCGAAACCCATCGAGTTCGACAGCGAGTAGCGCACCTTCTCTTCGCGAGAGCGGTTCGGGATGTAATCGAGGTCGCACTCGGGATCGGCGACCTCCTGGTTGATGGTTGGCGGCAGGATCCCGTCGCGCATCGCGAGGACGCAGATGACCGCCTCGATCGCGCCGGCGGCCCCGAGCGTGTGGCCGGTCATCGACTTCGTCGAGGAGATCGGGACGCGCGGCGCGCGCTCGCCGAGGAACGTCTTCAGCGCGGCCGTCTCGGCGCCGTCGTTCGCCGGCGTGGAGGTGCCGTGCGCGTTCACGTAGCCGATCTCGTCCGCGCGGATCCCGGCGTCGTCGATGGCCATGCGCATCGCGCGGACGGCGCCCTCCGCGCCGGGAGGAGGCGCGGTCACGTGGTACGCGTCGGCGGTCTCGCCGAACCCGAGCACCTCTCCGAGGATCGTCGCGCCGCGCGAACGTGCGAACTCGAGCTCCTCGAGCACGAGGCAGCCGGAGGCCTCGCTGAAGACGAAGCCGTCCCGCTCCTTGTCGAACGGGCGCGAGGCCTTGTCGGGCGCGTCGTTGCGACGCGAGAGCGCGTGCATCGCGTTGAACGCGCCGATCGCCACCTTGATCAGGCCGGCCTCGGAACCGCCCGCGAGCATGACGTCCGCCTGGCCGCGCCGGATCGCGTCGGTCGCTTCGCCGACGGCGTGGGCGCTCGAGGCACACGCGGAGACGGTCGCGAGGTTCGGCCCCTTGGCGCCGTACTTCATCGCGATCTCGCCCGCGGCCATGTCCATGATCATCATCGGGATCATGAACGGCGACACCCGGCGCGGGTCCTTGTCGTGCGCGAGGATGTTGTCCACGAGCGTCTCGACACCACCGATGCCCGAGCCGAAGATGACCCCGACGCGCGGCGCGAGGTCCGGCGTGATCTCGAGCTTCGCGTCCTTGAGCGCCTGGCCCGCCGTCGCGACCGCGAACTGCGCGAAACGATCCGCGCGGCGCGCCTCCTTGCGGTCCATGTACTGGAGCGGATCGAAGTCGTGCACCTCACCCGCGATCCGGGTCTCGAGATCGCTGGCGTCGAATCGCGTGATGGGCCCGATCCCGCTCTTGCCGCCGCGCAGGCCATCCCAGGTCTTCTCGACGCTCGCGCCCAGCGGCGTGATCAGCCCAAGCCCCGTGACGACCACCCGACGGCGCTCGCGCTCCTGCATCGTCTCGACTATACCGATGCGATGAGCGCCGAGTTCTTCGAAACGATCAAGAGGGGCGATAGTGACGGTGTCATCCGACAGCTTGCCGCGTCGCCCGAGCTCGCCGAGGCCGAGGACGGTGGCGTCACCGCGGTGCTGGTGGCCGCGTACTGGCGGAAGAACGAGATCGCGCTGCTCATCGCGCGCTCGAAGCGCGAGCTGAGCATCTTCGAGGCGGCCGCGATCGGCGACACCGACCGCGTTCGCGCGCACCTCGATCGCGATCCCGCCCTGTCGATCGCGTTCGCGCCGGACGGCTTCCAGCCGCTGGGCCTCGCGGCGTTCTTCGGACACGCGGATGTCGCTCGGCTGCTGCTCGAGCGAGGCGCGGACCCGTCGACGCCGTCACGCAATGAGATGGGCGTGACCCCGCTGGCCTCGGCGCTCGCCGCCGGCCACGATCGGATCGCCCGCGCTCTGGTCGAGGCCGGAGCTGACGTTCG